>Ga0074195_1004490_pt1 | contig 11427 bp, 8 predicted proteins | sample EPASupsiteHSE623_FD_64525 | JGI IMG/M metagenome (GOLD analysis project Ga0074195, IMG submission 64525) | Bioremediated contaminated groundwater from EPA Superfund site, New Mexico - Sample HSE6-23 | ecosystem: Environmental > Aquatic > Deep subsurface > Groundwater > Contaminated ...
TGGGTTTTGGCTCACCGGCAGCATTGGGCGCCAAAGTGGCTGCTCCTGACCGGGTAGTAGTATCTCTTATCGGTGATGGTGGTTTCGGGCAAAATCCGGCGGTATTAGCTACTGCTGCAATCGAAAACATTCCAGCGATCTTTGTAATTATGAATAACCGCGCTTTCGGTACCATTGCCGGTCTGGAAAAAGCACATTATGATACTACCTTTGGCACGCTGTTCATCAAAGACGGCGAAAGCTATTCACCTGATTATGCTGCTATTGCCCGCGCCTACGGCGTTGAAGGCATAAAAATCGAGTCTGCGGCTGAATTCAAGCCTGCCTTGCAAAAAGCAGTTGAGTCCAATAAGCCGTTTGTAATTGATGTAACCATGCTTAATAATCCGGTACCGACTGCCGGACACTGGAACATCATGGACATCTATTCGCCAGGTAAAAAAGTGCATCACGTAAGTACTAATTAAGATCGCTGAACAAATAATTGAACTATGGGAGAATAGAAAATGACAAAACAATTTTCGTTGGCACATCTTACAGTACTTGGCTGTGCACCTCCTGAAATGATCCATATCGCGGCCCAGGCCGGTTATGACTTTGTCAGTATCAGACCTATTTATATGGGTTTGCCCGGCGAGCCTAATTATGCACTGGCTGAAAATAAAGAAATGCTAAGGCAAACCAAAGCTGCGCTTGCCGATACTGGTGTTAAGCTTCTAGATATTGAATTGGCAAAAGTTGCGGACGGCGTTGATCCCAAGAAATATGCTCCAGCCTTCGAAGTTGCTGCAGAACTTGGTGGTCGCCACGTTCTCTCTAGTATTTGGACGCCGGAACGGAATTTTGCAATTGAGTGTTTTGGTGAAATTTGTGATTTAGCCAAATCGTATGGTTTGACAGTAGAGCTTGAGTATGTGCCGATTGCCAGTGTAAATTCACTGGCCGGCGCACTTGATGTTTTGCGTACAGTCAAGCGTGATAATGCCGGAATTATGATTGATATTCATCATTTCCACCGTGCCGGCGACAAAGTGGAAGACTTAGACAGTATACCTCGCGAATGGCTTCGGTTTGTCCACCTGTGTGACGCGCCGGAGGAAATACCGTCCACAAAAGAAGAGATGACCCGTATTCTGCGTGAGGCGCGTTCCTATGTAGGCGAAGGCGGTATTAATGTAGCAGGTATAATCAATCAACTGCCGGAGCTACCCTATTCTATTGAATTGCCCAATCTTGCCCGCGTTAAGGAACTTGGCTATGGAGAGCATGCCAAGCGCTGTTTGCAGACAGCACGAGAGTATCTTACAGCTCACCCGCGCCAGGATAAAGTTTTATGCTAAGCATGAGGTAAATTTATTGTTTTTACTATAAGGAGGTAAACATTATGTCAGAAGAACTTACTAAAGAGCAGCAAGAGGAATTGGATTTGGCCTTTGAAAAGGCCAGAAAAGCCTTGGCAATTATTGAAACTTATGATCAGGCCAGAGTTGACCGTCTAGCTCAGGCAGTAGCATGGTCAGTGGCTAATAAAAAGACATTTTTACGGCTTGTTGATATGAGTATTGAGGAAAGTCGTTTGGGAGATCCTGTAACCCGCCAGGCAAAACGGTTTAAAATTCGTGGCGTTTTGCGCGATGCTCTCCGTCAAAAGAGCGTCGGCATTATTGAAGAAGATACTGAAAAGGGTATAGTAAAATATGCCAAACCGGTCGGCATTATTGCCTCGCTAATACCGACAACTAACCCTGACCTGACTCCGGCAGGTGCGGCAATTAATGTTGTTAAAGCCAGAGATGTAGTAATTTTCGCACCGCATCCGCGTTCGAAAAAGACAACCTTTGAAACCGTACGTCTTATGAGAGAAGCTTTGGAACGCGAAGGAGCACCAGCAGATATTCTGCAATGTCTCACCCACGTTAGCATTCCTACGACTAAGGCCTTAATGGCAAGAGCAGATTTGGTCATTGCTACCGGTGGTAAGCCAATGGTTCATTCAGCATACAGCTCAGGTACGCCGGCTTATGGTAGTGGCGCTGGTAATGCCACCATGATTTTTGATGAAACCACTAATGTAGAAGAAGCAGCCCACAATACCATGCTTAGCAAAACATCCGATTATGGTTCAGGCTGTTCAGCTGATGGCAATTTAGTTATTCATGAGAGCATTTGGGATAATATGCTTAAACAATTGGTTAAAGAGGGGGCATATTTAGCGAATGATGAGGAACGGGCAAAACTTTGTAAAGTAATGTGGGATGATGAGGGACACCGTCTGGCCGATACTGTAGCCATTGCACCGCAAAAGTTGGCAGAAATCGCTGGATTTACCATTCCTGCTGACCGGAAATTTATCATGGTTATTGGTGATGGCGTAGGTCCAAAGCATCCATTCTCCTGGGAGAAGCTGACGACATTATTGGCAGCGCACAAATATGAAGGCGAATTTGAAAATGCCATTACTATGATGCATGAAATTTACTGGAGCAACGGCAGAGGCCACTCTGTAGGAATTTACTCCTTTGATGATGACCATATCCATCGCTTAGCCCTTGCAGCACCTGTGAGCCGAATTATGGTTCGTCAGCCACAGTCTAAGGCCAATTCCGGAGCCTTCACCAATGGTATGCCGATGACTTCCAGCATGGGCTGCGGTACCTGGGGAGGCAATATTGTTTCCGAAAACATCAGTCTTAAACATTATATGAATACTACCTGGGTATCTAAGCCTATTCCAGAAGATAGACCGTCTGATGAAGAACTGTTTGGTGAGTTTTACGATCCCGAATGTGAAAAATAACAACTAAAGCTTCCGCTATTGCTAAGTTGTTATAAGCCACAATTATATAGTAGTAATGTTCAGCAACAGGCACTTAAGTAGCTAAGACTACTTTAGTGTCAGTTGCTGTTCCTTTACTATAGTGGATAAAGCGGCGTATGCATTTATAATGCTTTTTCGCTGCTGTGTACATAAATTTAGCCAATGGAAGGTGTCGGCATGAATTGGCGAAAAAGTCTTTGGTCGTTATGGGCTGGATGTATGATATCAAGCTCCTGCTATACCATGTTATTGCCGTTCTTACCACTATACTTATTGGATTTGGGGGCACCGGAAGCAACAATTAGTATATGGTCTGGTTTTGTATTTGCGGCTACTTTCTTTGTCAGCGCAGTCATGTCGCCTTATTGGGGACGCCGGGCAGACAAGTCAGGAAAACGCGCAATGCTGCTGAGGGCTGGATTCAGTTTGGCGACAGTATATTTATTAGGGGCATTTGTTACCAGTCCGATGCAACTGTTTTTTGTCAGGACGCTGCAAGGGTTTGCGACTGGTTTTGTGCCGGCCGCGTTATCCATTGTTACCTCTACAGTTCCCAAAGACAAGCTGGGTTTTAGTCTGGGTCTTATGCAGACCGCATCCTTAACCGGAACCATCATTGGTCCTTTGGCTGGTGGCATGTTATCCCATGCTTTTGGCATGCGGGCATCTTTTGCAGTGGCTTCGCTAATCATGTTTCTGGGGACAATAACGCTGCAGTTTATCATAAAAGAACCGGCGCAGCCCAAGGTTATGCAAGCTGGCAGTATAGTGGATGATTTCAAAACCGCCTTTACTAACAAAGTGCTGCGGGAAATGCTAATGCTACTCTTGGTTGCGCAACTGGGAGTAATGTCCTTGCAACCGCTGATTACACTGTATGTGGCTGAGCTCCAAGGCCAGTCAGGCGGAGCTGTACTAGCTTCCGGCTTTGTTTTTGGTTTAACAGGCATCGCGGGGGCAATTGCTGCGCCGCTCTGGGGTAGGCTGGGACATAACGCCGGTTTCATAAATATTATCATTGTTGCCTTCCTGGGAGCCGGGTTGCTTACCAGTCTGGTGTTTTTCGCCAATAATATTTGGATTTTTAGTATTTTGCAGTTTTTGTTTGGCATTTTTATTGCGGGTATTCAACCGTCGGTAAATACCCTTGCGGTAATGAATACCGAGGAGCATTTTCGCGGCAGGGTGTTTGGCCTGACAATGAGTGCTAATCAATTAGGCTCTATGCTGGGGCCGCTATTAGGCGGAGTTATTGCGGTTGGTGTTGGCATTAAGCTGACTTTCGTAGCTGCCGGGGTGTTTTTAACCGGTGTGGCAATACTGCTATGGAGACGTCATAAACACACGCCGTCATAAAAACATTTGACAATAAGATCAGAGGATGATAGAATACAAAAAAATAGTTGTAAAGACTATGATAAGGATAAGTAACTATGTAGAGATTGCGCAGAGAGCCGGTGGCTGGTGAAAACCGGACGATTTCAGTAGTGAACTACCCCTTTGAGTTGCAGGTTGAAATTGCAAATCTTTTGCAAAAGTAGACTGTGCCGGCTGCCACCGTTACAGGGATAGGGTATCGAAAGCAATGCTTTTTTGTACCTGAAGCGGTAGCAATGCAAATTGGGTGGTAACGCGGGAGTTATATCTCGTCCCTGTATAAGGGACGGGATTTTTATTTTTTAGTCTACCAGAATTTATAACAAAATTCTGTTGATATTTAAGAATGACTAAGGCTTTTCTTATCTGTAGAAAGTATAACAAAAGTAGAACAGCAGTACCGTTTCGCCAAAGATAAGATTTACAAGAGGGAGAGGATTGTGTTGGTAGGTAAGATAGTAGGAGAAGGGGAACAGCCGCTTGTTTGCACCCCTTTAGTAGCAAAAACACAAGAGACAATTCTGGCGGAATTGAATAATATTTTAGAAAAAAACCCGGATATGATTGAGTGGCGTGCGGACTATTTTGAGGACATAACTGATTTGGCTAAAGTTGTGTCAGTTGCCAGACAAATCGTAGAAAACAAAAATGGTATTCCGGTGATATTCACCCTGCGATCAAAGCGGGAAGGCGGGTATTTTGTGCCGAATTCGCCGGAAGAAGCTTTGCATATTATTGCTGCGGCCTGCAATGAGGGCGGTGTCGCTTATGTGGATTATGAGTTGGGTAATTCGCCGGAGCAGTTAAGAAAACTGCGTCAGCTTATAAAGGGGACCAATGCCAAAATAATTGCGTCTTTCCATGATTTTACTATGACGCCGGACAAAGAGACGCTGCTCAGCAAACTTGGGGATGCAGAGAAGTATGGGGCCGATGTTGCCAAAATTGCGGTAATGCCCAATAGTTTGGAAGATGTGCTGACTGTGCTGGCTGTTACGCTGGAAGCCCAAAAAATTATAGGTATTCCTGTAATAACAGTAGCAATGGGGCCAATTGGTGTAGCGACTCGGTTGCTTGGTGGCATTTTTGGCTCTGCGGTTACTTTTGCCGTCGGACATGAAAGTTCGGCTCCAGGTCAAATACCTATTGAAGAATTGAAAACCGTGCTCACTATTGTGCAAAAATCAATGAGTGGTAAATAAATAGAAACATAAGGCAGGCAGCGTGTTAACGCTGCTTGCTTAGAGTATAGACAAATCCCGCTTTGGGTCAGAGTAGCCCCAAAACGGGATTTTGTTCATAGTTACGTTTTTTTATGAAGTTTGCTTTGTTGGGGAAATTATCTAGAAAGGGAGTGGCGCGATTAGTCAGCAGATAAAACTTAACACAAAAATAACATGACATTAACAAAGTAAAAGGCATGAGTAACATATAATGAAGGAAAAGGACTATATTAGACAGGATGTGACTTTTCTAATGGCAATAACCGCTGATACCCGGGAACATCAGCTAAAGCTGTTATATGACCGGTATATACGATACTTGTTTATTGCAAGTGCTTTTCTTATGACGATTATTATATTGTCGATCATTATTTTTGTTGGGCAACAAGGATTGGCTACATTTAAAGAGGTCAGTCCCATGGAGTTTTTCCTAACGTCCAAATGGGACCCGACAGAAGGAAAATATGGTGCTCTGAGTTTTATTTCAGGTTCAATATATGTCACAGTACTTGCGGTCCTGTTTGGTGCACCGCTTGGTTTGGCCGGAGCGATTTTCATGGCTAAGATTGCCCCTGATTGGCTGCGGGAGATTATGCGGCCGGCTACAGATTTATATGTAGCTATCCCCTCTGTGGTATACGGCTATGTCGGGCTGACCTTATTGGTGCCGTTTATCCGCAATTTTTTCCATGTCAATACAGGGTTTGGTTTATTTGCGGCTTCATTGATTTTGGCGATTATGATTTTGCCGACAATTATCAGCATTTCGGAAGATGCGCTGCGAGCTGTGCCTAAGAATTTGGAAGAAGCTTCACTGGCGCTTGGTGCAACCAGGTGGCAAACTATTGCCAAGGTATTGCTGCCGTCAGCATTGCCGGGAATTTTAACCGCGATCATTTTAGCGATGGCCAGAGCTATTGGCGAGACAATGGCTGTGCAAATGGTAATTGGTAATACGCCGCAAATTGCAAAATCATTGTTTACACCAACATCAACGCTGCCCAGTGAAATTGTCGTAGAAATGGGCAATACTCCGTTTGATTCAGCCTGGGGTAATTCACTGTTTTTGATGGCACTGGTATTGCTGATTATTTCACTTGTTATGATTTTGCTTATTAGGCAAATTGCAGCAAGGAGGTTGGCATAATGTTTTCAGCGCGAATTCAGGATAAGCTGGCTACCGGAATAATGTGGCTGGCCGGTATTCTTATTTTGGTAATATTGGTGACTTTTCTAGGATATATGTTGATTAAAGGTTTGCCTGTGCTAAGTTGGGATTTCATCACAGGCATGTCCAGTGATATCAATGCCGGCGGTGGTGTTGGACCGCAATTTTTCAACTCATTTTATATCTTGGCTCTGTCGTTGTTATTTTCCATTCCGGCAGCAGTAGGTGCTGGGATCTATCTGGCAGAATATGCTGGTAATGACAAGCTGACAGATATGATTCGCTTAAGCACAGAAAGTCTGGCAACCGTACCTTCGATTGTTCTGGGGCTATTTGGAATGATTATATTTGTCAACATATTTGGCATGGGATTTAGTATTATCGGTGGTTCACTTACTCTAATGCTGTTAAACCTGCCTGTACTGGTTCGGGTAACTGAGGAATCTATCCGCACTGTCCCCGCATATTACCGGGAAGCCAGTTTGGCCCTAGGAGCAACAAAATGGCAAACAATCTGGCGGGTGGTATTACCGAATGCAATGCCCGGAATTATAACTGGCATTACGCTTACCGCCGGCAGGGCATTAGGGGAAACGGCAATATTGATCTTTACTGCCGGTACTACAGTTTCACGGACAGTACCTGATTTTAATGTTATGGCTGCCGGTGAAACGCTGGCGGTGCATATGTGGTATGTTATGGCTGTAGGTCTTGTGCCTGACAGAGTAGCGGTGGCTGATGGAACCGGAGCACTGCTCATTATTACCATTCTGATTTTTAATTTGCTATTTGCCTTACCTACAAAATATATTCAACGGAAAATGGCCGGTGGCGGTCATTAACAGCAATTTCCAAGTTATAAAAAATTCCCGCTTCTGGTCAAAGACTAGAAGACGGGATTTTTTCCGTTTAAATCAAAACCATATAAACCGGAATGGCGATAAGTGCGACTATATTAGTAAGTGAGACAAGAGTAGCGGCATATTCAGTATCTGCTTTATATACACTGGCGAGAATTGATGTTTGTGTCATAGCTGGGAGGGCTGACTGAATAACGAAGATTTTTTTCATATATTCGGGAATTGGGAAATAAGCTGCGACAATCAAAATTGCAATAGGACTTACAATAAAGCGGCCAATCAGGACGCCTATAATATCACGACTAAGGCGCAGCTTTTTTAGATCGACGCCGTACATGACAACCCCGATAAAGAGTAACGATAGGGGCGTTGTCATACCGCCTAAATATTTGGCTGTGGACATTAGATAGGCGGGCAGTTTGACTGAGGCTAAAATTAGTAGAACCGCCGCTATAAAGCTGAGCAAGGGAGGAGAAAAGATGTTTTTTAGTGTTGGCAGGCTTAGAATTTTGTGAGAAGCCGCCGCCCCGTCCGTACTAATGCAATAATTTCCCACCGTCCAAAACCAAATGGCGTTGGCTAAAAAATAAAGCAGGACGTAGGGGATACTACTTTCTCCGAACAAGGCGAGATTGACCGGAAGGCCGACAAAAATGGCGCTGGAAGAAAAGAAAGATGCAATGAAAGTACCTTTACGTGTTGAAGGGACTCTTAATAGTTTAGAGACAATGAAAGCGATAACCGCACTTAGCAGCATAGATAGCATGGGAACAGACAGACCATAAACCATACTAGACAGCATGTCTTTGCTAAAGGTTGTCGTTAAGTTCCACAACATGTAGGTGGGAAGAGCTACATAATTGACAAGCCTGGGTAAAAGGCGGGTTGTTTCCTTGTCAAACCAGCCGCGCGAGGTCAAGAAATAACCAACCAGCACCATAATGAGAATAGATAAAACGCCTTCAACTGCTTGAAAAAAATCCATATTATCACCATTTTTTATTTAATTATGTTTTATTATGGAGCGTTACAGTACAGCCATTAAAAAAATAGAGCAAAAAGTTATTGAGCCCTGAGCTTATAGCTCAGGACTTCTTTTGTTTATCTCAGCCTCTTCAAGAGGCTTTAATTTTTTTGCCTTAAGAGCGGCCTTCTTTACTTTAGTCCAGGCAGTTTCCCAGCTTGCTATTGCAGCAGTTGTTCTGGCAAGTTGCCAGCCGGTAATTAGTCCGGCATCCTGGTGAGTAAGACGGCTGGCAGATGCTTTGACAAGTTCTTGTAAAAGTACAGGAGTAAAGGTAATATCCTGAATGGAACCAAGAATATCCTGCAATTGTTCTAAACGCCGGGTGAGCAGCCGAGTGTTGCTCGGTAAAATCGGTGACAGCGAATCTAAGGTATAACGCAGGCGTTTACAGGCAATCCGCAATTCGTGGGCATCTGTTAAGTCGGTAATCGCAAGCGAATCGCCTTGTTTGAGAAACCGCGTAAGCCAGTAGGTCAAACGTTCCAGGACAAACTTTTTACAGGTTGGCTGTGTTTCTGCAGCATCTGGCCAGGTCTCCATAAAGACCCACAACCCTAATAATACAGGGGTAAACTTGCCGGCAGCGATTTTGGGATAAAAGTCTGCTCGCGCTAGTTGGCATTTAGCGGTAAGCAAAGGCGTTAAAGCAGGTTTGTTAGCTGGTTTACCAAGAATAGTTGATTGAGACCGGGTTAGTTCATCCCAGTTTAGGCGAAAGACATCAAGATCACGGATCTTGCCAAGCTTGCTGCTCCATATAGCAAGCTGGTCTTGCCAGGAAGCATAGTCTTCTTCAGCTAACAATGGTTTGACAAGCTGCAGTTGAGCACGTAATCTGCGTAAAGCTACCCGAAAAGCGTGGATGGTTTCTATTTCGTCTGGAGCGGCTAAATAGGCTTGCTGAGCGCGGATGACAATATGGAGGCTGTGGATAATTGTTTGACTGAATACTTGTTTGGCAGGCAACGAACCGCTGGATTTTTTTAAGGGGCAGGGAAGCTCTTCATCTTGGCCTAGGTTATCAGCTAAGCCAGCTAAGACAGTTGCCCGATAGAGCTTGCTGTCTTGTTCAGGCAGTAGCGGAAACTTTTCGGCTAAAGCAGCTCCCAACCAAATTAAGGCCTGACGTTGACCGGCTTTCAACTCAAGTTCCAGCTCTAACAGTTTTTGTTGTTTATCGCCGGCGATAATTTCGCCATCATCAAGGGCAAGTTCAATACTGCTGCCGTCAGGAGTGGTAATATCCAGTATATGCCGCTGAAAGCGGGTAATAAATATGGGTTCAAGCGGCATTCCTTGAGCGGCGTGAACAAGTCTTGAACCAATATCGGTAGCCTCAAAAAGTTCAAGACTGGGGAGAGGATTATCAACCGTTATATTATATTCGGCGCGCTGATGCAGGCCGCCGTCACTAGTGCCGTCGGCTTTAACCGTAGCTGTCCATTCGCCTGCGGCTAAGCGTAAGCGGTAAGACAGACGTGACTTCAACAGTCGTTGATCGGCTGTATCATAATAGGTTGTTTCAAGCAGTTGTGTGCAAGGGGGATGAGTTGACAGTTCACGAAGTAAAGAATCCTGGAGCAGAGTATTTAGACAGGTGGGATCGGCTAAGCGCAGTTTGAGTTCGGCTTCGGTATTTACCATGAAAGACACCTCCGTAAGTAGGGTGTAAAAAACATAGACAGAATGCTTAGGTATTCGCCCTTATCTGCTGAATACCCTTCAGCGTGAGTGGGGCAAGCCTTAATTTAACAGAAGCGGTTCTTTTGGTTTATTTTCCAAAAGAACCGCTTGTTTGGTATGGGGGGAGTTTTGCCAACTTATTTATTAGCGTGATACGGCAGTGTCGGTATGAAACAGTTCTTGCCAAAGTGTGTCTGCGATTAACTGCGAAGCGGCTGGACGGCCAAGTAAGGCTGCCATATCGCGCATATAGTTGAGTTTCTCTGGGGTTGTCAAGAGTTCGTAGACGGTGGCAGCTAGATGTTGGCTGTTTTGCGACCACAGTGCCGCGCCTTTCCTGGTTAGATAAGCGGCATTTTCCTCTTCCTGACCGGGAATAGCCTGGTAGAAGAGCTGCGGCAGTCTCAGAGACAACGCCTCGCTGATGGTAAGGGCACCTGGTTTGGTAATTAAGAGATTAGCGGCTGCCATAAGCTCGGGGACATGCCGGGTATAGCCAAGTACTTTGACGGGATGGACAAATTCCTGCGATTTTGATAGCAGGCTGCGGCGCAGTGTTGCGTTTCGGCCTGCTACCACTACCAGATTTAGTGGCAATGGCAAAGCATCCAACGCCAGTACGGCCTGTTCTAGGTCACCTAAACCTAGCCCGCCTCCCATAATCAGTATTGTCGGGTGATTATGAGTGAAGCCTAGTGCTTTGCGAAGCAGCGCTAATTCTGCCTGAGAAGGCGGATGACTGAACTTAGGACCGACAGGAATGCCGGTGGCATGAATGCGTGGCAGCTCAATGCCTTGTGCTGCCAATTGATGCTTGAGTTCAGGTGTGGCGACAAAATATAAATCTGTTTCGTTATAGCACCAGAAACGATGGATGGCAAAGTCTGTAATAACGCCAACAAGCGGCAGATTAATTTTGTGAGTGCGCTTAAGGTAGGCTGCTGCACCGCAAGGAAAAGGATGGGTGCAGATAACGGCATCCGGACGGTGAGTATTAATAAGTTTAAGCATACTGCGTTGCATAGCCATAGACATCAGGCTTTGTACTTTGCTGCCTGGCAGAGGCATCTGCGAGAAGCGGTACAGGAGATCATACATATCAGGAAAAATATCAATGAGTTTGAGATAAGCCTCTTTTACCAGTGTGTTAAGATAAGAATTTTCCCCGGCCATGAAATCGACTACCTGGGCAGTACCTAGTTGCTGTTTTTCTATAGACGTCTGGATGGCTAAGGCTGCTTGGGTATGACCATCACCGACAGACGCGGAGA
>Ga0074195_1004492_pt1 | contig 11425 bp, 9 predicted proteins | sample EPASupsiteHSE623_FD_64525 | JGI IMG/M metagenome (GOLD analysis project Ga0074195, IMG submission 64525) | Bioremediated contaminated groundwater from EPA Superfund site, New Mexico - Sample HSE6-23 | ecosystem: Environmental > Aquatic > Deep subsurface > Groundwater > Contaminated ...
GGTTCAACTGGTGGCACTGGAGGAGCAGGAGACAATGGAAGCGGTGGGGCAGGGGGTAGTTCTGGAAGCGGTGCTGGAAGTTCAGGAACAGAGTGGGATGCAACACATGGTTCAGGTGGTGGTGGTGGAGGTGGTAATTTTTCAGGAGGAAACGGAGGAGCAGCTGGGCTTTATGGAGCTGGCTCTGGTTCAGAAGGAGGAAATACTGGAAATACTGTCCCAGACGGAAGACAGGGTTTAATAAGAATTGTCTATACATCTTTTGTTCCAAAGAGTGTAAGTGGTAATTACTCGTTTTTAATGTAATGACCCTTTACAAACATATCGTTAGAGAGATACAAATAAACTATGCCAAACTTTAATATGCAACAATCCCAGGGGGGTGGAGGTGGTTTTGACCAGAATCCTTTTGCTGACTTAATGGAGAGTAAAACTTCTCCAGCGGGTGCAATGGGACAACAACAAATGGGAGCTTTAATGAGTGCTCCTCAAACAGGTATGCCAGGACAAACAGGTATGCCAGGTCAAGCTGGTCAATCAATGGAAATGCCAATGGGCATGCAGGCTTTGCAAGCAGGAAAGACAGGAGACTCTACAAAACCTCTCCTGGGTGCAATAGCACAACTTCATAGCTATATTGCGGCAATAACCGACCCTGAAGAGATTCAAATGGTAAGACAAATAGTATCTTTATTAACCAACCTCATTCAGAGAGACCAAGAACGTAGCACACAAGAAATGGTACAAGGAGGACAAGTTCCTCAGAATGGTGTTTTAGGGGCACAACAAGGCTAAAAAACATAGTTGACAAGCCTCTAATAGTCTGTTCTAATTTTAAATATAAGCTCAAATAAGTCGAGCAACGACATGGGCCACCTAAATTTTAAAGGTGGCTTTTTTATTGTAAAAAAATGGCAAATCAAACACTAGGTAACATAGTAGACTGGGCAGGTACAATTCTTGGTCTTCCTGAAATGGGAAAGTCCGAGAGTATTGCTGGTGGTGTCCCAACTTCAAATACTGGAAAAACAGCATCTTCTCAAGCAGCTGGTCTTGATACATGGAGAAATTACTTCTTTGACAATCCTCCCACAAATAACACCTCTCCTGATACAGGGGGAACTGTAAAAGGTATTACCACCACTAACAATAATCAACAGCAACAGCAGCAATCTAGTGGTAATTTTATGGACTTTTATCCAGGATGGAATCCAGAAGCTGCAAGAGCTGACTTCCAGGCACAATATGGTGGAGATATTAATCGTTTGATGTCTGCAAAAGGTGGCGGTGGTTCTGGTGGAACTCAGGATATTTCTCAACTAATTTCAGATGCTTACGCTCCTGCTTTACAGGCTCTTCAAGACATTCAGACATCACAAGAATCAAGCAAGTTGGCAAACCTACAAAATGTAGAAGCTGACTATACTGGAGGAAAAGATACTATTAGCAGAGAACAAAAAGAACTTGAAGATGTTCTTGCTTCCCAAGGACAACAGCTCGAGAAAAGCGGACAAAGTGCATATTCAGAAGCCATTAGGAATCTTAATGGTCTTTTCCAGACAATGGCATCAAGATTTGGTGCTGGTTCATCAACTGGCATCGCTTCTGGCGAACTTATTGGACAAGAATTCCTTAGAAATCAAGGAAAGATGCAGGAGCAACTTCAGACTGGTAGACAATCTATTTCCCAAGAATATGTCAAAGTCAAGAACTATGTTTCTGACAAAATCTCCAGCCTTGACTCTTGGAAGAGGGATGCTGTTCAGAAGATTAATGACAACTTCCAAGCTCAGTTGGCAGAAATTGGTCTTCGAAGAGGAGAAATTGAAGCTAACAAAACAAATGCTAGAATTGCCGCTCTTCAAGATGCAGTTTCGCGAGCTCGAGAAATTAATGACAGAGAAAGAGAATTTAAACTTGGACTTGCCCAGTTTGCAGTCGAAACTATGCAGAGTGCTTCCGCAAAAACATTTACCCCACAGGAAATTGCTGGGGTTGTTAACGACATGCTTGGAGCACAGCTTAATAACTTTGTTTCAAGTACTTTGCCAGCAGGTGGAGGAATTACATATAACCCATCAGCTCTTAGAGGTAAGACTCAAGATGAGCTACGAAAGTCTGGAGTATTGGCCTAGGGTAGTGTGTTATACAGAATATGTGCAAAACCTTAAATTTCAATTTTTTTTTAAATCTTCAGTAGCCTATAAAGGAGGGTTCTCCAATGGCTAAAAAATCCGCATTCGAGGAAGCTCGAGACTTCTTAAAAGGTGCCACCGTCTCAGTAGGCAACAAACTATCTGCTTTTGGTCAGGATTATATGAACTATGGAAGGAAACTCCAGCAAGAAAAAATTGCTAAGGCACAAAGATTCCAAAGTTTTGTTAAAGACAACCCCTATGTAGATTTTACTAGACCATCTCTTCTGGGACCAATTGGACAAATCAAACCAGCAAGACGGGCAATGGAAAATATTCCTGCTTTTAATTTTGCCGACAAAGCCGTAGAAAGACAAAACACAGGGCTTAAGAAGTTTGGCGTAGGTTTGGCACTAGGTATCCCTCAGTCTATTTTGAATACCCCGAGAATGCTTACAGGTGGAATTGTCAGAACAGAAAATGCAGCAAGGGAAAGAAAACCCCTTACTCAGGTTATTGGAGCGGCAGCTGAACCAGCAGAGGGTATTTTAAATCTCTTAACAGCTGGTGTTGGTGGTGGACTCCTTAAACAAGGAGGAAAACAACTACTTATTAGAGGAAGTGAGGGTGTAGGAAACCAGTTGGCAAAACAAAGTCTTAAGCAATTGTTTGTAAAAGGCATGGGTACAGGAGCTAAGTTTGGTTTTGGTTATGGAACACTTCAGGGACTTCAGGAAAATCAAAATGCCTCTAACGTTGGAGAGCAACTTCTTGGGACAGTTCCTTATTCAGCAACAGGAGCTGTTACAGGTGGTGTAATCGGAGGACCAGTTGCTGTTACTTCATATGTTCTTAATAAAGCTATAACCAAATACTTAACCCCTGCAATTAGAAACATGTTTTTGGAAAACAAGAAAATAGGTGGATTTTTAACTCCTGAAGAAATGAGACAATCTGCAAAAATGGTAGGAAATAGCCGACCAGGATTCGTACAGTGGGCAAATCAAATAGCTGATGCCGCTGAACAACAAGGTTTGGTTATTAAACTTGACCTACAAGGAACATCACCCAATAAAATGGGCCAGCTTATGAGAGTCAAGGGTGGAGAAACCTATTCTGCTGTTTTAGTGCAACCACCTACATCTAACATCTCCCCCGCTACTATTCAAAATGTTCCACAGGCACAACTAATACCACCTGGAGCTAATCCTCAGTTGGAAGCTCCTACTGTCCCAGTGATTTCACCAAGCGAGGTCAGAACTTTTGTTGCAAATACTGTTTCTCCTGAAGTGCCAACAGTTACTTCGGGCGTTGAAGAAGTTCTTCCACCTGCCGAAAAAATTATACAACTTGGCCAAACATCTCTTAACAATATCCTTCCAAACATGTCTCCAAATGTTCAGACTATTGCTAATCAACTAGTTCCTGCTGGAGAAAACATTCAAACCCCAGACGGAATTAAGCTTTTCTTTGGACAAAAATTAGCAGTTCCAGAGGATATTGCAGTCAGACTTTCAAAAGAAATTACCTCTTTAGAAAATGAGGCAGGTAAGTACGCATCCGCGGGAGTTGCAGTTCCTAGCGAACTTTCATCTGATATTAAACAACTTACTAAACAGTTGGCAGGTATTGAAGAAGTTCCTGGTATCAAACAGCTTACGGTGGCAGAGGCTGAAAAGAAATTCTCAGTTGGAGAAGCTCCTTCTCCTGTAGAAACAAGTCCTTTTAGTGATATTGTAACTTCTGGGGAAATTCCAGGGGTTAAAAAGCCAGAAGTGCCTTTTGACCAAGCAGAAACATTTCAAAACACTCTTAGAATGCTTGATGAATTCAGGCGGGTAAATTCTGAAATTCCTGATATCTTTACACCAAAAGCCGTCGACGCGAACAAAATCCTCTCAGATGAGCAAGTAGCCCAGACTGCCCTGGACAATTTCAGAGGATATACCCCAAATAAAGAGCCAGCTATTAAATACACCCCAGAAGCTGAGGCACGTTTCAAGGAACTTGCTGATATGAAAGCAGACTTCCAAAAACAGATAGGGGAAATAGAAGATGCTTTGAAAAATTATGAGTTCTATGGTAAAAGATTTGGTGAACTTTTGAATAAGACAGAACTTAAATCTTTGAAGTCTGATTTGGTTAAAAGTGTCAAATCTATAGACCAAGAAGCAAAAGGTTTACAAGAAACTGGAGAGCCAATCATGGTATTAGCTCCAGCAGAACCTGTTCCAGGAAATGAAGAGCTTGCAATGGAAGCACTCAGAAATTGGAGAGATGGTGTTCCACCAGTAGAAAAATCTCCAGCTGAAGCATTATTATCCACAGCAAAAGAGCCAGATTATAAAAATTTAACTCCAGAGCAAAAAGCAAAAGGTATAGAGGAAGCTGAAAAAACTGCGGAGAAGATGACTGGTGGTAAGGTAGATGAAGCTGACGCATCCCCACTTGAAGAAGGACCCCAGATTGCCACAGCTAAAGCACTAGAAGACGTCAATAAGAGCCTTGGTAGACCAGTAGAGTTTAATAAGTCACAAAAAGAACTCTTTAATTCTATTTTTGCAAAATGGATAGGTCAAAGAGATGTTGCAAAGACAGAGGGTGTGGAACTTGCTGAAAAGTTTGCTAACATTCCTGCCGAACTGGGACCAGAAATTATCAGAGCCAGAGAAAACCCTGATATTCCAATGTCTGACGAGGTTGCAAAATGGATTAAACCAATTGCAGAAGAATATGACAGACTATATCAAACAGCAGTAGATGCAGGTATAAACATCCATTATTTGAACAACTACATGACCCATATCTGGGAGAAATCACCAGAAGAGGTTGCTACAGCCTATTTGGCTGCAAAAACTAGATTTAATTTCGCAGGAGAAAGATTAATTCCTACCTATGACGAGGGTATCCAGATGGGTCTCACACCAAGATTTACTCACCCTGCACAAATCATTGCCCATTATGTTGAGCGTCTAGAACAGACAAAAGCTAATGTCAAAATGATGTTAGACCTTAAGGCGGCTGGAATAGTTGTTCCAGCAGCAGAGGGAATCAAGTATCCAGGATATGCAGCAATTTCAGCTCCTGGAGTAGACCGCTCAATTGGTAGAACCACTGTTGGTAAAAAGACAGGGTTAGTTGTTGGAGACTATTATGCCCCAAGAGAAGTGGCAAATCTATTAAATAAAGTTTTTTCTCCAGATGAAAGAAATTGGTTTGGTAAAACTGTCGGAGTTGGAGCTAAACTATCTGGATTAGTTCAGGACGTTACCCTTTCAGGAGGTTTACCATATACCCCACTTAATGCATACACCTTTGGACAAGCGGTTAAAGAGTTCACTGCTGGTGTCGGTGGTATGTGGAATTCCCCAGTTTTGTCTACGAAGAGAATACTATCTCCTATAGTTAGCGTTTTGAGGTCTACCCTCCCTGGTCAGTCAACCAAGTTCTTTAAAGATAATGTAGAAGTTATTAAAGAGATGCAGACTTTAAATATTCCTGTATCAACTAATTATTCTATTGAAAATATTATTGACAAAAAATTATCAGAGAGAATCTTTGGAAAAGGGGTCAGAGAAGTGTGGAACAAAGCCATTAATGAACCTACTTTCAAAAAATTCATGCCCATGTTACAGATTAACATGTACAAAGACATTAAAGGTGCGGCTCTCAAAAAAGGTATGACACCCGAGATGGCTTCTGAAGTTGCGGCAAAAGCGGTTAAAAGTTTCTACGGTGTGGTTGGCTCTGAAGAAATTGCTAAAAGAAGCCGTGTTTTGCATGATGCCGTTTCCACTGTGCTCTTCGCACCAAAGTACCGAGAATCTATGGTTCGAATTTGGTGGACAGCGGCAAAATCTGCTTCTCCTATTGGAGTAGAAGACGGAAAAGTAAAAGGCAATAATCCTTTTAACCTTTCTAATCTTACAAGCACAAACTTCTTGATAGGAACATTGCTCACTGTTGCTGCATACAACATTGCACAAATAGCTCTTACAGGAAAGCCAATGTCTGAAAACCCAGCTGGAATGGAAGATAAACTTTTGATTCCTCTTCCAGGGGGAACAGTAATGGGAATTCCAGTTCTTCCTTCTGTTGGAACTGTTCCTAGAGCAGCAATTAGAACGTTGAATGACATTTTAAGAGGTGACATCCCAGCCGCCCTTGGAGAATCTAAAGCATACCTTTCATCACTTTTATCTCCTTTGGTAGAAGCAGCAACTAATGAAAACTACTTTGGACAACAAATTTATGAAGATAATGACTCTCCAACCCAAAAGTATAAAAAGATGGGTCTTTACTTGGCTACTGCCTACAACCACCCATGGATAGAGGCGGCCATCTCACATTACACAAAGAAAGAGCCAATGTATCAGACTATATCAAAAGCCATGGAACTTCCAATTCGATGGTATACCACAAAAAGTATCAACGCTAAATACTATTATGCAAATTTAGACAAGGCTAGAACTTCACTTTCTCCTGACGCACAGGTTGTGTGGGATAAACTTCATCCTAAGTCTGGTCCTGTATATACCGATGAAGACGGACTTTCAGTAGACGATTCAAGAAGTACTATGGCTAATGCTCTAGATAGAATTGCTAACCCAGAAATAGTTGTGGCAGAGGGAGATGTAGAATTGCAAACTGCACAAGACCAAGGAAATCCAGTTAATCCATTTTACACCCTTACTCCAGGGCAACAGTTAACTGTTTTGATGTTAAAGACATTTTACCCAGGGGAAGAGACCAAAAAGCAAATCCAAAATGAAAATCTAGAATGGCTTAAACCATACTGGGATGCTAGAGACATTTGGTATAAAGACATGGAGGGTCGGGGACTTATGACTAAAGATAGCCAAGACACCGTCTCTCAAAACAAAAAAGATACTGTTTACGCCCTTGTTGACAAAGGAATAACCAGCACCAAAGAAATAACAAGTATTCTTAATGATGCTTCTATAAGACAAGGTTCTAATATGACATTTACAGAAGATGAAGTTAATAAGGCAATTGTTGACAGGGGCTATATTACCCCATCTCCTGAGGTACAAGAGAAGCTAGATTACTACAATACTCTTCCCAAGGGCACTGGAGCACGAAGCCGATACCTAAGAGCTAATCCCGACGTAACAGCATACTTTGACGCTCAGACACAGCTTACCAATGACAAGAGACTCGAACTGGGATTGCCCCCAACAGGCTTCAGTGGAAGCAGTAGTGGATGGGGTTCTTACAAAGCAAAACCAAAAATAAAAGTTCCAGCAGCAAACAAGAGCAAAAAAGTATCTTTAAAAGGACCACTTAAAACAGCAATAAGTCCTTTGAAGACTGCAAAAACCTCTGCAAGAACTGGTGTCCCAGCAATACCAAAAAGAAAATATTCGATAGGTAGTCCAAGTGGAAAAGTTAGCTTGAAAGTTAAAAATACATTACCAGCAGTATTGTCGGGCATAAAATAAAATGGCACAAGTAACTACATTACAAAAAGCAAAGATGTTGATGGACAAGCTTGTTAAGATGCATATTAACAAGTCACCTCTCCCAACAGAACAAGATAGAATCTACCCAGTGGCCTCTCTCTCTAATGGGAGATTGTTGTTGTCCAATGGGGATATTCGTCAAACCCCAATTATGAAAAATATTGGAAAAATGCAAGAACAACAAACCTTTGAGGGTGCTCCAGCCAACAAAACCAGTAACTATTTAAACACCCTCTCTTTAAACATTGCTATTCCAGCAAAACAAACAGGTAAAAATATGCAAAATGCAGCTTTAGTTTTTTCAAATTATCTAAGTTCTGTCCTTAAGCCAAAGTTGACTGCACCTCTCGAGACTGGGCTTCCAGCCTTAATTCCAGAAAATAACCAAGCACAAAACGCATTTCAAACACCGTTTGCTTTGGCCAACCTCCCACAACTGGCTCCTAAAGTAGAATCGGCAGTAGAACTTAATTCAAAAGTATTCAGTGAGGGAAATGAGTTTGCACAGAAGCTACAAGATTCTCTACGACGTGACTTTATGGGAATTAACAGGGGAGAAAAAGAGACTGGTAACATACAGCGATTTGCCAACTTACCACTTGTTCAGGGTTACGGCACTTCTTACAGGCTTCCACAACAGGCTACTGCTGCATATACCAAAGTTTCGGCAAATCCTTTTGTTTTGACAGGAATAGTTCGATAGTTAACGATAACGTCCGAGCTCCATTACTCCATATCCATGTGCTGCATAAGAACAGCCCCAAGTGAAAGTGGCATTGTCTAAAGATAAACGATGAGATGGTGAACCCAACCAAGAATTAACTAACTCCTGAGGGGTTTCCCCAGGGCCTGCTATCTCTGACACAGATACACCCGCAGGGAGATATTTGAATGCCCATGCCTCAAAACCCTCATGTCCAACCGTTTCAGCTTTAGACATGATTTCCCATCGAGAAACAATATTGTTGCAAAAGTCGGGACTTAATTTAATAAGAGGAAGGTCTTTGCTTTCACGGTATGCATTGACAGCATCAAACAACTCTTGTCCCGAGTAGTTAGGTGTGGCGCTAGGAGTCGGAGCTGGAACAACATAGGGAAAAGCTCTTCCAATTCTGAAAGAGAAAAAAACTAATAAACAGACTATAATTATCCACCATTTTGTTTTCATATACATACTATATCATATTTATCTATAATTGTCAAATAAGACGGTTGACATCACCTATCTGACCTGTTTAACTATTTGATATATAGCCACCTAAGGCGAACACTGTCGGGGGGCTGCAAGACCATTAACAAATGGTCTTTTTTATGGCAAAAATATGGCTACTGATAACGAAAAGGACTTTATGGTAGACTTGGCCGTCATCGCGACGGATATTTCTTATATTAAAGGACAAATCACTGAAATAAAACAAAAACTCGAGGCGGAATATGTTACCCATGACGAGTTTGAACCTGTAAAAAAGGTTGTGTACGGGCTTGTTAGCCTTATCCTTGTTGCCGTTGTGGGGGCACTGCTTGGATTAGTTATCTTTAAACCTTAATTATGATAGAAAAAATTGTACAGCGTGCTTCACTAGGATTAATAGCCATCGCGGGTGGTCTGTTGATATGGTTTTTTTGGACTATATTTGCTCCAATTAAAGTAATCGATGTTGTGACCCAGCCAGCAGAAATTTCTGCCACCACTATTAAGGCGGGGGATTCAATTTTCTATACTGTTGATTATTGTAAATATCTCCCTATAAAAGCAGAAGTAATAAGACAACTAGTTAATTCGACCACAATTCCCTTAGAAGAATATGACTCTAATGCCGAAGCTGGTGGATGTCATTACGGGGTCAAAGCTAAACCAAGTATTATTCCGTCATATGTTGGCCCAGGAGAATATCATCTTCAAATACATTACCTCTATAGACCTTATCCATGGAGAACTATCGATTACTCGTTTGATACCGAGTTTTTCAAAGTTGTAGAATAGTGGTATAATAACAACGACTGATGTCAAAATTTATACTGTCCGATATCTTTATTGGTAGTTTCCCAACAACACAGGGGTGGGGGGCTCGTCCAAACGTTTATGCCCAATTCGGTCAAGCTGGACACAACGGATGGGACTTCGTGATGCCCAACGGAACACAGATAATTTCTCCATATGACGGTGTCTGCTTAGGTTCATACGAACAAAGAGACTCCGCAGGCAACTTCTCAGGATTTGGACGCTATTGTAAAATTCTTCATGAACAAAATGGTGAGTTTTTTGTGACTGTTTATGCCCATCTTCAAAGTGTTGAAGTATCTAAAGGGCAAAAGGTTAAAAAATTCCAACTTATTGCCAAATCTGACAACAATGGTTTCAGTGAAGCACCTCATTTGCACTTTGGGGTCTATCTTTCTGACGCCCAGGGTAATAAAGTAGAAACTAATGACTTCGGTGGTTATCATAATCCAGGAGACAAAGTCATTTTCGAGTGGAAGATTGAGAACCCAACCAAGCCATATGAACCAACCGTAGAAGAAACCTTGGGAATTACACCTGATGCAAAGAGAGCGTTAGATGCTCTTGAGAAATTCCGAGCTGACAAAAATCACGGAAACTTAGAAGGAGCTATGAACGCACTATTAGGAGCATTTAAAGATTTAGAGAATTTACAAAAAGATACTGCTGAAATTCGCAAACAAGTAGATGAACTAAAAGCAGAGCTTAGGGACAGAGACAGTTTTATTTCTGGACAAAAGGAAACAGTAGAAACTCTTCAAAAACAATATCTGGAATTAGCAGATATGCTTGGTGTGTCTTCAGATTACCCAACAATTAAAGGTGAAGTCCAAAAACTCATTGTAGTCGAAGACGATGTCACCGTCTTGAGAACCCAGCTTGCGTCTTTGAAAGACAGTCAAGGAGCAGAAGTTGGTAAAATTATCACAGAATGGGAGAAAAAGAACAAGGAGCTTCAGAACCAAATTAATGAACTTAATAAAACCATAATTGTTCTTAAGGCAAAAAGAGTGTTAGACAGGTTCACGGATGGTGAAAAAATATGGCTAGGAGTGGTCACATTATTTAAAGGTACTGGAAATTTCTTCAAAAATATAGTAACTAGTCTTGGTAGGGTCATTACCTTCCCTTTCAGGGTAATATTTAAGAAAAGAGGTGACAAACAGAATGGATAGTAAAGCATTTATCGAAGGATTAAAAGAATTGGGAAGAGTTGTCATTTTGGCTATTGTCTCTTTCGCTTTGACAGAGGGAGTTTTAGGTATAATTTTGGCTAAATTTGGCGTAGCGACCGACCCAGAAATAAGACTAATTATTATAGGATTTTTGACTTCAGCGTTGAGGGCAGTGGATAAGTTTTTCCACGAACTCGGCAAAAACAAGGAATCCGCTACAGGAGAACCCAGTGTTCTTACAGCAGGTCTTACCAGATTCTAAACTCTTTAAGAGTAGAAAAATTGTTTTAGTTTGATATTCTGTTTTTATGGCTATGAATATAGGAACATTATTAGATGCTATACGTTCTGCGTGGAAGAAATTCAACGAAGGAGAAACAATTTATCTTTATGGGGACAACTATGCAAAGAACCATCCTCAGTCAGCGTATGCGGAAGCAACTCAACAAACAAAACAAGCTCCACCCAAACTTGTTGCCGTAAGCCAAGATAAAACTAATGCAATAATGAACAACGCTGCTGGGAAAGTGGCGGGAGTAACTACTTCAGGTGGAAAAGCACGTAACCCAGCTTTTAGTAAGTTCAATGTCACTCCTGAGGTTCAAGATGCCCTCTCTCAAGCGGCTAACA
>Ga0074195_1004495_pt1 | contig 11422 bp, 10 predicted proteins | sample EPASupsiteHSE623_FD_64525 | JGI IMG/M metagenome (GOLD analysis project Ga0074195, IMG submission 64525) | Bioremediated contaminated groundwater from EPA Superfund site, New Mexico - Sample HSE6-23 | ecosystem: Environmental > Aquatic > Deep subsurface > Groundwater > Contaminated ...
GAAGGGGGTGACACGGGCAGGGGGGGAGAAGCTTGGGATAAGGATATCCACGGGCGATGCGCAGATAGTGAACACGGGGACTTACAGCGAACCGATGATAACTCTGGCGAACATTTTCGGGACGACGACCCCCGCATCGGGCGCGGGGATTGATTTCGGCATCTCGACCTATCCCGTGGGAGCGGAAGGACAAAGCCTGACAAAGTCCAGCGAGACGACGGACGCTGACGGTCTGGCGGATGTCCGGCTGAAGCTCGGGAACATCCCGGCCGAGTATGGCGTGACGGCTACCTGCGACACTTGCGAACCCTCCGCAAGTTCGGTCACCTTCAAATGCTGCGGAAAACTGAGGACGGACGAATTTCGCCAAGGGGACAGCCGGTGGGGTGGGATTCGACTTGGAACACATCCTCCACATAACACCATAAGTCAAACTGGTTGTGCTTTAACCTCTGCTGCAAATATGCTCAATTTTTATGCGGAAACAAGCACAAGTGTTGTTAGAACCAATCCTGCACTTCTTAACACTGTAATGATTGATTCTGCGGTATACAATACTGTGGATGATGTCCAATGGTGGCGTGTTCCGGTGCTGGCAAATAATCGACTTCGTCATGTTGGGGCAGTTGGGTTGCCGACAAGTTCCCCCGCTGCTGTACGTAATCGTATTGATTCCCAACTAAAACGAAGGTTGCCCGTTGTGTTTCGAGGAGAAAGACCTCCTGATACCACAGGTAGAATAAGAACTCATTTTATGCTTGCAATCGGAAAATGTGGAGACAAATATATCGTAGCTGACCCGGCTCTTGATAGCGGCATAAGACTGTACGAAATAAACGACCCCGAACTTACCCTTAACGAGATACAAATATATGAACCGCGCTAAAATAAAATATCTTATACTGGTTTCGATCGCAGTATCCACGCTATATGCACTAGATTTGTATGCGGAGGAAGATGCCGGTTTATTCTTTAGTCTTCTTACAAGAAATCCACCGGAGTCTTCGTTAATTGTAACTGACCCACTAGGTAGGAAGACAGGGGTAAATTTATTACTTGGTTCCATAAAGGATGCGGCAGCATATGTGAATCAAATTCCCGACTCACATGCGGGGTACGAAGCCTCCCCCATGAATAGCGAAACAGGAGGAGCGAGTGATACTGGAAACATTTCTGTCCAGATATTCAAGAATGTCGCTACTGGGAAATACAATGTTTCTATTTTTGGTTCCACCACCACAATCTATAATCTGAATATTGATCTAAGGAATTCTTTGGGACAATTCATGGACAGTTCAAGTGTTTTTGGCTGGGTTGATGCAGGAGGGATGGTGCAATATGATGTGTTGCTGGATCCTAACCCCGGCGCACCTGCTCCTGTTGTGCTCAAAACAGTAACCTTTGGCATGATCAGGCAGGACTTAATCGTGGCGCAAAGCCTTAACCAGATCGGCGAGGATAAGTTCGTGACCAGTCTTAGCAAAACAGTAAATCTGGCCGAGAAACTTGCCGGCGTCTGCGACAAACGCAAGCACCGCAAGGACAAACCCTGCCAGCCCGCCATCGCGGTTCTCAAGCTGTTCATTAAACGCCTTGAGATCGCCAATCGCAAATGCGACAGTTCCGACAACTGCGGTGAAGAGAGCGAGTGGGCCGCCTTCCACAAGGAGCATGGCAAAGACCATGACTATGACGATTTCTTCCGGGAGTGGGACCGCGACGACTGGCACAAGCACAAGAAGGGCTGCAAGCGGTTCGTAAGCGACGAAGCCCTTAAAATAATCAAGGACGATACCAGCTGGCTGATAAAGTCGCTCGGCGGAGAAACAGATAAAGACCGGGAGGGCCATCACGACCGTCAAGAGGGGAAAAAGCACGATTGAGGATACGACGGCCGGGCATAAGCACAATAGCTTTATTACGCAATGATAGAATATTCTAGTGAGAGTCGTTGGTGCCAGCGTTTGACAATAGGGGGGATATGAAAAGAGCACTATCGAGTTTTATTGTTTTAGCAATTCTGCTGCTTTGCGGGAGTCCGTCGGCTTTTTCAGCCGAGTATCATTGCGAAGTGATTAAAAAATTCAACTCTGACCATATGTATTCAAAAGCCGAGATAAAAAAATGGCAATTTTCAGTCAACCTTGAAGACAATGGGCACGACTCCTTTATCTCAAGATGTAGTTTTTCTGAAACTGAGAAGAAAGTTACATGTGACCGGCATCAAGTTAATCATATCGCATATGATGAAAAGACACGAATTAAGAAGTACTATTATTTTTTAGGCCAATTAAATTTTCAATTCTTTCCAACCTTGCTTGGCATTGAAGACAATGGGCGCGGGGATATCGCATTCACTAAATGCAAACTCGCCAGGCCATAGCCTTACCCTCACTGGATTCAGAATAATTTGAGGCGGGGGCACTACTGTACCGCATTGCTAAATGTAGGCGGGGTAAGTTTATGTGGGCACAGAGGGTGAGCGGGAACCGCATTAATGCGGTTCTCTATGGGAATAAATGAAAAGATTCGCGGCTGAGATTTTAAAAGAAGCTTGCTACAAGGTTTACTGGTTTGGCAAAAAGCCTGTGATCTTGTATAAAAGCCATCGTTTTATTGTCCCCATAATATGGCTTGCGCATAAGAGGAAGATTATTCCCAAGGAAATTAACCTTTTCCGCCTTGATTTACATTTTGACGCCAAAACGCCCTCAGATATTGAGGATATTGCGCAAGTATTTGCGAAGCTGAAAACATTTAAAGAAGTGGTTGAGTTCTCCAACTCCAGACTCTCACGGAATAATGACAACTGGTTATTGTTTCTAATGCATATCGGCTTTTTGAAAGATAGCATAGTGTTGGGTGCATCAGAAGGTAATGTAAATCCTGGAGAATATGCTGCCCCATCGGGCAAAACGCATCTCCTTAAAACCGTTTGCGAACTAAAAGGGGCATTTCGGCACCATGGCGTACTCGTTGACACAGAGGATGAAGAATGTAAGCGGCTATGGAATATCCTCGACTGGGAAGTTCAGCCAGGCGTAGGGTTTCAAATGGGAAGTTCACCCATATTATTTGATGTCGATTTGGACCACTTTACATTCGAATATAGAAGTCGTCCTTACCCGTGGACCAGGAGCATTTACAACGCAGAATTTCCCACAAGCGGGGAAGTCCGAGTTGGGGGGATGTCTATAAAGAGATTTGTTCAAAAACTAATCCGCAGAAGCCCATTTATAACAATTGCGTTAGAACCAGATTGTTGCGGTGGGAACGCGATTTCCAAGAATATTCTCCGCAATTTCAACAAGGACTTTTTAGAAGACAGCATAACGGATAGAAAGTTTGAAGACATTATATGAGCGCACAGGATGGGGCACAGCCACTTAGCCGCAGAGCCGGACTGGTCTCGGAATGGACGGAGGGCTGCAGCTCACCATCTAATTACAAATACCGTTCCATTGGTATGCAATTAGGAGGTTCGGAAGCAGCGCCCCCTGATATAATCGCTCGGCGGGGAAGCGGATAAAGAGCGTGAAGGTCATAACGGACACGACAAGGATAAAAGTCACGATTAATGATCTGCTGTCGCCGTATCGTCTGAATCGCCCGCCTTGCCCCGGCGGGCGGTTTTTCGCTAAAACCGGAAATCCCGCTCCTGGCGACGACGGGAGCGCGGGGACGGCTGCAGGTTATGACCTGCGCTACAGCACGGCCGGGCATATCCTATCCGGCCCGGAGTTCGATAACGCAACGCAGTCACAAGGCGAGCCGGCCCCTAACAACGCCGGCAGCCCGGAGACATTCACGATAACGGGATTGGACCCGGGAACTACCTATTTCTTCGCGCTCAAGGCGACCGACGAGGCCGGAAATATAAGCGGGTTGTCTAATTCGCTGAAAGGGGTGACGGAGGCGCGCCGGGAGAAGATTGGGATAAGGATATCCACTGGTGACGCGCAGATAGTGAACACGGGGACTTACAGCGAACCGATGATAACTCTGGCGAACATTTTCGGGACAACGAGTCCCGCGTCGGGCGCGGGGATTGATTTCAGCATCTCGACCTATCCCGCGGGAGCGGAAGGACAAAGCCTGACAAAGTCCAGCGAGACGACGGACGCTGACGGTCTGGCGGATGTCCGGCTGAAACTCGGGAATATCCCGGCCGAATACGGCGTAACGGCCACCTGCAACAGCTGCGAGCCATCCGCAAGTTCGGTAACCTTTAAATGCTGCGGGAAACTGGCGACAAATGAGTATCGTCAGGGAGATTCAAGATGGAGCGCTCAGATACTTGGGAACAATCCGCCAGCAAATACGATCGGAGCTGTTGGGTGTGCGGTGACCTCAGTCGCAAATATGATTAACTTTTATAACACCGGGAATCAAACAAATCCAGGACAGCTTAACCAGGACATGATAGCCAACCGTGTATATAATTCAAGCGATGATATTTTGTGGGAGAGAGTGGGGAATGTGCCGGTAGCGGCTGGCATTCATTATGTCGGTGCCAGAGATTTCCCTTTCTATACAAGAGATGATTTGCGTGAGAGCATTAATGCGGATTTGGGTCTAAGACATCCCATCATATTACGAACCCAGAGGCCGGGAAGGCAGTTCCCCCACTTTATTCTTGCGGTTGGCAAATGCGGGGCCAGTTATATGGTTGCCGACCCTGGCTCCGCCACCGGAATAGCGTTATACAATCCTGATAATTTGAATCAGCTACTTATGGGGGTGCGCCGGTATGCGTCACAGTAAAGCATTTCACTTTATCAGTTGTTTAGTCGTGTTTTTTATTCGTTGTTCGCCCGCAAGGGCTACTGAAGATAAAACAGGACTATTCGTCAGCATCTTGACAGACAATCCTCCGGGCGCATCGGGTGTGTTAGCAGATCCTACTGGTAGGAGGACGGGTATTATCTCTGTCGACCAGAATGGGGAGCCAACAAATTGGGTGCATGAAATACCCGACTCAAACGCCGCATTTGAGGCATCCCCTGGTGATGATATGACTGGAACCCCCGCGCCTACTGGACATGTTGACATCTCCCTCAATCAAAATGTTTCTTCGGGAGTTTATAGGATGTCGGTGTTTAGTCTTGGTGGGACAACTTTACCAGTTGTTTATGAATTGCTAATAAATCCCAGAGATTCTGGTGGCAAGGTCCCTGTGGAATGTGCCCAAATCAAAGGAGCAATGTTTCCCGGCCAAAACCAAGAGTTTCAGTTTTATTATTCAGCCGAGCCTGGTTCGGTTATTCTGTTACACAAACAGGTCACATTTGCTGGTCTGCTGCAGAATTTATCCGTGGCCCAGAGGCTTAGCCAGCTTGGAAATGATAAATTTGTCCTTAGTTTGGTTAAGCAAGTTAATCTGGCTGAGAAACTTTCTGCTATGTGCGACAAGCGCAAAAAACATGGTAAAGACGAAGCCTGCAAGCCCGCCATCGCGGTTCTCAAGCTGTTCATTAAACGCCTTGAGATCGCCAATCGCAAATGCGCTGTAAAAAGTCCCAGGGAATGCGACGAAGACAAGGATTGGGCCGCCTTCCGCAAGGAGCATCGCAAAGATCACGACTACGACGATTTCTTCCGGGAGTGGGATCGGGACGACTGGCACAAGCACAAGAAAACCTGCAAGCGCTTTATAACCGACGAGGCGCTAAAGATAATCAAAGATGACGCCGGCTGGCTGATTAAATCCCTGGGCGGGGAAGCGGATAAAGAGCGTGAAGGTCATGACGGACACGACAAGGATAAAAGTCACGATTAATGATCTGCTTTCGCCGTATCGTCTGAATCGCCCGCCCTGCCCCGGCGGGCGGTTTTTCGCTAAAACCGGAAATCCCGCTCCTGGCGACGACGGGAGCGATGGTACGGCTTCAGGTTATGACCTGCGCTACAGCACGGCCGGGCATATCCTATCCGGCCCGGAATTCAATAACGCAACGCAGTCACAAGGCGAGCCTGCCCCGCAGCCGGCCGGAGCGGCCGAAACATGCACTGGGCGCCTCTTTATGAGGGGGTCCCTATCTTTCCAATGGAAAAACGCTCTTAAAAAACCTAAAATATAGCACTATGCACAGGGATTTGCAGGAGATACTCGTTTCCGAGGAGGCGCTTCAGGCGCGCGTCGCGGAACTGGCCGCCAGGATCTCCGGGGACTATAAAGGCCGCTGCGTCACGCTTGTCGGGGTTCTGAAGGGCTGCGTGCCGTTCATCTCCGACCTGCTCAAACGGCTCGAGGTGGAGACCAATGTGGATTTCATGATGTTGTCCTCGTATTCCGGCGCGCAGTCCACTGGCGTGGTTCGCACCATACTGGACCTGAAGCAGAGCATAGAGGGAAAGGATGTGCTCATAGTAGAGGATATTGTGGATTCCGGCCTTACCATGAACTATATGCTGAAGAACCTGGGCACCAGGCAGCCCCGGTCCCTGGAGATCTGCACGCTGCTGGACAAACCCAGCTGCCGCCGGGTAAAAGTGCCGATAAAATACGCCGGCTTCGTGATACCGGAGAAATTCGTGGTGGGCTACGGCCTCGACTACAACGAGCTTTACAGGAATCTGCCGTATATCGGAGTGCTTAAGCCGTCGGCCGTGCCGGCCGAACCCGCGAGGAAATAAGATATGCCTTTGAAGAAAAATCTGAGACAGATGCTGTTCTGGGTGCTGGCGTTCACGCTTTTCGTGGCCGTGTACCAGAACCTCAAATCCGTAGAGAAAGAGAAGGAGATCCCGTACTCCGAATTCAAGGCGAAGGTCCGCGCCGGCGAGGTGCTGAAGGTCACCATGCGGCCCGACCTCATCCGCGGCGAGTACAAGGACGGGGACAAGACGGCCGCCTTCAGGTCCATCCCGCTCAACGACGACAAACTGGTGGACGAAATGTCGGCCAACGGCGTGAAGAGCTTCGCCGGCGAGGCCGACAAAAGCTGGATAACCAGCCTTGTGATCAATCTCGGCTGGATAGCCATGTTCGTTTTTCTGTGGTGGTTCCTGTTCTTCCGCCAGGCGCAGATGGGCGGCAAGCAGGCCATGTCCTTCGGCAAATCGCGGGCCAGGCAGCAGGACCTCAAGAAGCAGAAGGTCACTTTCAAGGATGTCGCCGGCTGCGACGAGACCAAAGAAGAGCTGATGGACATCGTGGACTATCTCAAAAATCCGAAGAAATACAGGGCGCTGGGCGGCGAACTGCCCAAAGGCGTGCTTCTGTACGGTCCCCCCGGCACCGGCAAAACGCTGCTGGCCCGCGCCATAGCGGGCGAGGCCGGCGTGCCCTTCTTCACCTCTTCCGGTTCGGAGTTCGTGGAAATGTTCGTCGGCGTCGGCGCCTCCCGCGTGCGGGATCTATTCGAGCGCGCCAAGAAGAGCGCGCCGGCCATAGTCTTCGTGGACGAACTCGACGCCGTCGCCCGCGCCCGTTTCGCCGGCATAGGCGGCGGCCACGACGAAAGGGAGCAGACCCTCAACCAGATGCTGGTGGAGCTGGACGGCTTCGACGCCAACCAGGGCATAGTGCTGATAGGGGCCACCAACAGGCCCGATGTGCTTGACCCCGCTCTGCTCAGGCCCGGCCGTTTCGACCGCCGTATAAATGTGCCGGTTCCCGACATCAAGGGCCGCACCGAGATCCTGCAGGTCCACGCCCGCAAGACCAAGATCTCCCCGGAAGCGGACCTCGGGGTCATCGCCAGGCATACACCGGGATTCGTCGGCGCCGACCTCGCCAATATCATCAACGAGGCGGCGATCATGGCCGCGAAGAAGGACAAGAAGGCCCTCGAGCAGAAGGACATCGAGGAGGCCATAGAGAAGATGATCGCCGGCCCGCAGAGGAAGTCGCGCATTATTTCCGACAAGGAGAAGAAGATCGTGGCCTATCACGAGGCGGGACATGCCCTGGTGGCGCGGATGCTGCCCGGCTGCGACCCGGTGCACAAGATCTCCATTATTCCCAGGGGGCCGGCGCTCGGTTACACGCTCCAACTGCCGCTCGAGGACAAGTACCTGACCTCCAAGACCGAGATTCTCAACAAGCTCTCCGTGCTGCTCGGCGGCCGCGCCGCGGAGGAACTGGTGTTCAACGAGATTACCACGGGCGCCCACGACGATATTTCGAAAGTGGCCGGCTTTGCCCAGAAGATGGTGACCGAATTCGGCATGAGCGACAAGATAGGGCCGCTTTCGCTAAAGAAGGACGAATCCGAAGTTTTTCTGGGGCGGGATATAATGCGCCAGCCCGGCTATTCCAACGAGACCGCCAAGAATGTGGACGACGAGGTCAAACGGATAGTGCAGGAGTGCTTCGCCAGGACCAAGGATATTCTGACCGCCAACAGAAGATCGCTGGACGCCATAGCGGCGGCCCTGGTGGAAAAAGAAGTGGTGGACGCGGCCGAAATGGACGCGATCATGAAGGGACCGGAGCCGGCCGCGGCGTAAGCGCGCCCGGCGGCGGCCGTAACAGGGGATTGGGTTGCCGATGTACCTGAACTATATCAAAAATGTGGTGGACCTTTTCGTGGTCTACTACATCGTTTACAGGCTTATCCTGCTCATCAAGGACACCAGGGCCATGAACCTGGTCTGGGGCGTGTTCATTCTGGCCGTGCTGACCTCGCTTACGAAACTGTTCAGTCTGGGCGCGACCGTCTGGCTTCTCCAGCAGTTCTGGCTGGCCGGAATCTTCCTTCTGATAGTCGTTTTTCAGCCGGAGATCCGGGTCGCGCTGGCCAATATCGGCTCCAATCCGCTGGGACGGATGCTTATCTCCCAGGAATATCGCTTTATCGCCGAACTGATGGAGGCCGTAAAATTCGCCTCCGAAAAAAAGACCGGCATGCTGGTGGTCCTTGAGCAGGACATGGGACTGCGGGACATTGTGGAGACCGGCGTGCGCGTCAACGGCGAAGTCTCCAAGGAACTGCTCCTTACGGTTTTTTACCCCAATACCCATCTGCACGACGGCGCCGTGGTGATCGCCAACAACCGGCTGGTGGCGGCGGGCTGCATCCTGCCGCTGACCGAGCAGAAAGAATTGTCCAAGATACTCGGCATGCGTCACCGCGCGGCGCTGGGACTGAGCGAGATCTCCGACGCCATCATTCTTACGGTCTCCGAGGAGACGGGGCTTGTTTCCGTCTCCCGCAACGGAAAATTGCAGCAGGCCGTGGACCCGAAGGACCTGGAAACCATGCTTTACCAGCTGTACCGCTCCAAGGCCGAAAAAACCCTTCTCAGGAAGCGGGACCGTACCCCGGCCCCGCCGCCGAGGGGGCAGTAATCCACGCTTATGAATATTCCCGAGCTGATCGCTGGAAACTGGAAAATAAAGCTCATCGCTTTCATTATCGCGCTGCTCATCTGGTATTTTGTCGTAGGCGCCGTCTGACGGGGGGGGGATATGACGAAAGGCCGCTTCATTTTTTACTGCGCCCTGCTGGCCGCCGCCGTTTACGGCGGGCTGATCGCCTGGCCGGCGGCCTATTTCCGCAGCTCCTGCTCCTACAAAAACATCACTTTGCACACCAGGGAGCCGTTGGCGTCCGTGCCGGAGGCTTTTCTGGGAAGAATAACCGACGCGGCCGCGGGCGGGGAGTTTTACGACCCTTCGCGGAATTTCGATGTTTATCTGGGCGCAGGACGCGGTGGATATCTTTTCTGGGCGCCTTTCTGCGGTAAAAGCCATTCCTGCGTGCATCCGTTCAGCGGCAATATCTTTATCGCCAGCGCGGACCTTGAGAAAAATTCGGCCTATGGCCCCGGGGGAGAACAGGACAGGCGCGTGCTGGAAAGCGTCATCACGCATGAGATAGTGAAAGCGCAGCTCCGGAAAAAACTGGGTGCGCTCAAATATGCGGCGCTTTCAGACTGGAAAAAGAACGGCTACGCCGAGCATATGGCAAGGGAAACGGCCGATATGCGGCCGGAGGCGATCTGCGTTAAAAGCCCGGAAGGGGGGCCGCTGCCGGGTTACCTTGAGGACCGGCTGATAATAGAATCGATACAATCCGCCGAATTCATCAAGTTCGCTGAAATAATGGAAGGGAATTACGGGGGCGACGCCGCGCGCGCCCGTCTGAAACAGCAATACTGCGGCAAACCCTGATCACTCCAGCCGTTTTACCTTGTAACCGGAATTTTTAAGTTCGGCCTCCACCGCGTCGCGGTGGTCCCCCTGTATTTCCAGAACTCCAAGCTTCACCGTTCCGCCGACCCCCAGCCGTTTTTTGAATTTCTTAAGAAGTTCTTCCTTGCCCGCCGGGTGCATCTGCAGCCGCTCAATGACGGTCATTCCGCTGCCTTTATGTCCGCGTCTGAAGGCTATCCTTACCGGTTCGGCCTGTTTGGGCTTCCCGCCGGGCCCTATGCAGCCGCAGGGACTTTTCCCGCAGGCCGGGCAAGGCGGCTTCCAGCCCGGGTCGGTGGAGTAAACTATATTGTCTGTCATGGTGGTGAGCATTCGCCGTCCGCGGTGCGGTGGAACCACGCCGCGGTTTTCCTGCTTGCCGGGTATTCTGATCTAAGCATGCTTAAGATATAGGAACCGTATCTCCTGCCGCTCAAAAAAGTGTTTTCCCTTAAAAAACCTTCCCGCTTGAACCCCAGCTTTTCATATAAATGAAGAGCGTTCTTATTATGCTCGATCACCGTGATCCCGACGCGGTTAAGGCGGAGTTCGTTGAAACAATGCTCGAGCAGCAGCTTTATCGCCCTGGCCGCCACTCCCCGGTCCCGGTAAGGCGGAGCAACGAACAGTCTGGTTATAAGAACCGCTTCGGAGAGCTCGTCGAATTTGTCGAGCTCGACATGGCCCGCGGTCTTCCCGTCCGTAGTGATCTTGAAAATTTCCAGCTCTTTCGGCGTTTTGGCGGTCTTCTCAAGATGCTTCAATACCTTTTCCCTGCTTTGCGGGTAAGGGTATGTTCGCGCCGCCCACAGATCGGCCGCGCCGGGTTTGTCTATCCAGCTTATCAGGTTATCGATATCGTCCGGAGAAAATGGCTCAAGCTTTATGTCGTTCATTATTGTTAAATCCAACGGAAGGGGTGGGATTCCTGCTCCTTCACTCGCTCCCGCTCGCTCACCCGCAGCCGGCCGCCCTCGCTGACGCTTCGCTTTTCATCCACCGGACGCGCTCGGGTCGGCTTCGAATCCCAGGCAAGATGTAAATTCAACGGAAGGGGTGGGATTCGAACCCACGGTACGGATAACCGTACACCGGTTTTCAAGACCGGCGCCTTAAACCGCTCGGCCACCCTTCCCTCTGTCGCACCCTTCGCGCCATGCGCTCAGGGCGGTTTTACGCATTCCGCCCGGCCTGTAGCCGGCCGGGTGCTCCCCGAGGGGGATTCCATCCCCCTTCGGCGCTCGTTCGCCGCGCCAGGCTTGCTCGCTCGCTGATTCCCCC
>Ga0074195_1004496_pt1 | contig 11422 bp, 8 predicted proteins | sample EPASupsiteHSE623_FD_64525 | JGI IMG/M metagenome (GOLD analysis project Ga0074195, IMG submission 64525) | Bioremediated contaminated groundwater from EPA Superfund site, New Mexico - Sample HSE6-23 | ecosystem: Environmental > Aquatic > Deep subsurface > Groundwater > Contaminated ...
TTTGTCGATATTGCAATCAAATCTAAACTCGAATCACCGATAAAAGCAGTCAAACCTCAAAGCTCAGTTAAAAGCTTTAAATCCGATATTTTAAACATTTTCTCCTCCGCTCACAACAATGAAAAAGATTTTATAGAAAATAGTTTCAAACTCAGAGGAATCATTGTTAGATTTTTAGAAAATGCACTTGGGAAGACAATCTGGAGCAAAAGCCATTATGAAACCAACTGGAATTCATTTATAATCTTGGCAGCTTTTATAAACAAACTCTTTGAACTAAATATTATAGATGATGAAGATGATATTGATAGTTTAAAATGGTCCTTAACTCACGCATTTTGCAGATTTACAGACATCTTAGGACACCATCTACCTTTAGGCTTTTATGAAAACATCGAAGATGACCTTGCTGCGAAAATTATTCCATTTTTAGAAGAAGAAGAACAAGATGCCTTCATTACTAGCAAGAAAATAACTTTGGCCCGAGCTTTATTCAAAGGTAAAAATAAAGCTAAAGCTCTAAAAGATGCGGGTATTTTTTCATAAATTTCGCATATTTAAACAAATAAATTTAAAAAAATAAAAGAGTGCTGTAAAATCCTACAGCACTCTTTTATTTTAAATCTAACTTTTTCGGAGAATAAATTTAATTATGGTTCAAAATAAAACCTTCAACCGTTATTTTAGATACTTTGACTGGATAAGTTTTGCCATTACAATGGCACTATTATCAATTGGGCTATTATTCGTACTTAGCGCAACATATACTCCAGAAAAACCAATATCAATATTATTTAAAAGGCAATTTTATGGCGCTCTTGTTGGAATTGCTTTTTATCTATTCTTTTGTTTCAAAGATGTGCGCAAATTAATAGATCTAGGTTATGTAACCTTTTTTATAATAATTTTACTTTTAATCTATACACATGTAGCTGGCCACGTAGCTATGGGAGGGAAAAGATGGGTAAATTTATATTTTATAAAATTCCAACCATCTGAACTTGCCAAGCTTTTCTTGCCAACCTTTATTGCTTACTATTTTTCTAATTCTGTGGAAAAAAGCTCTTCTCTTAAATATATAAATATCTCTTTCAAAAAAGCCCTTTTCCCTCTAACCACACTCGGTTTAACCTTTATACTTATTTTAAAACAGCCTGACCTTGGTACCGCACTCATAATTTTATTCTCAGGGATGCTTTTACTTTATATAGCCGGGCTTGATAAGAAAATTTTCATAATCTTTGGATTTTTATCAATTTTAGGAGCTCCAGTCCTTTGGAAAGTTTTAAAACCTTACCAACAACAAAGGATTTCAGTTTTACTTGGATATGGGGACATAAAAAAAGAGCGATACCAAATTGAGCAAGCCAAAATAGCTGTTGGCTCAGGAGGTATAATAGGGAAAGGTCTACTTAAAGGCACACAAAATAAACTATCATTTATCCCTGAAGATCATACTGATTTTATATTTTCAGTTTTATGCGAAGAGACAGGTTTTTTAGGAGCTCTTCTAGTTCTTTTATTATTTATACTTTTATTTATTAGAACATTATTAATAACTCTTACTATACCAGACCCATTAATTCAGATAGTTTCCATAGGACTGCTTTCACATCTAATGCTTGCTGTATGTATAAACATAGGAATGGTACTTGGCATATTACCCACGGTTGGTATCGCCCTACCATTATTTAGCTATGGTGTAAGCAACCTCTGGGTAACTCTTGCAAGTCTTGGCTGGCTTAATAATTTATCATCTAGACGTTTTTATTACTAAACAATTAGGAATCAACAATGTTTGTCATGACATTAATTTTCTTTTTATACCAAATCATTCAATTAATATCCTTCCCTTTTTTTCTTATTTATCTTTTAATCAGAAAATTAAAAGGAAAAATAATCGTTGGTAATTTTAAACAACGACTAGGTTTTGTCCCCAAAACTAACACAAATCCCAATCAAAAAGTTATTTGGTTTCATGCTGTTTCCGTTGGTGAAATATTATCTATTCAAAATCTTATTAAAAAAATAAAACAAACAAACCCTAATTTTTTAATTTACGTAACAACAGGAACTAAAACAGGGAAATTAATGGCCAAACAACATCTTGATGCAGATTTTATAAGCTTTCTTCCATTTGATTTTTTATTTTCTATTTTTCTACTATATAAAAGAATCCAACCAAAGTGTTTAATAATAGTTGAAGCTGAATTTTGGCCAAACTTACTTTTCATGTCAATAATAAAAAAAATACCCTGCTATTTAATAAATGCTCGAATAACAAAACGCTCTGAAAAAAAATATTTAAAATTCAAAATATATTTTAAACCATTAATAAATATTTTTTCCCAAATATATGCACAAAGCAATCTTGACGCTGACCGTTTTGAAAAAATTGGAATATCAAAAAACAAACTAATAATTTTGGGTGACATAAAATCTTATAATGTTTTTGAAAAACAAAAAAATTTAATATCATCACCAGACAAAAGACTTTTTACAAATAATTTTCAATCTAAAATTACACTTCTTGCTGGCTGTATACATCCGCAAGAAGATATTATTTATCTAAATCTTTTCAAAAAATTAAAGAAAAATTTTAAAAATATAACACTAATTCTCGCTCCAAGACATTTTACTTGGCAAGAAACGCTTATCTCAAATGTAAAGGCCTCTGGATTAAGTTATAAGACATGGTCGCTATCAGATGAAATTAATAATGAAACAATTTCAGAATCAGAAAGTTATGATGTAATAATCATTTTAAAATTAGGTATACTATTTCAACTATACCCACTAACAAAAATATTTTTCCTAGGCGGAACTTTTATACCTGTCGGCGGGCACAATTTATTAGAAGCTGCTGCCTGGGGAATTCCATCTTTTGTTGGACCATACCACCAAAATTGCATTGAAACATTTAAACAACTACACAAAGTAAAAGGTTCTGATCTTGTCCAAAATGAAATTGAACTATTTAATAAAACAAACTTATTACTTGCAGATCCACAAAAAATATTAGAAATGGGTAATAACGCAAAAAATTGGTTAAGCAGTGAGGCCGCTCACGTTGAATTCGGAGTTAACTCTTTAATAAAAAAACTTAATAAATTATAAACAAATTCCCCAAATATTGCTTTCCTTATAAAAAATTAATTAATATAAAAATACAGGGGAAATAATGGACAATCATTTAAGAATGTCTTTATTCGTATTAATTTTAATCATAAACTCAACATATATCTTACCAAACAGACCACCATTTAACCCTCAATGCGAAATATGTAAAAACGATTGTAAATGCGATTATTGCGCTTCACCTAACAAAAATCCTAATCTTAAAAAGCAACATCTAAACGAAGCACATGGAACAAAGTGCCCTTTTTGCGAGGAAAAATTTTATTACAGTTCAACGATGGTTGACCACAGATCCAAAAAACATCCACGACCCGCTTATGAGCCATAATAATAATAATAATAAAAGGCCTTAAGGTTAATTAAAAACAATCAACCTTAAGGCCTTTTTATTTATCTAAAATTTATTATTTCTTTTTAGATTTCTTTGAATTTTTAGTCTTCTTAGGCTTAGACTTTTTATCTTTTTCTTCAGAATACGGCTTTTTAATAAATGCATTTGCAACTACAAAATCCATATTTTCTGCATAAACAATTTCTAAATCTTTGTCTAAATTCAACTCTTTTTCAAATTCTTTAATTTCATCAAAGTTTTCTTTTGGAACTATGACTTTTTTAATTCCAACTCTAACTGCAGCAAGTAATTTTTCTTTCAACCCACCAACAGGTAAAACTCTACCTCGAAGTGTAACTTCTCCCGTCATAGCAATATCTTTTTGAATAGGAGTTTTTGTTAATGCTGAAATTAAAGCTGCGGTAATTGTAATACCAGCAGAAGGTCCGTCTTTAGGAATAGCCCCTTCTGGAACGTGAATATGTATATCTAAAGTAGAATAAAAATCAGACTTAAGTCCAAAATCTTTTGCACGTGACCTAACATAAGTCAAACCAGCTTGAGCAGATTCTTGCATAACTTCACCAAGTTGCCCTGTTAATGAAAGTGAACCTTTTCCAGATAAAACAGAAACTTCTACTTCCAAAACATCTCCACCAACTTCTGTCCATGCTAAACCAGTTGCAAGCCCAATAGATTCCTCTAACTTCTTTTCAACTTTTTTAAACTTAGGAGTTCCAAGCCACTTTAAAATTTTATCGTAAGTTATTTCTATTTTTTTTAATTTTTTATCTACAAGTAACTCTTGAATAGACTTACGAATAAGCTTTGAAAGAACTCTTTCTAACTGTCTAACTCCAGCCTCTTTTGTATACTCTTCGATAATCTTTTTAAAATTTTCTGTAGAAATATCAATTTGACCAATTTTAAGTGAATGTTCTTTTAAAACTCTAGGCAATAAAAACTTTTTTGCGATTTTTAACTTCTCTTCTGCGGTATAACCAGGAAGGGAAATAACTTCCATTCTATCAAGAAGCGGATAAGGTATATTATCAATTACGTTTGCAGTTGTTATAAACATTACCTTAGATAAATCATAATCAACTTCAAGAAAATAATCTGCAAAAGAACTATTTGTTTCTGGATCTAAAACCTCAAGTAAAGCTGACGATGGATCACCTCTAAAATCTGAAGACATTTTATCAATTTCGTCCAAAAGCATAACAGGATTAACAGTTCCAGCCTTTTTCATAGCTTGAATAATTTTACCTGGCATTGCACCAATATAAGTTTTTCTATGCCCTCTTATTTCAGCCTCATCCCTCATACCACCTAAAGAAATTCTAATAAACTTTCTACCCAAAGCATCGGCTATAGATTTAGCAAGAGAAGTTTTACCAACACCTGGAGGCCCCGAAAGACAAATAAGTGGTGATTTTTTCAAATCATTTCCAGCAAATTTTTTAATAGCTATAAATTCTAAAATTCTTTCTTTTGCCTTCTTCATTCCAGCGTGAGTTTTATCAAGAATAGTTTCAGCACTCTCTAAGCTGACAGTATCTTTACTTTCAGAAAACCAAGGAATAGAAACAAGCCAATCTATATAATTTCTACTAACAGTTGCTTCTGGTGACGTTGAAGGCATTGCCTCCAATTTCTTAATCTCAGCATCAAGCTTCAAACTAGCTTCTTTAGAAAGTTTTAAATTTTTTGCTTTTTTCCTAATTTGTTCAAGTTCCTCAGCGATATTATCTCTTCCAAGTTCATGCTGAATAGCTCTCATCTGTTCATTTAAATAATAATCTTTCTGATGCTTCTCTATCTGTTCTTGAACTCTTTTCTTTATTTTTTGCTCTGTTTTAATTATCTCTAATTCATTTTTAACCAATGAAATAACTTTTTCAGCCCTAGATTTTAAATCAATCATTTCAAGTAAGGCTTGTCTGTCTTCAAGCTTTAAAGGTAAATGTGTTGCAATAGTATCTGCCAAAAACTCTAAATCATTAAATTCATCAAACATAGCAAGCAAATCAGCTGGTATTTTGCCATGAAGATCTACATATTCCTTAAAAAGATCTTTTAATGTGCGCCACAAAGCCTCAATTTCAATTTTTTTAGCAGGATAAATAGTAGAAACATCCTCTGCCATAAAAGCTATAAATCCATCCGCTTGCTTAACTTCAACAACCCTAGATCGACAAACACCTTCTATAAGAATCTTCAAAGTACCATTGGAAAGCTTTGTTGATTGTAAAATTAAAGCCCTAGTCCCAAAATGATAAACATCTTTTTCGGTTGGAACTTTTGTATCAAAATGTTTTTGGGCCGTAACAAATACTTCTTTATTTGAAGCCAAAGCAGCCTCAACAGCCTTTATTGAAACCTCTCTTCCAACAATTACAGGCATAACATTTTTAGGCATTGCCACAACATTTTTTAATGGCAAAACAGGATAAAACTTTGCATCACTTATAGAAATTTCAGCCATGGAATTTAAAACTCCCAATTTTCATAAAATTTTAATTTTCAAAAAACTTTAAATTACTCCTTAAAATAAAGCTCAAACTTGATTTTAGAATAAAAAATCTTGGTCCGCAAGAAAATGAATCCAAAACCTAATAAATAGGACATTTTTCACTTTTTTATCAAAAATTTAAAATTCCTCATTGACTTTCCAATACTCCCACTTATACTTCAAACTAAAATAAACACTTAAAATACAGGGTTTTTCAATTAAAAAGGTGAAAAAACTCAAAAATGAAAAAGAAAATAGTAGATAATATCTTTAAAGCAAAAAAAGCTAGTATTTATGGTACTATTTCCCTTTTTTCAATCAAATTATTTTCTCCCAAAACTATCTGCGTAAATCTTTTCTTATTTTTTTACAAAAAAATATACAAAGCCTATGAAACTTTTTCATGCTTAATTTATAAATCGAAATTATTTAAAAATTTTTACACATTATTTTTATTATTTAACAACCATAACCGGGGGACAGTTGAATGAAATCAAAAATAAAAACATTTTTTGAACCAATTATCAAAATGGATAAATTTGAACGACTAAAAATTTTATTATTGACCTTATGCTATGGCTTAATAATTGGAGCTTTTTCTATTTTAAAACCATTAAAAAATCCTGTATTCTTTAGCATGGTAGGAAAAGACTGGCAACCATACATAAGATTTGTAGAAATTCCATTCATATTCATTTGCATATTTTTTTATTCAAAAATTGTGGATAAATTACGTCGATATCAAATATTAATGTATTTTCTTCTAACTTATACAATCTTAAATTTAGTATTTGCTTATATATTCATTCACCCTGTTTATGGGCTAACAAACACAGCAACTAGTCCTTACAGAATCGTAGCATGGGCATTTTATTTTTATCTAGACCAATTTCAAGTTTTTGTTGTTGGTGCATTTTGGGCTTTTACAAGCTCTATATCTTCACCAGACTCAGCTAAAAAAGAATATGGTTTCGTTGTTGCAGGATCAAAAATTGCCGGTGTAATGACACCTCTTTTAAGTCTATTTTGGCTAGGTAAAAATGAAAATTATGCCTCACCTGAGTCAATTGCTATTTTAATAACAACCACATCAATACTCTTATTACTAGGAGCCTTAACAATAGTAAGGCTAAAAAGAAGAGTTCCTGGGTATATGCTACATGGATATGAAGCTGCCTACCAATTCGAAAAAACAAAAATCAAAGCAGAAGAAACTAATGAAAAAACTGAAGAAAAAATCCATTCAGCTAAAAAAGTAGGATTAACCAAATCCGTTCTTTATAAAATTAAAAATTCGTTCCGGGGTGTATTTGAAGGTATACAACTCATGATATTAGAACCTTATGTATTTGGAATATTTATAATGGTTTTTGGATACGAAATCACCTCTACAATTTTAGAATATCACTTAAATATTCTCGTTTCAGAAGCAAACAACAACTTAGTTGTAGGCATGAGTTATTTTGGACTTGTTTATACAGCGGTCTGGCAAGCTGTAGGATTAATTTTCGCACTCTTTGGAACAACATACTTTTTAAAATATTTTGATGTAAAAATATGTCTATTAATTACACCCCTTACAATTATAGGTATGGTTGTATCACTATTTTTTGTTTCCTCATCAATCCCATCACTTTTTGCAATTATGGTTCTACTTAGAGCCTTAAATTATGGCTTTACACTACCAATTAGAGAAATCTTATACATTCCGACAGTTAAAGATATAAAATTCAAATCTAAAGCATGGATTGATTCTTTTGGAAGAAGCTTTTCTAAATCTGCTGGATCTATCGCAAACATCGCTTCAACTGGCATAGCAAGCTCTTCCATCATTATCGCTTTAGCTGCGACATGGGCTTTTGTGGCAAATCTTATAGGTAAAAAATACTTAAAAACAGTTGCCAATAATGAAGTTATAGGAAAAGACTTAGATTTAAAACTTCATTCAAACTCCTCTAACGAGACCGAATAAAAATTAAAAAATATTGAATTTAATAGGGTTTATTAAAACTTTTAACTTGAGAAAAAAATATAAGAATTTATAATTGATACTTCTCTAAAAACAAATTAAACCCAAAAACACTTGAAAATTGCATTTCCCACATTTTTAAAGGAAATTAAATGATTCGTAAAATAAAGTCATTGTTTCATCCATTAACTCAGGCAAATAAACATGAGCGTTTAAAGCTTATCTTGCTAGCCTTTTGTTATGCAATGATTATAGGAGTATTCTCCATTTTAAAACCTTTAAAAAACCCTATCTTCTTTTCAATTGTAGGGAAAGACTGGCAACCAATAACAAGATTCATAGAAATTCCATTTATGCTTGTCTCTATACTTCTTTACTCAAAAATAGTAGATAAACTTCGTCGATACCAAATTTTAATGTATCTTCTTTTAGCTTTTGCTGGCATAAATTTAATTTTCGCTATTATTTTCATACACCCTGTTTATGGATTACCAAATACAGTTACAAGCGCTTCAAGACTTCTAGGTTGGGCTTTTTACTTCTACATGGATCAATACCAATCATTTGTTGTTGGATCTTTTTGGGCATTTACACACTCTATAAGTTCACCTGATGCAGCAAAAAAAGAATATGGTTTAGTCATAGCCACCTCCAACATTGCTGGAATAACAACCCCACTATTAAGTCTTTTATGGTTAGGAAAATCTGAAAACTTCGCATCTCCAGTATCAATTTCAATACTTATAATTGCCACCTCCGTACTATTGCTAATCGGAGCATTAACAATATTTCAACTCAAAAGAAAAGTTCCTGGATACATGCTTCATGGTTATGAAGCTGCTTATCAATTTGAAAAAACAAAAATTAAAATAGAACAACAACAAGAAGATAAAATAGAAAAAAATATTTCCAAAAGCAGCTCCCTTAATGCAATATACTTAAAAATAATTCATTCTATAAAAGGGACTCTAGAGGGAATAAAGTTAATGCTATGGGAACCTTATGTATTTGGAATTTTCTTTATAGTATTTAGCTATGAAGTTACTTCTGCCGTAATGGATTACCAACTAAACGTTTTAGTTTCAATAGAAAAAGGAAACCGTGTCGTTGATATGAGCTACTTTGGCCTCTTTTACACAGCAGTATGGCAAGGTGTAGGTTTATTATTTGCTTTATTCGGAACCTCCTCTTTATTAAAACGTTTTGATGTAAAAAAATGCTTACTAATAACACCATTAATGGTAATGGCAATGATAATAACCTTCTTTTTTACTCCATCACTTACCGCTTTATTCTTGTTCATGGTAATTTTAAGAGCATTAAACTATGGATTTAACATGCCAATAAGAGAAATCTTGTACATACCAACTGTAAAAGATATAAAATTCAAATCTAAAGCATGGATTGATTCTTTTGGAAGAAGCTTCTCAAAGTCTACTGGCTCTGCCATAAACATTTTTGCAGCAGGCCCTTCATTCCTATTTGCAAGTTCCGCAATTTTACTTGTTATCAGCGGAACATGGACCTTCGTTGCTAATTTAATAGGTAACAAATACACTAAAACAATTCAAAACAATGACGTTATTGGCAAAGCTTTAGATCTAAAAATAATAAAAGAAGATACTATATAAAACTTTTTAGATTTAGAACTTGTGATCTTCAGCGTTTTTGTTACAATTAAGAACGTTAAAATAATGAAACTTACCTCTTTTGTCATGGGTGGTAACTCTTAAAAGTAAAAAGAGACCCAAGAGGTAAAAGTTATAACCCTAAAATCAAGGATTAAAATGATCGATATCAAAGAGCTTTTAAAAGCTGGTGTTCACTTTGGACATAGAACATCTAAATGGTCTCCCAAAATGGCTCCTTTCATCTGGGGCGCAAAAAATCAAGTTCACCTTATAGATATTTCAAAAACCGCAATCTTACTTAAACGCGCATCTACATTTTTACAGCAAACAGCTAGCGAAGGTAAATTGATTTTATGGATCGGTACAAAAAAAGCAGCTCAAAGCACCATTGAAAAAACAGGTAAAGAATTAAAAATGCCTTTTGTTATTAACAGGTGGGTTGGTGGTACATTAAGCAACTTCAGCGAAATAAAAAAAGCTATAACAAGACTTCTTCATCTTCGTGATGCATTAATGAAATCTTCAGGAAGATTCACTAAAAAAGAAGCTAGTACTATTCAAAAAGAAATCGGTCGTTTAGAAAAAAATATTGGTGGAATAATAAATTTAACATCAAAACCAGGCGCAATAGTTGTAATTGATGCATTAAAAGAAAAAGCTGCTATAAAAGAAGCTTTAACTTTAGGTATCCCTGTTGTTGCTATGCTTGATACAAATACAGATCCTTCAGGTATAAACTTTATCATTCCTGCAAATGATGATGCAATTAAATCTATTGATGTAATTGTAAATAATCTTTCCGCAGCCGTTAAAGCTGGATGCTTAGAATTTGAAGCCAAAGGAAAAGCTGAAATTGCAGAACATGAAGCAGCAAAAAAATCTTTGAAAACATCTGAAGTTATAACAATCGATGAAAACCTTGAAAAAGAATTAATTCAAGCAGGAATGAGTGATAATAGTGAGAATAAGACTAGTGGTAAATCAAGCAAGCCTACTACTCAAAAATCAGCTCCTATTAGAAGACCTGTAACACTAAGAAAAAAAACTTCCTAAAATAATTTTGGAGAGGTGGCTGAGTGGTCGAAAGCGCACGATTGGAAATCGTGTATGTGTCGAAAGGCGCATCGAGGGTTCGAACCCCTCTCTCTCCACCAAAACTTGGGAAGGGTAAGATCGACATCTTTTAATCTGCCAGATCCGGAAGGAAGCAACAGGAAAGATAGTCATCTGTACCTTTCCCAATTTCTTTTTCCCAAACAACAATCCCCCAAAAGAGTAACCCTCCCCTTATACAATAACTTCCATCCTACCATTCTTGTTATCCTCGCGCATACAGGGATCCAGGCATTCAGCAAAACCCAAACTTAATTAAACTATCATCCTTTTCTCCTTATTCCTTTTTTCACAAAAGATTCTCTCTATTCTTTTATAGTTTCAGTATTTTAAGGGACTTTCTTGTAAAAGTCCCCTATGACCCCTGTACATTAAGGCACTACGTTCCTTAAGTGCATCTAAATAAATTCTCCGCAGCTTCGCTACGAGAATTGCTAGATGCAATCTAAGGTATAAACATCTAAATTCTTTCTTTTTGTACATAAATACCCCGCCCCCAAAAACACTTTATTTCAGCCGTTTTTTTGACATCCGCCATTTTTAAACTTAGGCTTATATAAGCAATTAAGTTAATTAACCTAAGGGACAAATTTTATGATTTTTAATTCTAAAAATAAGCACATTCTAATTTTTACATTATTAATAAATTCATTCTTTTTAACAGCCATGCCTAAAAATGAAGAAGAAACTTCTGAAATAAAAATTGACGAATATCAAACAAAAAA
>Ga0074195_1004498_pt1 | contig 11418 bp, 11 predicted proteins | sample EPASupsiteHSE623_FD_64525 | JGI IMG/M metagenome (GOLD analysis project Ga0074195, IMG submission 64525) | Bioremediated contaminated groundwater from EPA Superfund site, New Mexico - Sample HSE6-23 | ecosystem: Environmental > Aquatic > Deep subsurface > Groundwater > Contaminated ...
ATGGGATAAGGTTAAGGAAATTTGGGCTGCTATTGAGCAAATGGCTACAGGCAGTCAGCAGATTGTAAGTTCGGTAAACCGCATTGACAGCTTAAGTAAAAAATCCGCAGAGGAATCGGAAGTTGTTTCGGCAGCTACAGAGGAGCAGTCGGCAACGATGGAAGAAATTGCTTCCTCGAGCAGGAGCCTGGCCCATTTGGCAACAGATTTACGGGAAGCTGTCGGTAAGTTCCGCGTATAATCATAGAAAGGGAAATCTGCCATGCATAAAAGGAGAAGGGGCTGCCTCAAGCGGTAGTGCGACAGCCCCTTCTCCTTTCTTTAGAAGCAAACCTGTAAAGAAAAATGACAATCTGGCAATATTGTTTACAGCTTTGGAAATAATGTTGTCAGATCCGGGGGGAGCAGCTATTGCGGGGCGGTTAAGAAGCTGCCTTAAGCAAGCCTCTTGGCTTAGGGCAAGACGTTGGCATAAAAATTGCTTCTGGTATATAGAAGAAATAAACGGCAATACGATGCCAGGAGGTTATGCCAATGATAAAGCAGGACAATGCGGGTTATGATACGGTAATCATTCATGCCGGTCAGTCGCCCGACCCGGTTACAGGTGCGCTTGCTACTCCGATTTATCAAACTTCTACCTTTGTGTTTGCTGATGCCGAGCAGGGAGCGGCCCGGTTTGCACTAGAAGAAGCGGGCTACATCTACACACGTCTGGGAAATCCGACGCAGCATGCACTTGAAGAAAAAATGGCGGCTTTGGAAAATGCGGAGGCAGCCTTAGCGGTTGCTTCAGGAATGACGGCAATTGCGGCAGCGCTGTGGACCTTATGTGAAAAAGGTGATCATATTATCGCAGCTGAGACTTTATACGGCTGTACACATGCCCTGTTATCACACAGCATGCCGAAGTTCGGAATTGATGTCACTTTTGTTGATGCAGTTAATCTGGAGAATATCGGTAATGCTATGCGTCCGAATACAAAAGTGATTTATCTTGAAACGCCTGCAAATCCAACGCTGGCGATCATTGATATTGCCGCAGCAGCGGCGCTGGCGCACAAGCACAATTGTAAGCTTATGGTCGATAATACGTTTATGTCTTCCTATTGTCAGCGTCCGTTGGCGCTGGGAGCGGATATTGTTGTTCACAGCGCGACGAAATATTTGAATGGTCATGGTGATGTTATTGCCGGTGTTGTTTTAGGCAAACAGGAATTTATTAATGCTGTGCGTTTTATTGGTATAAAGGATATTACCGGCGGCTGCATCAGTCCTTTCAATGCATGGCTGACTCTGCGCGGTTTGAAGACTCTTGGCGTCCGTATGGAGAGGCATTGTCAAAATGCCCTCAAAGTTGCTGCTTTTCTGGCGGAGCATCCTGATGTGGAGAACGTAAATTATCCAGGCTTGCCTGGACATCCTCAGCATGAATTGGCAAAAGCGCAAATGACTCATTTTGGCGCAATGATCAGTTTTGAAATAAAGGGTGGTCTTGAAGCGGGGCGCAAAGTAATGAACAGTGTCAAACTTTGCCTGTTGGCAGTCAGTCTTGGCGATACGGAAACCTTGATCCAGCATCCGGCGTCAATGACGCATTCACCAATATCCCGTGCGGAACGGATGAAAGCAGGGATTACCGACGGACTGATCCGTTTATCGGTCGGCCTGGAAGACCCCCAGGATATTATGCTTGATCTGGATCAAGCAATTCGAAAAAGCCGGCTTACCTCACTTGAGTGAGGGATACTTAAGGAGGTAAGCCAAGCCATAACGGCGTATTTTCGTTAAAGCCGCTGTATGAGATATGCCAACCTCACGGGCAGCACCTCTGGCACTGCCATGCTTTTTGAGTGCTTGTTCGAGATGGACTTTTTCCATATTGCCGAGTACCTGTTTCAAATTTTTTTTACAGATATTCCTATGAAGCGGGCTGTTTTCCCCGTGGGGAGTGAGTAATAAATTTTCAATATCAATTTCCTTACCGGAAGTTAGATGGAGGGCCCGGAGGACTACATTTTGTAATTCCCGTACATTCCCTGGCCAGCCATATTGGAGCAAGGCGTCGAGTGCCGCCGGAGAAAATTCCAGATGCTTGTTTAATTCCGTGCCGTATTTCATGTGAAAGTGCCGTAACAGAAGGGGAATATCTTCAGGACGCTGTCTAAGCGGAGGAATCTGCAGCGGAATGACAGTGATGCGGTAGTAAAGGTCCTGACGAAATTGCTTTGCTAAAACCATTTCTTCCAGGTTCCGGTTCGTAGCAGCAAGAATGCGTACATCGACAGCTATGTCCCGATTTCCTCCCAGCGGACGAAATACGCCTTCCTGCAGGACTCGCAGCAATTTCCCTTGTAATGGCAGCGGCAACTCGCCAATTTCATCTAAGAAGAGCGTTCCCTGGTGAGCAACTGCAAATAGTCCTGATTTACCGCCTTTTCTCGCGCCGCTGAATGCTCCCTCTTCATAGCCGAACAATTCGCTTTCCAGCAATGCTTCCGGGAGAGCGGCACAATTGATTGGCACGAAGGGGTGAAGCTGGCGGGAGCTGGCCTGATGAATAGCCTGGGCAAACATTTCCTTGCCTGTGCCGCTCTCTCCGCCAATCAGAATACTACAATTCGTCGTAGCTACCCGCTGAGCTATTTGAATCAGTTCTTCCATGGTGGCACTGACATAGACGATATCCTTAAATTCAAATTTGGTATTCTTCATTATCGAACTGACGAGTTGTTTGGCGGACTTCATACTCTTTAAAGTAGCTACAGCACCAACAAATTGCTTATTCTCATCCTGAATGGGACGGCCGGTGCACAGATAATGCAGGGTACCGCGCGGTGTAGGAATAAACATCTGCTGATGCTCAAATGATTTTCCGGTCAGAAGCTCGTCAAACAGCGTGTTTGGCCCGGTTAAGCAGGTAATGGGATTGCCGATGACCTTATCCTTATCAACACGTAAAAGCTGTGCCGCAGTAGAATTGATATAGCGGATCGCTCCCTCTGCGCTTAAGCCGATAATGCCGTCGTTGGCAAATTCCAGTACGGCCTGCAGCTCTTTTTCACGTTGTTCATGAGGCTGTAAGGGGATGGTTACAATGCTTTTAATATCCTGGTGCTGTAATAATTCTTGTCTTAAACATTCTTCGGTACTGTTTTTGGCTTCGGGAGGATCATCCAAATAAAACGTTATAAAAATCTGTCCGGTTGACACTTCCATAGACCTGATGCTAACTCCCTTGTGTGAAAAGACCTGAGTTACTTCCTGGATCATACCGATGCGGTCGTCAGTTTTTAACAGCCAGCGGATGATAGGCATGAGAAGCACTCCTAACCTTCAAAATTCATGGTTGTTTTTATGCCTATTCGTGAACAGTCGGCCTAATCCTGCTGAATGGAAAGGGGGTGTCGCAGTTAACGCTTGCGACACCCCCTTATTAACTCTAGACGACACAGCCAATTTTATGGTTCAGGATGTTGACAAAATTCTTTTGCAGAAGCCGATCGTGGTAGAAATTTTTACACATCTCAAACAACTGTACTGCAGTCAAACCAATATCTTCTTCCATAACTTCCGGGAATTCGCTGTTATCCAGTAAGTAATGGGCGATTTCGTAAGTGCTTGCAAAAATCCCGATATGCAGGATCTCGGTGTTTCTATTCCAGAAAGCATTAAAATGCCGGCAGAAGTCTTTTAACTTAACCAGGCAGGCTGCGCTGTCCAAATCCCAATACGTATTCAGCTCCCAAATAGCAGATTCCATAGTCTGCGCATGAATGGAACCAGAGTTTTGGATATACGCAATAAACTCCTGACTGGAGCATACCGGAAAAGCCAGAGTATCATCGGAAGCATTTAACGTATAATAGAAGGCCAGGGGAAGCTGGATATACTGTATAAAACCCAATACGGATTTTACATCCGGATAGCAGGCCCAGTTATTGTCAAGCGTATTTCGGTGATAATCAATGATGGCCGTATTAACAAAAAGTATTTCATGGGCAGTCTTGATAGGGGTAAGGCTGCTTGCCCACAGGTCCTTTTTATTGGCCAAGAGATTCTCCCAGTAGTGATACTGATTGTATTTGCACATGCAGTTTACCCTCTTTTAATGCATAGTGGTACGAACTATTTGGAATACAGTTCAATTGCCAGAATTTCATTAACTTCGACAGGGATTTCCTCCCGGTTAGGCAAGCGGAGCAATTTTCCGCTGAACTGATTAAAATTCTTTTCGATATAGGGCAGGTCAAAAGACTTCAGCTCAAGAAAATTAGAGGCAAACATAGCATTTTCTCTGGATGAACTCTTTAATGTTATAACCGCATTGGGTTTTATATTGCAAGAAGGAATATCGACTTTCTTGCCGTTTACCAGTATATGGCCGTGACGAACAATTTGTCTGGCCTGACGGATAGAATTAGCAAAGCCAATACGGTATACCAGATTGTCCAACCGGCATTCGAGTGCTTTTAACAAAGCAACACCGGTAATTTCTTTGCTTTTTTTCGCATTTTCAAGATAGCGGACGAACTGTTTTTCCATAATACCGTAATAGGCCTTGATTTTTTGTTTCTCCAGCAGTTGAAGCCCGTATTCGGATAGCTTACGGCCAGCCCGGCTGTTATCCTTGGCAGCCCGTTTCATTGCCTGCGGATGACCAAAAATATTTACACCCAGGCGACGGCATAATTTAAAGCGTGGTTCTCTTCGCGTAGCCATAATGATAATTCCTTCCTTTTATAAAATGTCTGGTGAATGAAAGTCACTTGTATATTGTAACACAAGTGATAATGATATTCAATATCATTAAGTAGAGAGGAGAAAGAAATTGACTTTTTACTAGTGGACTTGGCAAAGTTATGAATTAGAATTAGACAGAGTAGCTTGTTTTGCAATGCAAGGCGGAGGAGTCCGCGCATAGCGGGAATAGGTAAGGCGACGACAACGCAGCAGTGCGAGAAAAGATACGCTGGCTAAGCTAAGCTTTAACTTTGTCAAGACACTAGCCACAGACGTACGACTGATTCGATTGGAGGAATAGTGTTAATTGCTGAAAGAAGCAAGTGCAAAAAGGATTTAGTATTCCTGTCAGAGAAAGCTATAATCAGATTCTGGTAAAGCAGGTGAAACGAATGAGAATCGGTGCCCGGATTATCAAAACAGGAATTGCTGTAACAATAACAATGTTCATCTGTAAGGTGCTGAATCTGGAACCGGCTTTTTTTGGTGCTGTTTCGGCTGTTGTCAATATGCAGCCCTCGATCTTTTTAACGGTAAAGACAGCACGGGATCAAATTCTGGTGCATCTTCTGGGCGTTGGTGCGGGGCTGCTGTTTGGTTATTTGCTTGGCGGCAATCCTTTAGTCATGGGGCTCGTAACGATTTTAATGATTTCTGTGTATTTAAAATTGAATTTGCAAAGCGGAATTTCCATGGGGATTGTTGCAGCTGTATTTGTTCTTGGTTCCAGTCAGGAGCAATTCCTGTCTCAGGCCTTAAACCGGTCGGCTGTTATTTTTGCCGGTCTGACTACGGCAATGCTGGTTAATATACTGCTTTGGCCGCCTCGGTATAGTGACCAATTTAAAATTAAGCTGCAAGAGGGCAGTGAAGAAGTTGCGCTTTATTTCTGCCGGGCGATTCAGGAATATGTGCAAATTGAAAATACCAGACCCGCTGCGGATCAAAAGTACAGGGAAAAAGTACATAAGCTGAATCAGGAAGTTCGTGACCTGGCAGCACTGCTGAAGCGGGAAGTATTGTCCTTTGGTTCTTTAAAGCAGCGTGAATGGCTTGTCAGAGCGGAGAAGCTGCTTGACTATAACGAAACATTGACGGAAAAGGCGGATCGAATTTATGAGCTGGTTCCGCAGCGGTTTGAACGCAGGCAGGCGGCAGGAGCATTGCCTGTCAGTAATGAATTTAAGGTCATTCTTGAGATTCTGCAAAGTGGCTGCTTGTCAGTCAAGCGGCTGACAGATAAACTGCAGCGGGCGATCATTGAGGAACAGCAGATTGAAGCGGAAGAAATCAGTGAAGATTATTGGGAGAAACTTACCAAGGCAATTGAAGAATGGCAGCCCAAGTTGGCGGGAAGTTACTATATTCACCCCTTAATTGAAGCTGCGGTTATGGCCAGTGAAATTAAGTGGGCAGCGCGGCAGGCCAAAAAGCTTCTGCAGGAAGTGACTGCCAAATAAAAAAAGGGGACTGTCCCCTTTTTTTATTTGTATCCCTGTAAAAACTAAAAATGAATTTTTAACAGTCTTGTTTTACTGGTGTAGCCACAGCTTTCCAAAGTGCGTTTGGAATTCTCATTATAATACCAGCAAGCCGGTATTGGCTTTTTGCCATCTCCATAGCATATTTGTTTTAAAAATAATATGATACTTCTGCCGACCCCTTTCTGTCTGTGACATGGAATTGTATACATACCTGTTGCGGTACAATTTGTAAAAATACGTTGCCCTTCTCTTAATCCGTATCCCAGTATATCGTGATTATCATAGAGGGCATAAATTTCGAACATTAACCCGTTTTTTACTTTATCTGAATACATTTCAACAAAGAAATTTTCGCTGTTCTGATTAGCGGATTCCCATTCGCTTTTAGGGAGTAATTTAAAATTATTCCTTGAGTACCCAGCTTCTTCTACTGGTAAATCGGTGTCCATAAATGTATAGGATTGAATTTCTACTTTCTTATTTTGTTCAATTGCAAGTGACAGGAAAAGCTCGTCACAGGTCGGAACATAAGCCCATCTGATATGAAAGAATTGGATAACTTGTCTGAACGCAGCTTGTGCCAGTTTTAGTTTTGTATGTTTTATATAAAATTGAGTTAATAATGAACATTGATGAATAGAAAAATAACCAATTTGCTCTTGCTCAAAAATGATGGAATAGAATTCAGAAGCTAAAATATGGTCTTCCAGATAATTGTCATAATCACTTGACAAACTTAAAAGATATTTTCGAAATAAATTTTCGCATTGTAAATAAGTTGATTTACAAAATTCAAGCATGTACGTCCTCCTGTTTTTATAAAAAATAAAAAAGAGGCATAGCATTAAACTATACCTCTAAAACGCACACTATTTGCACATAACAAAATAAAAAGGTGTGAGTATTATCAGTATAATCCGTAAAGCAATAAATTAGGTATACAAAACGAAGCGATTAATAATATATACACCGCTCATTTTTACCTATTAAATTCAATGCTTTTACAGATTAACCGACACACAGACACCTCTTTACTATTTATTTATCTGTATGCTAATACAAATATGTTTTTTTGTCAACTCCTGCATTAGTAAGCCCAGAAAAATCCTATCACTATCATATTTTTTGTTGCTCAATTTTTAAAGATTTAATGCTTATAGCAATAACATCGGCAATGAACGGCTTTAGCGGCAAATCTTCCTGCAGACTGAGAAAGGCATAAAAAAAGGACGCTCCCCTTTTCTATACCCGGTCAGCAGGTGGCAGGGCAGCGGCGAAATGATAGAAGTCGGCATAAGAGCCCCGGTAATCGGTACTGATTTCACCGCCGCGGTGAATGATGTGATCATCAAGTAAATAGGTTTTTATCCCTAATTTGCGGGCAGCCAGGTCTTCCTGAACATCATTGCCGACCATTAGACAATTCTCCGGTATTTCGTTGATTGCTGTCAGAACCTCGCGGAAGTAAGTTAAGCTGGGCTTGCAGTAGCAATTGGTTTCAAAAGAGGAAATGTAGGCAAAGTCTTGGGCATCCAGACCGGCCCAGCGAAGACGGTGCAGATTGGCTTTTAGGGGGAAGATGGGATTCGTTGCCACAACAAGCCGGTAATTCTTTTTCTTCAAAAGTTCTATTGTGTCGGCAATGAAAGGGTTTGGCGGCAGCTTTTCCTGCAGGTTGAGAAAGGCAGAATCGTAAAAAGCGGCAAAGCGTTCCCTATAGAGATTAATATCGCCAGGAACGAGACGACCAAGATGTTCAATAAAAACCTCTTCATTTTTGCGCTCCTCCTGATTGTGCAGCATGGCGGCTGTAGCCGAAAGTACGTGATCAATCAGGCTTTTCCCGTCTATTATATCAGCAAAAAACATACTCAGCTGCTTGCAGTAGTCTTTGGTGAAATGTTCCACGTTCATGGGAAGCAACGTTCCGTCTAAATCAAACAAAATCGTTTTCATGGTGTACTCCTTGTCACTTATCGACTGCTTAACATACTAGTACCTCATCAGAGCTAATCCAGTGAATACTGACGGTCTGTTTACCGCAATCCTTCGTTGTCGTCAGTCAGCATACGTCCGGTATGCCTCCCTCCTCCGCCTTGGTTTGCAGAAAACAGCCTCGCCATTATCCTACCGTTTTAGACCTGACAAGTCACTAGAAAAATTGTACCAGCTGTGTTTTTAAAACGCAACTGGTTAGAAAGTGGCGAATCAGGTAAAAAAGAGGCTGTCGCAGATATAATGCGACAGCCTTTTCGCAGCTGAATTAGCATTCATGGCCTTTTCGCAAAAGTACCTGCGCATCCGGAGCGGTCACCTTGTTTGATAGCAGTAACTTTTAAAGCCGCAAAATTTTTCGCTTCTTCCAGATCGGCAAAAGTCAGTTTGCCGCTTTTGGCCCAGTATGAATAATACTCCAAATCCAGCTCTTTATAGGTGATGGCGACGGTAAAACGGTCTTCTTCATGCTTTTCCAGAACAACAATACAGTCAGGCTGGTCACTGATCCACTCCCGCTTAATAATTCCCCAGTCTACCGTTTCTTTGTATTCATATTCCATCTTCAGCACCTCACACCATCATTTCTTTAATCCGGTCAGAATTTTTTCCAATAAACTTGAACCTGGTCAGTTATTTATGCGTGCATATCCTCCTCCTTAGCAGTGATAGTATAGAAGTTCCCCATCATCCCACAGCTTCCTGCCGATTTTCTGTATTGCCGGCTCATTCATTTAATTACCTATTCACATTCTACGGATACTGCGAAGCGGAAGCGGCCTGTTTTTCTTTTCTGGCACATAAACATACCGGTGGTGGGTAAATTAAAATTAGTGTTAAGGAGGTGCCTGTTATGAATTATTTCCATTGGGGAGCACGAATGCTTGGCAAAAGCTCACCAGCCTTGCTGTTGATTGGCGGCACGGCTCTTGCGCTGTGTTCACAGCCCGTTCGCCGGGGCTTGCATCATCTGACGGTACAAGCAACAAAGGGAATTTTGATTGCTAATGATGAAGTGAAGAAGCTGGCTGCTAAAATGAAAGAACGGAAGGTTGATAACGAGAGCGAGGCACGGGTAAATAAGCGGGCCTGCAGCAGCTGTCATGGACGCCGCATAGCTGTGGCAGAGGATGGCGGGCAGCCATATGAGCGGCATCAAGCGACAGGACAGCGCAAAGTTCGGACCCGGCCAGATAAAAGACAAATAATGGCGCAAAAAATAACCGAGTAATTTCCACTAAACCCAATTGACTTTTCCCAATAGATCTGCTATAGTAACAAGTAATTAAAGATTGCCCTAAAGGGGAGTAGCTAACAAGATAGAATCAACATACGGCCTGTGCCTGGTTCTATCGTTGGTGAAATGCCAATCTGCGAGACCTTTAGTATAGTGTTCTATACTAGAAGTGTCTCTTTTTATTTTCTCCCTCAACAGAGACAAAACCTTCGGTATGGAATGTTATACCGAAGGTTTTTTTATTGCAGGTAGAGCTTGCCCGCTAGCGGGAATATGCAGGTAATTTTGAACAAAAAAGAAGGAGTGAATTCAAAATGGATTTTTTATCAAATGAGTTTTTCTGGGCTTTGATGTCAATCATTTTTATAGATTTGGTATTGGCCGGTGATAACGCTATCGTTATTGGGATGGCTGCACGCAATCTTCCGGCTGAACAGCAAAGGCAGGCTATCGTCTGGGGAACAGCTGGTGCCATTGTTATTCGCTTGTTTTCTACACTTGTCGTAGTATGGCTGCTGAAGATCCCTGCTCTTATGGTTGCAGGAGGGATATTGCTGTTATGGATTTCCTTAAAGCTGCTAATTGAAAAGAAAAATCATGAGGTTGGTGTCTCCGGTAATCTTCTTAGTGCCGTAAAGACCATTGTAATTGCCGACGGGGTTATGGGAATTGATAATGTGATTGGCGTAGCGGGTCTGGCCAAGGGGGATATGACCTTAATCATTATCGGTATTTTGATTACAATCCCGATTGTCATTTGGGGAAGTACGGCATTTATCAGACTGATCGAGCGCTATCCGGTTATTATTTACCTTGGAGGGGGGATCTTAGCCTGGACTGCCGGTGGTATGATAGCCGGAGACGTTATCTTTGCCGGCTACCTTGCCGGTCTCCCTTACGCAAGTTCCGTGCTTAGCATTGCAGCTGTTGCTGGTGTTATGCTGATTGCCTGGAAATATAAAAAGGTGGGGAAGGCAGACAGTTCGTTTAATGGGTCCTATTAAAAAGGTGCTGTCTTAGTTAACAAATTTTCCCTCTGGTACAGCAGGGCTGCCTCAAGTAGATTTTAAAAACCTATTTTGCGGCAGCCCTTTTTGCTGTTTTATTGAAGCGGGACTGTAAAAATCGGATATCCGCCGATAAGCGGGGAAGCCCTCAGTCAGAAAAGATTTAAGCGGGCCCAGGAAACTCCTGTCAGTAAGTTATCCTTGGATGCTTTGCTTTTTTGTTTAATATAACCAAAAAATTGCCCCAGAAACGTTTCCCAGATTTTTACCACTTCCGATTTCAGCTGCGGGGACTGGCGCCTCAATTCAATACTTAGATCAATTGCTTCAATCAATTCCTGATTGGCATTATGAATTTTTTGCCGTAATAACTCAATTGTAGCCACGTATGTCCTCCTAACGTAAGATTTATGTCAAATCAGGCCTTAGGTTGTTTTCATTTGAAGTTTCAAAGGACGGTGGTAATTCATCATCCAGTTCATCTTCAATAGAATCCTTGAAACGCTCAAACTGGGCTTCACTTACCAAATCTTCAATATCTTCGCGAACACCGCTGAATAAGCCCTGCGTGTGCTCGGTAAGACCGATTACGCCTTGCACCGCTTTAACGGCCAGGGGACGCAGTTTTTCCCTGACGCTTGGCAGCAGTACGGCGCCAACAACCGCCAGCCCTAGCCAAAATGTTAAGTCATGACCGGTGCGTGTCTTTACCTCGTGGCGGAGACGCCGCCGTGAACGAGTGAAGGAGTTGGCTTCCGGGTTTTGTTCAAGCATTTCGGTCAGTTCAGCCAAATGCAGCAATTCTTTACGCTCTTTGTGAATGAGTTGTTGCAAGGTTTTGCGGGTATAGGGGTCGGTAATGGAAGACAGCCGTTGTTCGTAGGTGCGGATTGCTGCCAGTTTGGCTTCAAAGACTTGTTCTAAGCCGAGCAGGGTACCGTCGCTGCCTGTA
>Ga0074195_1004499_pt1 | contig 11416 bp, 6 predicted proteins | sample EPASupsiteHSE623_FD_64525 | JGI IMG/M metagenome (GOLD analysis project Ga0074195, IMG submission 64525) | Bioremediated contaminated groundwater from EPA Superfund site, New Mexico - Sample HSE6-23 | ecosystem: Environmental > Aquatic > Deep subsurface > Groundwater > Contaminated ...
TCGGCTTCAACTTCAGCTTTTTTCAATTCTTTAGTCAGGAATTTAGAAGAAGCATCCTGGCGTTTTTCTGCAAGTTTTGTATTTAATTCCAAGGCGCCATCTGGTGAAGCATAAGAAGAAACTTCCATGCCTGTGATTTTTTTCTTTGGATCAGAAGCTGCTGCTTTATTATATTCATTCAGTTTTGCAATTTCGTCTTTGGTCAACTCTTCTTTTCGAATGTCAGCTTTGTTGATCAAGTACTTAATGTCAGCAGTATATTCATCAGGAACAATACGTTGGAAAGCATCGATGTTTGGATCGTATTTTCCGGTTGTATTTTTTTCGCGTTGAATGCCAATAATTGGAGTTGGATAGTTAACAACTAAAGTTGGGGTAGCAATTACACCTTTAGCCAAACTGATTGGGGCAAAATCAACGCTTTTTGCACCTTGTGATGCAGTAATGCGGAGTTCAAGGTCCGATAAGCGCATGGCTTCAGCATAAGGAACAGCATCTTTGTAGGCAAAATTACCGCCATTGGCTAAAGTAATTACTTTGTTGTTTCCTTTAACTTTTTGTCCCTGAAGCGTTACGGGTTCAAAAGCTTTTTCCCCACCTTCATATTTCAAAACCGGAGTAGCAACCATGGTTACTTTCTTGGCAAAATACTTGGTCGGGAATCTTCCGTCAATAGCTAAATCAACTTTGCCTGCATGTGTTTCAAGAACTTCAGGCGTAGTTTTAAAGCTGATTTTGTTTGCGTTCTTCTTCATTTTCTGCAAACTAGCGCAGCTGGATACTAATACAGCTGCCAATACAATTAAGGCAAGTGGTTTTAAGTTAATTCCTCTCATAGTGCGTATATTTAATTGATAGTGTTAAATTTTCATATAACGTGTCCAAAATTAACAATATTTTTCCTTATCTCATAGCTAAAATTTGCTTTTACTGATTGAATTTTAGCTACAGAACTCTGTTTATTCCCTTGTGATATGTCTTGTCGAATATGGTATGAACAATTATTTCAAAATCTTCGGGCTTGTTAACAAAATCTATACCGTTTGTGTCCAGAATGAGTATGGGAAAGTCGGTTTGTTGTTTGAAATAGCTGAAATATCCTTGGGTAATTTTCTCAAGATATTCTTTGGTGATATGGGTTTCGTAATTTCTACCTCTGATCGCAATATTTTTCAACAACAAGTCGGCATCCTTGTGTAAATAAACATACAGATCGGGCTTTGGCATTTTGTCGTATATAATGGTGAAAAACTGTCGGTATAGATTGTATTCGTCTGGTTGTAAGGTGTTTTGGGCAAAAATAAGTGATTTCATGAAATAGTAATCTGATATGGTAAATGGGCTGAACAGGTCGAAATGACTCAGTTCGCGGTTAAGCTGATTGTAGCGTTCGGCCAAAAAGGCCATTTCAAGCGGGAAAGAATACTGTTCCTGATTTTCGTAAAATTTAGGAAGAAATGGATTATCGGCAAATTGCTCCAAAACGAGTTTTGCCTGATATTTTTTACTGATCATCTGCGCCAGCGTGGTCTTTCCTGCACCAATGTTTCCTTCTATAACCAGATAGTTTAAGCTCATAATCAAAGCATAAAAAAATCCCGGATTTTATTTTCCCGGATTTTAAAAATACAATATTTTGGACGAAACGGAATGTTTTTTTATGGTTTATGCTTTGTTATGTTTTGATTTCATGATTTTTATATCAAGCAATGCAACAGTGAGCGGGTGACTTCAAGTCACCCGCTCACTAAATTACATCTTTATTCCCAGATGGTAGAACACAAACGACCACACATCGGTGTATTCCTCAATCACTTTGGTGGTTGGTTTGCCTGCGCCATGACCGGCTTTGGCATCGATACGAACCAAAAGTGGCAATTTATTTCCTGCACCATATTCCTGAAGCCGGGCCATGTATTTAAACGTATGAGCCGGAACAACGCGGTCGTCGTGATCGGCTGTGGTTGCCAACACTGCCGGGTAAGCTACGTCTTTTTTTATGGTGTGGTAAGGAGAATAGTTATACAGGTATTTAAACATTTCCTCGCTGTCGTCACTGGTTCCATAGTCGCCGGCCCAGGCCCAGCCAATGGTGAATTTGTGGAAACGAAGCATGTCCATTACACCAACAGCCGGTAGTGCAACTTTAAATAAATCGGGGCGCTGGTTGGTAACTGCTCCTACGAGCAAACCGCCATTCGATCCGCCCTGAATAGCCAGTTTTTTGGCAGAGGTATATTTTTGACTGACGAGATATTCTGCAGCCGCAATAAAATCATCAAATACATTCTGTTTCTGTAATTTGGTCCCAGCCAGATGCCATTCTTCGCCATATTCGCCACCACCACGCAAGTTGGGCATAGCAAATACTCCGCCGTTCTCTAAAAATGCAATACGTGCCACCGAAAATGAAGGGGTCAGGCTGATGTTGAATCCTCCATAGGCGTACAGCAGGGTAGGGTTATTGCCACTCAGTTCCAGTCCTTTCTTGTGAACGATAAACATTGGAACCTTAGTGCCGTCTTTGCTGGCATAGAATTCCTGTTTGACTTCATAATCTTCAGGATTGAATTTTACCTCAGGCCTGAAATGTAAAGCAGATTCTTTGGTTGTAAAATCGTATTTGTAAATTTCGCCGGGGGTATTGAACGAAGTATAACTGTAAAAGGCAATGTTCTCATCCTTTTTTCCGGAGAAACCGCCAACCGTTCCGATTCCCGGTAGCTTAACTTCGTGATCCAAAACTCCGTCGTACGAATAAACTTCCGTTTTACTGTGAGCATCTGTCATGTAATTAATCACCAGCTTTCCGGCAATGAACTGGACTGATTCCAATACATCTTTCTTTTCCTGAATGACATCAACCCAGTTTGCTTCTTCAGGTTTGTTGGTGTCGATCTTAATTAAACGATATTTGGGAGCCTTGTAATTCGTCAGGACATACAAGTCGTCGCCCAGGTTATCAACCGGATTAAACTCGTACTCGTACCTGTCCATCAGACTAATGAATGTGCTGTTTTTCTTGCCGAGGTCTTTGAAATCGAGGGCATTCCCGTGCGACCCCTGACTTTTGGAAACTAACAGAAACCGCTTGTCTTCGGTCAATCCGGCGCCAAACATGCGTTTCGGGTTGTTTGGATCGTTCACGATCAGTTTGTCGGCTGATTGATCAGTCCCGAGTTTGTGAAAATATACTTTCTGAAATTCGTTTGATTTGGACAGCTCGCTCCCGGCTTCGGGTTTGTCGTAGGCGCTATAGAAGAAACCGTCGTTATACCAGCTTGCCCCCGAAAATTTAACCCATTGGATGTGGTCGGGCAACAGCTCTCCGGTTTCAATATTTTTTACAAAAATCTCATTCCAGTCTGAACCCGATTTGGCCACCAGGTAAATCAGGTATTTGCCGTCGTTCGAAATCTCGATTCCTGAAAGCGCTGCTGTTCCGTCTTCCGATAAGGTGTTTGGATCGAGTAAAACGCTTGGTTCGGCAGCCAGATCGGCAGTTGTGTAAAGAACGCTCTGATTTTGGAGTCCGTTATTTTTATAGAAAAAATATTTTCCGGCTTCTTTAAATGGAGTGCCGTATTTGGGGTAATCCCACAATTCGGTTAGTCGGGTTTTTATTTGTTCGCGGTAAGGCAGTTTTTCAAGGTACCCAAACGTTAGTTGGTTTTGTGTTTTTACCCACTCGGCTGTTTCGTCCGAGTTGTCGTCTTCGAGCCAGCGGTAAGGATCTTCCACTTCGGTCCCGAAGTAAGTGTCTTTAACATCGCCTTTTTTAGTAGGCGGATACTGAATTGGTTTTTCGGAGCAGGATAGCATAAATGATAGCGCTAAAAAAGGAATAATAACTTGTTTCATACAAATATATTTTGGTTGTAAATGTACAGCTTGAGGGGAAACAAAAACATATCTGTATATGTTTTGATGTTTTAATTACATCATTAATTCCTGTATTTGCCATGAATGATCAACAGTTGTTTTATCAGCAAAAGCTACAATTCGGGATAGATTCCTGGGATTTATCTGTAGCACTTTCCGGAGTATCCAAAATCATTGTGATTGATGCCAGATCACCGGAAGCTTATCAAAAGGAGCATATTCCTGGTGCGATTAATATTCCGCATCGGACAATGACTGAAAATTCAATCGCTCATCTGGACAAAGATGTTTTGGTTGTCACTTATTGTGATGGAATTGGTTGCAATGCATCAACCAAAGGGGCCTTGAATATGGTGAAACTGGGATTTAGCGTGAAGGAATTAATTGGTGGACTCGATTGGTGGAAACGGGATGGACATGAAACCGAAGGTTCAGACCCGAAAGGTAAAGAACCAATTGTTTGTGGCTGTTGATGGGTTATTATATGTCCGTTCGCTAAAGCGAAACGGCAAAGAAAATTAACTCAACTGATTTTTATTGTACTATATTTTGCAGTCACCTTCATGCGACGGACCTGAAAAAACAAATAAAAAATGCCCGTTAATCGGGCATTTTTTATAGTATCAGTAGTTGATATTTCAATTAATTCCGGTCGCGGTTGTCACGACGGTCGCCACCGCGATTATCACGGCGATCGCCACCACCACGATTGTCACGACGGTCGCCGCCTCCGCGGTTATCGTCACGACGAGGTCTATCGTCGTTGCTGCGCTCCGGACGGTCTGGCATTCCTTCTGGTTTTGGAAGCAATACACGGCGCGATAATTTCATCTTGCCATCGCGGTCCATATCCAAAAGTTTCACTTCAATTTCCTGACCTTCCTGAAGTTCTTCTTCAACCGTTTGTAAACGGTTCCAGCTGATTTCAGAAATATGCAGCAAACCTTCTTTTCCAGGCATGATTTCAACAAATGCACCGAAAGAAGTGATCGATTTTACTTTTCCTTTATAGATTTCACCTTTTTCAGGAATTGCTACAATCATTTTGAGGCGGGCAACGGCAGCTTCGAGTGATTCTTTGTTCACGCTCGAAATCTGCACAAAACCGATATCGTCTTTTTCTTCAATCGAAATAACCGTTTTGGTTTCTTCCTGAAGTTTCTGGATGTTCTTGCCGCCAGGGCCAATGATTGGTCCGATGAATTCTTTCGGAACCTGAATGATTACCACACGTGGAACGTTTGGTTTGTAATCTTCGCGTGGTTCAGAAATTACTTTCAGGATTTCGCCCAGAATGTGTTCGCGGCCTTGTTTGGCCTGAAGCAATGCCTGAGAAAGGATTTCGTACGAAAGTCCGCCAACTTTGATGTCCATCTGCGTGGCAGTAATTCCCTGGGAAGTACCTGTTACCTTGAAGTCCATGTCGCCCAAGTGATCCTCGTCGCCCAGAATATCAGAAAGTACAGCGAATTTATTGTTTGCAGGATCGGTAATCAAGCCCATGGCAATGCCGGAAACCGGACGTTTCATTTTAACACCGGCATCGAGCATACACATGGTTCCGGCACAAACCGTAGCCATCGATGATGATCCGTTTGATTCCAGAATATCCGACACCACACGAACAACGTATGGGAAATCATCCGGAATCATTTTTTTCAAGGCACGTAAAGCGAGGTTTCCGTGGCCGATTTCACGGCGTCCAACACCACGTGGTACTTTAGCTTCACCAACAGAGAATGGAGGGAAGTTGTAATGCAAAAGGAATTTTTCAGTTCCCTGATAGGTCACGCTATCAATCTTCTTCTCGTCCATTTTGGTTCCCAAAGTGATGGATGAAAGTGACTGAGTTTCGCCACGGGTAAAAATTGCTGATCCGTGTGAGCCTGGCAGGTAATCCACTTCGCCCCAAATTGGACGGATCTGAGTGGTTGTACGACCATCCAGGCGGATACCTTCGTCGAGAATCATGCGACGCATGGCTTCTTTCTCAACGTCGTGGTAATATTTTTTAATCAGTTTGATGTTTGTTCCAAGATCGATTTCGGTATTTTCAGCATTGGCTTCCTGATATTTAGTAATGTATTCTTCCACAATAGCATGAAAGCCTTCGATACGAAGCGCTTTATCGTTGATGCGTTGGGTTGCCAAATTGTAGCAGGCAGGATACAGATCTTCGAAAACTTTGGCTTTCAGATCGGCATCGTTTACTTCGTGGCAATACGTACGTTTTGTTTTTCCAACCAAAGCAGCCAATTCTTCCTGAGCTTTGCAATGGATTTTGATGGCGTCATGAGCTACTTTAATGGCTTCGAGCATCACTTCTTCCGAAACCTCGTCCATTTCGCCTTCAACCATCATGATATTGTCGTACGAAGCGCCAACCATGATGTCCAAATCAGCGTTTTTAAGTTGCGAAAAGGTTGGGTTCACAATAAATTTTCCATTGATGCGAGCCACGCGAACTTCTGAAATTGGAGTTTCGAAAGGGACGTCAGAAACGGCGATTGCAGCAGATGCAGCAAGTCCGGCCAAAGAATCGGCCATTACTTCAGAATCTGAAGAAATCAGGGAGATCATCATGGCCGTTTCAGCATGGAAATCGGCAGGGAATAGCGGACGCAAGGCGCGGTCAACTAAACGGCCAATCAGAACTTCTTCATCAGAAGGACGTGATTCGCGTTTGAGAAATCCTCCCGGAAAACGTCCGGCAGCGGCAAATTTTTCACGGTAATCAACCGAAAGTGGCATAAAATCCACGTCTTCTTTAGCGTCTTGTGCAGCCACAACGGTTGCCAATAACATTGTGTCACCCATTCTAACAACTACCGCACCGTCGGCCTGTTTGGCTAAACGGCCTGTTTCAATGGTAATGGTGCGGCCATCCCCAAGGTCAATTGTTTTAATAATTGCTTGATTCATAATTTTTCAAATAAATAAAATTTTTACAAGGTACTACAAATGGGCGTGGTGGGGTATTTTATTCAGAAAAACAAGTTTACTGAAGGTTGCTGCTAAAATAAGGTACCTACCTATTTTAAACGGCGTATAAAAATAAGAAAAGGCAATAAAAATATTGCCTTTTCAGTGATAAATTATCGACGTAAATTAAGGTCTTTGATAATTGCACGGTAACGGTTGATGTCTTTTTTCTTTAAATAATCTAAAAGGCTTCTGCGTTTACCTACTAAGGTGATCAAAGCACGCTGGGTGCTAAAATCTTTTTTGTTGGTTTTCAGGTGATCGGTCAGGTGATTGATGCGGTAAGAAAACAACGCAATCTGAGCTTCTGACGATCCGGTGTTTGTTGCTGATTCTCCGTATTTTTCGAAGAATTCGATTTTCTTTTCAGGTGTTAAATACATGTAACGTTTTTTAATTTGTTGTACAATGTTTAAGCCGCAGCATCGCTTTCAATAACAACGGCTTAAAATTAATTTGTTAAAAGCTGCGCAAAAGTAAACAAATATCTTTGAAATTCAAGTGGGTAAGAGAATATTTTTGGAAACGTGGATTCAAGTTTGAGCATTTCATTATTTATTTCCACAAAAAAAAATTTTGAATCAAAACCCAGATAGCGAAGTAAAGCTAATTGATTAACGAAAAAGGATTCCTTTCTAAGAAGTATAAAAACAAAGGCTATCCGTCAGATGACAGATAGCCTTTTGAGGATTTAGATTTTTATTGATGTTAATTATCTTCTTCAGCCGGAATTGCAGTTAAAGCCGGTACATTTAGTGCGTAACCATCGTATCCGAAGTTCTGATTAAGTACTCCTTTGGTATTCGTACTTATTGAAGCTTGTGGAATTGGCCACAATACATGGTAAGGACTCATGGTATATTCCTGACCATTATTTGCTTTTACTCCCTTGTTGTAAAAGTCAGTATATTCCATTACCCTGTCGTAAAAGAAGTTCTTCGTACCAAAATTAGCTACGGAATAAGTATTTCCACGATAAGATTTTCCGGTTTGAGCAAAAATGAAAGCAATACGGTTCAACTCTGTTTTGCGTGGTTCTTCCCAGTACAATTCACGGGCGCGTTCGTCCAGAATAGTTCCGATGTCGAATTTGGAAGCATCGGTATAAGGAGCTGCACCTGCGCGGGTACGAACGGCGTTTACATCGGCCATTGCGTTGGCAATATCGCCTTTCCACCAATAAGCTTCAGCACGTAACAAATAAGTTTCGGCTAAACGGAATACATACCAGTCGTAAGATCCGCCCTGAGGTTGGGTTCTTCTTGGATCAGGATTGTAAATTTTATAATGTGGCCATCCAAACCAGTTACGAATGGTATCGGTAGTTAAAACTTTGCCATTGGCATCTCTCAACTGTAATGGTTTTCCGTAATAAATACCTTTGGTTTTTAAACTTGGATGGTTGTAAACCATATCTTCCATGTTCATCCAGTTGTACTTTTTGTGACGAAGGTCGTTCGGATCGTCCCAAATCTTTTTAGTGTGGTAAGATGTTCCGCGGGCACGGCCAATACCACGCCCAAAAGTTTCAACCAGTTTTATTTCCTGATTTGCTAAGTCAGAGGTACCTGGTGCAAAACCATCGGGAGTATAAAGCATATTTGAGTTGGATACGCCCCAGAAAGGAACTGCCTGGCGCATAATCTGCAGATCGAGACGTGAATCAACCAGATCTTCTCTGGAAAGAACCATAAATAATACTTCTTTATTGGCCGCAATGGCTTTATTTTGCCACCAATGCAAGCGTGAAACCACGTCGCTGCGAGTTACTCCCAGGTTGGTAAGATAAGTCCCATCTTCTTTTGGAACACTTCCGAATGGTTGTGTCATTAAACTGTATGTTCCACTTCCAATTACGGCTGTTGCAGAGGCAATAGCCTTGTCGAAATCGCCTAATGAAAGGTTGATTTTAGTAAGTAAGTGCCCGGCAGCGCCTTTGGTTACGCGACCACGATCAACATTATCAACACAATTTGTCGCAGCAAATTCCATGTCTTTTTGCATTTTTTTCAGGATAACTTCTCTTTTGGTTGAATAGAAGTCGAGCTTGGGTTCTTTAACTTCACGACCTAAAAACGGAATATCGCCAAACTGATTGCATAATCTGTAGTAGCGGAAGGCCCGGTGGAAGTAGGCTGAACCGAGCACCGCATTACGTTCGGCTTCGTTTTTATAAGTAGCCTGATCGATACGGTCAATTACCACATTGGCATATTTAATCCCTTTGTATCCTTCCAGCCAATACCAACCAATCTTGTTGAAGTCACCACTATTCAATTGTGAGGTTGGAGTGATCTGGATATTCAGGTTCTGTGCCGGTCCGGGTTTATCGGTGGTTCCTTCTACGCAAACTTCGGAGAAAACCAACTCGGTGACAATTGGAGATCCGTCGCCATACCATTCGTAGCGCATGTTGCGTTCACAGGCAGTTAAAGCGGCATACATCCCTTTGGCATCAATCAAAGAGTTTTCAGGAGCAAAAAACGAGAGTGGTTTAGGCTCAAGCCATTCGTCATTACAGCCAATTGTTCCAAGGATAAACGAAACAACTAACAGAAGTCGGTAATGAAATTTTATATTTTTAGTTTTCATAACAATCATTCTTAAAATTTATTAAAGTGTTAAGTTTACGCCTATCGTGTAATAACGTGGGTTTGGTCCACTGTTCTCAGGATCCCAGAAGTTCCAGGTTGGTGCCCACCAACCTACATTGCGGATGGTTGTAAACACTTTCAGGTTCTGAATTTGTGCCCGGTGCAGGATGGATGAAGGTACATTGTATGACAGTGAAATGTTGTCGAGACGAATGAAAGAACGATCTCTCCAAACATCAAATACAGCTCCACCTTGTGCCGAGTAAATTCGGGCATAGTCGTTGTATGGTGTTTCAGGCGTCCAGAACGGGATTTTGTATGAATTTACCCTTTCCGGGAAGCTGTCGCGATTTTTGGCGGAGTTCATCTTGTCTTTATGCCCCCAGTATGAATAGAGCATAAATGAAGCTTCAAAATTTTTGAAGAAGGTGAACTCATGACGCATGTTCCAACGGAAGCGAGGTTCTTTGTATCCCAGGAATTGATTGTCGAGGTTATTGATTTTGCCGTCAGGAGTACCGTCGGGGCCACTTATATCTTCTAATTTAAAATCGCCGGGGAACTGACCATATTTAGCAGCTTCAGTTTCTTCACCAATTTGCCATACCCCTACAATTTTAGGTTGCCAGATGATGTCAATCGCTTTGTTTATGAACCAACCATTGGTATAATCGTCGGGTTCTTGTTGACCAATCACATTTCCTTCTGCATCTTTCACATCAACTAAATCACCATATAGACTAACAATTTTATTCCGGTTAATTGCAAAATTAACATTGGCATTCCAGGTGAAGTTTTCACGTTTCATGATCCGTGAATTCAACACGAATTCGAACCCGTGGTTATTTACCTGACCAAGGTTGGTTGCTACATTGCTGAATCCAAGAATGTCGGGTAGTGCACGCTTTACCAAGACATCTTTGGTAGTTGCAGTGTAATAGTCAACCGATCCGTCGAATAACCCATTCAGTATAGAATAGTCTAAACCAAAATTGAATGATTCGGTTTGTTCCCACTTCAGGTCTGGATTGGACATACGGTTTACATACAATTGCGTTCCTTCATATACTGTTCCTGACAGAGTCTGATAAGGATATTTTCCGGTTGACATGTCTGACAAACCATCATACCGTCCAATCGCACGGTTACCGTTACTACCCCATGAAAAACGAAGTTTTCCGTAAGTAAGAATGTCATTTTTAGCAAAACTTTCGTCGGTAATAATCCAACCTAATGCAGCAGAAGGGAAAATTCCGTAAGGATGATTTTGACCGAAGGCTGAGAACCCGTCACGACGGAGTGTCATTGTTAACATGTACCGATCTTTCAGAGAATAGAATATTCTGCCCATGAGCGCATTGGCCGTTTCGTATTGGTCGTTGCTGGTGATTTGGAAGGTTGATCCGACACCAGCTTCCATTCGGTGGAATTCGAGCGCATCAGTTGGTTGGAAGTTTTGAGCCGACATGTAATTTTCCCAACTCTGTAGTTTTTCTGCATTTACAAGAAGGGTCACGTCAAACTTGTGAATTTTATTGAAAATCTGATTCCACTTGAGCAGGTTATCAACCTGCCAGCTATAAGTTTTGCTTTGTAAACGTTTAGCCTGGCCACCAAATAATGCCCAATCTTCATGTTTAGATTGTTGGTGATTCATAAATTCGTACCACTCAAACCGCGGGGCAAAATTCATTTGGTACGAGATATTGAAAGGCAGTTTGATCTGGGCGTAAAGTGTAGTATTTAATGTGTTGTAGAATCGTCTTCTCGATTGGAAAGTCATGTCATACAATGGATGTTTGGCGCCGCGTCCCAAATCATCAACCGGGCTGATACGCCATGTTACACCATCATCCTTATAAATCGAACCCCAGGGAGAATTATTTACACGCAATCCCCAGTCAGCCTGAATGGTTGGGTCTGGATTTGAACCATCACTGTTTGAGCGGTTCATTTTG
>Ga0074195_1004500_pt1 | contig 11415 bp, 11 predicted proteins | sample EPASupsiteHSE623_FD_64525 | JGI IMG/M metagenome (GOLD analysis project Ga0074195, IMG submission 64525) | Bioremediated contaminated groundwater from EPA Superfund site, New Mexico - Sample HSE6-23 | ecosystem: Environmental > Aquatic > Deep subsurface > Groundwater > Contaminated ...
GCAACATAAGTGCGGCCTTCACATAACGCACACGGCTCTCCGGTCGGCGGTCTTACCTCAGGAGGACTGGAAGAAGCATGACAAGCATACGAAAGGCACGTCTGCCGATCTGCCTGAAGGGAGTGAGTCCATGAGTACTGACGTCCTCGGCCAGCCGATTCCTTGGCTCCCTTCACTCTCCATCGAAGAGCTCCCAGCATGTACGGTCGTCATGTGCAGGGGTACCGAATCGGATTCCCACCGGCTTAGCCTTGAAAGGCACTCGCGTGGTTGGAGACCCCGCGCATATGCGTCCCGAACATCCGCCTTCCTGCACCCCTTCGCTCCACAGGCATTACCCTGCTTCTTCGCTACTATGGGTACTCTGACTCCTGCTCGGCAGGTTCTTCGTGCCGAATCTTCGCGCATTGAACTCCTACCTTGTCCCGAGCAGGTCTCCCTCTTTAACATGGCGCGCCTTTCCATGCATTCTGTCACCAACCACCCTACGTACCCCGTCATCGCTTTTGAGCTGTCCACCCAGCGTGGCGGGCTTCCGGAGTCCTCACTGATGGCTCTGCCTTCAGCCTCCGGTCTGGACTTCACCATGAATGAGCTGGCTCGTCGAAACGTACGGCCGAACTGTGTTCGTCACTATCCTACGGACTGCATGTTCGCCTCGGGTTGCTCTCCACCCCGCCTCACGGCGACGCAGTTACCTTTGGCTACCGGAAGTGGACATCTTCCGGAGGGGACTTTCACCCCCACGGCGCGCCTGCTCGGAGGCGCACTCATTCCGGCATGCTTTTAGCCGGAATCCAGGCCCGCGCCACGTCAGGATTTCTGTGTGGCTGGATTCCGGCTATAAGCATGCCGGAATGACGATTGTTTGGCTATCAAGGTCTCTGCTACATCGTTCAAAATGTCTTTGGCGCTTACAGACATGATGCACCTCCTTGCTTGCTTCAAATCTATCACATTTGCCCACGGCACCTTTCTATCGTGAAACGGGCATGCGATCAACGTGAGCTTTCGGCAAGCCTGCATGAATTGGCGCGCGGGGGGTGGTATGATCGGCTGAACCCTAACCACAAGAGGAGAACAGCCGATGAAGCAAGAGGACCAAGTTGCCACGCATGCCCCACTGGACGCGGTGAAGCAAGCCTTCGAGCGGTGGCGTAGCACTCGCGGCGGGCGGGAGCGTATCCCGGAGGAATTGTGGCAGGCCGCGGTGGACCTGTCCGAGTCGTACACCCCGTGCAGGATCGCCACCGAGCTCAAGCTGGATTACAGCCGATTGCGACGCCGCATCCGGGAGCGCTCACCCGAGCCCCCTCCTTCCCGGTTCATCGAAGTGCGCATGGACCGCCTTCTCCCCTCACATCAGTGCACCGTGCACCTCCGCTCGCCCGCTGGCTTTGAAATGACGATTCACTCCAGTTGCGGCCACGAGCTCCAGGTCTCCCATCTCATACACCATTTCCTGAGCCAGGACCGATGATACAGATTACCCCCCAGATGCGTATCCTTGTTTGCATCGACCCCGTTGATTTTCGATCAGGCATCGACAGATTGTGCCGCATCTGTCGGCAGACGCTCGATGCCGATCCTTTCAGCGGGGCCCTTTTCGTTTTCCGCAATCGATCCAGGACCGCCCTGAGAGTCCTCGGCTATGACGGCCAGGGCTTTTGGCTGTGCCACAAGAGGCTCTCCAGCGGGCGCCTTGCCGGTTGGCCCGGGGAGAGCCGAATCGATGCCCATGAGCTTCAGTCCCTCATCTGGAACTTTCATGCTCCCGAAGGGGCGGTGAAGTTCTTTAGAAAATTGCGGTAGGCTTGACACTTTTCTCTTGCGTTCCAGCTCCCCGCGCGGTAGAAAGCCAGGCGTGGAAACAATACTGACCTACAGAGGCAAAACGGTTACCGAGGAGGACGTCGCCTTCATCCGCTCCCTCATGGCGGATCATCCGGGCGACAGCCGCCGCAAGCTCTCCCGCAGGCTGTGCCGGGCATGGGACTGGGTGCAGCAAAACGGGGAGCTTCGCGATCAAGTGTGCCGCTCTCTCATGCTCGAGCTCGATAGAGCCGGCCACATCGTGCTTCCGCCCAAAAAGTTTACTCCGCACAATCCGCTTGCCGTCCGCAAACGCCCCGAGCCATGCGTGATCGATCAAACCCCCATAAACTGCTCCCTGTCTCGACTGCCCAAGCTCGATCTTCGCCAGGTTCGAAGGGGACCCCTGGAGGGGCCCTTCAACAGTCTTATCGAGCAGCACCATTACCTGGGCTACAGCCAGCCGGTGGGCGAGCATCTCAAGTACCTGGTGCTCGCCCACGAGCGCCCCATCGCCTGTTTCACCTGGTCATCGGCGCCCCGCCATATCGGGTCCCGAGACCGGTTCATCGGGTGGACGGCCGGGCAGCGTCGGAGCAATCTGCGCCTTTTGGCCTACAATAGCCGTTTTCTCATACTACCGTGGGTTTCGGTACCCCATCTCGCCTCCCATCTGCTCTCGAAAATGGCTCGAAGGATCTCCTCGGACTGGCACCGGGTTTACGGCCACCCCCTCTATTTCCTCGAGACTTTCGTGGACACCGACCGTTTCCGGGGGACATGCTACCGGGCGGCCAACTGGATCCGTCTCGGACTCACCACGGGACGCGGAAAATGCGACCACGCCATGAAGCCCAACCGCTCCATAAAAACCGTCTGGGGATATCCCCTCCACAAGAGGTTTCGAGAAAAGCTATGCCGGGAAAGCCTCCCTCAATAGAGCTCGATCCGGAAAAGCTTGCCGCTTTTCTTAAAAGGGCCGAGCAGCGCCTCGATCCCGAAGACTTTGTCTTTCTCTCTTCCCTGGTTTGCGCCGTTTCAAACCTTCGGGACCTGCTACAATCCAAATCGAGCTCCATCATGCGCCTGCTTCGCATGATTTTTGGGGTGAAAACGGAGACCTCGAGGCGCGTGCTCAAAAACGGCTCAAACGAGACCGCCAACGCCCCGCGGCCGGCCCCGAGAGGACACGGCCGCAACGGCGCGCGGAATTACCCCGGCGCAAGAACAGCCAATGTCGGCCATGATTCCTTGAAGCACGGCGACCCGTGTCCCGGATGCGAAAGGGGCAGGGTCTACCTGCTCGACCCCGGAATCTTGATGAATTTCTTTGCCGCCGCTCCCGTTCAGGCCGTCCTCTATTTGCTCGAAAAGCTCCGCTGCAATCTGTGCGGAGAGATCTTCACCGCCCCGAAGCCCCCCGAGGCAAGCGAGAAAAAATACGACGAGACGGTAGGTGCCATGGTCGCACTCTCACGCTACGGCTTCGGGGTCCCCTTCCATCGGCTCGAAAAGCTCCAGGCCGGATGCGGCATCCCTCTTGCCGCATCCACCCAGTGGGAGATCGTCGATGAGGACGCCGAAACGCTCGAGCCCGTCTTCGAGCACCTGGTCCGCGAAGCGGCGCAGGCGGAAAGAATCTACCAGGACGACACCACCATGAGGGTCCTCGCCCTTAACGCCGGCAAAAAGCAGGAGGACAAGGCCGATGAAAGATGCGGCACTTTCACGACGGGTCTTGTCTGTGAATCGGAAGACAAAAAAATCGCCTGCTTTTTCACCGGGGCCCAGCACGCCGGCGAAAACCTGAGAGACCTCCTCCGGCAAAGACTCGCGGAGCTTTCTCCTCCCATACAGATGTGCGACGCCCTTTCCCGCAACATGCCCGAGGACCTCCTGACCATCCTGTGCAACTGCATGAGCCACGCTCGAAGGAACTTCGTGGACCTGGTCGATGTTTTTCCCGAGGAATGCAGGTTCGTCATAGAGCTCCTGGCCCAGGTTTACCACCATGATTCCCTGGCCAAGAAGCGGAATCTCTCCGCCGATGAGAGACTCCGGTTCCATAAGGAAAAAAGCGGCCCCCTGATGGAACAGCTAAAAAGCTGGATGGAGGCACAGATCGAGGACAAAAGGATCGAGCCCAACTCCGGCATGGGAAAGGCCATCCAATACATGCTCAAGCGCTGGGAAAAATTCACTCTTTTCCTTAGGGTTCCCGGAGCCCCACTTGACAACAATATCTGTGAAAGGGCACTGAAGATGGCGATTCGTCATCGGCGCAACTCGCTTTTCTACAAGACCGAGCGGGGGGCCCGGGTGGGAGACCTCTTCATGAGCCTGATCCACACATGCAATCTCATGGGGGTAAACGCCTTCGAATACCTCACCGCTCTTCTGCGGAATGCCGCCGAGCTTGCGCGGGACCCCAGCCGATGGATGCCCTGGAGCTACAAGGCGATGCTGTCGAAGGGGCCCCCATAGTAAAGGCTCATTGAAACATCCCACCTCCGGATCGATTCCCCGCGCCCATATCCGCCGGGAGCCCGGCACATACATGCTCAACGCCGAGCCATGTCCAAACTCGGCCATCGTGCGCCGTCCAGGCAAAAAACGGCGCCTTGCCGTGAAACCTCCCTCTTGAACCTCCCCCCACAAGCCGCATGCTCTTCCCAACATCCCACCGTATCGCTTTGGGCGCGGCAGTTTCTGAATGGTACCTCGCTGCACCTCAATTGTGCGGGGCACCCCCCCCTTGAGCGGCTCTCGATGCCCGGCCTACCATACAACCTTGCCCTCTGCGCCCTGCCACATCTCTCCGTGATCGGAGCGCCATCCCTCGCGCCGAAAAAAATCTCGCCCACGCAGCCTTGCCGAAAGCTCACGGTTGTTTATCGTGGCGTGGAGCTTGCCAACGGTTTTTGCGGTCAGATGCGTGTAAACCGATGTGGTCGCCGGACTCTTGTGTCCAAGGGTCTCCTGAATGGTGCGAAGATCGATGCCGCTCTCCAGAAGAGACGTGGCGTAGCTGTGGCGAAGCGAGTGAATGGACACATTCTTTTCAATGTCGCTTTGACGCACGACGGTCTTAAACGTCTTTTGAAGACTCGAATCCGAGAGGACCTCCTTTCCGTTGTGAGCGGGGAAAAGCCAGGGTCTTGGCCTGAAAGCCGCCCAATAAGCCCTGAGATACTCGAGGGTCTTTTCGGGCAGAGGCACATACCGGTCTTTGCCGCCTTTTCCATTCCTGACATGCACGAGCATTCTTTTGCTGTCGATATCGGCTACTTGAAGGTGGGTGCCTTCCGAAAGCCTGAGCCCGCAGGAATAAATCATCCTCAGGGCCATGCGCTTCATGGGGTCTTCAACAAGGGAAAGAAGATGGTGCACTTCCTCCGGAGCCAAAACCACCGGAAGCTTAACCCTTGTCTTTGGACGAATGAGGTCGAAGACGAGCCAGTCTCTGCCGAGGGTCTTCTCATAGAAGAATTTGATCCCGCAAAGATAGATCGTGACGGTGCTCCTGGCTGCTCTCTTTTCATTTATGAGATGCAGGAAGAAGTCCCGAATCTCTTCCTCGCCGAGCTGATCGGGGGACTTGTGGTAGTATTTGGCAAGTCCCTTCACGGCATCGATATAGGACTTCCGCGTCTTTTCCGCGTAACCGCGAAGCTGCATCTTACATTTCGCTCTCTTTGGTTAGGTTTTTTCCAATAATGAGCTGAACCTGTCTTGGAATGGTGAAGTGCTAAACTCCCACCAGAAATCTCTCAAGTCTGTGTAAACGTCCGCTGGTACGTTGAGTAATTCAAGGACCTCATGGTGCAATTCTGTAAGACCTTTAACGGTTGATTGAACGATGATTTTATCTTCATGTATTATTGATAAATATGTATTTCGAAAGAAGTAATTCACATTGTTCCATGTCGGTTTCTTTGTGTTCATTCCCTGCGGTAGAATCGGCAACTTCTCTATTGCTTCTTTCTTCATACTTCTTCTAATATTGCGCTCCATGAGCGCGATGATCATGAGTGCTACGAAATATAGAAAGGTTATCGCTTCAATGCGGCGTGGCAATTTGAGAAATACAGGAGCCACTTCAAGTATAGACTTTGTTGTGTACATTCGCTTCTCTAGATAAGGTTGCTCTTTGTACTTCCTCAGGACCTCCGAGGCCTCCAAATCGGTGTTGGTCGTCAATGGAAAGATACCGTCTGTCTTGGATGCTTCGTCTATCGCCTTGTCGTTGCGGGACCAATCAAGCCGATAGCGAACGATTTCCTCTTCTTTGTAGACAGTCTTAGGACCAGGTCTCCCGGGTGTCGCCTGGACTCGAAGGACTTCCGCTTCTTCGACTATCTCTATGTTGAACAAGTGACGCACGCCTTTTGAAGCTTGATCAACCGCAGCTCCAATCTGGTCTTTCGTTTTTAGCTTGTAACGGTTGAGCTTGGGCGCAAGTGCTTGCAGTGCTGTTTCAACTTTGTTGAGTAGATGATTCCTTCTGCTTCTATCCTGTGCTTCTTTAGCGCTGCTATGGACCCATATAAGACGATAGCCATCCTGCGAAAGGCCGCCCTCATAGGTTCGGTATACGATGAAATCTCCCTTCTTTCTCGAGCTCTCGACGCTGTAGGCATCTTTCCACTGAACTTCCTGGGTCCTGATATGCTCGTGGAACCTTTTCACATCGACACGGTTCTTCGGCACAATGGTTATGAATTTTCCGTCGTTGTCGTGAATGTGGGCCAGATTCTCCGAGCTGCACAGTTTACAGTCCGCAATGTAGATAAAGTCTTCCTTCTCAAGCAAGTCCCGCAAACCATCCCAGTTGGTCTTATGGGTTGTATCGTCCGTGCGATTCCCATCAAAGAGTTGGAAACTCACGGGAACATAGCCATCCGCAACGATGTTGAGGCCGAATACAACCTGCTTACAGTCCGGGCGATGGTCTTTGTTGAATCCGAACATTGGCTTGACCGCACCATCCTCGGAAATGGCGTACTCGCCCAGAAGGGTGATCGACGTACTGTCATTATGAACTTGCTCGGTTTCCAACTCGTGTACGCGGATCGCGTTAGATGATAGCTCAGTCATCAACGAGTTGCGGTCGGCATTGAAGAGCAGATCGGTTTTCCTTGCCAGTTGATCGTCATTGTAACTTCCGGCGTTTATGGGTTTTTCGCTCAACCCGTCCATGTAATCCGCCAACCACTCCTCGACCTTGTAAAGAGGCTTCGACGCACATATGATGTTTAGAACCATCATGCACAAAACTTGTGCTGGTTCCATCGTGCTGTTCTGAGGATTTGGAACATACTTCTGTAGGAGCCCGAACAAATCCAGTTCATCCATGTAATGTTTGACCATCGGTAGTACATCAATCTTTTTGGCTCGTGCCGCTATCTCTTTCATATCTACCCCCCCTCAATGCAGTGTGGTAAGGTAGTATGAATTGCAATATCGATTTCGTCCAGCCTGGCCTGAGCCTATCTGCCGGCGGATAGACCGAACATATCCAATTATCTTTGATTACAATCCAATTTCATAGAATTAGTGCACAAAACAGGCAATTCAGCTCACAGGGACTCTCAATTTATCAGGACTGTGTCCGTGAATACGGCAGAGCTCCGCATCGAGGTGAGTTCAATAGCGCTGAAATCTTGGAATCCACAGCCCATGTTAAGAAACCCTTCAATTCTTGCCAAGAAAGCGCGAAATGTAAGCTGCATGTCTTCGGTCATTTTTTTTCTGAGCTCGGTCATCCCGGTCTCCTTTCTGTAAGTGGAATTTCCCAGAATCAATCGGGTACTTACAGAATAGTATGTCTGCCGAGCTCAGATCGGAACCTGAAAAGATAACTTTTATCAAATAGGGGGCTGGACCGGGGCTACCGCGAAGCGGTTTAGTGCAACATGGTTTCGGCCGCCAATTTTCCATATAGCCATTTATTCAGGCGGATTTTCCGGATAATCCTTTATGCCGGAAAATTGTCTGCATAAAAATTTATGATGGAAAAATGTCGGCGTAAGTAAGCTCATTCCGGTGCATCGGTTTCCTCTTGCCGTTTTGCCATGGTCAAGTTCGCCATGGGGGTGACATGCATGCCGTCCAGAGGGCTCAACACGCCCTTGCCCCCTTTATTCAGCACGTGTGTGTAGATCAAATGTGCAGCTGCACATTTGATCTATTATGCGCAGAAGATAATTATGTTGAGTTCCTGCAGGAGATGCTGGTGGACTAGAACTTCCCGGCTGGATTACTGCACATAATATTTCATGATACATCTCCTCAAGGCGGCCATGGAGGACGCCTGTTTTTAGGAGGAGATCGATCATGACTCAATCCAATAGTTCAGTTTTGGGAAAAGTACCATTGGGCCAACTTGTTACAGACGCCCTGGGGCAGTTGATGCAGTTAGGATACAGCAGGAGATCACTGCATCGGTACCGAACGATCTGGGAGCGCCTTATCGAGTTTGCTCACCGGGGAAACCACGAAGACTTGCCCTTTGATGATCTGGCAGGGCGCTTTATGAATGAATCTTGCGTCGCGGACGCAGAGGCAGACAAGGTCCTGCGGAGGGGGGCGCTGCAGATCGTGTCATGTATAGAGGTGCTTGAGCATTTCGTCTGCCACGGATGCATTGAACGCCCTCGTGCCAGCCAGAAGAGCATCCGTGTTCCTCCGGCCATGCAGAACGTCCTTCGAGAGTACGAACAATACTGTGAGGATAGACTTTTCCTTCGTCCTTCCACTCTTCAGTGTCGTAGCAGAGAGCTCAGTTTCTTTTTGGATTTTCTGCGGCAGAAACGCATAGAGAGCGTTGACCAGATTAAAGTGGCGGATCTAACCGAATTCATATCGAGTCGAAATCATCTGAAGGCGACAACTGTCTCACGAACCATCTCTGATATGCGTTCCTTCCTCCGGTTTCTTGCGATGCGCGGACTCACACACAAAGACCTCAGCCTTGCACTCCCCCAAGTTCGAGTTCCCCGGGACGCGCACATTCCCTCCGTATGGGATCCCGAGCTCATCGAGAAGCTCCTCGATGCAATAGATCGCAGCTCACCCAAAGGGAAGAGAGACTACGCCATTCTTCTGCTGGCATGTCGGTTGGGGCTGCGTGTCGGCGATATTCGCATGCTACAACTCGATCACATCAAGTGGGAAGAGTCGAGAATTGAGGTCACACAATCGAAAACAAACACGCCATTGAGTCTGCCTCTGACGGAAGAGGTCGGGCAGGCTCTGATCGACTACTTGAGATCGGGTCGCCCCAAGACAGCACACCGGCATGTTTTCCTCAAATTGCTTCCTCCTTTTGAACCATTCACGGGTGGCAACCTCTACCATATTGTCACGTATTGGCGTTGCCTGGCGGGGATCACCTTTCGGAGCCCACATCGTCGGGGTCTCCACTCTCTTCGCCACAGTCTGGCTACTCGACTTCTTCGTGAGGATACACCTTTTCAAACGATCTCTGGAATCCTGGGGCATGTCAACGTGGAATCGACTCGCATTTACGCCAAGGCTGATGTGGAGAGCCTTCGGAGTGTCGCATTGGACACTGAGGAGGTGCGACATGACTAGTGATCAACCGAGCTCCACGTTCCAGAGTATCCTTGCCCCATTGATGGAGAAATTCCTTCTCGAAAAGCGGGCATGTGGATATCTATACCACGAGGAGGCCCGGATCTTGGGGCATTTGGATAGTTTTCTGTCCCGGGAAGGACTGGCACGTATCGAGTTGCCCGGACCCTTGGCAAGAAAATGGCTATCGAAGACAGCGCACGAGAGTTCAAGAACCCATCAGCAACGGATCACAGTTGTTCGCCAGTTCGCGAAGTTCCTTTGTCGCCTGGGCTATTGCGCGTATGTGCCCGATTCGACGCTGAGCGCTAGAAACAACGCGAATTTCGAGCCACGGATACTGACTCACGAACAGATTCAAAAGCTTCTCCGGACGGCGGATCAACTCGCTCCCACGGCTCGCTCCCCTCTACGGCACCTCATAATGCCCGAAATCTTCCGTCTTTTGTATGGCTGCGGTTTTCGTCTCGGAGAGGTCCTGAAGTTGCGTGTCCAGGATGTAGATCTCGATCAAGGCATCGTGACCGTTCGGCAAGGCAAATTCCGCAAGGACCGTTTAGTCCCTCCTGCCTTGTCGTTGGTCAACCGTTTGAGAAACTACACCGCTAGACTTGGAAATCGGCGAGACGATGCCATTTTCTTCCCATCGCTCCATGGAGGTCCATACAAATTGCGGGCCGTCTATGGTCTGTTCCGCAAACTGCTCTTGCAGTGTGGAATCGCACACGGGGGAAGAGGCAAGGGCCCCAGGGTGCACGATCTGCGTCACGCATTTGCGGTCCATACTCTGCTGCGTTGGTATCGAGAGGGCGCTGACCTCGATGCCAAACTTCCTCTTCTTGCGACCTACCTGGGTCATTCGCACTTGTCTGGAACCCAACGATATCTTCATCTGACCGCAGAGCTGTTTCCGGAGGTGATGGCGCGGGTCGATGCAGCTTTTGGTGATGTCATTCCAAGGAGGCTCGATTCATGAAACCGACAACCTTTTCCATTCACGTGAAGAACTTTCTAACGCACTACCTGGCCATGCAACGGAATGTAAGCCCCAATACCATTAAAGCATACCGGGACGTCTTCACTCTCCTGCTCAGGTTTTGCCGCGACGTACGGGGGATCGCACTGGAAAGACTTCGCCTCGAACAGATCGATGTTTCCCTCGTAGAGGCGTTCCTCGATTACCTGGAAAAGGAAAGGCTCTCCGTACCTGCTACACGGAACCATCGCCTTTCTGCCTTACACGCTTTCTTTCGATATGTTCAGGCGGAAGAACCGGATCACATGCTTCAGTGCCAGAAAATACTCGCCATCCCTCTGCGCAGACACGCTCGCATAAACGTCGAGTATCTTCCGAAACAGGAGTTGGGCGAGATTCTGAGGCAGCCCGATCTGAGAAGTCGCGATGGCCGAAGAGACGCGGTGTTGCTGAGCGTGCTGTACGACACAGGAGCGCGTGTTCAAGAGTTGATCGATCTTTCGGCGGGAGATGTACGATTGGATGCACCGGCCCAAGTCCGTCTCATGGGAAAGGGGCGGAAGATGCGGACTGTCCCTTTAATGGAAAAGACGACACAACTCCTGCGTGACCATATGAACGAGAATCATTTGAACCGTACCGAGGAGTATGATCAACCTCTTTTCCGGAACAGACGGGGCGAACGTTTATCCCGCTCAGGAGTCCGATACCTGCTTCAGAAATACGTGTTGAAAGCACGAAGCACCCATCCGAGCCTGAGCCAAAAGGTCAGTCCACATACCCTTCGGCATACGAAGGGTATGCATCTCTTGCAGAGTGGAGTCTCCTTGGACATCATTCGCGACTTCCTTGGCCATGTCGATGCCAAAACAACTCAGATCTATGCCAGGGCAAACCTCGAGATGAAACGCAAAGCCCTTGAAAAAATCAGCGACTCATCTCCAGTGCCAAAGATCCCATCTTGGCAGCAGGATAAAAACCTTCTTGAATGGCTCCATTCATTGTAATGCTTGGGAGGTCACACATGCTAT
>Ga0074195_1004501_pt1 | contig 11411 bp, 11 predicted proteins | sample EPASupsiteHSE623_FD_64525 | JGI IMG/M metagenome (GOLD analysis project Ga0074195, IMG submission 64525) | Bioremediated contaminated groundwater from EPA Superfund site, New Mexico - Sample HSE6-23 | ecosystem: Environmental > Aquatic > Deep subsurface > Groundwater > Contaminated ...
TTCCGGCACCAGTTCCTGTGCGGGGGGTGGGGGAAAAGTGACAACCACGGTTTCGTTTCCCCGCAGCCGCCGGCCGGCCTTCACTTGGTGGCCGTCAACCAGGACTTGGGCCGAGCCGATCAACCTATTGAGCGCGGAGCGGGTGTGTTCCGGACAGTGACGGGTCAGAAAATGGTCAAGCCGTTGACCGGCTTCATGGGATGCGATGGCAAAGGTTGCCGGATCCGGCAAACCGTTTTGCTTCTCCGAACCGGTCATGGGAGCAGCGAGGCGACGGTGATCAGCAAAAAAGATTTTCGATCTGTTTTTCTATCTTTGCTTCTTCCGTCTGTTTGGCGAGCGATAACTCCTTGACGAGAAGATTCTTGGCGGTGTCCAGCATCTTCCGTTCACCATAGGAGAGATCCTTATCCTCCTTCAGTAAAAAAAGATCTCGCAGCACGACGGCCACTTCAAACGCCGAACCGGTCTTAATTTTTTCCATGTATTCGCGATAGCGGCGGTTCCAGGTCTGCGCGGTGATTTTGACGTCGCGCTCCTTTAAAATATCGAGGACCTTGGCCACTTCTTCCATGGAAATAATTGCGCGCAGCCCAACATTGGCGCTCGTGGCGATCGGAATCATAATCGTCATGCCGTTGTCCAGAATTCTCATCACGTAAAAACGCTGGTCAACACCACCGACGGTTTGTGTTTCTATGGCCTCAATGAGCCCTACGCCATGGGCCGGATATACAGCCATATCACCTTGTGCAAACACACGCGCCTCCGAAAACGAGAGAGACCTACGCCAACCGGCCACAGAACGGTCTGAACGCATTCTTAAAATGTTATACTAACATATTTTTTCATTTATCGCAAAGCCTGTCTCTTCCCAAGAGCAAAGAAAGAGCCGGCACGATGAAACTCTGATTAAAACCTGTCAGCTACCAATTCGTGCAGGTGCAACGAACCATACCCATCACATCGAGGGGGTTCGCCAAAAACCACTCACCGGCCATTAACCCGGTTCATGCACGCGTCCACTCCCTCACGGACAAACAGGGCGACAGCCTCCTCCACCAGCGCTTTGCGCTGATCGAACAGGGCGAGTTCATCCTCGCCCATCCGCGACAGGACAAACCGGTCCACAGGTTGCCCCCCTGCTTCGGGAGGCGCTGGAGGACGGCCAATACCGATTTTCATCCGGACAAAATCCTGCGTTCCGAGATGCTGAATTATGGACCGGACACCGTTATGTCCGCCGGCGCCGCCCCTGCCCACCAGCTTGATCCGGCCGGCCGGCAAATCGATATCGTCGTGCAGAACCAGGAGATGCTCCCGGGGAATTTTAAAATAATCGAGATAACTGCGGACACATTCACCGGAACGGTTCATGTATGTTTGCGGCTTCACCAGGAAGATCTGGGCGCCGAAAGCGCGGCCTTGACAGGTGAGGCCCTGCATTTTCAGGGTCTCAGCCTGCCAGCCGTGCCGGCCGGCAAGATAATCGATAAAGAAAAAACCGATGTTGTGCCGGGTCAGACAATAGTCCCGTCCAGGATTACCAAGGCCTGCAAGTAAAAAACGCGGATCCGTCATGCCAGGAAAAAAAAGAGAAAACGAGCCGAAAAGGTCTTTCGGCTCGTGAGAGACGCAACCAACAGCAGAATGCTGCTTTCGGAAAAACCAGTTCTTACTGGACAGCCACGCAGGTCACGCTGGCTTTCTCAAGCATTTCAACATTGGCGGGGATGGGAAGATCGCCGTAGGTCAAACCAGCACCGCCCTGCTCCAGCGGCGTGATATCAACCTGAATGACATCGGGGATATCAAGGGGACATCCACGCAATTGCACCGTGTCCTTGAACACATGCAATTCCCCGCCCAGATCAACGCCTTTGGCGGTGCCAACGTATTCGATCGGCACCGTAAAATTGGCGACCTTCTGAAGATCGATCTCAAGAAAATCGACATGAAGCAGACTACCGGAAAGAGGGTCCTTCTGAATTTCCTGAACAAGCACGTGCCGTTCGCCGACATTGTCTCCTTCAACATGCAAGGAAACCACCGCATTGCGCCCGCGAATAAAAAGGAGGTTTTTATAGAGCTTTGCCGTATCGAATTGAAGGGAGACAGGCGCGTTGCCGCCACTATACAGATTAGCCGGCGTTATCTCACGCATCCGCAACTGCCGCATCGGCCCCTTGCCAAAAACCGTGCGCACCGTAGAATCCAAACGTACCTGTAACATACACCCTCCCCCCTTACTCCGGGATCTATACCAATTCGTTAATAAAAATCGAGATCAAACAAATAAATAACTGACAGAATCCTCATTATGGATTCTGCTGATCGCCTCGCCGAGCAATGGACCAACGGACAGGACGGTAATTTTATCACATTGCCTGGCATCCTCTTTCAACGGGATGGAATTGGTCACCAAGAGTGATTTCAAACAGGATTTGCCAATCCGCTCAACCGCCGGGCCCGAAAGTACCCCATGCGAACAGCAGGCATGCACTTCCTTGGCGCCGACCTGCTTCAAAATTTCAGCCCCGCCGCAGAGCGTGCCGGCGGTATCCACCATGTCGTCGAGAAGGATGGCCGTCTTGCCCGCGACATCGCCGATGACGTGCATGGCCTCGCATTCATTGGCCCGTTCCCGGCGCTTGTCGATAATGGCCAACCCGGCATTGAGCCGCTTGGCAAAAGCGCGGGTCCTCTCAACCCCCCCCGCATCCGGCGACACCATCACCACATCGGTAAAACTGTCCCTGATATATTTCAGGATAATGGGCGCCGCATACAGATGATCAACCGGAATATTAAAAAAACCTTGAATCTGGCCAGCGTGAAGATCCATGCACAGCACCCTGCGGGTCCCTACCACCATGAGCATTTCGGCCACCGCCTTGGCGGTGATCGGCACCCGGGGCCGCACCTTGCGATCCTGGCGGGCATAGCCGTAATAGGGCATGACGGCGGTGATCCTGCGGGCCGAGGCGCGGCGCAGGGCATCGATCATGATCAGCAACTCCATGAGGTGATCGTTGACCGGGGTGCAGGTGGGCTGCACGATAAAGACATCAGCGCCGCGAACATTTTCACCGATCTCGACCGAAATCTCACCGTCGGAAAATTGCTTGACCTCGGCCGCTCCCAAAGGAACCCCCAAATAGTCACAAATTTCCTGAGCGATGGCGGGATTGGCGTTGCCGGTGAAAATCTTCATCTTGTTGAGCATGACCTACTTCTCTACCATTCTCCCAAAAGGAGTGGCTGGGGCGGGAGGATTCGAACCCCCGAATGCAAGGATCAAAACCTTGTGTCTTACCGCTTGACGACACCCCAGCTCATTACCTAATACGCGAACGGACAGTGGAATTCATTCCGCTCCAACAGGAGCAACCAGATAGGTGCGCGGGAACCGGCGCTTGAACAATGCATAACTGGCATCCGCGCCCCCTCCATCGGCAAACAATCCGAAAACCGTGGGCCCGGAGCCGGACATCAACGCCTTGACCGCCCCGTTCCGGAGCAGCTCTTCCTTCAGCTGCCCGATTTCCGGGTAGCTGGCAACGGTGACCGTTTCCAGATCATTTCCCAGAGCCACGGACGGCACCGGGCAGCCCAGGGCATGAACCTCAACAACACCTTCTTGCGAATTAGCTAGGTTACTTGCATCTTCTTTTTTTGTCAATGCAAAAGTCTGGTACACCCAACGGGTGGAGACAGAAAATCCCGGATTAACCAGAAGTACGCGGTATCCGCGCAGCGGCTCCACCGGCTGCAGGATCTCGCCAATTCCCGTGACCAGGCAAGCGGATGCATCGGCGAGAAAAAACGGCACATCCGCTCCCAGCCGCAATCCCAACCCGGCCAGCTCCTCGGCGGAACAGCCGCAACCGAACAACTCGTTCAGCCCCCGCAGGGTTGCCGCTGCATCGCTGCTGCCGCCGCCCAGGCCAGCAGCTACCGGTATACCCTTGGTCAGCCCGATGGCGACACCGGCCGCCGGACCGCGTCTCCGCCCCTGCGTTGCCTGCAAAAACAATTCCGCCGCCCGGTAGACCAGATTGTTGCGATCGTCAGGAACCCCGCCGCCGGAACAATGGAGACGAATCCCGTCCGGACATAGCGCCAGTTCGACAACATCGTAGAGACTCACCTTCTGCATCCAGGTTGCCAGGAGGTGGTAGCCATCGGACCTCCGCCCGGTCACCCTGAGAAACAGGTTTATTTTTGCCGGGGCCTTGAGGGTCAGCCGATCCTGCCGCATGGAGGACTGCTCGTCAATCTCTCAGGACAAGCGCACAAACCGCATCTTCAACTCGTAAAGAATGCGGGTCAGCAGCTCGTGCTCGTCGTGCTCGAGATTGCCCTTGGTTTTGTTGGCGAGCAGGGTCAAGGTGTCGATGGTGTGCTTGGCCAGCTCGCGATCCACCACCCGCTGCCCGGTTTCTGGATGCGGCAGTTCCCCCATATGGTACAACGCCGAGGTATTCAGGGAGAGGATAAACGAGGAAAAGGTCACCTCCGGCATGACACATCGGCCGGACGCGTCCCTGACCCGGCCATCCGGGCATTCGTCGCATTGTGATAGATTCTCACTCATGGCAGTTCACGTGTGTATTTCAATTACTTTCTGGTTCTCGACTGGAAAACACGCACATCCCGGCGCAGATAAACCGAGGAAAAAACCTGTCCGCCCGCCGGTGCGGCAACTTCGCGCCCGGACAGGTGACAGTCCTTTTTCCTGGCATGACGAGAATGCAGGTTGCCGGGAATATACCGGTATTCCGGAAGCGCCACAATGTTAAAGTACATCGGCACACCGCCCCGCCACCATGCTCCGGCGGACACAATCAGGGGTCCGGCGCACCTTCCCCTTGAAGATCGGTGGCCAAGGCGCTATATTTTTTTGTTTTCAGCGCCGAAACCGGCGAGAAACACACCCAGCGTCAATTTGAGGAGCCTTGCATGGAAGAAGTTCGCGTTCGTTTCCCCCCCAGCCCCACCGGGTATCTCCATATCGGCGGCGCCAGAACGGCGCTGTTCAACTGGCTGTTCGCCAAACAGCACGGTGGCACATTCATCCTGCGCATTGAAGATACCGACGAGGAACGCTCCACCCAGGCCTCGATCGACGGCATCATCGACGGGCTGCAATGGCTCGGCATCGACTGGGATGAAGGCCCCTATTTCCAGACCGAATTCGCCGCCGATCACATCGCCGCGGCCGACCGGCTGCTGGTTTCGGGACGCGCCTACAAATGCTTCTGCACCAAGGAGGAGTTGGAAAAAAAGCGCGAGACCGCGTTGGCCGAAAAAAAAGCCGAGGTCGGCTACGACGGCACCTGTCGCCATCTCAGCGCTGAACAAATTCGCGAAAAAGAGGCCCAGGGCATCCCGGCGACCATCCGTTTCAAGGTGCCCCGGCGCCCCGGCACCCTCTTCTACGACGATGAGGTCCTAGGACGGATCGAGCGGGCCTACAGCGAGATCGAGGATTTCGTCATCGTCCGCTCCAACGGCAAACCGCTCTACCTGCTGTGCAACGTGGTCGACGATATCCGCGACCGCATCACCCATGTCATCCGCGGCCAGGACCACATGACCAACACCACCCGCCAGGTGCTGCTCTATGAGGCCCTGGAGGCCAAACTGCCGGTATTTGCCCACATGCCGCTCACCCTGGACCTGCAGAAACGCAAGATCTCCAAACGCAGCCATGGCGAGGTGGTGGCGGTCCAGTTTTACCGCGACATGGGCTTCATTCCCTGGGCGCTGTGCAACTTTCTCTGCCTGCTGGGCTGGAATCCGGGCACGGATCAGGAGTTCTTTTCCCGCGACGAGCTGATTGCAGCCTTCAGCCTCTCCCGGATCAACCGGGCCAATTCGGTGTTCAACTTCAAGCCCGGCGATCCCAAATTTTTCACCGACCCCAAGCTGATCGCCATCAACGAGCATTACCTGCGCACCATGGATTTGGCTGAACTGGGTCCACTGGTACAGAAACAACTGGAGGCAGCAGGGCTCTGGGACCCGTCCTATGCCGATGAACGGCGTCCCTGGTACCTGGCGACCCTGGCGCTGATCCGCGACCGGTTCCACACCCTCAAGGATTTCACCACCGCTGGCCGGGCCTACTTCTCCGACCAGTACGAGATCGACCCCAAGCCGCTGGCCAAAAACGTGCTCAAGCATCCGGATCTGGCCACCTGGCTGCCGCAACTGGCGGAACGCTTTGCCGCCCTTGCTGATTTCAGCGCCGAGGACACCGAACGGGTCTGCCGGGAGTTGGCCGACGAACTGGCGATCAAACCGGGCGTCCTGATCAACGCCATGCGCACCGTGCTCACCGGGCAGCTGGCCGGTCCCTCAATGTTCGACATCGTCGCCACCCTGGGCCGGGAAAAAGTCGTGGCGCGCCTGCGCAATGTTTCCAGCCTTTTTTCAGCATCTGCATGATTGCCACCGAGAATCGCCCATGACCACAGAACAGACCGCCGGCAAGCCGCTCGATTTCATCCGCCAGATCATCGCCGAGGATCTCGCCTCCGGCAAGCACAACGCTCCCGTGACCCGTTTTCCACCCGAGCCCAACGGCTTTCTCCACATCGGCCACGCCAAGTCGATCTGCCTCAATTTCGGGATCGCGGCGGAGCACAACGCCACCTGCCATCTCCGTTTCGACGACACCAACCCGGGCAAGGAATCCACCGAATATGTCGATTCAATCCAACGGGATGTGCGCTGGCTGGGGTTCAACTGGGGGGAGCATCTCTATTACGCCTCCGATTATTTCGATCAGTTGCACGACTATGCCCTCCAACTGATCACCATGGGCAAGGCCTATGTCTGCCACTTGAGCGGCGACGAGATTCGCGAATATCGCGGCACCCTGACCGAGCCGGGCCGGGAGAGCCCGTACCGCGACCGGCCGGTGGCGGAGAACCTCGATCTCTTCGCCCGGATGCGCGCCGGCGAGTTCGACGAGGGCGCCTGCGTCCTCCGGGCCAAGATCGACATGGCCTCGCCCAACATCGTCCTGCGCGACCCGGTGCTCTACCGCATCCTCAAGGCCGACCACCATCGCACCGGCGGCACATGGTGCATCTACCCGATGTACGACTTCACCCACTGCCTCTCCGACATGCTGGAGGGAATCACCCACAGCCTCTGCACCCTGGAGTTCGAGAACAACCGCGCCCTCTACGACTGGGTGCTCGACACCCTCCACACCGCCAACCATCCCCGGCAAATCGAGTTCGCCCGGCTCAACATCAACTACACCGTCACCAGCAAGCGCAAGCTCTTGCAACTGGTGACCGAGGGACACGTCTCCGGCTGGGACGATCCCCGCATGCTGACCCTCTCCGGGCTGCGCCGCCGGGGTTATACCCCGGCCTCGATCCGCAATTTCTGCGCCACCGTCGGCATCGGCCGGCGAGAATCCTGGATCGACATGGGCGTTCTGGAAAACGCGGTGCGCGACGATCTCAACCAGAGCGGCCAGAGGGTTTTCGGTGTGCTCGATCCGCTCAAGATCGTGCTCACCAACTACCCGGAGGGCCAGACCGAAGAAATGGTGGCCCAGAATCACCCCCAGGACCCGGCCATGGGCGAACGGACCGTGCCGTTTTCCCGCGAGGTGTATATCGAGCGGTCGGATTTCATGGAGGATGCGCCGAAAAAGTTTTTCCGCCTGAGTGTTGGCCGGGAGGTCCGGCTGCGGTATGCCTACCTGATTACCTGTCAGGAAGTGGTCAAGGACGAGCAGGGCCGGGTAGTGGAACTGCGTTGCACCTACGACCCGGCAAGCCGCGGCGGCTCCGCCCCTGATGGCCGCAAGGTCAAGGGCACCATTCATTGGGTGGCAGCAATCCATGCCCTGCGGGCCGAGGTGCGGCTCTATGACCGGCTGTTCACCGTTCCATATCCGGATGCTGACAAGGAAAAAAGTTTCAAGGAATTTCTCAACCCTGACTCGCTCACCGTGCTGGCCGACTGCATGCTGGAACCGGGACTGGCGCAGGCCGGCCCGGACGACCGCTTCCAGTTCGAGCGTCAGGGCTATTTCTGCCTCGACGCGGTGGCGAGCACGCCGGACAAGCCGGTCTTCAACCGGATCGTCACCCTGCGCGACAGCTGGGCCAAACTCAACGAAGCCGAATGAGGAACTTATGCCGCTGATCAACCTGCGAAAAATGGCCATCAATCAGAGCGGCACCATAGTCGCCGTCAAGGCCGGCGGCGAACTCGGCCGCCGCATCCGGGAAATGGGCCTGGTTCCCGGAACCGAAATCACGATCAAGCAGCGTGCCCCCCTGAACGACCCGGTGGCCCTCCGGGTCATGGGCGGCACCCTGACCCTGCGCAACAACGAGGCCGATTACATCGAGGTGGACGTCGCGCCCTGAATGTTCCAGACAAGCCGCCACCCGAGACGAGATCCGCATGGCCTCGGGTGGCGGCCCTGATCATCCCGCCTACCGGATGTGGTCGCCGGTGGACGATTCGCCTTCTTTCTTCTTTCCCGCTCCCTAAAAAATTAATCGACCGGCCTCTCCCCCTTGGCAAAGCTGTTGACAGTGACCATTGTTTGGAGTACCTAACACTGACTGTTCATGGCCTTGCTCTCCGGTTTTGCGGATTTTTATCCGCAACCGGCTCCAGGCAGAGCGTGCAGCGGCTGACCAATCTCCTCCAGACTCTCTGTATATGACCAAGAAGGACCAACCCGAAATCTCCTGTCGCCTCCTCAGTGACATCCAGGCCCTGTGCCGTGGCCGCAAACGATGCGGCGGCCGGGCGATGAAGACCGGCATGCCGCTGTCCGAATCCTGCTGCAACGGCCGCATGCGGGTCTGCGCCGTCAGCGGTGACCGAGAGATTTGCGCCCGGATGGCGCATCTGGGGGTTTTGCCCGGTTCCGAACTGGAGTTGCTCTGCAAGGGAGGCGGTCAGCAGTGCATGATCAAGATCAACGGCGGCACCATCAGTCTGGACGCGCCGACCGCCGCCGCCATCCTGGTGGCGCCGGCCTGAGCGCTTCCGCCCCGGCCGGTTGAGCAGTCCAAGGGAAACACCCGGCCAGGCCGGTTGGCACGACGCATATTCCTATTCACCCCCTGGAGCAAGACCATGCAACACCTCCTTGTTTTCACTGCTGTCGCCATCGCAGCTTGTTTCATCGGCCGGCGGCTGTGGCGCTCCTGGCGCCATCCCGGTTCCACCTCCTGCGGCTGCGGTTGCTCAGGCTGCCCTACCGCTGACCGTTGTCCGGAAACAAAAACGATACTTCCCTTGCACAAGCCATGAGTCTCTCCGCCACGTCCTGTCTGTTGCTGCTCCTGGCCCGCGGTGCCGCTTTCCCGTCTAGCCTACCCCGATATCCCGATTTCGGAAACGCCTGACCCTTCAGTTCCCTCACTGACCCCGATCAACCTCCGGATCTGTAGAGACCCCCATGGACCACCCCCTGACCATCGCTTTGGCCGGCAACCCCAATGCCGGCAAGACCACCCTCTTCAACCATCTGACCGGCGCCCGGCAGCATGTGGGCAATTACCCCGGCATCACGGTCGAGCAGAAGGAAGGCTTCTGCCGTCATCAGGGACAAGAGTTGCGGGTGGTCGACCTGCCGGGAACCTACTCCCTGACCGCCTATTCGGTCGAGGAGCTGGTGGCCCGCGATTTCATCATCAATGAAAAGCCCGGCGTGGTGGTGGATGTGGTCGACGCCTCCAACCTGGAGCGGCATCTCTATCTCAGTTGCCAGTTTCTGGAACTCGGGGTGCCGCTGGTGATTGCCCTCAACATGATCGATGTGGCCGAGAAACGAGGCGTGACCATCAACGCCAAGGAGTTGGGCGCCCGCCTCGGGGTGCCGGTGGTACCGATCATCGCCCGGAGCGGCAAGGGTGTGGATCAGTTACTGGACGCCGTGCTGGCAGCGGCCACCGCCACAACCCGGCCGCCGCCCGCCTTTCTGCGCTACGGTTCGGATATCGACCAGGCGCTGGCCGACATGGCATCCGACATCGAGGCCTGCACGGAGCTGACCGATGTCTACCCCCCGCGCTGGATCGGGGTCAAGCTGCTGGAAAACGACGAACAGATCGTCCGCAAGACGCTGACCGTCTATCCGGAGGCCGGGCAACGGCTCGCGGCCCGGTGCGAGGCGGGGACCGGGCATCTTCAGCACACCGTCGGCGTCTACCCGGAAGCGGTGATCGCCGATCACCGCTACGGCTACATCAAATCGATCCTCCTCCAGGGGGTCGTGACCCGCAAATTCGTCGCCGACCGGCTCTACGCCTCGGACAAAATCGACAAGATTGTGACCCACCGCATCCTCGGCCCCCTGCTCATGGCCGGGGTCCTGTTCGGTCTTTACACCTTTACCTTCACCTACAGCACCGTGCCGGTCGAATGGCTGGCCCAGTTTTTCGCCCTTGTCAACAAAGGCATCGACACCCTGCTCCCCGACGGGCCGGTCAAGTCATTGATCATCTCCGGGGTGGTCGACGGGGTCGGCGGCGTCCTCGGGTTCGTGCCGATCATCATGTTCATGTTCTTCGGCATCGCCGTGCTCGAGGACTCCGGCTATCTGGCCAGGGTGGCCTTCATGATGGATCGCATCTTCCACTTCTTCGGCCTGCATGGCTCCTCGGTCATGCCCTTTATCATCTCGGGCGGCATCGCCGGCGGCTGCGCCGTGCCCGGGGTCATGGCCACCCGCACTTTGCGCTCCCCCAAGGAACGGCTGGCCACGCTCCTGACCGTGCCCTTCATGAACTGCGGCGCCAAGCTGCCGGTGCTGACGCTCCTGATCGGCGCCTTCTTCTCGGCCCATCAGGCCCGCTACATGTTCCTCTCCACCCTGGCTGCCTGGATCATCGCCCTGTGCGCCGCCAAATTCCTGCGCTTGACCGTGCTCAAGGGCGCCTCCACCCCCTTTGTCATGGAACTGCCGCCCTACCGTTTTCCCACCCTCAAAGGGTTGTTCATCCACACCTGGGAACGCACCTGGCAGTACATGAAAAAGGCGGGCACCGTGATCCTCGGCATCTCCATCCTGGTCTGGGCGATAATGACCTATCCCGGGCTGCCGGAACAGCGGGTGGCCCACTACGAGCACCAGCGGCTCGAGGCAAAATCGCTCCATGCGGCGGCAGACAAGGAAGTTCTGGCCAAGGCGCTGCAAACAATCGAGGCGGAAGAGGCAATGGAAGGGCTGCGGCATTCCATCGGCGGCCGGATCGGCATCGCCATGGAACGCGTCAGCCGCTATGCGGGAATCGACTGGCGGACCAACATCGCCCTGATCGGCGGGGTTGCCGCCCAGGGAAGGGTTGTTTTGACACCCCGCCCCGCCTTCTCCCCCCCCGCCCCCGCCTTTCTCCCAGCCCTACCCACCTCCC
>Ga0074195_1004502_pt1 | contig 11410 bp, 13 predicted proteins | sample EPASupsiteHSE623_FD_64525 | JGI IMG/M metagenome (GOLD analysis project Ga0074195, IMG submission 64525) | Bioremediated contaminated groundwater from EPA Superfund site, New Mexico - Sample HSE6-23 | ecosystem: Environmental > Aquatic > Deep subsurface > Groundwater > Contaminated ...
CCCGAGGAACCCAAGCTGCTCACTCCCGACCCGCTCCCCGTAACGACCCCTGCGCCCAAGCCCTCCCCGGCGGCGACCTCGAAACCGACCATCGCCCCCGTCAGCAGACCGGAACAGACCCCCGCCGCGAAGGCGGCCGCTGCGGCCGGACTTGATGCGGCGCTCGACAACCTGACCAACGAGGATGACCACGGATCAACTCCGCCGCACGGCGTGAGCGTCGCCAAGGTGGCGCTCGAGAAGCGCGATGTCAAGGCGGCTATGGCCAAGACCCGATTCGACGGCGCGCTTCACGCAAAAGAAGGAAAACTCTCCAAGGTCGAACCGCTCGACCTGCTGAAACTCCTCATGCAGTCGAGCACCGTCGGCATATTGCAGATAAAAGTGACCGATCCCTTCGTGGAAAAGATAGACATCCGGCTCGGCGAAAAGGGGGTGAGCGGCGTCAGTTCGATCACCAACAAACTCTTCGCCGAGGAAAAGGCCTTCACCCGATTCCTGCTGGCCAAAGACGGCGACTATCAGCTCAAGGAATCGGAAGAACCGCGCAAAGAGAAGATGAATCAGGCGCTCTTCGACATCTTCATGGAGATATCGTCGCAGAAACCGCTGCTCATCCGTTATCGCAAGATCGTATCGGCCAACAATCTCCGCTTTTCGATACCGCTCACCGGAAAGCTGTCGGCGCTCGGCAAGAAGGAGCTCGACACGGTCCAATTCATGGTCAACGCCCTCGAGGTGACGGCCTATCTCAATATGTTCCCCGATCAGGACGAGTTCCTGTTGCTTGCCGAGATCCTCAAGTATATCGATATGGGGATCATTTTCGGCGACAACAACGAGGAGACGGGGCTCCCCTCGGCCGGCGACATCATGGATCTCTGAAGAAGGAGGCGACCGGTGGGTATGTATTTCAAGGTCTATCACAAACTCTCCAAAGATCCGATAGCGACCTTCAACGAGCATCAGATCGTCGACTTCTGCATGAGCAACAAGGAGACGATCAAAAAATACTACTTCTCCACCGGCGGTCAAAAAGATCTCATGGAATGGGAGGTCTTCGCGGTCAAGCATGCCGACCTGTTCGTCCAGAAGGCAAAAGAGCGTGAAGAAAAAGAAAAGAAGGTATCCGAGAGCGTCGAGATAAAGGAACCGAGCAAACTTCCCTTCTACATCATCGGCATGGTGGCCGCAGTCGTGATCGCCGCAGTTATTTCTACGTTCATTTACCGGGCGGTGACCAAAGAGGATTCTTCGCGGCGCGTTCATGATATGTCGGCACAGACCATCGAAGGGACCGACGCACCGGCCGACGGCGCAAAACCGAAGGATACTCCCAAGCCGGCGGCGACAAATCCGATGAAGCGCGATCCACAGCCCGGCGACGATAAGTTCATCGCTAAAGCGCCCGCCGAGAATCTTCTACAGGCAGCATGGGGCAAGTCGAAAAAACCTTTGCCGGCATCGCTTGGCCCGGCGGAACTCAAAGAGGAGATGGATAAATACCTGCCCGGCCTGCAAACCTGCTTCAACGACCGCGCCAAGGCAGGTGACAAGAATTTGCGCGGCACGGTCAACATGAAGATACGGGTCGCCGGCGATGGCACGGTGCTCGAAGTGCTTTTCCCTGACGAAAAATATAAAGCGACCCTTTTTACCGATTGCCTGCGCGTCACCATCAAGGGGCAACCCTTCCGGATGTTCAAGAGCAAGGAGCAGGTATTCTCCTACTACTACGAATTGTGACGCATCTTCCCTTTTTTAGTGAATAAATAAGCGGCAACGAGGTCGGGATTAGGCACGGGATGGATAGTTCGACCTTCGACAGACTCGTTAAGGAGACTAAAGGCTGGGTGTTCGCGACCGCCTACCACATACTGCGCAGCCGCGCCGAAGCTGAGGATGTGATGCAGGAAACGTTCCTCGCCCTCTATACCCACTACGACACACTCGACAGCAAGGAGGCGGTCTACCGCTGGCTCAAGACCGTAGCGGTCAACAAATCGCTTAACGCCACGAAACGGAATGTTTTTGTTGAGCTTGAGGACTTTGTCGCCGAACGGGTCTTCTCCACCCCCGACGACGGCGGCGAACGGTCGGTCTATGCCGACCAGATGATGGAACGCCTGCAGGAGGGGCTCGACAAACTTTCGCCCGAACACCGCGCGATCCTCCTGATGCGCGAGATCGAGGGGCTCTCCTACGAGGATATCGCCGCGAAGATGGACTGCGGCATCGGCACGGTGATGTCGCGCCTGTTCTACGCCCGGCAGAACATACGAAAATTCCTGGAGCGGAAAAATACATGAGCGAACTGATGAAACAGAAACTTGCGGCACAGGAGCGCGACTTCGCGCCGCTTTCCGATCTGCTGAAGCGGAAGTTCGAACTCGACGCGGCCCGCGCCCCCGAGGTCGATATCGCGGCGATCATGGCCGGAACGTTGAAAAAGCGCGCCCCGCAGCGGAGGCGCCTTCTTTTCCGCCCGGCGCTCGCCGTCACGCTGCTCCTGCTTCTCACCGCCGCCGCCGCGCTTCTCTACCGGCCCGCCCTCGCGCCGGAGGAGGCACCGCTACCGCGCCTGACCTTTGATGACGCCGAACGGCTCATCAACGCCAACAAACTTGAAAAAGTGACCATATTATACCAGTCGGGCCGCGCCGATATCCAGACCGACGCGCCGGTCCCGATGGTCTGGGTGAGAAAAGGAGAGAACTGATGCGCATCCTCGTGTTCCTTTGTTCGCTGGTGTTCTGCGGCCTGCTCTGGGCAGAGACGCCGATAGCCGCCGCCCCGGCAAAGCCCGAAGAAAAACCGGCGGCATCTGCACCGGCGCAGTATTCGCTCAACATCGTCCAGTACGAGGTCTCGGCCGTCCCGTGCGTCGCCGAGAACGCGATGATGGACACCATCACCAAGAAGGCGGGGTACGCCTGCGCGGTGCAGAAAGGGCGCATAGCGATCAACCTCACCGGCACCGAGGCGCAGAAGGTGACCGACTTCATGAATAAGCAGATCACGGTCGCTATCGAGGGAAAGAAGGATAACTACCTCCTCGTCCGCGTGAAGATCCCGAGCGAGATGGACGCCGTGTTCATGCCGGTCATCGGCGGCTCGTTCGTCGCTGGCTACGATCTCGACGAGAAAAAGACAAAAGGCGTTCTTCTTTTGATTTATGTAGTATGAACCACCGCCTTACCGCAGGCATCTTCTTTCTCTCCCTTGCAATCCCTTTTTCGCTTACAGCCGACCTGAACTCCTTCGCCGAACGGGTGCAAGATGTAGAAGAAAGCCATTCTGACGATAACGATTATTCGGGAAGTTCGACCGACGACGACGATGAAGGCGAACTTGTCTTGGCTATTCTCAGCGGTCTGGCAAACCTTAACTTTGAGACCTACGACATTTTTTCAGGCACCGCTAATGACATCTATTTCCCCAACTATCCTTTCGAGGCTGGGTATCGTGATGGCAAACATTTCGTCCGGATAAAGCATGCTTCCGACATCTGCAATGAAGATGGCATGGATTGCGGCGGTCTCATGGTTCAGGATCCGCAGACCGGCGAGAAGAAGCCTCCCAAGCGAACTCCGGCACAGGAGCGGGCCCGGAAGAAGCGGCAAGAGCAACACGATAAGTCTTATTTCTTCAACCTTCAAACCGACTACGGATACTTTTTCGATGTGGGACATAGTCTTACGGTATCCCTGTCGGGCGCGTTTTATAAGTTCTTCGGTCCCGAGGTGCGGACCTCCTTTATCTTTGACGAGACCGACCTTCTCGTTCATTCTCAGATCGGTTTAAACATTGCGTTGCTTCACGGCAGTCATGGATCTTTCATGATCTACGGACAATACGCCTTTATGCGTGGCATCTTGACGCGTGATGGCGGTGCACTGGGAATCAAGGCACACATCTTCCCGGCCCGTCCCTTCTCAATGACCATCAATTTCGGCGTCGAGATATACCCGCGTATCGTTTTCGTCGACACCTCCTTTGCCGCCCGTTTTCATTGGAAAATGCTCGACCTTCATATCGGCTACCGCGTCTTCCGCGCCCAAGAGGCGAATCTTGATGGCCCTTTCATCGGAGCCGGTTTTTGGTTCTAATAAAATATTGAAATTTTTGTTGACATCCCGATAGTTATGTACTAAAGATGGACTGACATGTCAGTTCTCTAACCCTTTGAGGAGAGCAACATTATGTTATTACAGGGCAAAACGGCTTTCATAACCGGTGCGTCGCGCGGGATCGGCGAATCGATCGCGTGCGCTTTCGCACGGGAAGGGGCCGACATCGTCGTCCACTACTACGCCCACAAGAGCGATCCGGAGAAGAATTTGCGCGCCGAGGCTGAGTCGCTCGCCGCGAAGATACGCGACATGGGACGCAAAGCCTACCTCTGCGGCTTCGACATCGGCGACCGCGAGATGGTCGACGCCGAGATCAAGAAACTGCTCGTCGAGGTGACCCCCAACATCCTCATCAACAACGCCGGCATCACCGCCGACAACCTTGCGATGCGGATGAAACCCGAAGAGTGGGAACGGGTCATCAATATCAATCTTTCCGGCAGTTTCTGGGTGACCCAGTCGCTCATGCGGCCGCTCATGAAGAACGCCGGCTGCATTATCAATATCGCCTCGGTCATCGGCCAGATGGGGAACATCGGGCAGGCCAACTACGCCGCGTCGAAAGCGGGGCTCATCGGGATGACCAAGTCGCTCGCCCGCGAACTCGCCTCGAAAAAGGTCCGCGTCAACGCCATCGCCCCCGGCTTCATCGAGACGGCGATGACCCACGCGATGCCCGAAGAGGCGCGCAAAGGTTTGATGGAACTCATCCCGCTTAAAGAGACCGGTAAACCGGAGGATATCGCCAATGCGGCGCTGTTCCTCTCGTCCGATATGGCCCGGTACATCACCGGCGAAGTGCTGAAGGTCAATGGCGGCATGTATATGTAGACAACCCAACCTAAGTGGAGGAAGTACCATGGAAAGAACCGAGATCATGAACAAGGTCATCGCCCTGGCGGCGGACAAACTTTCGGCCGACGCGGCCAACATCAAAGAGACCACCTCGTTCATCGAGGACCTCAACGCCGACTCGCTGGATGTCGTCGATTTCGTCATGGAACTCGAAGGCGCGTTCAACATCGAGATCCCGGATGAGGATGTCGAGAAGATCAAGACCGTCGGCGCCGCCGTGGAATACATCAGCGGCAAGATCAACGCCTAAACCGTACAGCCAAGAGGGAGGTTCCGGATGCGTAGAGTGGTCATCACCGGCATCGGTATCGTCAGTCCGCTCGGTAACAATACCGCGGCGACCTGGAACGGGCTCATCGAAGGGAAGAGCGGCATCGCGCCGATCACCCAGTTCGATGCGACCAATTTCTCCACCCGTATCGCGGGTGAAGTAAAGGATTTCAAGCCCGCCGAGCACGGCCTTGACGAAAAAGAGGCGAAGCGCATGGACCGATTCCAGCACTTCTGTCTCGCCACGGCCATCGAAGCGGTCCGCGACAGCGGCATCGACTTCGGTAAAGAGGATCACGAGCGCACCGGCGCCTCTATCGGCATCGGTTTCGGCGGCATCATCTCCTTTGAGGCGGAACACGCCAAGTATATGCAGAACGGTCCGCGCCGCATATCGCCATTCATCATCCCGCAGATGATCGCGAACCTCGGTCCCGGCTACGTTTCGATAAACTTCGGCCTCAAGGGACCGCAGGTCTGTCCGGTCGCCGCGTGCGCCACCGGCACCTTCGGCGTCATCGAAGGCTACCGGCTCATCAAGGACGGCATCGCCGACATCATGCTTTCGGGCGGCAGTGAAGCGGCCATCAGTCCGATGTCGGTCGGCGGCTTCTGTTCGATGAAGGCGCTTTCCAGCCGCAATGAGGAACCGACCAAGGCATCGCGTCCGTTCGATGCGGGCCGCGAAGGCTTCGTCCCCGCCGAGGGGGGCGCGACGCTCGTCCTCGAGGAACTCGAACACGCCAAGGCGCGCGGCGCGAAGATCTACGCCGAGGTCGTCGGCTGGGGCTCCAGTTCCGACGCCTTCCACATCACCCAGCCCGCTCCCGGCGGCGAAGGCGGCTACCGCGCGATGAAGTACGCGCTCGCCTCGGCCGGCATCAAACCGGAGCAGGTGCAGTATATCAACGCCCACGGCACCTCGACCCCGTTCAACGACAAGCTGGAGACCGCGGCGATAAAGCGGCTCTACGGCGATCATGCGAAGAACCTCAAGATCAGTTCCACCAAATCGATGTCCGGCCACCTGCTTGGCGGCGCCGGCTCTCTGGAAGCGGCGGTCACCGCCCTTTCCATTTACAACAAGAAGATCCACGGCACGATGAACTACGAAACGCCCGATCCGGAGTGCGATCTCGACTATGTCCCCAATAAGGCGCAGTCGCTCGACATCACCTACGCGATGTCCAACTCCTTCGGCTTCGGCGGGGTCAACGGCGTTCTGGTGCTCGGTAAATACTAACGGAGAATAGATCATCATGGCGGCTTTCGCGCGCATCCTCGGATTCGGACACTATCTTCCGGCGAAGGTGATGACCAACGCCGACTTCGAGAAGCTGGTGGAGACCTCCGACGAATGGATCCGGTCACGCACCGGCATTCAGGAACGGCACTTCACCGAAGAAGGGGAAACCGCGTCGACCATGGGAGCCGAGGCGGCCAAACGGGCCATCGAGAAAAGCGGCATCGACAAGAATGACATCGATGCCATCATCGTTGCCACCGTCACCGCCGATATGCATTACCCTTCGACCGCGGCGCTGGTCCAGCGGGCGCTCGGCATCACCCGTCCGGTCCCGTCGTTCGATATCGGCGCCGCCTGCGCCGGTTTCGTTTTCGGGCTTACCATCGCCGACTCCTTCATCAAGAGCGGCCTGTACCGGACCATCCTGCTCATCGGCTCGGAGAACCTTTCGAAGTTCACCGACATGCAGGACCGTAACACCTGCGTGATATTCGGCGACGGCGCCGGGGCGGCGATCCTTCAAGCCTCCGATAAGCCCGGCATACTCGCCAGCCACCTCGCCACCGACGGCAATTACACCCACCTCATCGAATTCCCCGCCGGCGGCTCACGCCTCCCGGCGACCCATGAAACGGTCGAACAGCGGCTCCACTACACCCGGATGGAAGGACAGGAGGTCTACAAGCAGGCGGTCAAGGATATGTCCGAGGCGGCGCTTGAAGCAATGCGGCGGGCGGGACTCACCCTTGATCAGGTGAGCTGGGTCATCCCTCATCAGGCAAACACCCGCATTATCGAAACGGTCGGCAAACGGCTGAACTTCCCCATGGAGAAGGTGTTCCAGAATATCGCCCATGTCGGCAACACCTCGGCCGCGAGTATCCCGATAGCGCTTTCCGAAATGGAACAGCAGGGACTCCTTAAACGGGAACAGAATATCGTGCTGACCGCCCTCGGGTCGGGACTCACCTACGGCTCGGTCGCCTTCCGTTACTAGACCGGCGAGTTCAAAATCACACATAACTGCCCGTATTTTATTGAATATAATTTTCACTGAATATATTGACATCGCGATCTGTTTCTCGTATCATCCCAACTAGACTGGCGTGTCAGTCTAGCGTTCAGTGTCTTTGAAAAACGGTATCAGGAGGAAGACAATGAGTAAGATGGTCGTGTTCCCGGGCCAGGGCTCTCAGGTAGTCGGCATGGGCAAGGACCTCTACGAGAACAGCAGCGACGCCCGCGCGATATTCGCGGCGGCCGATGCGGCGCTCGGCTTCTCCATCACCAAGATATGCTTCGAAGGTCCCGCCGAGGACCTGATGCTCACCAAATATACCCAACCGGCGATACTCACCGTTTCTTACGCTCTGTGGAAGGAGCTCTCGAAACGGCACCAGATCGACGGCGTCCGCTACATGGCGGGCCACTCGCTGGGCGAATACACCGCGCTGGTAGCATCGGGTGCGGTCGATTTCGCCGAAGCGGTTCGCGCGGTCCATCAGCGCGGCTCGTTCATGCAGGATGCGGTCGAAGTGGGCAAGGGTTCGATGGCGGCGGTCATCGATGTGCCGCGCGAGGCCGTCTACAAGATGTGCGACGAGTCGGGCCACATCGTCAGCCCCGCGAACTTCAACTCGCCCAAACAGATCGTCATCTCGGGGATCGCCGAGGGGGTCGACTGGGTCGTCAACCGCCTCAAGACCGAGAATAAAAAGGCGATGAAGCTCAAGGTCAGCGCCCCGTTCCACAGCGAGCTCATGAAGCCGGCCGAAGTGCGGATGAAAGAGGTGCTCTGGGGAATGAACCTCGCCGGGTTCCGGACCGAGGTCATATCGAATGTCACCGCCCGTCCCTTCGCCTCGCTCGAAGAGATCCGGCCGCTCCTCACCTCGCAGATCTGCTCGACGGTCAACTGGGAGGATTCGATACTGTTCGCCCACCGCAGCGGCGTGACCGAACTCATCGAGGTCGGCCCGGGCAATGTCCTGACCAAGCTCTCCAGCCAGATCGTCCCCGAAATAAAGACCCGCAATGTCGCCAACTGGACCGACATCCAGAATTTCGGCGCGTAAGTAAAAAAATTCCTTACATTATTCCTTCTACCTGTCGAGGGAGAAGGTGCCGCAGGCGGATGAGGGTCTGCAAAAGAACACCCTCACCTCATTCCTCTCCCTAAACAGGGCGAGGAAGAGAACTGGCAGGGCAGAGGTCGCTGACCGGACAGCGGTCGCAGTAGTGCTTCTGCGGCTTGCAGATGGTCTGGCCGAGCGTCACGAGGTCCTGATTGACCGACCGCCAGTGCTTTTTCGGTACGACCTTCTTGAGCGCCGGGCGGGTGTCGTCGGGCTGTTTGGTATCGACGATGCCCCACATGTTCGCGATACGGTGGACATGGGTATCGACGCATATCTCGTCGATGCCGAACGCCTTTATCTGAACGAGCGTCGCCGTCTTGATGCCGATACCGGGAAGCGCGGTGAGTTCGTCGAGCGTCCGGGGCACCACGCCGCCATGACGGTCGATCACCGCCCGGGCGAGGTCATGGAGTCGCGCCGCCTTCACCTGATAGAAACCGACCGGAAAGATGAGCTTTTCGAGCTTCGCCACCGGCACTTTGAGCGTCTTTTCGGGGTTCTCGGCGATGGCGAAGAGCCGCCGCGCCGCCGCCGCGGTCGTCTCGTCCTTGGTGCGGGCCGAGAGCATCGTCGCGGCGAGTATCTGCCACGGCGTGTCGCCCTGCGACGCCATAAGATCGATGATGGGAGCGTATTCGAGCGACGCCGACCACTGCCGGAGCCGCGTGAAGATCGCCGCGATGCCCTGCGGGGTGAGGCTATTTTTTCTTTTCGACATTATCCTTGATGACCTGATCGAGCTTCTCGCGGTCCTCTTTGGAGAACTCCGACTTCTTGGTCTCGCCGGTCACTTTATCCTTCACTTCCTGCGCGGTGTCGACCACGGTGTCCTTCGCCTTCTCAAGGCCGTCCTTGGTCGCGTCGCCGACCTTGTCGACCGTCGCCTCGACGCTCCGGTCGAGCCCCGGGAAGAGCACTTTGTAGAGCGGTTTACCGCCCCAGCAGAAGTTCGCGAGCAGTATCACGAAGACCACGAACAGCAGCGCCTTCAGCAGGATACCGATCGCTCCGCCCCCTTTTTTCGCCATCTTATACCTCCGTCAGTATGCGCGGACCCTGCGCCGTTATCGCGATGGTGTGCTCGAACTGCGCCGAAAGGCCGCCGTCGGTGGTCACCACGGTCCAGCCGTCGGGAAGCACCCGGCACCCCTCCCCCTTTTCGTTTATCATCGGCTCTATCGCGATGACCATCCCCTCGCGGAGCAGCTCCCCTTCGCCCGGATTGCCGTAGTGCGGCACCGGCGGGGCTTCGTGGAGCCGGATGCCGGTCCCGTGACCGACATATTCCTTGACCACCGAGAAACCGTTCATCTCGGCGTACTTCTGGATCGCCGCGCCGATATCGCCGATATGGTTGCCGACGACCATCTGCCGGATGCCGAGGTCGAGACACTGCCGCGTCACCTCGACCAGCCGCCGCGCCGTATCGCTTACGCCGGGCATCATATAGGTCATCGTCCGGTCGCCGATGAAGCCTTCTAAGGTCACGCCGCAGTCGACCTTGACGATGTCGCCGCGCTGGACGACCCGCTCCTTGCGCGGGATGGCGTGGACCACCTCGTTGTTGATCGATATGCAGGTGGCGTGATGATAGTTCGCGACCGATTTGAAGGTCGCTTTCCCGCCGTTCTTCTTGATGAAACGGTCGGCGAAGGCATCTATCTGGAGCGTCGTGACGCCCGGCTTGACATAGCCCTTGAGCTCGTCGAAGAGTCGTGCGGTGAGCGCACCCGCCTTGGCGATCCGCTCTATCTGTTCCGGGGTCTTGAGAATGATGCCGCCTTTGTGCATGTCAGCCCTTGAGCCTCCAGCCCTGCTTGTCGAACGCGGCGATGAGCGCCTCCTGCGCCCCCTTCATCTCGTCGGTGGTGAGGGTCCGGTCGGCCGCCGCGAGCGTCACGCGCAGGCTCAGGCTCACCTGTCCCTCAGGCACCCCCTGTCCTTTGTAGGAACTCACGAACTCGCAGCCGGAGAGGATCTCGCGGCTGACGGTCCGTTCAACCACCTTCTGCAGCGCCTCGGCCTCGGTCCGTTCAGGGGCAAGCACCGTCAGCTCGAAGAAGGTGGCGGGGAACTTCGGGAGCGGTTTGTATTTCTCGCTCTTCTCGGGAAGTTCGCACAGGAGGTCGAGATCGATCTCGATATACCCCGCCCGTCCCTTGATGTCCCACTGGGCAAGAAGCGCCGGATGGAGTTCGCCGAGTATGCCGACCTTTTTCTTCATCGCGGTAAGGAGCGCCCCGCGCCCCGGATGGAGCGTCTCGGCGGCGAAGAACGGGTTGTCGGGGGTCGGCCGCTCGAAGCGGAACTGCGGGACGCCGAATTCACGCATGAGCGCCTCGGAGATCCGTTTGGCGGCGCGGAAGATATCGGCTTCTCCCCGCAAAAGCACCGCGAGCCGTCTCGACTCGCCGCCGCGCCGGAAGACCCGGCCGAACTCGAACAGGGTGAAGCTCTCGAACTGCCGGTGGTTGACCGCCAGCCCCCGGAGCATCCCCGGGACCATCGTGTAGCGGAGCCACGGCGATTCCTTCGCCCCCTGCACCATGACGAGCGTCTCGTCGGGCGCCGGGAAGGCGTTCTTCTCGGTCTCGTTCAGGAACGAATAGGTCAGTATCTCGTAGCCGGTATATTCGCGGACAAGGAGGTCGCGTATCTTCTCCTCCTTTTCGAGTGCGCGGTTGCGCGGCGGCGGGAGCATCGGGAACAGCGGCGGCCGCGGCATGATGTTGTCGTAGCCGTAGATGCGTCCGATCTCCTCGACGATA
>Ga0074195_1004503_pt1 | contig 11408 bp, 9 predicted proteins | sample EPASupsiteHSE623_FD_64525 | JGI IMG/M metagenome (GOLD analysis project Ga0074195, IMG submission 64525) | Bioremediated contaminated groundwater from EPA Superfund site, New Mexico - Sample HSE6-23 | ecosystem: Environmental > Aquatic > Deep subsurface > Groundwater > Contaminated ...
TTCTTTTGGTCAAATGTCCATTACATCCTTCGGGAGGTCAGAAAAATTATGTGTTCGGAAAATTGCTAAAATATTCATCAATTTCGTTAATTATAAATTTCAATGAGGATGTTAGGTTGGTGTCTCTTTGGCTACAAAATCTGCCGATCGGTCCATCCATGATATTAATAATATTGAAATTATTTTCTAACTCAACCTTAGTTGATATAATCTTTCCATGACTATTCCACACCATAATACTACTGTACATGTCGGCAAGTCTTTCAACAAGATTGTCTTGATAGCCTGAGGATACCGTTTGCACAAGCCGTCCCCATGCATCGATAGGTATTTCTAAGATAGCCATCCTTCGTTCAACTATTTTGCAAATGGTTTTTAATTCAGTATGGACTGCTCTTAACCCCTGGACAAAATAGAAATCGATCACCAACTGTTCAACCTCCTCTGGTTTAGCGGGCCTTGAAGAAGTTCCCTCACGAATATATGCTCTATGGCTATAGTAGTATATAGGGCGAGAACCTTTCTTAACCTTAACGGCTAAGATGTGCTTACCATCAATTTTAATCTCTTCGTAATCGCAATCACAGCTTGGATGAATATTTTGAATTGCCCCATCGACCATTTGTTGCACCTGATCCATCTTGGATGGCTCAATACCTATAACATTGCGGTTATTGTCAATTCCAACTAATATGGTTCCTCCTTCGGTCGATGCAAAGGAAGCAATAAACCTTCCCAGATCTCCAGGAACCTTCACCTTGAAATCAACTGTTAACCCTTCCCCTTTTTCAATTACTTTTTGAATATTCATAATAACTCCTTATCATTCTTTATCAGACTGATCTCCTAATAATACAGCGTATCCTCTTTAATATTATCATATGTAGAGTACTGGGGGACTACCATCGAGGAGTTGGTCCGATTATAGCGAAGCGAAGATCGGAGGAGCAGGGGACCACCGAGCGGAGGGTATGCTTAAAGCTCTATAAATGCAACGACTGCAGCAAAGATTTTAGTATATCAAATTCAAATCATAAGATAAAAAGCAGGGGCCTTCCGCGGCTTCTCTACCTGTTTTACCGCTAATGCAAAACATTACCTGCTCTAAGAATATCTCAATAAATCTCTTTTAGGTGTCATGAAATTATTGCGTATTACGCACCTAGTGCTATATTTCTTGCCCAAAGAAACTCGCTTTGAAACAATTACCATCTAGCCGCTGATGAAAAATGGCTTTTCGCACTAACCAATTCGCGTAATTCACTGTGGCTCTTTTTTAAATGTTCTTTCTATAATCTCATTAGAGACCTCGCCTCTTTTATTCATTATATATCCAACTTCATTATTTAAACTTTTACATCTGATCCATACTTTCTTCCTTTAGTCGACTAGTTGGGGACGGTCAAGGCGAAAAATATTAATATGTAAAATATGTTATAATTTTCATATTAATAACTCGAATTTTGAGGTGTAAATAACTAATGTCTTTCATTAAAAAGACCTGTTAGGAGGAAAAGATTATCAAAAGTAAAAGTTTCAGTGATTTGTTTAAATCCGTCTATGACGATCCTAAAAAATTTAGAGAATCGCAACTTATGGAGTTTGCTGACATACGAAAAGCCATGGTTGACGGGCTAGGGCATCCAGATTATGAAGATCTTGAACCTTTTGAGACTGTTCCTGGTACTGTAGTGGTATTTTTTATGGACATACGTGGTTTTACGAAGCTATCCATTGCATTGGATAATCAAGAATTAATAAGGATCCTTCAGGCCATAACAGTAGCCTCAATATTGAGTATAAAGAGTTTTAATGGCCATATTGCTGAATTTACAGGTGATGGTATTATGGCATATTTCGGTGGCCGAAGACCTACTTCAGAACAGGATGCAGTATCTGCATTAATGGCCGCTGGATATATGATGAGAGAAATAAAAGGACCTGTTAATTCTATGCTAAGTAAAAATGGGGATGAAACAGTTCGAGTGGGTATGGGGCTTGAATTTGGTAATGTATTATGGACGCGAATAGGTCTTCCAGAAACCAATCAAGTTAAACCGATATCAGAGGTAACTTTCGTTGCCGGTAAAAATTCCAGCCATACTAAATCATGGGAAGTATTATTAGGGAAAAACATTGCTGAATGGGTACCGGAACAATTTAAAGAGAAGGCTGAGGCTTATAAATTTCAAAAGGAAAATAAAGATTATACCTATGATAGGTACATGTTTAACTGGGAGTCATTTAATACTCAGCTTGACACTAATCAAGTTTGGTTGGAATGGTTATTAAAGAATAAGAAGCTTCCCGCTATTACTCCTCTAATAATGTCTAGTAATGGTTCTATCTCTACTAGTGCGGGAAATTCCTCAGGTCCCAGACCATTAAAAGACCAGCCTTTTTTTAGAGGTTAGATAATGAAATGGCATGAATTAGATAAAACACGATTAGTTCTAGAATTTGAGAGAATCAAAAAATTTTATCCATCATTTCAAATATGTAAAGATGAAGATAATATAGCTTGGGAAGGAGCTGTGAGTTTAATACCTGAGGGGATTAATGAACCTCCTTTACGAATTAGAATTATACTCGGGGAAGGTTTTCCTGTAGTTGCGCCAAAAATAAAACCGATTTCTCCCGAAATACCCGAGGAAGTTTGGGGACATCAATGGCATAGATGGGAAGATGGGTATTTGTGTTATGTTAAACCGCATCTTTGGAAAGTCGTCTACCATATCACAGATATAATAGAAAAAGCTGAAATGTGGTACTTTAATTATTTAGCCTATAAACATAAGCTAGTAGATAAAATGCCTGATTCGGGATTTGCCATATTGTAAAAATGTGAGAGGATGTAAGTTGTTGGGTTGTCTGTTAATAGGTAAGGATATAGTTAATATAATAAATACTTGTCCCCTTCATTATGGAGCTCTGGATGGTTTTGTAAATAATGATGTTGCTGGAGCTTATAGCGCAGACGTTGGGAATGATGGGCCTGCTATATCGGGGTCATTGATGACAATAGTTAAAAACCGGTGTTACAAAAGTATCAGAAATGAAGTGTTTTATTGGATAAAAGTAAATGAACAATTAATTCATAAGATTAATAAAAAACTAGTAATTGAGATTAGCGAAATTATTGAAGAAATTCCACAGGAATTAAAAGAGATCCTTATAAGGGCTAACACCGGATACCTTTTATTTTTAACCGAAGGAAAGAGTAATGCAACTGCATTAAGAATTATTACTTCTACAGGTTTTCGTGCCGATTTACATCTTCTGGACAATCAGCCGGATCCTTTTAAAAGAATTAATGGCTTAATACCTTTACATGAATTAAAAGATAAAAAGGCGGCGGTTATAGGGTTAGGAAGTGGTGGTTCTTTTGTAACTATGGAACTTGCTGCCGGAGGTATTGGAGAACTGCATTTATTAGATAAGGATAAACTTTACGTTGAAAACCTATTTAGACATGTTTGTGACAGAAGAGACTTGGGCAGAAATAAAGCTGAAGCAGTACGGGATAAAATCAAAGATCACTTGCTACCAGTTAAAATAGAAACATACACTAGTGATATTTTATATTCCGTAGATGACTTGAGAAATATTATCACCAAAGTTGACATTGTATTATGTGCTACGGATACTCCTCAATCAAGGGCAATGGTCAATTATATTTGTTTGATGTTAAATAAACCACTGATCTTAGTATGCACTTTTGATAATGCAACTATTGGGGAAATAATAAGGGTCAATCCATGGAAGAGCGCTTGTTACGAATGTATCAGGATGCATTTAAATAGGGCATTAATCGAAGATAAGGATAACAGGGATGAAGTTATTCCATACAGCACCCAAGCAATTGAAACGGATGAAAATAGCTTAGGAACTAGAACGGATGTTGTTTTAGTTGCATCTATTGCCGCAAAAGTTGCATTAATGACTTTAACTGAAGGGTTAAATACTGGATTTGGCAAGCTTTATTCTAATTACTTGACTTGGGGATCAACGAGAAATATCAAGTTCGTTGAACCATTTAATTTTAAAAATCCCTTTTCAACAAATTTTATGGACATTGGGATTCATCCCAAATGCCCAATTTGTGGTGACATTCCGGAAGAAATAAAAAACATCTGTGTTGAGGATAAATACAATGAAATTATTAAAGCTCTTGAAACATAGAGTGCTTTCATTTCCCAAACCTCGCCTCATTATCTCAAAAGAGGTGTATGATTTTATTATTGAGACTACCAAAAGTAGTCCCAAGGTGGAGACTGGTGGTATTTTAATGGGTTTTGATAGGGAACCTATGGATGTTGAGGTTATTCATGCCTCTTTACCTGGGCCAAATGCGTTCCATTCTCCCACCAAATTTTTGAGAGATACTGAATATTGTTCAAAGGTGTTGCTGGAGAACCACAAAATGTTCGGGATTGATTATGTAGGAGAATGGCACAGCCATGTAGTTCCGATGAGAAAAATAAGTGGAGGAGATCTTATTACACTGTCTTCCATTCTTTTTGATCCGGATTACAGCTTTAATGCGTTCGCTTGTATTGTAGCTTTATTAGAAGACGATCATGTGGATTTGCTTGGATATGTTGCCAAAAAAAAATATATTTACTCTGTAGATTTAGAAATAAAATAGCTTATAGTTACTGGTATCAGCTTCGGCTCTTTTAAATATACTCCTAAGAGGCAACAGTATAATCCTTCGAATGCCTCGCCCTATTTGGCAATAAATGGATTTAAGTTACAGGTAATATAATCTTGGGTTTTTGGTACTAATATGGCATGGTGTTTTAATAAGAGGAGTGACTTTAAATGAGTAATAGTGATGAAATGGCTTTAAGAATAGAGTACTTATATAAGGCTATTGAGGATTCCCAAAATACTATAAGGTTTACTGATACCAAAGCAAGTCTACTTTTAGTTGGGTTAACAATAATTGCAACTTTTATGACAAGCTTCTGTAACATACTAAATCCATTAATTTCTCTTCCTTCGAATTTTATTAAAGTAATTACCCTTTTATTAGGTTTTATTACTTTGGCCTGTTTTATTACATCAGCATTCATCTCCTTCAAAGCTATAAATCCTTTATCTTCCCCAACAGTACATATTGAACCATCCAAACAACCTGTAAAAATTCCGTTCTATCTTTTTTCTATCATACCAAAATTAAAATGGAAAGATACTTTGTGCGAATTCAAGTCTTCAAAATTAAATTACAAAATCGATGAATTATTTGGGTTTTACTCAACAGCTACAGAAAATGATATTATATACTCTTTAACTTATGAATTGGCCAAGGTGTCTTATATAAGAGAAAAGAAAATATTTAGGGTTAATAAAGCAATCGGTCTTTTTAAGATAGGCATTATATTATGGCTAATTACGTCTTTATCAGTATTGTTAAGGAACGTTTTTTCTTAATTCATTCGACTTCATTTTTCTCATAAAATCCAAGTTGTTTAGAAATTCCTTCGCACGAGATATAACTAGGAAGTCTTCATCCATTATATTTTCACTCAAATCCAACTGGATCTCATCTTCCTCGGTTGTAACTTCTGCAATAAAATATTCAAAAGTATAACCATATAGATCAGCAAGTTCTTGAATTACAGCTAGGCCAAAAGGACCCTTACCATTTTCATAATCCGATAACTCCTCTGAATTAAGACCAGTGTGGGTTTCTATCTGTGCCTGAGTTAAGCCTGATCTCTTTCTGGCCTCCTGTAACCTTTGTCCAATTACTTTTAAGTCTAATGTGGAAATTTGTACAGCCTCCTTATATTCACATTATTTGTCGTATTTTTGTTTCTTATAATTATTATGGCTATAACTTCTAGAAACACTTACTAAATGAAAAACTTCTTCTTAACTGCGGATAGTAGGATAATCTAACTATCCCGTTTCCGATGGAACACTTAACCTGTTGTACAGCGCAATTGCCCAATCGAATGCCGCCCATTGATCAAGATGTTTAACCTGGTGGATATTTGCTTTTGATTGATTTTGCAACTGATTTTTATCCCAGTTCCCATAGTTTTTGACTAAACCAACTAATATTTCCCCCATTATTTCATATAAGTCACTCTCTTCGAATTTCGCTTTATCTCGTGGTTCAATTATTAGCGTTGAAAGATTCAGCTTTCTTAAGCGTTCAACTTCAACTATATACCTTGTATTACAATCAAATTTAACCATTACAAGGGCATATTTTCTTGGTCCCCCGTCTTCATTAAATGAAATTTTCTTCCCTACTGGTAAAACACCGACTCTTTGATGAAAAATGGTTAATCTGGTGTCTAATCTATTAAGGCAATCAATTGCATTAAAAAACAGGTCCAACCCGTACCCAGGCTGAAGATTTAATATAGAAGGACCATGGAATTCATATGGATGAACATTACGATTACCCGTATAAAGCACTTCTGCTCCCGAAAATAATCTTTCCTCAGCTGGAAGTTCATCGAATAACTGGTCCGTTGAATCCCCAATCTTCTTTTGAGTTTCTTTCCCCAATAGGGGTTCTCTTCCGATAAAATCCGGCTTATTAGAGTGTTTCTTTCTCCGTTTTCTTCTTTCCTTTTCGATTATAGGCTCACTTATGATGATCTTAGGAAGGTTTTCAAATGAAAGAATATTGCTGTTACTTTGTGACATTATAGTTTTAGAGATATTACTTGGGTTTTCATCTATCCCAAAATTTTTGAATTTTTTCTTTCGTCTAATACGTTTGACAGTTGTATGGGATTCATCCCTTTCTACGATTCTGCGGCTAATTACAGGATTTTTAGAATAGGTGATATTCTCAAAAGGCAAAACCAGATTTCCTGCAGAGACTATTTCGAATACAAGAAAATGGTCACCTTTTTGGATACCACGTACCTCTACAATACTTCGACCGGTTAAGGGTAGTATTGCTTTTAATTTTTTTGGCTTTATCTCGTCATCATTAAGCACCCCTTCAAACAGATCAAGAGGTTCTTCAATGTCACCTCTTGGTCTAATACCCAATAATACGTAATTCCATGTTCTCTTTGCTATTGGGTCAGTCAATATCCAAGCAAGATGGTAAATAAAAGCATCCGTGACAAGACCTCTTGGAACAGTCTGATTAATGATAATATCCAAGTTTAGTTTGTTATCTTTATAATTTGCTATAAGGTTCAGCCCATCCAAATCCAGTAATGCACGAGCAAGAGTAGCATTAGGAGCAAGGAGACTTCGCACCACTTCAATACAGGGAATACATAGCGTCGTCTGTCCAACCTCACATACCCAAACGTATTCATGTTTTATTCCTAACGCTTCGTTATCAACAAGGCCCTCAGGAAGATCGGCTACATGGCATAAGGTACCACTATCAGGGCTCTCCAATTCAAATCTTATAATGCTGCCATCTTTGTATGTTTCAACCGGTACCCCGTTAGCATAGTATTGACCCAGCCTAAAATCCGGAAATAGCCCCCAAGGAATTTCTAATACTCTCTTTTGGCCACTATTATCCCGTAAGATTAATGGTACCATCCACTCTTTATTAGGGTTCCTAAAGGGAGATTTTATCCATATCAGCTGCACATATTCATCTGGATTAAACGGCCATTTGCCAATCATTCAAATATTCTCCTGTCTCCATCATCTTGGATCGCTAATGAATAAAGTTATTATCATCTGAACCATTTCCATCCCAAAGTTCATGGTGAGTCAAGGTCTGGAAAATCCCAATATTCTCTTCTATTCTTGGCATAAGGTCACTTACATACTCCGGCCGAATGCCAGCTCTTCTTATTACTTCCCATGCTTTGAAATTCCTTTTCTCTCTGAAAAGATCGTCTGATACTTTGTATATCCTTCGCTTTTGAAAATCCTCTAATGATTCAGTTACGTTCCTAAAGAAGCGTTCTGTCTTTGGTAACTTATCAATGTGTCTTTGAATAACAGCACGCTGATTTATATATCTTGCTAGGCGCAAACGTGTAATCCGCACAGGTTTGTGTACTTGTAGCATATCGCTGAAGGCGGATTTAAGCTGGAACATTATCGATGTATCTCTGGCAGCCCAATCAATCCTTGGAGGGTTATCCTTTTTAGTGGCCCCATTGGGAGTGGGCAGGTTCTCTTCATACCATTCCCGGAAGTTGCGGTACAACCATATGCATTGTTTATATAACGCTTTGTGCACCTCTGTTCTGGAATAATTCGGGTTAGCCTTTATAAACTCTAAGACATCTGAGCTATATCTCGGGAAATATTGATCATAATTATTTGTTAAGATTGGGATCCTATCATTAACAACCATAGTACTGTTTAAATAGGAACCCAAACCCAATTTATTCGCATATTTCACTATGGTTTTAGGATCGCAATGCATTTGCCTTCCCAACTCTCGCAGAATGCGATTTCCATCAATGAGAAGTGATTTAAGTTTCTCCTCCCAGACAGGTCCAAATTGTTTTATCCTTCCAATCCTATATGAATCCTCAATATTAACATCGGGCCCCTTCCTTGAATATATAAATCCGCACTTGCAGGAGAAGGTCCCGACAGGCTCGCGCGTCTTATAATCGGGAGTTACGATGCAACTATTTACAACTGGTTCAAGGTAATGATCAGCAGCAGGATTAAGACAATACCAAGGCGGCTCACCAAAAGCATTACTCTGTGAATGCCTTATATTAAAGAATTCTTCTATACTTTGACAAAGGAAATCTATAAAAAGAATATGACGAATGGGATGTATCGTTTTACGTGGTTTTCTTGTTATTGCTTTCAACCAATTGCTCTCGTCATCTCTATTTATAGCGGACTGCAAATACGATAAGAAATCATTGTTATAATAATCTATAAAATCCTGCGCAAGCTCTTGCTGTTTTACCCGCCTTCTACAAGTTAAATATCCTTTTTCATCTAAAAGATTCACATATTTTTTATGGATAGATTGCTGGTTTGATTTTATCAATGGGTGCGTAAGCAAATAATTTACTGAACACGCAACATTGTACAATTTGCTCGTCATATCGTGTGGTAAGTATTCTGATTCCAATTTGGCTCTCTTGGGATTAAGTCTAATGAATTTCAGTCGACTGCTGGTTCTATATGATAAGTCATAATATTTCAATAAACATCCATGAATGTAACAAACCATGACTCCCTGGGCATTATGACTTCTATGAAAGTAGGGTTCCCCTAGGTATTCAATGTCTTCATTAACGCATTGTGGGCAATAGGCAAGTGCTTCTTTGGCACAAATACTTCCTGCCATCATACCGATTGCCGCATAGATGCCTGTCCCTTTTCCATTAATCATTTGATTAAAAATTTGCTTAGCTCGTTTATTAGGAAGAAATGGTTTATACAGCGGGAAAAGAGTGTGATTAAATATTAAGTATTCAGGGGATAATTCAGTTTTCTCCGGCAATTGAGCAGAAATAGCGCATAACCGGGTTGGAAAACTAATAGAAGGCAACTGGTCCTCGTCCCCAAAGATCTCTCTTAAAGTATCCCGTAGATCAGTATTCCCCAATGCAAAATGATATCTTGCAATAACGTGATATAGCAACTCATCCTTGTATGGATTTGGAAAATAAGCAAGCATATTAGTGATTAACAAACTCCTTTGCGTTTTTAATTAATCCAACTTCAGACAGTAGTTCGTAAATATGTCTTTTATCCTTCACTGCTTTTTGATATAGGTATATAAGTCCATCTTTTTCTACCTTCTGTTTCGTTGAATCATCTTTTCTTTTTTTTGACTCGCCCTTCTTCTTGTCATTTTCGAGAGCAACTATAAAAGCTTCCTGCTTCAGTTTCGTTTCATCTGCCTGAACACCAAGTTTATTTACTGTACTAGTAGCTATTTCTTCGAGATCTCTTTGTAGAAGGTGGGGAAACATACCCGCTTCTATAAGTTCATTTGTTAAGAACTCTACCTTACTTCTAGCCTTGGCCTTTTTAAGAGTGGCCAGATTCTTACTATGTTCACTAATTTTGTTGTTTAATGCGAGATTTGCCTCATTATTTTCAATTAAAGTGGCAAGGTTAGCAGCTACATCTTGATATTTTTTTATAGCTCCTAAATCATTATTCTTTAGCGCGGTAATTATGGGCCTAACCATAAATAAATCTTTTTTGGCCGTATCCCTAATAATACGTTTAGTTATTGTTTCTTCATTATCTAAAGCCCTCATTTGAGCCTTTAAAAATAACATGACTGCAATGGCTGTTATTCCTTGGGACTCTTCATACATAAGGTTGGCAAACTCTTCGCTAAATGGAGTGGGATTCTGTAACCACTGAAGTTCCCACAAACTGCTTATAAATAGTTCCCATTCAGATCCTTCACTCAATCGATCCCATATGATACCGGCTTGGCTGGTAGCACGGCGACTCTGGCGCAGTTCTTTCTGTAATATTTCAAGTATCTTAAAAGTGCCTATCAATATCATAGGGACCCCGATTTGGTTCTCTAGAGTAACTAAAAAATTGAGAAGTTCTGTATAATCAGTATTTTTCTCCTTCATTAAATGCTGCATTTCATCTATGGCAATTACGCCAATCGAATGGAGAGTAGCAATACGTTCCATATCAATCATCATCTTACCTCTTGAATTTCTAGCATTACCAAATTTTTCGTAGTACCTAGTTTCAAGGACAGCATCTACAGCTTTAAAAAAACTTTGGCAAAAAGTTTTCAATGAACCATCAAATGGACACTCTATCTTAATCCAGACTATTTGTTGCTTATTTAATTCAATGCCATTATATTTGTCATGCAGTATAACCTGAGGGTACATTTTCAAAAGTTTATTTATTGCCGTAGTCTTGCCTATCCCACTAATACCAATTAAGCTCAGTGTTAAAGCACTCGATTCAATATCTTTAAAACAAGAAGGAGCAATGATTGCTTTCGTGTCAGTTTCGTCTTGTTGACTAATTAAGTGCAAAAGATTCTGACAAGACCTGCCGTCCAATAGATTTCTCGCAATATACCCCTGTCTTAACATAATAGACAAGTTTTGTTCTAATTCTATGTGTACACCCCAAGGAATTACACACCACTTCAGTCTCTGCATCTTGTGCCGACGGATATCAGATGACTGCTCCCGATCTTTTGCAGAAACAACAGGTAATATGAACAGCCTGTCTATTATAGAATCCTGTGAAAATATATCAGGTAAAGCTTCGATCAAAGGATTATTATTATATTCCTCGATCTCTTCGGGCGTATAAATTGCATTTACTAATCCACCATACGTATGGGCATATTTCATAAATTTATTCTTTGTCCTTTCCGAATATCTGATCTCTGTGTTTAGTCAACTTATCCAATAATTGATTGTTCGCCTTATTCATGCCAGACGAGTCACTTGCTGATGTATTTTTGAGTTCCGTATCCATTG
>Ga0074195_1004504_pt1 | contig 11403 bp, 10 predicted proteins | sample EPASupsiteHSE623_FD_64525 | JGI IMG/M metagenome (GOLD analysis project Ga0074195, IMG submission 64525) | Bioremediated contaminated groundwater from EPA Superfund site, New Mexico - Sample HSE6-23 | ecosystem: Environmental > Aquatic > Deep subsurface > Groundwater > Contaminated ...
GGGGGGAAGGAAGGAAAAAAAAAAAGAAGGAAAGAAAGAAAAAAAACAAACGGGGCGCTGATCAGCCCGGTTTGTTTTGCTTGCCCTAACAGAAGTGTGACTGTCTTATAAACAGGATAAGGGCAACATCCGGCTTACGCTTTCGCTAAAGCTCGGTGTAAGCCGTATTTTCTAGATATTATATAATGTTGTGCAGGATTTTGTTTTTATTTTGTATAATTAATATTTGTGAAATTAAGTCTATTCAGCTTTATTCATCTTCTGAGTTATAGTTGAATAGTAAATACTAAAAAGACCTACTCTCTGGGAGGTTATTGAATGACCCGTCCTAATTCTAGGTGCATAACCTTTATAAAGATAGGCACTTTAGGACTGGCTATAGCTGCTTACTTTTTTTTACCCGGAATACAAGAATTTGCTGCCTCAGGATTTTACTATTTGAAATACCGTAATTTTGACGGCTTGCGCCAGTTTATTTTATCATATGGTATATGGGCTCCTATTACCAGTATTGCGCTTATGACACTGCAGTCACTTGTGCCGTTAGTTCCGGGAGCTATCCTTACCATCGGTAATGCCTGGATATTTGGCTGGCAATATGGCGCGCTCTATTCCTGGACAGGAGCACTCTTGGGAGCTGCTCTTGACTTTGGAATTGCCCGTTGGTATGGACGACCGGTAATTGAAAGACTTGTTAATATTAAATACTTAAAATACACAGATGGATTTTTTAGGCGCCACGGCATCCTTGCCGTATTTATTACACGGCTGGTGCCGGTTGTTCCCTTTAAAGTGATTAGCTACGGCTCTGGACTCACTAAAATTACCTTATATAAATTTATTACGGCCACCGCTATCGGACAAACACCGCCTATTATTATTTATTCAATACTTGGTCAAAATCTTTCCCATAACTTCAAAGCCGTAGTCGTTATTACCTCGGTTTTTATAGTTTTAGGAATACTAATTTATTATTATCATAACTCCATCGAGCGTTATTTTACTTCACGCAAAGAAGAGTAAGAGTTTTTTTTATCAATGACTAACCCGCTTAATACTCCCGCTTGCGTAAGCGGCTAAGTACCTAAAGTAGTTCGACTACAACTCAGGCGGCGTTTTAACGCCGCCTGAATTAAGTCGCCATTTATGTTTGGAAAAAATTCAGTATCATGTTATCATAGTTTATACAATTGATGTAAGAATAGGAGAGAAGCTTGTTGCCAATTTCAATATTATCAGTCATCGCTGTCTCGGTAATACTTATTGATCAGTGGTCAAAACAGTATGTTCAAGCGCATTTGCTGCCAGGAATATCTATACCTGTTGTGGACGGAATATTTCATATTACGTATGTATTAAATCCTGGTGCTGCCTTTGGAATTTTAGAAAATCAACGAATGCTGTTTATAGCTATTGCGCTCTTAATGTTAGTACTTACTATCTACTTTTTCAAACATATTCCTGATAACTTCCGACTTATGCGGCTGGGGTTGAGTCTGCTTGTCGGCGGGGCTATCGGCAATGTTATTGACCGGATGCAAACAGGGTATGTGGTGGATTTTTTTGATTTTCGCGTTTGGCCAGTTTTTAACATTGCAGATATTGCGATTGTCACAGGTGTTGGCTGTGTTATATATACCTTAGTGTTTATGTCTTTTCCAACAGAAAACCAAGAAAGTTAAGATAGGATGATATTTTTGGAGGAAAACCCACTGAGCAACGATAATAGGTCTACCTTTATTGTGTCAACTGAGGAGCAGGGGACTCGTCTGGACGTTTTATTAACAAGTAAGCTGCAAGAATTGTCGCGTTCCCATCTGCAGAAACTTATTGCCAACGGATTGGTAATGGTAAATGGTAAGACTACAAAAGCTAACTATAAAGTTCAGAGTGATGATGCGGTTAGTATAACTTTTTCTGAAGCTAAGCCAGTTGAAATTATAGCAGAGAATATTCCTCTTGATATTCTTTATGAGGATACTGATATAATTGTTGTCAATAAACCACGCGGTATGGTTGTTCATCCGGCAGTTGGAAATTATCAGGGAACGCTGGTTAATGCATTGCTTGATCACTGCAAGGATTTATCGGGTATTAATGGTGAAATCCGTCCAGGCATTGTACACCGATTAGATAAAGATACGTCTGGTGTGATGGTGGCAGCCAAGAATGATCACGCTCATATTAGTCTAGCTGAGCAAATAAAGAATAGAACAGCTAGCCGCAAATACATAGCTATTGTTCACGGAAACATTGCCGAGGAACAAGGAATTATTAATGCTCCTTTGGGGCGGCACCAAGCTGACCGAAAAAAAATGGCTGTTACCTTTAGTAACAGCAAAGAAGCAATAACTCGTTTTCGTGTCATTGAAAGATTTATTAACTTTACAGTTGTTGAGTGCAAATTACAGACAGGGCGTACTCATCAGATTAGAGTCCATATGCAGTATATTGGGCATCCAGTCGTTGGTGATCCTAAATATGGTCCTGAAAAAAAACGATTTGCCATAGCGGGGCAGGCCTTGCATTCAGCTGAATTATCACTAAAACATCCTGTTACAAGTAAGGACATGCTGTTTACTGCGCCACTTCCGCAAGATATGGCTGATATTCTAAAGCAATTGGAAGCCAACAGAAGAGAGGAGAGTTAGCATATGGAAAAACAGGTTACTATGGTGGATAAAGCCGTTATAATGGATTCACAGGCTATTAAACGCGCTCTGACGCGGGTAGCTCATGAAATTGTCGAACGCAATAAAGGTGTTAGTGATGTAACACTGGTTGGAATCAGAACTCGTGGTGTTCCGTTAGCTCAGCGAGTTGCAGAGGAAATTAAGCGGATTGAAGGTGTTGATCTGCCTGTAGGGGTTCTCGATATCACTTTATATCGTGATGATTTATCCACCTTGGCTTATCAGCCCATAGTTCATGAAACCTTGATACCTTTTTCTATTAATGACAAAAAAGTAGTGCTTGTTGATGATGTATTGTTTACAGGAAGAACAGTGCGCGCAGCGCTTGATGCAATCATAGATATTGGCCGACCATCTGCGATTCAATTGGCAGTGTTGATTGATCGCGGACACAGAGAACTTCCTATTAGGGCTGACTATGTCGGTAAAAATGTGCCGACCTCAAGCAAAGAAATAGTCAGCGTACAGCTGACTACAACAGATAGCAGTGAACAAGTTGTCATTAAAGAACTTATTGGGGAGTAAGCAGCTTAGTTATAAACGTCTCATCAGGAGTTGTATACACAGTGTTTTGATGATCATATATTACAAAACCTGGTTTGGCACCTGAAGGTTTGCGAACATAGCGGCGTTTGGTATAATCGACAGGTACATTAGAGGACTGGCGGCTTTTGCTGTAATAAACAGCTAGCTGTGCGGCTTCCTTGATGGCCTGCAAGGAAACTTCCCGATTTTCACTGCGAATAATAACATGTGAACCGGGAATATCTTTAGTGTGCAGCCAAATGTCATCAGGACGTGCCTGCTTGAAGGTTACAAAATCATTCTGGCGATTATTTTTGCCAATTATAAGACTAAAACCATCTGAAGTTATTGCCGATAGCGGAGGTACTAAAGCAGCTGACAAACGTCGTTTGTCGGCTGCTTTTATGTAACCGGCAGTGATTAATTCCTGGCGAATCTCATTTACCTCATTAGTAGTATTAGCGTGGGAAAGGGCAACGGCTATACTTTCAAGATAAGTAATGTCTTGTTGGCATTCTTCAAGCTGACCGATCAAATGTTCTTCCGATCGTTTGGCTTTATTGTACCTGGCGTAATAATGCTGAGCATTTTCAATGGCTGATAGTAGTGGATCAAGAGTGATAACAATTTCTTGTGGAGCATCGGCAGCGCTATATATGTCTAATAAAGACTGCTGATTTGTGCCTGGGATTACAGTATATAAATTGGCCATAAGAATATCGCCGCACTTTCTAAACTCATCAGCATTTTCAGCTTGGGTTAATTCCTCTGTAAGTACTGCCTGTTTGCGGGTGAGTTTCGCTATTTCACCGGTTATTAGTTTAGTTAGCAGTTCTTTAGCAGGTAAAGCTTGACGGCCTTTAAAACTATCAAAGAAAGCAACAGCAGCACTCATTGTAGGAAATTGGTGTAAATTATGCTGACGAAGGTGTTCAGGAATGAAGGCAGCAATAGCCAGCGGCTTATTCTGGTCTTCAACCACAACTGTCGGTGTAATAGAGCCTTTTGTGATTTGACTGGCAATACTACTTACAGCTTCGCTTAACGCATGCTCATCGACACTGTCAAGTTCATTCAGGCTTATATCTGGTGAAAAGCCGGCGCGCCAGGCAATTTCTTTTGCTGTAAGCGGTCCAAGCCCAATTCCGGTAGCAATGATTGCTTTATTGAGCGAAGTAACAGGGGCGGCTAATAGTTCTTTAGCAAACTGGTCGGGATTAATAGCCAAAATACTGAGACGATTTTGACCGGGCGGGTAAATATATTCTTTTCCGGGTAAAACCTGGCGATGACGACTTACGTTGGCACTAACCCGTTTTACAGCATCAATAATAATATTATCTTGCAATAAAATAATGTTGCTGTACTTTCCCATAATTTCAACTACTAAGCGTTTGGTGATGATGCGTCCGCGTTCACCGCGCACATCAATATTAATATTTACAATTCGGTCAAGACTATGTTGTTCAATATTGGCAATACGACCATCCTCCAGGTGTTTCCTGAGCAACATGCAAAAGTTTGGAGCTACCGCCGGATTTTCTGGTGCTTCTGTTGTGATAAGAAGTTTAGGCCGCTCTGGATTTGCCGAGATAAGGAAACGCAGGTTTTCTCCTGGCTGACGTATCCAGAGTACGAGGGAGTAGGAGTCTGGTTGAAATACTTTATCAACACGCCCGCCAGTGAGCGTCGTATTAAGCTCGCTTACAAGCGGCGCAAGCGACAATCCATCAATATTCATAATTGTAACCTCCGCCAGTTAAGAAAAACGTAAGATAATTTTCCAATAGTATAACACTCCTGCCATTTAACGGTCAAACCCGGTCTAATTCTGGTACTTTTAGAATAGTATGGTTAATAGCAAAAACACATGTTAGCGGGGTGGCAGCATGGAACGGGAGAAATGGTATACTCGTACAGCGGATGAAGCAATTCAATTCTGGCAAACTAGCTTTATTGACGGATTATCTTCTGGCGAAGCAAAAAATAGGTTGGGAAAATTCGGGTATAATGAACTGGCCGAAAAAGAAAAAACGGTTTGGTGGAAAAGGTTTTTAGCACAATTTCAAGATTTTATGGTATTGATTTTGGTGGGGGCCACCTTAATATCAGCATTTTTAGGTGAATATGCTGACGCCATAACCATTTTACTTATTGTGCTCATGAATGCTATATTGGGATTTATTCAGGAATATCGGGCCGAACAGTCATTAGCCGCACTAAAAAAATTGGCTTCTCTTACTGCCCGAGTAATAAGAAACAGTATGGTACAACAAATACCGGCTAGAGAAGTTGTTCCTGGCGATATTCTAATACTGGAAGCCGGAGATAAACTTTCAGCTGATGCACGACTCATTGATGTTCATAATATGGAGATTGAAGAAGCGGCATTAACCGGAGAATCTCTGGCTGTTCGTAAAGTTGCTGACCGGAATTTTGCTGCAGATGCTCCGTTAGGTGATAGAAAAAACATGGTTTTCTGCGGAACAAGTGTAGTCAAAGGACGTGGTAAGGCGGTTGTTTGTGCAACTGGTATGACAACAGAAGTCGGTCATATCGCAGATATGATTCAGGCTACAGCAGAAGAAGCCACACCCTTGGAACGCCGGCTTGACAATCTTGGAAAATGGTTGGTGCTGGGTTGTCTGTTTATATGTATAATTGTTGTTATTACTGGAGTCACTCGCGGTGAGTCGTTATTTCTAATGTGCATGGCTGGTATTAGTTTGGCAGTTGCTGCTATTCCAGAAGGGCTGCCGGCAATTGTAACTGTCGCTTTGGCACTTGGTGTTCAGCGGATGATAAAACAAAGGGCCATTATTCGAAAGCTTCCGGCGGTCGAGACATTAGGGTGTACTACGGTGATATGTTCAGACAAAACCGGTACGTTAACGCAAAATGCCATGACAGTACGGCAAATATTTGCCGACGGAAATCATTATGAAGTTACCGGCTCAGGGTATGATATCAAAGGTGATATTTTTCTCGACAATAAGCCTCTTGAAAAAAATAAAGATAAGGCATTGCAGCAATGCTTGGCAATTGGTGCTTTGTGTAATAATAGTAGTATAAAACAGAATACGATTGCTATTACAGGCATATGGCGTAATAAAACAGAAACTGGCTGGTCTGTAGAAGGTGATCCCACAGAAGGTGCTATTATTGTAGCAGCAGCTAAAGCCGGTATTTGGCAAAGTGAAATGGAAAAGGTACAGAAACGGGTGGGGGAAATTCCCTTTGAAGCTGAAAGGCGCAGAATGTCGGTTATTTATCGTGATACCAATAATAATAACATTCTATATATCAAAGGTGCTCCGGATATTATTGGTGACTTATGCAAGTATTATCACACAGCAGCTGGTCCTACCACTATAACCCAAGAGCATATTACGCAAATTAATAACATTAACGAAAAAATGACATCAGCAGCTCTTAGAGTGTTAGCAGTCGCTTATCGTCGTCTAACACCCGCTCAGGCGCAATACCCTAGTGAGTCGATTGAGAATGACTTGGTCTTTGCCGGTCTTATTGGAATGATTGATCCTCCGCGTGAAGAAGTGAAAACGTCGATAACATTGTGTCGCGAGGCCGGTATAAAAACGGTTATGATAACTGGAGATCATAAAAATACGGCTGTTGCCATTGCACGAGAAATAAATATTTATAAAGATAATCAGCATAAGACATTAACAGGTAAAGAGCTTGATACATTAGACGAAGCACAACTTGATGCTATTGTAAATCGCGTTAGCGTTTATGCCCGAGTATCGCCGGTTCATAAACTAAGGATAGTCAGGGCTCTTAAACGCCAAGGGCATATTGTGGCAATGACCGGTGATGGTGTTAATGATGCGCCAGCTATAAAAGAGGCCGATATTGGTATTGCAATGGGGATTACCGGTACTGATGTAACTAAAGAAGCATCCGCGATGGTTCTGGCAGATGATAATTTTGCTACAATAGTAGCCGCAGTGAGAGAAGGGCGGGGAATTTACGATAATATTCGTAAGTTTATTCGATACCTATTGGCTTGCAATATTGGAGAAGTACTTACTATGTTTTTGGCAGTACTCTTCGGCTTGCCAATGCCGCTGTTGCCGGTGCAAATTCTATGGATTAATCTTGTGACTGACGGGTTGCCTGCTATGGCGCTAGGCGTTGATCCCAGTAATCCAAACATTATGCAGCGGCCACCTCGACGGCCAGGGGAAAGTGTATTTTCACGCGGCTTAAGTCGAAAAATTATTGGCCGTGGCATTCAAATCGGTTTAAGCACACTTTTTGTCTTTTCTATGATATACTATTTACAGAATGATTTAGCGTTAGCTCGGACCGCGGCATTTGCTACTCTAGTATATTGCCAGATGTTTCACGTATTTGATTGCCGGTCAGAGACTGTAACTATTTTTGAATTGGGATTTACATCGAATGTATATTTATTGATGGCTGTCGCATTTTCAACTATCATGCAACTTGCTGTTATGTACATACCCTTTTTAACAGCCATCTTTTCAACAGTACCCCTATCTTTGGGGCACTGGGGATTTATATTGGTGGTGTCCGGCTGGACGCTAATTATAAATGCCTGCAAACATATTTTTAGGCGTCAGCCTGCGCGGCGGACGGCTGCACCGCAACATCGGTAGTGATAATTCTAGGAGGAAAGTTATGCACTTTACTAAATGGCATGGAAGAGGTAATGATTTTGTAATTGTCAATGGTATGGAGGAACATATTGCGGATTATCAGGAGCGGGCAATCGCTGTGTGTGACCGAAACTTTGGTGTTGGGGCTGATGGGCTTGTTGTAGTGCTGCCATCAGATATTGCGGATTTTAAAATGCGGATTTTTAATCCGGATGGCAGTGAAGCCGATATGTGCGGAAATGCCACACGGTGTGTGGCACGCTATCTTTATGAAAAAGGTTTAACTAAAAAAACAGTGATTACCCTTGAAACCTTGGCGGGAATTATTACACCGGAACTTGTTTTTAAGAATGATATGTTGGAAACTGTCCGGGTTGATATGGGATTGCCAAGACTTTTACGCAACCAGATTCCTATTTTAGGTAATCCTGATGAGCAAGTTGTAAATATGCCACTAGAAGTTGAGGGGGAGACTTATCATATCACTTGTGTTTCTATGGGAAATCCCCACTGTCTGATTTTTGTTGAGGATATTACAAAAGTTGATCTAGAGAAAATTGGGCCAAAAATCGAAACGCATGCTCTTTTCCCCAAAAAGACCAATGTTGAATTCATTCAAATTATTGATCGGCAAACAATTAGAATGCGAGTGTGGGAACGTGGTGCTGGCATAACTAAAGCCTGTGGAACAGGTGCCAGTGCCTCCTTAGTTGCCAGTGTTTTAAATAATTACACAGACCGGCTGGCTACGGTGAAACTGGATGGTGGTGACCTTTTCCTTGAGTGGGCCGAAAATGATCATATTTTCATGTCAGGTCCAGCTGTTGAGGTTTTTAGCGGAAAGTATTTATTATAAAGTGGCCGGCTCTTGCAGCCGGCTAGTTTTCATAATTAATCAGTCAGAAAAAAAGGAATTTTCTGTTTCAAAGTCTAATATGTATACCGCAAGACATTAAAGCGGGGGTGTTGAAGTGAAGGTTGTTACTGGTATTTTCGGCATAATTTTCTTGCTTTCTGTTTCAATGACAGCCAATGCAATCTCGTTGATAAACAAAGGTGTTATCGTAGAAGCGCAAGAGTATGGCATGAAACAAAGCCAAGTACCTCTAAATGACTTTCTCCATCCGTGGCTTGTTTATGAAGAAAAAGCTGCGGTCATAAATGAAACAACTGAAAGGGCATACCTGTATACCCCGTTTTTGCTTTTAGCAAACGACGCTCGTGATAAAGCAAGAAATAAGCAACAAACTGAGCTTGCTGCCAGTGAAAAGATCTTGGCGGACTATGCCGGTTGTATTGTTTTTAGTATAATAATTAATGGAAAAGATGATAATTTTAATGATAAGGTACAAGTTACCATTAAACAGAATAACAAAATAATTAAGCCCTACCATGCAGTAATCAATACCCCGGTGAAAATGCCTGGCGCTTCAAATGAGCGCTTTACCGCGCATTTTTATAATTACTTCTATGAGCGGGATATAGATACAGGTAAACCTATAACCTTAACGGTCACAACCAAAGATAAGCAAGAACGACGGTTTTACTTTGAATTATTAAAATTTAAATAAATACTCAAAAATGGAGATGGTCTCCATTTTTATTTTTGGCGAAAAAGGGATTTATATTGAGTAAAGCGAAGTAAATGTAAAAAACTACGGTTAAAATCGTGTTATCCGTTAATAATAACATACGCAAAGGAAGGTGCAAATTTCGTGCTCAAAAGTATGACCGGTTTTGGCCGGGGAGAATTTATTGATTCGAATCATCGTATTATTGTTGAAATAAAAGCAGTCAATCATCGTTATAATGAAATTGTAATCCGTATGCCTAAAACTCTAGGTAGCTTGGAGGATAAAATTCGTCGAACCATTGCCAGCACTATCTTGCGTGGTCGGATAGATGCATTTATTACTATTGATGAATATGGTGACAAGAAAAAGGCGGTAAGGGTTGACAAAGAATTGGCAATGGCTTACCATAATGCAATGAGAGAATTAGCTGACCTATTGAAGGTGCCGGCTGCTGATAATATATACCACTTGTCAAAATATCCGGAAGTTTTTAAAGTGGAAGAAGTCTCAGAAGATTTAGAGCAATTATGGCCTAAACTGCTTATAGCAATTGAAGCGGCGATCAACAACTTAATGAAAATGCGGGAAGCCGAAGGAACAAACATGGAACAAGATCTGTTGGCACGCGTTTCTAAGCTCCAGACATATATTGCTGCAGTAGAAGAACGGGCCCCGCAAATTCTCACTGAATACCGAGAAAGATTGCTGATACGGATGCGGGAACTTCTTGCAGCCGTAGGAGCCGAGCCTGATGAAACCAGGTTGCTTCAGGAAACAGCTATATTTGCTGACAGGACTAATTTTACCGAAGAAATTGTTCGGCTCAAAAGTCATTTAGCGCAGTTCTATACAACTCTTAAAGCATCTGATGCAGTAGGACGCAAACTGGACTTCATTGTTCAGGAGATTAACCGGGAGACAAATACTATTGCTTCAAAAGCGAATGATTCGACTGTTGCTAATATTGTTGTTGAAATTAAAAGTGAAATTGAGAAGGTCAGAGAGCAAATCCAAAACATAGAGTAATACAGAAGCATTTAATCTAAGTAACCTATGAATTGTAGGAGGAGTTATAATGGATATAAAATTAATTAATATTGGTTTTGGCAATATTGTTTCGGCTAATCGGATTATTTCTATTGTTAGTCCAGAATCGGCACCTATTAAGCGGATTATTCAAGAAGCGCGAGATAGGGGAATGCTAATTGATGCTACATATGGCCGCCGTACCCGGGCAGTAATCATTACCGATAGTGATCATGTTATTTTATCAGCAGTTCAGCCAGAAACAGTAGCACACCGTTTGACTAGCAAAGAAACTAGTGATGATACTGCAGAGTAAGCTTGGAGAGGAGACAGTATGACGCCGCAAGGGATATTAATTGTTGTTTCCGGTCCTTCAGGCGCAGGTAAAGGTACTATTTGCCGCGAATTGTTAAGTAGTAACCCAAATTTAAGATATTCCATATCAGCTACTACACGTCAACCTAGAACCGGAGAAGTAAACGGGGAAAATTATTTATTTATCACTAAAGAAAACTTCACTGCCATGATAGAAAACGATGAGCTTCTGGAGTGGGCTGAAGTCTATGAGAATTTTTATGGGACACCTTGTCAGTATGTAATTGAGCAGTTGAAGCAGGGCTATGATGTAGTACTAGAAATAGATACACAAGGTGCTATGAAAGTAAAAGAAAAGTTCCCTGAGGGAGTATATATCTATATTCTTCCACCATCATTGGATGAACTTGCTAATAGGATTCATAAGCGGGGGACTGACAGTCTTGAGGTCATCAAAAAACGTCTGCAGTGTGTCAATGGTGAACTGGCCGAGGCGCATAACTATCACTATATTGTGACAAACGATCAGGTGTCTGCCGCTGTAAAGAAAATAGAAAGTATTGTTGCTGCAGAAAAATTGCGGACAGTGCGCAACACTGTTTTAATTGACAATCTCTATCGTAC
>Ga0074195_1003885_pt2 | contig 11397 bp, 4 predicted proteins | sample EPASupsiteHSE623_FD_64525 | JGI IMG/M metagenome (GOLD analysis project Ga0074195, IMG submission 64525) | Bioremediated contaminated groundwater from EPA Superfund site, New Mexico - Sample HSE6-23 | ecosystem: Environmental > Aquatic > Deep subsurface > Groundwater > Contaminated ...
GCGAGCATTGTCCGAGAACGTGAACGGTTTTCGGCACTTTGGGAGTCGATTCAGTCCCGGGGGCGAGCGATTTTTGGGGGCAAAAATATTTTAGGTAATTTTATTTACTACCTGACAGTTTTTTATTTTTTGGGAATGTTTTATTATTTCTTTAATAATTCTGGCGTAGGACGAGGGATAAATTATGAACAAACAATTAGCATCATTACGGCTTTTTCAATCTTGATACTTTTTTGGCTAAAAAAATTCGATTGTCGTTTCCTATATTTTTTTGGTGTTTACTCTTATGAAATCTATCTGCTGCATTGGCCGATTATGTATTCTTATGATATCTGGTATTCCAGTTTACCAGCTTGGTTGGCCACGGCATTATATCTATTTTTATTTATTGGCCTGGGAATCGGTATGCAGTATATTGCCAAACAAATCACTAATCGGATTTTGTAGGAGGATAGATTGAAAATTGAAGAATTGCAATATTGAAAGATTTAAAGATTTTTTATTTTTGTTCTAGGTGTGTTTTTGATAACAAATCTCTCCATTTATTTCTGTAGATGTTAGGTAATTCGTTGATAATTTTAACAAAACATCTTGTTTGTCATTTCGTAGCGTAGCGAATGCGGAGCGTAGAAATCCCTTAAAGACGAAAATTTTGCTAATAATATTTTTTGCAATTACGTTGTTTAAGGGTTTTCTCCAGTCGCTATCGCTCCTTACGAAATGACAAAAAGAGTTTAAGGCGAGAAACTTTGTGTTCAAACTGATATTATCAATGCTTCTTAGTTTTTTACCACACTAATTATTATAGAGCCCTGATCTCTTGACACTCTTTCTAAAATTTCCTAAACTAAAAATAACTAAAACTCCAAGAAGTTCATCAGAAACTCGTTAGTCGCGAGTTTTTTTGTTGTCTAATTTTTTTTTATAATATTTATGTTTAAAAAAATCTTCCGGGCGCTATTTTCTTCTATTTATATTTTCTCCTCTTCCTCTTTTTTTCTTTTTCTTTTTTCTCTCTTCGCTTTCTTCTCTTTTTATACTAATATTTCCCAAGTAAACGCTGCCGAATCAATTGATGCGGCTGATTTCGGGATTTGGCATTTTGATGAAATGTCTGGAGTAATGGCAAATGACTCTGGTTTTAATCATCATAATCTGACATGGAATTCTAATGTTTACGGTCAAGGTCGGCCAATTCCTGACCGAGTCCCAGGGAAGTGGGATCTTGGGATTAATTTTACTCAATATGAAGAACAATTTTCACTAGAAAATAATCCCATTCTTGATTTGAATAATGGATTAAGTTTCGGTCTTTGGGTAAAAACCGATTATGACAGTTCTGAAAAAATCAGAATCCTCTGGCTCGGTAATTTTCAAGATTCCCGTATCCAAGATCCGTCTAACTTCATTATGCTTTCCGTTGAAAACGGTCGCGCGGTCCTTGACTTAAAGCAAGACAAAGAATGGCAGAATACTCTTTCTTCTTCATTGTTGGTTAATAATAATCAGTGGCATTTACTCAATGCTATATTTAATATTCAAACCAAACGTTTTCATCTCTATGTTGATGGTCAGGAACAGGGAAGTGCTAGTTTCGATGCTCCCTTGCCGCAATTTCAACTAATGCGAGTTGGTCGCAGAGAATATCAATATGATTCAACTCAAAATAATTTCTCTGGGGTCATTGATGATCTTTGGCTGCGGACTGAAAATACCTCTCCCGAAAAGATTATAGAAATATATAATAGTAATTCACCCTACAAGCAAGATATTAGTTCTTCTGAATTAGCTCCAGTCCGAGTTTTTGCCAGTTATGATTTTGATAATGTTAACGGGACGGTCGTGTTGGATAATTCTGGTAATCATTATGATTTGCTTTGGGGCTACAATCCCTATAGCCTCGGTGAAGCTAATCCCAGATTTATTGAAGGAAAATTTAACCAAGGGGTAAATTTTAAAAAAGTGGCCGATACTTATGCGCTAAAATTCAATACAGCGCAAAACTTTGATCAGGGCATCTCTCTTGGCATTTGGTTAAAAACGGAAACGACAAGCACTGACAAGACTAGAATTCTTTGGTTTGGTGATGATGTCAATCAAGTGATGAACAATCAAGCTCTCACTAATCTTTTTCGTTTAACTGAACAAAATGGAAAACTTACTGCCACTCTAAATTATTTTGATCTTTATCATCAAGATTTGCAAAAATTATTTTTAAGACAATATGAGGCCAAGTCAGAAAAATTCATCAGTGACAACGAATGGCACTTGGTTAATGTTAGTATCGACCCCAGAAAAAATGTTCACGCCATGAAACTCTATATCGACGGCGAACTTCAAGCTGAAACTTTTTTTCCTAACCAAATTCCGGGACTAAAAAATCTTTATCTAGCTCACCGCGAAATGTACGCCACCGGCACCGAATACAACTTCAACGGCAACCTTGATGATCTCTTCATCCTAAATTCCGTAATCACCGACCAAGACGTCAAAGAAATCTACAACTCCAACCAAAATTTCACCTGGCCAATTCAAAAGAAAAGAAATCCGGTGATTATTGTGCCGGGGATTATGGGGAGTTATCTAAATCGAGTGTCTGATGGAGAAGAAATCTGGCCGAATTTGCTTAAGATGGTTTTGCCAGGCAAAGATACTTACTTAGATGAATTGAGTTTATCTAATTATGGCATTTCGCCTGGTTTATATATTTATCCTTACGATATAGTAAGAAATATAAAATTTTTAAAAATTGAAAAAGATTTCTTTCAAGGTTTGATAACTGAATTGACTATTACGGGATACAAAGAGAATATTGATTTATTTGTTTTTCCATATGATTGGCGTTTGGATATTTCCGAAATTGCAGGTAATGATTACTCCACGGCAACGAGTACCCTCTCTGGTTTTATAAAAAAAGTTAAACATGACTCTAAATCAGACAAAGTTGATATTGTTGCTCATAGTATGGGTGGTCTAGTGGTTAAGAAATACGTTCATAATTCAAACAATAATTCGATTGATAAGTTTATTGATATAGCGACTCCACATTATGGCGCACCCGAGGCTTTTAAAATTTTGCAATATGGTGATGATATGGGAATGTCCAAGAATGGTTTTGGGTTAGATGCTGAAAGGGTAAAGACAATATCCCAAAACTTCCCCTCAGTTTATCAACTTCTTCCAAGTAAAAGTTATTTCGAATCCGGTAATTATTTTTATGATCATTATATTTATGATGTTTCCTTGCATAAACCGGCACTTGATTATGAAAGATCGATAGAATGTATAAAAGCATCAGGTGGAAATTTTATATTGGCCGATAGGGCACAAATTATACATGATGAAATTGATAATATGGTCATACCCAATACATACAATATTGTTGGTTGTGGTGTTCCAACTCTAGGTCTTTTTAGAATTCAGGATAATACAAAAGATTATGAAAAAGATATTGATCCCAAATATCTCTTTGGCGATGGCACAGTGCCATTACGTAGCGCTTTAGGCATCAACGCTAGTAACATTTACTATGAAAACAAAACTGAGCATGCTTATCTTCCCAGTATTAACGGGGTAAGACAATTAGTGGGAGCAATATTGGATAATAAATTAGATAGTTTTGCTTTTGATAAGTATGACAATTTAAGCAATAATTCAAATAATTGCGGATATTCTGGTGTTCAAGTTGGAGTCCATTCGCCAATAGATTTAAATATTTACGATGAAAATAATAATCATATGGGGCCAAACGAAAATGGAGATATTGAGATTAATATTCCGGGGGCTCAATATGATATTTTTGGTGACAAAAAATTCGCCTTTTTACCGGCTGGTCACCAATATCATATGACTGGACAGGCAACAGGATTGGGGTTATTTAGTGTGCGAATAGAAAAAATAGAAAATGGTGAGTATAAAGATCAGGTATATTTCAGTGATGTCCCTATCGATAGTCAAAACATGGTTATTAAGTACGAAATAGCGGATACGCAAAATATCGGAGGAATTGAAATTGAAAAAGATAATAATGGTGATGGTATTTTTGAAGAACAAATAAAGCCTTCATCGATTTTAAGTGCGGTTGAAGCTACTGACGAAGAAGCTCCAGCTACTGATATTGTTGTCAATGGGGAATTGTCAGAAACCGGACTAGAATATTATTCGCCGGTCACATTGGAATTTAATGCTTCAGATACTTTATCCGGTGTCTTAAAAACAGAGTTTAGTATAAATAGCACATCTACCTGGGAAATATATGCTAGTACGAGTAAGCCGATTATTCAAGAGCCCGGAGATTATATGGTCTATTATTTTTCAGTTGATCGAGCCGGGATAAGAGAAAACGTAAAATCAAAAGTAATTACCGTGCTTGAAAAAGACTGTCTAGATTCTTTAACTGAAACAATTAATAATTTATACAATCAAGGAAAAATTAAAAAACTTTCCGTCAAAAATCAATTATTACTAAAGATTGAGTTAATGGAGAAATTGTTAGATAAATACAATGCAAAAGAGGACGGTTTTTGTAATAATTTTCAAAGTTGTAAGAGTGTAAAGAATGGATTTAATAAAATGACCAAGTTATTGATAGGTGCAGATATTAGATTTATTCAAGCGCAACTCAAGCTTTACGAAAAACAAAAATGGATAACAAAAGAGGCTCGTGATATAATATTAAGTAAGATGTTGTGTGTTAATAATTATTTAAAATAAAATTATGGAAAATTTAAAAAAAGAAGCAAAAATGAATATTATTTACTATTTTTTCTTGTTTTTTATAATTCCTTCGGTCGTTTATATTTCAGGAATTATCTCTAGATGGGCAAGCTATTTTTTGGTATATATCTATATTTTTTTTCCGTTGACTTTCTTTCTTTTTCTTTGGGTTTTAAAGTCCTATTACAAAGGGAAAATTGATAACTATAAAAAAATATTGTTTATAAGTTGGATATTATTTTTATCTTCATTGGTAATTATTTCGTTATATTTTTTGATCTTGATTTATTCAGTAATTGGTAATTTAAGATTTGGATTTTAATTTTTTTGTTCGGTAGAAAAATAAATTTATGATTAAATTTATAAAAAAGCATAAGATTTTATTTATAATTATATTTTCCATATTTTTTGGATATTTTCTTTCACCAATAGGTGGGTTAATTCATAAGTCTATTTTTGGAGTTCATGATTGTTCATTTTGGGGGCCTTGCGATTCAGGTGATAACATTGAAGGTTTTATACATTTCTTTGTTGGGTTTTTTGTTTTTTTCAGTTTTTATTTTTTGGACAAACGTTCAGCTATAAAAAATTTATTTTCCTTATTTATACTAGATCTTGCTCTTGGTATGTGGTTGGGATATTGGGAAGGTATATTTTTGAATATATTTTTTGCTTTATTTGGATGGTCATTAGTACAGTTAATTAGCTTTATTGTTAATAGAACTATAAAAAATAAATAAATTATTACATGGTAGATTCTGCCGAGGAAGAAATATAAATTTATGAGAAAAACCTTTTTATTTCCAATTATATATTGGTTACTATTTTTCATGATAGTTTTTATTGTTTTTCCTCTATTTTTAAATGACGGAGGTTTGTTAATCGTTTTTTTGTTGATTTATCCTTTTGTTTTTATTATCCCGTACAAGATGTTAAAATTAGATAATATAAAAACGAAATTGATGGTGATAATCGGAGGCTTTTTTGTTCCATTTGTAATATTTTATAGTTATTTTTTAGTTCGTTTTATTAACGATTTTCATCCTGGATTTTAAAAGTATTCCGTCCCGGGAGAAAGTAAATTTATGAAAAAAGTACATATTCCTTTTTTTATTTTGACAGGATTAATATTGGGAGTATTTATAGCGCTAGTAGGTGAATCTTTTGGTTTTTCTCATGTTAATCTTTTACCGTTTGGGGGGAAATCTTGGGCATTGTGGACATATCCTCTTTCTTTTTCGTTAAGCTTTTCCTTAGCTTCTTTTATATTTAATATTAAAGAAAGGATAAAGATGATTATTGTAATATTTTTTGTAAACTTTTTGCTCTTTTTTATGATATTTGGAATGAATTTGTTTTATAATATGTCGCCTTTTGGAGGATGATCTAATAAATTTATGAAAAAATTTAAAGATTTAGTTTTTTATAAAAAAGTAACTTTAGTTTATTTCTATAGTTTTTTGTGTTCCTTATTCTTCTCTCCATTGTTTGGCAAGTTGTTTATAATTATTTTTCATCCAAGCATGTCTGGAGGCATGTTTCCGACGATTAATGATTCTTTACAGTTGATAGGTGGAACTATGTTGGGCATTTTAACTTTTTTGTCATTTTTTTCTTCATTTCTTCTGGAGAAGAAAAAATTTATAGTTTGGATTTTTGGTTTTATTTTACCATTTTTCTTAATTTCTACTTCTCTTAAAGAGGCCGCCTGGGCATTTTTATTATCTGCTATCGGTTGGGGACTGGCGAAAATAATTTTATTATATAAGAGTAAAAAACCGAATAGTAAATAATTTCACAGCATCAGAATCTCCGCTTGCATAGGGACCTGCCTGCCGCTTGGCGGGATTCTGCCGTTTGTTTGCACAAATGATAAAATATGGCAGTTTGCAAGGAAGATCTGTTTATTTACCCCGCCTATTTGACAAAAAAATCTAAATAACCTAAGATAACAATTGAATTACAACTCAAAGAAGTCCTAGAGACTCGAACCTTAATTTTAGGGGCGAGTTTTTATTTTATTTATTAATTAATTTTTATAAAAACAAGGAGGAGAAAAACTATGTACAAAAAATTTATTCAACGCAAATTACTGCTTGGGTCATTATTGGCGATAGCGGTTTTTGGCATGCTAACGTTTTTGCCGGGGGTGGCGAAGGCGGATAATAATGAGGCGGGACTTATTACTTCTCCGGCTACATCTAATATGTGGAGTGGAGCAAAAAATATCACATGGGACGCTTCTAAATGTTCAACAACAACCGAAGCAATAGACATAACGTATTCGACTGACGGATATGATAAATATTCGAATATAATTTCCAGTGTTGTTTGTTCAGCGGGTTCTTATACTTGGAACACTTCTAATGTGAGTAACGGGAGTAATTATACTATAAGAATTTATAGAAATGGGGGAAGTGTATTTGCTACTTCAGGTGTATTTACAATCGACAACACCGCACCAACTTTAGATATTACTGGCGGTGTTTCGGCAACTCCTGTGAAATCCGATACGATTTCTTTTACTGCAAATGATAATTTGTCTGGAGTAGATTTTACCGGATATGCGATAAAGAGCAGTTCGGAAGCTTGTAGTTCGATTACTAATTATACAGCAGCTTCAAATTCATTTGATATTGCGGGAGATTATACGACTGGTCTATGTATAAAGGTTACGGATAAGGCTGGAAATGCTTATTATCAAGATTTAGGTTTATTGCATACTGACAATACTGCTCCAGTAATTAATGCAGGGGACAACATTGTTACTAATACAGGATTCACAAGAACGGCAACAGTTTCAGAGAGTAATTTAATTTCATGGTCTGCAACTTCTTCATCTGTTGTTTTTTCAAATTCTAACTCTTTGACAACTAGCATTAGTGTTGGTGCTGATGCCGATGGTGTTTATGAAATTACTTTGACAGTCACTGATTTAGCCGGTAATTCAAGCTCTGACACTTTCTTGTTAACTTGGGATACCGTAAAGCCTACGGTTTCGACACTTACGCCAGTAGTTGATAAAGTTTATGTTTCAGGCGATTTAGAATTTTCTGCAAGCGATTTGAATGGTTTAAGTAAGTGTGAATATAGTATTAATGATGGTTCTTATGTAACAGCTGATTGTGCCACAAAGAAAATTTCTGTAAGTTCATTGTCTGACGGGAGACAAACGATTAAATATAAAGTGACGGACAGTGCCGGAAATTATTATGAAACTGCAAATGTTTCTTTTGTTGTTAACACTGATAAAATTTTGACAGTAGGCGCTACGGCAGCCGATTTTACAAGCATTCAAGCTGCTATCAATGAAGCAAGTGCAAACGACACTATCCAAGTTGCTGCCGGGACTTATTCTGAAAATATTGTTATTAATAAAGATTTAACATTAACTGGAACAGGTTTGCCTTTAATTAAAACTACAACCGGAACTACAGTTACGATACAAAGTGATGGAGTGACAGTTGATGGATTTAAAATTGAAAATATTGGTTTAGGTAATGGTGTTTACAGTGGAGCTTATAACGATGTAGCAATTATTAATAATACATTTACAGATATTTCAAATACTGCTGGAGAAACCGCGCAAGGAATTGCTATTGTCCCCGGATCAACAAATATTAGTAATATAAATATTTCTAATAATAACTTCCAAAAAGTATCTGGAACATTAAGCACGAAAGCAATTGTAGTTGGCTGGAGTAACGGAACAGCTGATGTTTCCGGATTGGTTATTAATAGTAATGCTATCTATAATGTTCAATCAAGTGCTAAAGGTGCATACGGTATTTTGGTTAATCATGGTGCAAAGACAGCTACTGGGAAAACAGTAAATGCGCAAATTATAAACAATACAATCACTGATTTGACTGGCGCTTGGTCACACGCAATTGGACTTGAAGGTAATACTCCTAGTGCAGTAGTAACTGGCAATACTATCGGTAATATTGGAAGCGGTTTGGATTCAATTGGTATTTTCTTTGAAGATAATGCTTCAGCAGATACTGCAAAAGTTGAAGGAAATAAATTTTCTAATGTTAATTATGGAATTGCTAGACATCTGTTAACAACGGGTACAACAGTTATTTCTGCGGCAAAAAACTGGTGGAGCACAAATGGTGGTCCGATTGAAACTTCTAATCCTACCGGTTTAAATGTTGCGGTTGGGCCGAATGTAGGTTTTGCGCCTTGGTGTTTAGATGCAGCTTGTACTAGTTTTGGTACTGCGCCAACCGATTTATCTTTATTATCAACACCGTCTGTTGTTACAAATAATCAAAGTATTAATATTCAAGTTTCGGGGGCAACAGTAGTTGTGTATAAATACAAAATTGACAGTGGAGACTATTCTTCGCCAATTTTACCAGCGGTAAATATTGCTTCATCTTCTATGGCAGAAGGAAACCATACAGTCTCTGTCCTCGGTAGAGATCAAGCCGGTAATTGGATGACTAGTCCGGTTACTTATTCTTGGACCATTGACTTAACTGATCCAGCTTTTACGGTTGATACAGGTGTTGATGTCGGTCCAGTTAAAACTGACACAATCAACATCACCGTAACTGATACAAACATCGATACCAGCAAATTATTCTATGGATTTAGTGAAGATAGTACTTGTAATTCGAGTGATACTTATTCAACTTCTTTCACTTCCGGAACAGACTTCGCAATCGCTGGTGATCACAAGGATTATTTATGTACAAAAGCCACTGACCTGGCTGGAAATGATGCTTATGCCTTGGTTGGTCAATTAAATACCGACAATACCGTGCCAAGTTTAAGTTCAGTAAATATTGTTTCAAATAACGCCAATACAAGTTTAGCAACTGTTGGAAATATTATCACTTTGACTTTTGTTTCTAATGAAAGTATCCAAGCTTCACCGGCGGTAAAGATTATGGGGCAAGTTGCAACAGTAGCTGAAACCGTTTCTTATACGGATAAGAAGCATTGGACGGCGACTTATACTTTATTGAATACTGATACAAGTAATGGCTCAATTCTTTTTACAATTGATTTTAAAGATATTGCCGGTAATACCGGAACACAAGTAGATGCAACAACTGATTCCAGTTCGGTAACTTATGACAATACCGCACCGAGCGTGGAGGTTTCAGTTAATCCAACAACTGTTTATGATGGCGCCTTAAGCATTGCAGTTGTTGCAACTTATTCTGAAACTATGTTTGATTCTGCGCCGACGATTTCTTTCTCTGGCGCCACTAGTACCTTTGTTTCCTCGGGTAATGGTTCTTGGGAAACTACTAAAATTTGGACAGAAACCTTTACTGCTACCGATGAAGACGAAGAAGCTCAGGTTACACTTACCATCAATGGAGCCAAGGATGCTGCCGGTAACCCGCAAATTCAAGAAACAAAATCGTTTGATATAGATACTCTAAATCCAAGTATTGCAGGAAGTGCCGCAATCTTAAGTAATAATTTAAACCTAACTCGTGCAAAAGTTGGTGATACTATTACCGTAAATTTTGTAACTAGTGAAAATGTTCAAAAACCAAGTGTCGTAATTGCTGGCAAAACCGCGACAGTAACGGGAGCTGATAAAGCCTGGACTGCAACTTATAAAATGACAAGCGGAGAAACCGAAGGATTAATTTCTTATGCGATTGATTTTAAAGATATTGCTGGAAATAATGCAACAAAAGTAAGTAGTTCAAGTACAATTATTTTTGATAGGACTTCGGCGGTGATCACCTTGGACAGTATTTCTTCAAGCAATGCTTCAAGTACTTTGGCAAAAATTGGTGATACTATTACTTTAATTTTCTCAACCGATGAAGCGGTTAGTTTGGGAGTTGTAAAGATTGCCGGGCATTCGGTTGAACCGATTAAAGATGCTGAAACAAATAAATATACTGCCACTTATGAAATGGAAGACACTGATACCGAAGGCATGATTTCTTATGAAATAAATGTTGCCGATTTAGCTGGAAATACTTCCAAGAAAGAAAAAGCTACTTCGGAAAACACCGTTAATTTTGATAAAACTTCTGCAGCAATAAGTTTAGTTAGTATTTTATCAAAAAATGATTTAAATACTTTAGCAAAAGTTGGTGATACTATTACTTTAATTTTCTCAACCGATGAAGCGGTTAGTTTGGGAGTTGTAAAGATTGCCGGACATTCGGTTGAACCGATTAAAGATACAGAAACAAATGAATATACTGCTATTCACACAATGCAAGAGACCGACACCGAGGGCATGATTTCTTATGAAATAAATGTTGTTGATTTAACTGGAAATACTTCGCAGAAAGTTAAAGCTACTGCAGAAAATACCGTTAATTTCGATAAAACAGCTCCGGTAATTTCCAATCTTTCCCCAGCCGATGGTGAGCAGACTTCAGATACCACTCCAAAAATTGGGGCGAATTTTGTTGAAAGTGCCAGTGGTTCAAGTATTGATTTAGAAACAGCTGTTTTAGAATTAGATGGAACTAATGTAAGTGCCTTTAGTGTAGTAAATCAAAACGGCGCATATTATCAACCGATTGCTGCCTTGGAGGATGGAATTCATACGGTAACATTAAAAGTTTCTGATAAGGTTGGAAATGAATCAATTGTATCAATTTGGAGTTTTGAAGTAGCCGCAACCGCCAAGAGTCTTAGTATTAATTCCGACAAAGCTAATGTCTTTGCGGATGGAACCAGTCGTGC
>Ga0074195_1004505_pt1 | contig 11397 bp, 10 predicted proteins | sample EPASupsiteHSE623_FD_64525 | JGI IMG/M metagenome (GOLD analysis project Ga0074195, IMG submission 64525) | Bioremediated contaminated groundwater from EPA Superfund site, New Mexico - Sample HSE6-23 | ecosystem: Environmental > Aquatic > Deep subsurface > Groundwater > Contaminated ...
GGATTCCTCTCGCGCGAGGCTTGGGCTCGAGCGCCGCGATGATTGTCGGAGGAATCGCGGCGGCGGTTCTTTTAGACGAAGGGAGACAGGAAGGCTCGCCCCTCGCCTCAAGCGAACGGCAATTCATCCTGGATGCGGCGGCTGCCATGGAAGGGCATCCCGACAACGTCGCGCCGGCGATTTTCGGGGGATTCTGCGTGTCCATCGAGGCCGAGGCGCCGCGCGTTCTCTGTTCGCGCAGCTCGGTCGATCCCGGCTGGGGGTTTCACGCCCTTATCCCGCCCTTCGAACTGCCCACCAGGGAGGCGAGGGCCGCCCTGCCCGCGACCCTGCCCCGCGCCGACGCGGTGTACAACATCGGCAGGGCGGCCCTCGTCGCCCTCGCCTTCGAGAAAAAGGACGCGGCCGCGCTCGGCGCCGCCTGCGACGATAAGCTGCACCAACCCTATCGGAAGGGCCTCATCCCCGGCTACGACATCGTGACAAAGGCCTGCCGCGACGCGGGAGCCTCGGCGGTCTGGCTTTCGGGCGCGGGCCCCACGATCATCGCCCTTACCGTCGGGCATGAGGCCGGCGCGCGTTTTTCCGCTATGATCGCGCCTGTCCTGGCCTCGCGCCCCGAGGGCCCCTGGCTCCAGGAAACCCTGAGCGCCGATCAGGAAGGCCTGGCTTGAACATCGGGAAAAGGATGACTCAATGAATAAAATGCCTTCATTGTTCATCGGCCATGGCTCGCCCATGAATATCGTCGAAAAGAATTCCTATACCGAGGCCCTGGCCGCGCTAGCCGCCACCTTGCCGAAGCCGCGCGCCATCCTCGTCGTTTCGGCGCACTGGGTCGCTCCGGAGATAAGGATCACCTCCTCCCCGAGGCCGGCTCAGATCTATGATTTTTTTGGCTTTCCGGACGAGCTGTACAAAATAGGATACGCCGCTCCGGGCAGCCCCGAGCTGGCGTCGAGGACGGCAAGCCTCCTCGCGCGAGCCGGCTTCCCCAGCAAGGAAGACCCGAACCGGGGCATCGATCACGCCGCCTGGGCTGTCCTCACCCACCTCTATCCTGAGGCCGACATTCCCGTTCTCGAACTGAGCCTCGATTATCGGCTTAAGCCCCTGCGCTGGTTCGAGGTGGGAGCGGCTCTCTCCGCCCTGCGCGAGGAAGGCGTGCTCCTCATAGGCAGCGGGAATATCGTCCACAATCTGTACCGCTTCGAAATGGCGACCGACGCGAAACCATACCCATGGGCGATCAAATTCAATGCGGCGGTCAAGCAAGCCATAGCCAGCGACGAAAGGGAGAAACTGGCGTCCTTTGCCTTGCCCGTGGATGAATCGCGCGACGCGGTGCCGACGCCGGAACACTATGTGCCCCTTTTGGCATTTCTCGGAATGGCCGCCGAGGGCGAGAAGGCATCGGTATTCCACGAATCATTCCAGAACGCGAGTATAGCGATGACAGGATTCATCATAGGCTGATCGTAGACAAAGGCTTCCTTATGATGACGACGCAGCGTTCTTCCTCGAGGAAAGGAACCCATAGTGGCTGTATTTCCGCTTTCGAGAAGGGACCGGCGAGAAGGGGATCGGTGGCGAGGGCCGCCAGCTCCACTTTCGCGTTGAAGTGTCTGCCCTTGTAGGCGAAGAAAGCCCCGCCCGGAGTCAGATTCTTCCATATCGATTTAAAAAGCTTCAGTTCCGAAAATGGCCTGAATGCCCTAAAGATGACGATCCCATGGGGACCAGGCGCCTTCTCGATTTCACTTTCCACGATTTCCACATTGGCCAGCGACAAAATGGCCTTCTGGCTCTCGAGGAATGCGATCCTTTTGCCCATGCGCTCGATGAGGCGGAATTTCCGGTCTGGCATGACGATGCTCAAAGGAATACCGGGAAGACCCGCTCCCGTTCCGATGTCGCTCAGGCACGTCCCGGCTTCGCCGCCGCGGGAAAGCGATGCGCGATCGCATTCATCAAGGAGATCCCTTAAGAGACGCCAGGGCGCGAGGCTGTCGAGAATGTGCTTTATGATAAGATCATCGCCCGAGGCATTCACCAATCCATAGGCGGGATTCCATGTTTCGATCTCGGCGATATAGCGCAAGAGCGTGCCAGTGATATCCGGCTGGTTTTCAATTTCGAGCGCGGCTAGCCCTCTGGCAAGAAGAGATCTGCTGTCGTTCATATCTCAATTGTAATGGCAGGCAGGAAATTGTTCCATCCGGTGTCAGGTTTTCTTTATGATGCATTCACGTTGCTTTTTCCCGGGATATCATTATGTGATGCGATAACTTGCTTTTTTTATCGAATAGTTTTAGCATTACTGCGAATGTATGGGATAACGGGTGGCTGAAGCGTGTCGGTAACGTCCATGTACGCCACACAAGGGATTCCGCTGCTTTTACGTCATGGATGCCCGTCCAACACTCAATTCCGAGCTATTTAAGCCGAAAAAACTTTGTCCTGCCCGGATTTGCCTCAAAGTCACCCCGAAAGGAGTGAACTATGGCAGCCAATGGCATAGCGTCGAATGGTGGCACCCAGAATTTGGACGATAGTGGCCCGGCGCGCAAAAAGCGGTTAATGCCCCGCGACAAGCTTCTCTCATCTCTTCACGAAATTCAGGGCCGTTCGCCGGGCAAGACGTGGATCACCAATGACGAACTGGTAGGGATCGCCCAAGACTATGGAATCCCTTTAGCCGAACTGGGCGGTATCGTCAGCTTCTATACGATGTTCTCGCGCGAACGCCGTGGCCGACATATCATACGGCTTTGCGACTCTCTCAGCTGCCGCATCTGCGGATCCCTCGATATTTATCAACATATCCGTAAAAAGCTGGGCATTTCCCGCGGGATGACAACGGGGGATGGGGAATTCTCCCTTGAGATCGTCAATTGTCTTGGCGCGTGCGGGACATCACCTAACATGATGATCGACGATCGTTTGGTCAGCGGCCTCTCCATGGCGGAAATCGATGCCATCCTCGATAGCCTGGCAAAGGAGAAGGTATGAGCGATACTCAATGTATCACTAAATTCGCGACTCTCGCGAATCCTCTTGATATCGATGCCTTTGCCGCAAGCTCCGGTTTTTCCGGCCTGCGTAAAGCCCTTGCCATGTCACCTGTCGAGGTCGTCGCTGAAGTCAAGCGTTCGGGATTGCGCGGACGCGGTGGGGCGGGATTCCCCACAGGGCTCAAGTGGGAATCTATCGCGATAGACGATGAGCGGTATCTTGTGTGCAACGCGGATGAGGGCGAACCAGGTACTTTCAAGGACAGATTCGTGCTGGAGCACGCTCCTTTTCTGGTTCTCGAGGGCATGGCAATAGCCGCGTACGCTATAGGAGCGCGAACTGGCTACATTTATGTTCGCGGCGAGTATCCCCATATAGTGGGCAGTCTGTCATCCGCCATCGCAAGCGCCGTTAAAGCGGGACACCTTGGCGAACATATTCTCGGCGGCGATTTCGCCTTCAACGTCGAAGTGCGCATTGGGGGAGGCTCCTACGTCGTTGGCGACGAGACGGCTCTTCTCAACTCCCTGATGGGGAACAGGGGATATCCCTTTTTAAAACCGCCTTTCCCCACCGAAAAGGGCTTATGGGGCAAGCCGACCATTGTGAACAATGTGGAAACGCTCGCCTATGTCCCCTATATTTTTGCGCGCGGAGCGGAAGCTTTCGCTTCGATTGGCAGCCCGGACTCGCCGGGGCTGAAGCTCTTCAGCGTGAGCGGCCATATCGCTCATCCCGGCGTGTATGAATTCCCGATGGGCTCGACGGTGCGCGAGCTTGCGGCCGCGGCGGGAGGAGCGATTGGAAACCTGAAGGCGATTCAGATAGGTGGGACGGCTGGGCCTATATTCGATGCCGCCGCCCTGGGGTATTCGCTCGATTTTGTTTCGATGAGGAAAGTGGGCGGGGCGCTCGGAAGCGGCGCCTTGGTTTTTATGAACACGACCGTCAACATGGCCCAGGTGCTCGATGTCACTATGCGATTCTTCGCTGAGGAATCCTGCGGCCAGTGCTTTCCTTGCCGGTATGGTACACGGCAACTTGCCTTCATGGCCAACAAGATCGCGTCCGGCCAGGGGAAGGCAGAATATCTCGATCTGATGAGAGAAACAGCCCGCGTCATGGTGGGTTCCTCGTTCTGTCCTTTCGGGCAATCGATAGCTTTGCCGCTTGAGTCGCTCCTCGATGGATTCGGCGATGAAGTCTTGTCCTTCGTAAAGCAGCAAGAGTTCCTCAAGGAGGCGGCTGTATGAAGAATATAGCGCTCAGCGTTGATGGGCAGAAAATCACCGTTCCCGAACACACAACGTTGTTTTCAGCCGCTGAAAAGGCCGGCATATCGATCCCTACCTTGTGCCGCCACGAGGACCTGGAACCTAAAGGCGCATGCGGCATGTGCATCGTGAAAATTGAAGGCCAGCCGGGATTCAAGCGCTCCTGCGTAACGCGCGTCGAGGAGGGCATGGAAGTTTTTACAAGCACGGCCGCGATCAGGGATATACGTCGCGGGATTCTCGAACTTGTCCTGGCCGCCCATCCCGCGGATTGTCTCCAATGTATCAAGCATGGCAAGTGTGAGCTGCAAACCCTCGCCGAACGTTTCGAGATCCGCGACCTGCGCTATGACATGCATACGCGAGGTCTTTCCGTAGACCGCAGCTCCTTCGGGATTGTGCGCGACATGAATAAATGCGTTGGATGTGGACGCTGCGTGCAGGTGTGCAACGAGATGCAGACTGTCGCCTCCATTTTCTTTCATGGGCGCGGCTCGAACACCATTGTTTCCCCTGCTTACGGAACCACGATGGGCGACAGCGTTTGCGTGAATTGCGGGCAGTGCGTGGTGTATTGTCCCGTTGGCGCCTTGTACGAAAAGGAAGCTATCGAGGAAGTATGGAACGCGATAGACGATCCGGACAAGCTCGTTGTGGCGCAAATCGCTCCCGCGGTTCGCGTGGCGATAGGCGAGGAGTTCGGCATGGAGCCGGGCGAACTGGGGATAGGAAGATTGTATAGCGCCCTCAAGGCCTTGGGTATCGATGTTGTGTTCGACACTAATTTTTCGGCTGACCTTACTATCGTCGAAGAGGCTACGGAATTCCTTGGGCGGCTAAAAAAGGCAGGACCCTTCCCGCTCATCACGTCCTGCTCTCCTGGCTGGGTAAAATTCGGCGAAACCTTCTACCCCGAGCTTCTCGAAAATGTATCAACCTGCAAATCGCCCCAACAGATGCTAGGAGCGCTCATCAAGACGTACTATGTCGAAAGTAAAAAGCTTGATAGGGGGAAAATAGTCTCACTGTCGATAATGCCGTGCACCGCCAAGAAGTTTGAGGCGGCCAGGCCCGAAATGAATAGCTCGGACGCGCGCGATGTCGACTACGTCTTGACCACAAGGGAGATCGCTCGGATGATCCGGCAGGCCGGAATCGATTTCAGGAATCTCCCCGACGGAGTGCCCGACCCGGTTCTGTCGAGCTACACGGGCGCCGCCACTATTTTTGGCGCCTCTGGCGGAGTAATGGAAGCCGCGCTCCGTACCGCGTACGAACTCGCGACCGGGAAAACGCTTGAGAAGATCGATTTTATCGATTTGCGGGGCATGGCTGGCGTGAAAGAAGCTGAAATCGATGTCGGCGGCACGCCTATCAGGATTGCCGTGACCAACGGACTTGGAAATGCGAGGAAACTTTTGGACCGGGTCGCCGAGGAAAAGCGACAAGGGCGGTCGAGCTATCACTTTATTGAAATCATGGCTTGCGCAGGGGGTTGTGTCGGCGGCGGCGGCCAGCCCATACCAAACACCATGGCCCGCCGGGCAGCGCGCATCGAAGGGCTGTACCGGGAGGATCGAGGACTGCCGCTCCGCAAATCGCATGAGAATCCCGAGGTAAAAGCGCTGTATGCCGAATTTCTGGGATTCCCGGGAGGCGAAAAGGCGCATAGGATACTCCATACTGAATATATCCGACGAGAACCATACCGTTTCCCAGGCTGAGAGGCCGGATTTTTCCTCGCCACCGGGAAAGAAAACAGTGCCTCATGCGCGAGAGATTCAGACAGGGTAATTGACAAGAGGTATTCGTTTTCCCGATACTGAAATTCCATGAAGAAGCTAGTATTTGTCACCGGCGGGGTGTGCTCTTCACTGGGCAAAGGCATTGCCGCCTCGTCGATCGGCGCTCTCATGGAATCCCGTGGTTTTACTGTCCGAATGGTAAAAATCGACCCCTATCTAAACGTGGATGCCGGGACGATGAGTCCCTACCAGCACGGCGAGGTGTACGTCACGGACGACGGCGCCGAGACCGATCTGGACCTTGGCAATTACGGACGATTCACTTCAGCTCCCCTCTCTCGCATCAACTCCATCACCACGGGCCAGGTCTACAAGACCGTCATCGAAAAGGAACGCGCGGGCGATTTTCTTGGCCGCACCGTCCAGGTGATTCCCCACATCACCGACGAGATCAAGCGCAGGATTCTCGCCGTGGCCGAAAGCCCCGATGTCGATATCACGATCATCGAGATCGGCGGCACGGTTGGCGACATGGAATCAGTGCCCTTCCTCGAGGCCGCCAGGCAGCTCATCCACGAATTCGGCAAGCAGAACGCCATCTCGGTGCATGTCACCCTCGTCCCCTCCGTGTCGGGAGGCGAAATAAAGACCAAGCCCACCCAGCACGCCGTCAAGGAACTTCAGGAAATCGGGATCCAGCCTGACGTCGTCGTGCTCCGCTCGAAAGAACCTTTGGAAGAAGGGATACGACGCAAGATCTCCTCATTTACCAACGTCGAATTCGAGGGCGTTATTTCCGGCTATGACGTGTCGACGATCTACGAAGTGCCTCTTGTCTATTACCAGGCCGGGCTCGACGCCTTCATCCTGCGGAAAATGAATGTCGAAAGCAGGCACGCCGAATTGAGCGCCTGGAAGCAGGTTGTCGAGAAGGTGAAAAAGCCGGCGTCACGCGTGCGCATCGGCGTTGTCGGCAAATACATGGAACTCCATGACGCCTATAAGTCGGTATGGGAAGCCCTTGGTCACGGCGGCATCGCCAACAACGCGGGGGTTGAGATCGTCAAGATCGATTCGGGACGCCTGGAAACGGCGGACGCGAATTTTGATGAAATATTCGCCGATATCGATGGCATCCTGGTTCCCGGCGGTTTCGGGGAGCGGGGCATCGAAGGCATGGTGCTGGCCGCGCGCTACGCGCGGGAGCGCGCCCTGCCGTATTTCGGCATTTGCCTGGGCATGCAGATCATGGTGATCGAGTACGCCCGCGACGTGCTCGGCTGGAAGGACGCCCACTCCACGGAATTCTCCAAGACCTCGAAGCACCCTGTCGTCTCCCTCCTCGAAGAGCAGATCGACGTTAAAGCCTATGGCGGCACGATGCGCCTCGGGGCGAGCGAATCCGTGACGAAGGCGGATACCGCCATACGCCGCGCCTATGGTTCCGAGCATATCTTCGAGCGGCACCGACATCGCTACGAGGTGGCGAATGTCCTCAGGGGCGATTTGGCCAAGGCCGGACTCCTCATCTCGGCGACGACGCCCGACGAGAGCCTCGTTGAGGCCTGTGAGTGGCCGAATCACCGCTGGGGGCTGGGCGTGCAGTTCCATCCCGAGTTCAAGTCGAGGCCCACCAAAGCCAATCCGATTTTCAAGGCATTCATAGCGGAATGCGTGGTGACGGCCAAGGCGCGGGCCGAAAGCTAGGCGGCCATTCCCTTTGTATTGACAGCGAATCAGGCTCAAACCATACTCAATGTGGAATGCGATGCCTACAGCGACAATCGAAGGATTCTTTGGCAGCCGATGCCCCGTCGGTTGGCGGCCTCGTATCCAGGGCGCTGAACGCGCCCTTTTCGCGGCATTTTCTTTTTTTCGCCGCGCTGTTCGTAGCGCTGTTGACCGCCTCCTGTTCCCTGTCCGAAGCCGAAAGCGGTTCCGCGGGGCGCGACGCCTCGCCTGACGCCGTGTTCATCGGCTTCAGCCGGGATGAAATCGAGAATGGCATCGTCACGTTCACGGCCAAAGCTGAGCGCGCCGAATACTTCCAGGACAAAGGTCTTCTCGTCATCTACAAGGTCGTTTTCGAGGACAGGGGCTCAGGCGGCGGGAGCGCGAAATCGACCGGGGAAGCCGACAAAGCCGTCTATCACGAGGATACGGGCGACGCTGAGTTTTCAGGCTATGTTCGCCTTTATTCCAAGGAAGAAGACACGGCCTTCGAGACGAGCGAGCTGCGCTATTTCTCGGCCACGCAGACAATAGAGGGCGCTCCCGACAATCCCGTCATCGTGAAGGTGGGGCAAAAGCTCTTTCTCCACGGCACGGGCTTTTTCGCCGATATCCAGGCAAAATCCTTCGCGTTCCGAAATGGCGTCCAAGGGAGCCTGACGACCGAATCGACTTCGACTACCGCCAAAGGAGAGGGACTATGAGACTTCACCTATCGCGCTTGCGCAACGCGGGCGGATCTTCTTCGCCCGCCAGGGCTCTTTTCCTCGCGGGCTTCTTGTTCGCGCTCGCGGCGATAGCCCAGGCCCAGCAACCTCCAGCGCCGGCGCCCGGCGCGGCCCCCCAGAGCGAAGCCTCGGACGGGCAGACGACGATCACCTTCGCCGCCCGGCGCATGGAAAGCGTGATCGCCAAGGGCAAGGAGAAGACCGTCCTCATCGGCCAGGCTGTGGTCCACACGGGAACCATGGAGATAAAGGCCGACAGAATCGAACTGTCGGGACAGGACTACAATGATGTGGTCTGCGCGGGCGCCGTCACGGTTTTGGACGAATCCAAGGGGTTTCTCCTCAATGCGGCAAGCCTCAAATACGCCAGGGATACCGAGATCGGCATCGCCCAGGATCAGGTCGCGCTCGAGGACTCGAAGAACGGCGTCCTTCTAAAGGCGGAATGGGTTCGCTTCGACCAGAAACAGTCCCTCGTCGACGCCAGGATCGCCGTTCATATCCTGAAGGAAGATTTCGCGGTTCGGGCAGAGTTCGCCCGCTATAACCGCGACGATGAGAGCCTCCAGCTCTCGGGAACCCCCGTGGCGGTCTCCGAGGATGGAACCATCTCCGCCGATACGATGACGGGCAAGGCCGACATGCAGAATCTCGAATTCGGCGGCAACGTGAGCGGCACCATAACCACGAAGAAGAAGGAAGGAACGAGCCCTTGAGCGAATCCCTCCTCGAAGTGAAGGGGCTGCGAAAGCTGTACGGACGTAAGGTGGCCGTCGCCGATGTTGGCTTCACCATGAAAACCGGCGAGGTCGTGGGCCTTCTCGGGCCGAACGGCGCCGGCAAGACGACCGTCTTCTACATGCTCGCCGGATTCCTCCACCCGAGTTCCGGAACCATTGAGCTGGATGGGGCGCCGCTCAATGGCCTGTCGATGTATCGGCGGGCGAGGCTGGGCATCTCCTACCTGCCCCAGGAAGCCTCGATTTTCCGCAAGCTTACTGTCGAAGAGAACATCCTCGCCGTCCTCGAGGCGAGAGCGAATCTCGATAGAGCAGGCCGACGAGCCCGGGCCAGGGAGCTTATGGAGGAGTTCGGTATCGACAAGATCGCGAAGCAGCCGGGCTATACGCTTTCGGGCGGCGAGCGGCGGCGGACGGAAATCGCGCGCGCCTTGGCGATCGAACCCAAGTTTTTGCTCTTGGACGAGCCTTTCACCGGCATCGACCCCATAGCCATCCACGAAATCAAGAAAATCGTCGAGAAGCTCGCCGCTTCGGGCATAGGGGTTCTTCTCACGGATCACAACGTGCGCGACGCCCTCGATATAACCAACCGCTCCTATATCATCCATCTGGGAAGAATCATCGTTTCGGGAGACAGGCAGGCTATCCTCAATGATGAGGACGCGCGCAGCCTTTATCTGGGCGAAGAGTTCAGGATGTGACCACTAAAGTGTATCTTTTAAAATAAACGTTGACGTTGGTACGTTCGCATGGTACATTAAAGTTTGCCCGTACGGGCTACCCACCATTTTTTTAACGGAAGACAGATGCGGTATTTCGACACTCATGCCCACATCGGGCTCATATACGATGACCCGATTGAGCAACTTTTGGTTTGCCAACAAGCGAAACAGACTGGCGTAGGCAGGATTATAAGCATCTGCAATAGCCTTGTCGATTTCAAGCAGGTCTATGAAAATCTCAAGCCGGCGGCTCACGTCTTCCATGCCGTGGGCGTCTCTCCTTCCGAGGTCCAGAGCCCCGGCAAGGATTGGCAATCCACCATCGAAGCCGCGGTGAAGCTTCCCCGCGTCATCGCCATAGGCGAGATCGGCCTCGATTACTTTCACAAATACGGCGACCGGCGCAGCCAGATCGAGCTTTTCATCGATCAGCTCGAAATGGCCGCCCGCCTCGACCTCCCCGTCATCATCCACAATCGAGAGGCGGGCAAGGATGTGCTCGAAGTGCTCCGCGACAGGATGCCGCCCGCGGGCGCCGTCCTCCACTGCTACTCAGAGGACGCCGAATACGCGGACCGCGTGCTCCAAGCCGGGCTCAATGTGTATTTCTCGTTCGCCGGCAACCTGACCTATCGGAACGCGCGCAATCTCCATGAGACAGCCTCGATGCTGCCCTTTGACAGGATCCTGGTCGAGAGCGAGGCGCCTTTCATGGTGCCAGCCGAGTATCGCGGCAAGCGGAACAAGCCCGAGTATCTTCCCTCGACGGTATGGTTCCTCTCCGAAATCCTTCAGATGGATCCCGAGGAAGCCGCCGAGACGACCTACCAAAATGCCTGCAGATTCTTCAGGCTTGAGCCTTAAGGAGGCGGTTTCGGGAAAAGCCGGCCCGCTGTCTTTGTCCAACCCTTTTTTCCTCGCTCCCGTGGCCGGTTACTCGGACGCGGCCTTCCGTTCCGTCTGCTACGAGATGGGGGCGGCGCTCTGCTATACCGAGATGGTCAGCGCGGAAGCCTTGACGAGGGACCATCCCAAGACGAAGCTCCTCCTGGACCGCTCCGATTCGGAAGAACGATACGCGATTCAGCTTTTCGGGGCGAAACCGGCAGTGCTCGCGCGAGCCGCCGCCCTCGCCTCGGCCTATACGCCGCTCATTATCGACCTCAATTGCGGTTGTCCCGTTCCCAAAATCGTGCGCGCGGGAGCTGGCTCCTCGCTCCTCAAGAATCCCCGGCTTATTGGGGAAATCGTCGCGGCAATGCGAAGCGAAACCGATATCCCGATCACGGTGAAAATCCGAAAGGGCTGGGACGAGGACTCGGTGAATTTCCTTGAAACGGCCGACGCTGCTGTCCAGGCGGGAGCGGCCGCCGTCACCTTGCATGGAAGGACGAGAGCTCAGGGGTATGGGGGCAAGGCGGATTGGGCCGCCATCGCGG
>Ga0074195_1004508_pt1 | contig 11390 bp, 10 predicted proteins | sample EPASupsiteHSE623_FD_64525 | JGI IMG/M metagenome (GOLD analysis project Ga0074195, IMG submission 64525) | Bioremediated contaminated groundwater from EPA Superfund site, New Mexico - Sample HSE6-23 | ecosystem: Environmental > Aquatic > Deep subsurface > Groundwater > Contaminated ...
CCACAAACTCTGAAAATTGCTTTTTCAGGTTTGTAAAAGAATAAAAAAAGGGCAATCAGCCCTTTCTTGTACTAACCAATCAGTATTCTTTTCGCACTAGCCCAGATACTGCTTGAGCAGTTTACTGCGGCTGGTGTGGCGAAGGCGTCTGATGGCCTTTTCTTTAATCTGGCGTACCCGTTCGCGTGTAAGGCCGAATTTGTCTCCGATTTCTTCAAGTGTCATTTCCTGGGTAGAAATTCCGAAGAAGAGGCGAACAATATCACGTTCACGGTCGGTTAATGTAGCCAGAGCACGTTCAATCTCCTTGCTGAGAGATTCGTTAATGAGTTTTCCGTCGGCTATGGGGGAGTCTTTGTTTTCAATAACATCAATCAGGCTGTTGTCTTCACCCTCAACAAAGGGGGCGTCAACAGATACATGGCGACCTGATACACGGAGAGAGTCAACAACCTTTTCTTTTGGAAGTTCGAGCATTTCTGCCAGTTCTTCTGGTGAAGGCGGACGTTCGTTCTCCTGTTCGAATTTTGCAAGGGCCTTGTTGATCTTGTTAAGCGATCCGACCTGGTTTAAGGGGAGTCTTACTATCCTCGACTGTTCGGCAAGAGCCTGAAGAATAGATTGCCTGATCCACCATACAGCGTATGAAATGAACTTAAAACCGCGTGTTTCGTCGAATTTCTCAGCAGCCTTGATAAGTCCAAGGTTCCCTTCGTTTATAAGGTCGGGCAGACTTAAGCCCTGGTTCTGGTATTGTTTAGCAACTGAAACAACGAAGCGGAGATTGGCTCTTGTGAGCTTTTCGAGAGCTTCCCTGTCGCCTTTACGAATTTTTTGCGCCAGTTCAACTTCCTCTTCAACCGTAATAAGCTCTTCTTTCCCAATTTCCTGCAGATATTTATCAAGAGAAGCGCTTTCGCGGTTTGTGATTGATTTTGTGATCTTAAGTTGTCTCATTGTTGTTTTTTATTTCGCACAAATTTAAGATAAGTTGTTATGCGTGTCAATAGATTTTACATATATAACGTGTAAAAATTGATAAAATGATGTTTTTTATGATTTTTTACATTTGCTGATTATAAAGCATTTTCATACTTTTGTCGTTCTGAAAAAAATGCGTTTGATTAATGCCAGAATAGGTTTGTAATCCGATTACTTTTTTTCATCATATAATGAACGTTGTTAATAAAATAATATAGAAAAAAATGAAGATTTCAGTTGTTGGAACCGGATATGTAGGTCTAGTTACCGGTACCTGTTTTGCCGAAACCGGCATAGATGTGACCTGTGTTGATATTGATGAAAAGAAGATCAACGGACTTAATAATGGGGTAATTCCCATTTATGAACCTGGATTGGAGGAAATGGTTCAGCGCAATGCGGCAAAGGGTAAACTGCATTTTACAACAAAAATTGCCGAGAGCCTTGTTGATGCAGATGTGATTTTTATTGCTGTAGGTACTCCTCCTGATGAGGACGGAAGTGCAGACCTTCAGTATGTTCTTGGCGTTGCTACTGAAGTAGGGCAGCACATGGACCATTACATGGTTGTTGTTACTAAGAGTACTGTACCCGTAGGTACAGCCGAAAAAGTTCGCGGTGCTGTAAGGGATGCCCTTAAGAAAAGAAATTCAGATATTCCTTTCGACGTTGCTTCAAACCCAGAATTTCTAAAAGAAGGGAATGCCATTGAAGACTTCCTTCGCCCCGACAGGATAGTTGTTGGTGTTGATTCTGAAAGAGCTCAGAAAGTTATGGAACGCCTTTATAAACCGTTTGTACTCAATAATCATCCGCTGATATTCATGGACATAACTTCGTCGGAGCTGACTAAATATGCTGCAAATTCAATGCTTGCTACAAAGATCAGCTTTATGAACGACCTTTCGAATCTGTGCGACATAGTAGGGGCAGACATTACACTTGTACGCAAAGGTATAGGCAGCGACAGCAGGATAGGCAATAAATTCATTTATGCCGGTGCCGGATATGGAGGCTCATGTTTCCCTAAAGATGTGAAAGCGCTTATAAAAACTTCTGTCGAAAAGGGTTATCCCCTTTCAATACTACAGGCTGTTGAAGATGTTAATGATCGCCAGAAACTTGTTGTGTTCAATAAGGTTATGAAGCATTATAAGAATGATATTAAAGGAAAACAGTTTGCAATGTGGGGTCTTTCCTTTAAACCTAACACAGACGATATGCGTGAAGCTCCGTCGCTTGTAATTGCTGAACAAATCATTAAGGCAGGTGGTAAGGTAAAAGCTTACGATCCGGTTGCAATGCATGAAACAGAGCGTAAGGTTGGCGATATGATCGCTTATGCAAAAGAACCTTATGAGGCTCTTATTGATGCTGATGCTCTAATTCTTGTTACTGAATGGAACGAGTTCCGCATTCCGAATTATAAAGTAATGGAAAAGCTTATGCGTGGCAAAGTAGTTTTTGACGGAAGGAATATTTATGACCCCGAAGAAATGCGCGAAAATGGCTTTACATATTACGGAATTGGTCGTCCTGATAAAAACAAATAAAAACAAATGAAAAGAATACTGGTGACCGGCGGAGCCGGGTTTGTGGGTTCGCATTTGTGCGAAAGACTTTTAAAGGAGGGAAACGAGGTTATCTGTCTGGATAACTATTTTACAGGAACAAAGCAGAACATCGCTCATCTGTTCGACTATCCCTATTTCGAGCTTATCCGTCACGATGTAACAATGCCGATTTTCCTCGAGGTCGACGAAATTTATAATCTTGCTTGTCCGGCCTCCCCTGTTCATTACCAGTATAATTCAATAAAGACAATTAAGACCTCTGTAATGGGGGCTATAAATATGCTGGGACTTGCAAAGCGCACAGGTGCTAAAATTCTTCAGGCTTCAACCAGTGAGGTTTATGGCGATCCCGAGATCCACCCTCAGCCGGAAACATATTGGGGACACGTAAATCCTATAGGAATCCGTTCATGCTATGATGAAGGTAAGAGATGTGCAGAATCGCTCTTCATTAATTATCATGTACAGAATAAAGTCAGAATAAAGATCGTAAGGATTTTCAACACCTATGGTCCACGAATGCACCCAAACGATGGTCGTGTTGTTTCGAATTTCATAGTTCAGGCTCTCAAAGGCAATGATATAACTGTGTATGGTGACGGAAAACAGACCAGGAGCTTTCAGTATGTCGACGACCTTGTTGAAGGTATGATAAGGCTTATGAAAACAGGTGATGATGTAAATTATCCGGTTAATATTGGTAATCCGGGTGAATTCACCATACTTGAACTTGCACAGAAGGTTATTAAACTTACAGGGTCTAAATCCAAGATAATTAATCTTCCACTTCCACAGGACGACCCTATGCAAAGAAAGCCGGACATTACTCTTGCAAATAAGGTGCTTGACAAATGGGAACCAAAGATCCCGCTTGACGAAGGATTGGTTAAAACAATTGAATACTTTAAAAAGACTGTATCATGAAAGGTATAATACTTGCCGGAGGTTCTGGAACTAGACTCTATCCAATTACGCAAAGCATCTCAAAGCAGATAATACCCATCTACGATAAGCCCATGATTTATTATCCTCTTTCAGTGCTTATGCTTTCGGGTATTAAAGAGATACTGATAATATCTACTCCCAAGGATATTCATTTGTACAGCGACCTGCTTGGAGATGGGAAACAACTTGGGATAGACATATCCTATGCGATACAGCCTTCTCCCGACGGACTTGCACAGGCTTTCATTATTGGCGAGGAATTTATTGGCAGAGACAGCGTGTGCATGATACTTGGTGACAATATTTTTTACGGTTATAATTTTGGCAAGGTACTTAAGGAATCAGCCTGCTTAAGTGATGGAGCAGTGGTCTTCGGATATTATGTAAGCGATCCAGAAAGATATGGCGTTGCAGAATTCGACGAACAGGGAAAGGTTATCAGTATTGAAGAAAAGCCCAAACAACCAAAGTCAAATTATGCAGTTACCGGTCTTTATTTTTATTCAAACGATGTAGTTGCCAAAGCAAAGGCTCTTAAACCAAGTCCACGTGGAGAACTCGAGATAACTGACCTTAACAGGTTATATCTAAATGAGAACAGGCTGGGAGTTAAACTGCTCGGTCGTGGTATGGCGTGGCTTGATACAGGTACCCATGAAAGCCTTTTACAGGCATCAAATTTTATAGCTACAATAGAACAGAGACAGGGTCTTAAAGTAGCATGTATTGAAGAAATTGCTTTCAGGGAAGAATATATAACCAAGGAACAGTTGTTGAAACTGGCTCAGCCATTGAGCAAGAATCAGTACGGAGAATACCTTGTCAGAATTGCAAACGAAAAGAGGGTGATCTGATGAAACTTAAAGAGACAGGGATTAAGGATCTGGTGGTAATTGAACCTGATGTATTCGGGGATTCACGCGGATATTTTACCGAAACGTGGAATCAGGCCCGGTTCAGTGAACTTGGAATTGACCTGCCTTTTGTACAGGATAACGAATCAATGTCGTGTTATGGGGTTATCCGCGGACTTCATTATCAGCTTGAGCCATATGCGCAGGCAAAACTTGTTCGTGTAATTTCAGGTGCTGTATATGATGTAGCTGTTGATATACGTAGTGGGTCACCTACATTCGGAAAATATTTCGGAGTTGAGCTGACCGGCGAGAATAAACTGCAGATGCTTATACCTGCAGGATTTGCACATGGGTTTTCTGTAATTTCTGATCGTGCAGTTTTCAGTTACAAGTGCAGTTCCTTATATAAGAAAGAATCTGAGAGAGGTATTTATGTGTTTGACAATAAAATTAAGATCGACTGGAAAATACCAAGAGAAAAAGCTGTAATTTCGCAGAAGGATCTTGATCAGCCCGCTTTTGAAAATGCTGAATTTAACTTTACATATCGGTAATTATGGCAACAATTCTGGTAACAGGCTCTAACGGGCAGTTGGGAAACGAGATCAGCCTCATCAGCAAGGAATACGGGCAGCATGAATTTCTGATGACTGATGTCGACAAGCTTAATATTACAAGTTTGCCGCAGCTTAAGAAGCTTTTTAATAACTATAAGGTTGATTATATCATCAACTGTGCTGCATATACCGATGTGGACAAATCGGAAGAAGACAGGAAAGAGGCTGAAAAAGTAAATATTACCGGAGTTACCAATCTGGCCAAGCTTGCTGCAAATTACCAGATAAAGATGTTTCATATATCTACTGATTATGTATTTGACGGTAATACTCCTATTCCATACAGCGAAGAGATGTCGGCAAATCCAGTCGGTGTATATGGACAGACCAAGTACAAGGGAGAAGTAGAAGCAAGAAGGCATACTCAGACAATAGTTATTAGGACATCGTGGCTCTATTCGAAGTTCGGAAAGAATTTTGTTAAGACCATACTTTCGCTGGCTGCAACAAAACCTGAGATATCCGTAGTATTCGACCAGGTTGGTTCTCCTACTTATGCACATGATCTGGCTTATGCCATAATCAATATTATTGACAGAAATGAAAAAGACCCGGCAGTATTTAAACCCGGGACTTATCATTACGCTAACGAAGGGCTTTGTTCATGGTACGATTTTGCTGTGGAAATTGTATATCAGGCAGGTTCTCCCTGCAAGGTTATTCCTATTCGCAGCGAGGAGTTTCCTAAGCCGGCAAAAAGACCTAACTACAGCGTACTTGATAAAAAGAAATTCAGGCAGACTTTCGGGATCGAGATCCCATACTGGCGTTACAGCCTGATAAAATGTCTGAATGAGCTGGTAACAAAATAACAATACAATATGGAAAATGATCTGAAACAGGCTGTGCTGGAAAGAGCAAAGTTCTGGCTGGGACCTCTTTTTGATGAAGAAACCAGAAAAAGGGTGCAGTATCTGATAGATAATGATGAGAAGGAACTTACAGAATCCTTTTATACACATCTTGAGTTTGGAACAGGCGGGCTGAGAGGTATAATGGGTGCAGGCACAAACAGGATGAATAAATATACAGTAGCCTTGGCAACACAGGGATTTGCAACATATCTGAAAGAACATTTTTCAGGTGATGAACTGAAGGTTGCTGTTGCATATGATTGTCGTAATAACAGCAGGTTTTTTGCTGAAACAACTGCTGGTGTCTTTTCTGCAAACGGATTCAAGGTCTATCTGTTCGACGGCTTACGTCCTACCCCCGAACTTTCTTATGCAGTACGACATTTTAAATGTTGTGGTGGAGTGATGATCACAGCCTCTCACAATCCAAAAGAATATAACGGATTCAAGGCATACTGGAGCGACGGCGGACAGCTTACTGAACCACATGACAGGAATGTTGTAGATAAAGTAACATCTATGACACTTGAGCAGGTAAAATTCGGACCTGTTAACGAAAATATTATAAAGCTTGATAGTAGCTTTGACGGAATATATCTCGCCGAAGTGCTTAAACAGAGCCTTTTGCCTGAGGTTGTTAAGAAACATTCAGGACTGAAAATGGTATATTCGCCTCTTCACGGGACAGGAGTAAAACTGGTTCCGGAAGTATTAAAGCTGATGGGATTTACTGAAGTAGTTACAGTGAAAGAGCAAATGGTAAATGATGGTGATTTTCCAACTGTAAAATCTCCTAATCCCGAAGAAAAGGCAGCCCTCGACATGGCACTCAGACTTGCTGATGAAGTAAATGCTGACCTTGTGATGGCAACCGATCCCGATGCAGACCGTCTGGGTATTGCTGTAAGAAATGAGTCAGGAGCGCTTGAGCTTCTTAACGGTAACCAGACAGCGGCCATACTAACGTATTATACCCTTAAGCATTGGTATGAAAAGGGAAAAATTGACAAAAACAAGTTTATTGTTAAAACGATCGTCACTTCTGAATTACTTACAGACATAGCAGGAAGATATGGAGTAGAAGTATATAATGTACTTACAGGATTTAAGTTCATTGCAGATATTATACTAAAGCTCGAAGGCAAAAAACAGTTCATTTGCGGAGGTGAAGAGAGTTACGGATTCCTTGTAGGTGATTATGTCCGCGACAAAGATGCTGTTGTAGCAGTTGCTATGATTGCAGAATGTGCAGCATGGGCAAAAGAGAACGGTAAAACTGTTTTTGATGTCCTTATGGATATGTACATGGAATTCGGTGTTTACCGCGAATCTCTGATTTCAATAACAAAGAAAGGAAAGGACGGGCTTGAGGAGATTGGCAGGATGATGGCTGGATACAGGGCAAATCCTCCTCTTGTCATCAACGACATTCCTGTTGTAACATTATTCGATTATCAGCTGTCGGAAGTTAAAGATATTGCAACCGGAAAGACAACAAAAATTGAACTGCCTAGATCAAATGTATTACAGTTTTTACTGAAGGATGGATCTCTGATATCAGTAAGGCCTAGCGGAACAGAACCTAAGATAAAGTTCTATTTCGGTGTTAAAACTGACCTTAAAAAGCGTGAGGATTTCAGGAAACAGTGGGACTCGCTTGATGAAAAGGTAAAAGGTATTATTAGTTCATTAAACCTTTAATGATGAAATCGTACCGGAAGGAACTATGGTTCGAGACCCCTCATCGCAGGGACTATATTAATATAACATCGGCAGTTGATCAGTGCCTGAAGGAGAGCGGAATTAAAGAAGGTCTCGCTCTCATAAATGCAATGCATATAACTGCCAGTGTCTTTATAAACGATGATGAATCGGGTCTGCATCATGACTTTGAAAAATGGCTTGAGAAACTGGCGCCCGAAAAACCTCATTCTCAATATCAGCACAACGGTTTCGAGGATAATGGCGATGCACATCTTAAAAGACAGATAATGGGACGTGAGGTTGTTGTAGCAGTGACAAACGGGAAACTTGATTTCGGGCCTTGGGAACAGATTTTTTATGGTGAATTTGATGGTAAGAGGAAGAAGAGGGTACTTGTTAAAATTATTGGCGAGTAAGCTGGTCGGGGATTTGATTTTAGATTATTAAATATTTGAACTCTGATTATTCACAAATCAAAGCTTTATTCCAACAATGGTTATATCGTCTGTTTGTTCCTGTTTATTTCCATTATAGTTCATCCAGGATTCAATTGCTGTGTTTAGTAATATTTTCTGATGTTCCATTGGATATTCACATATTTCTTTAAGCATCTTCCTAAGGTTTTTCGATAGAAACTTACGGTTGTTTGGTCCGCCAAACTGGTCACAGAATCCATCGGTGCACAAGTATATTATATCGCCTTTGCTGTAAGATATAACATGGTTTTTAAAGTCGGCCATATTGCGGTGTATGGAGATAGGCATGCTGTCGCCCTTTATCTCTCTCAGTTCCGGGTTGCGGGTTTCTTGTTTCGGGTCGACTTCACCCGGAATCCGGAACCCGGAACCCGAAACTATATAAAGCGGATTATTAGCCCCTGCCCAATGCATCTCCTTAGTCTCGGTGTTTATTGCACAAAGTGAAATGTCCATACCATCCTTCTGTTCACCTTCTGTCCCTTTTTGATTCAATGCACCTATTATTTCACGACGCAGATAATTCAATACATGATTGGCCTGAGTAACTTCTTTTTTTCGTACTATTTCATTAAGGAAAGAAATACCCAGCATAGACATAAAACCACCTGGTACGCCATGACCGGTGCAGTCGGCAACAGTTACCACCAGCCAGTTGTTTACACGTGTAGCCCAGTAGAAATCGCCCGAAACAATATCCTTTGGTTTATAAAGAATGAAATGTTCTCCGAGGATTTTGCCTGTAGCCTCACTGTTTGGCAATACTGCTTCCTGTATCTTTTTAGCATAGTTTATGCTGTCGGTAACTTTCCTGTGGATAACCTCTATATGCTCTTTCTGTGAGAATACAAGATTCCTTTGAGTTTCTATCTCATCTCTCTGCGAAGTTATCTCTTCGTTCTGTTGATTGAGTTCCTCGTTTTTCTCTTCAATAAGGGCTTTTTGCTTCGTTAAGAGTTTGTTTGCTTTTCTTTTTTGTGTGTAGCTCCAGAAAACCACAAAGGACAATATAAGCATAAGTGCAAATCCGGCAATGAAAGCATATTTCTGAGTCTCCTGCCTGCTTATTTCGATCTTCTGAAGTTCCTTATCCTTATTCAGTAATTCAATTTCTTTCTGATTCTTTTCTGTCTGATACATTGCCTCCATTTCTTTTACCTGACGACTGGATTCAATACTAAAAATACTATCGTTAATCAGTTTAAAAAGTTTAAGATATTTGTATGCCGACCTGTAGTCCTTAAGACTATCGTATGCAACAGAAAGATATTCATAAGCGCATTTTTCTTCATCCAGACTTCCAATGTTTTGTGCAATAATTAAACTCTGCTGAGCGCTTAGTATTGCTTCGTCATATTTTTTCAAACCAATATTAAGAAGGGCGATATTGCCAAGTACAAGCGACATCCCCTTCTGGTCGCCAAGTTCTTTGTCAATTTTTAATGATTTTTCGTAATAATCTATTGCCTCATTATATTTTTTCATCTCTGTATAAACCACACCAAGGTTATTGTATCTTTCAGACATGCTGGACCTGTCATTCATTTCTTCGGCGATCAGGAGTGCTTTTTTATAGTATTCTACGGCTACAGGATAATCATTCTGCATATAATATACATTTCCAATATTGTTATTGCAGCCTGCTATTACCAGCTTGTCGCCTGTCTTCTCAACTATCGCAAGAGCCTTTTTAAAATATTCAACCGACTGTTTGTAATTCCCGTTTTCTGCATGTACTGCCCCAAGGTCATTATAACAGGCAACCAGCGCATCCTTTATTGTATTATCCGATTTTGTTTTATCAAGTTCTTCAAGATATTTTGCTGACTTTAAAAGAAGATCAAGAGCCTTTGTGTAATCGCACTGGTAGAGATATATCTCACCCATATAATTATAGCAGCTTGCTATGTTTTTTAGATCTTTTTCCTCAACTGACAATTTCATAGCCAACTGGAAAATTTCCAGGGCTTTCTTATAGTTACCAGTATTGCTGTAAAAAAGTCCAAGGTTGAAATAAGATTTTATCTTCAGACCATTATCTGATCCTGCCAGTGCTATGTTTAGTGCCTGATTGTAAAAATTTTCGGTAGAATCAGGACAGTATTCATCGTATAAAACAGCAAGTTTTGCAAGACAACTGATCTTGACACTATCTGTTTTTGCATTCATGAGTAGTATTTTAAGGCTGTCTGAACTTTGTCTGTCCTGTGCAACTGACGGGGTAAGGATAAACGAGAGAAGAAGTATAAGTGTTATAGATTTATACTTGTACTTTAATTTCATTTCCCCGTTCGTTAGTATATGCAAAAGTAAACTTAGTAATTAAAATATGAAACTTACCTTCTTATATATCTTGTACAAAATATTTGTCGTTGAAGTTTACGAGGTACAGTTTCTCTGTGGCTCTTGTAATTCCTGTATAAAGCCATTTAAGCACTTCAGGTTCCTGCGAGTCGTTGCCAAAGAAACTGAAATCAACAAATACTGCTTTCCACTGTCCGCCCTGTGATTTGTGACAGGTCATTGCATATCCCATTTTAGCCTGTAGGGCATTAAAATAAGGATCTTCAAGCATCTTTTCGTACCTTTTTCTTTTGTTGGCAATATGAGCATAATCGTTTGACACAGACTGGAACAGTTGTTCTGACTGCTCTCTGGTAATGCCCGGACCGTCAGATTCTATCGACTCAAGCAGCAGCATTGCATCGAACTCAAGCTGGTAATCAGTGAATTCGAGCAGACAGTTTGCAAACCTGAAGCCATGAATTTCCTTTACCTTTTTAATTCTTCTGAGAGTTACAAAGTCACCGTTTGCAATAAAGTCTGTATGGTCATTTTCAGGAAGCCAGAAATAATTGTTTTTTACTACCAGTAGTTTTTCTCCCGAAGACAGTGCCTCTTCTCTGTAAAGAATCCTGTTCCTTATGAACTGGTTATACTTGTTAGCGATCTTGTTCGATCTGCATATTATAACCGTATCATCACTCCCGTATTTACTGTAACATGTCTCAATGGCAGACTGCAGGTCGCTTCCATCGATTCTTTCAACATCATTGTAACCATCCAGGCTCAGGCTGATAATTCCTCCAAACGATTTTTCAATTGATGTTCTTACATTTGTTGCATTTACAAGAATTCCGCTGCTGAGGGACTGCCTGGTGACCTGGCTGAGGGTTGACTGAAATACAGTACAACCAAGCGACCGAAGTATCTCGGGTGAAAGTGCAGGACTTTTGCCTTCACCTACTGGTGGAAGCTGGGCAGTGTCGCCCGATAGAACAAGCCTGCAGTTTTCGTTGCTGAATACAAACTCTATAAGGTCCTCTAAAAGATTTCCAGACCCCAAAATCCTAAATTCATTCTTTTTTTTCTATTTCCAATA
>Ga0074195_1004510_pt1 | contig 11382 bp, 10 predicted proteins | sample EPASupsiteHSE623_FD_64525 | JGI IMG/M metagenome (GOLD analysis project Ga0074195, IMG submission 64525) | Bioremediated contaminated groundwater from EPA Superfund site, New Mexico - Sample HSE6-23 | ecosystem: Environmental > Aquatic > Deep subsurface > Groundwater > Contaminated ...
ATCATCGGATCGGGCGACATCGGCCTCATCATGGCGCGCCGGCTCACCTGGGCCGGCTGCAAGGTCCATGCCGTCGTCGAGATCCTGCCCTATCCGAGCGGACTTACGCGCAACATCGTCCAATGTCTCAACGATTTCGGCATTCCTCTCTACCTCTCCCACCTGACCACGGAGATCTACGGCAAGGACAGGGTCGAGGGAGTGGAGGTGACGCCCATCGAGAACGGCGCCCTCATGTTCGACAAAAGTTTTAAGATCCCCTGTGACACGGTCCTCCTCTCGGTCGGCCTCGTGCCCGAAAACGAGCTCTCGAGGAACGCGGGCGTCGAGATCAACCCCGCCACGAACGGCCCCTGGGTCGATTCCACCCTCATGACCAGCGTGCCCGGCATCTTCGCCTGCGGCAACGTGCTTCACGTCCATGACCTCGTGGATTTCGTGGCCGAGGAATCGCGCCGCGCCGGCTCCTTCGCGGCTGACTGGCTGGCCGGAAAGCGGCCCCGGAAGGAGCTGCGAGTCAAGACCGGCCCGAACGTGCGTTACGTCAACCCCGCGCGCGTCGATCCCGAGAGGGACAACAAGCTCTATCTGCGCAGCATGGTCGTCAAGAACGGCGCCGCGCTCGAAGTGAAGGTGGATGGCCGGGTCGTCAAGAGCGTCAAGAAGCCTCACGTCCAGCCTTCCGAAATGCTGACCTTGAATCTCGGACCACAGGATTTCGCCCAGGCGGGTATGGACGCCCAGATTGAGATTTCGATCGTCTGAAAACCGCGCTTGGAATGGAGTAGGGTATGACCGAAATGATATGCATCACCTGCCCGATGGGCTGTCACCTCAGCATCGAGCGGCTTTCGGAGAGTGACATAGCCGTCACCGGCAACCGCTGCGCGCGAGGCGAGCAGTACGCGAGGGAGGAAATGCTCTCACCCCGCCGCGTCGTGACCGCGACCTGCAAGATCGCTCCCTCGTCGATCGCCGCCGCATCGGTCGCGCCCACGGCCGCGCTCCTCGATGCCGTCGCCGCGGATCTTTCCCGCCCGCGCCGCGTTCCCCTTCGAACGAAGGCGGCCTTCCCCAGGGAAAGAATCCCCGAGCTTCTGAAACTCATGTACGGCCTGGAACTGAGGCTTCCCGTCCAGCGCGGACAGGTGGCCATCGCCGACGCCCTGGGCACGGGCATCGATGTCATCGTAACGAGGGCTATGTAAAAAGGGTGTCGGCGGATAAATCCCCCGACACCCTTTTTTTTTCTCTAACGTTTTATTACGCGTTGTATCCCATATAATAGGAAATATTCCGTCCCGTTTCGGCGAGCACCGGCATCGTCGCCTCGAGCTCTTCCACCGTCATGTAGCTTTCAAAAGCCGAAAGGCTTATCGCCGCGATGATCGTCCCGCTGGCGTCCCGCAAGGGCACGGCGTTGCAGTTGTCGCTCGGGATGAACTCCGACCTGTCCCGCGACGCGTGCTCCTTTCGTACCTTGGCCAATTCTTCCTTCAGGGCTTCCGGACTCGTGATGGTGCTCGGCGTGTAGGCTTTCAGTCCCTTCTTTTCGATCAGGAGATCGAGTTCCTCTTCAGGGAGCTCGCAGGCGAGGGACTTGCCCATCCCGGTCGCGTGGAAGGGAAGGCTCTTGCCGGGAGCGAAATAGGTCCTGGGGAGGCTCATGCTGTCGATCCTGTCGATGACGATGACATCGCCCTGATACAGCACGCCCAGATTCAGGTTGGCTTTGGGGTATTTTAGGCGGAGCATTTCGAGGAAGGGCATGACGACGCGCCTGATCTCGAGGGACATGAGGGCTTTTCTGGACAGAGGAAGGAATTTGAGGGAGATGGAAAACTGGCCAGTCTTGTCGTCCTTGTTGAGATAGCCGGTTTGCGCCATTGTCGCGAGCATGCGGAAGGCCATGTTGGCGTTGATATCCAGTTCCTTGCAGACGGTTTGCAGGGTGAGGGGCTCATCGCTTTGAGCGAATAAATCGAGAATTTCGAAGCTGCGCTGGACCGCCCTGATGTTGTATTTATCGTTTTTGTCCGCTGCCTCGGTATCCATTTCCGCTCCTTAAAAATCGATCATTTCACGTAGACATTCGGTCAATTCATGGATCTTCGCGGAGGGAAGATCGGCTACAGGCGCCCTTGGCGATCCTGGATCAAACCCCCTGATTTTCAGCGCCGCTTTTACCACGGTGGGGAAGGTGCCAAGACTAAATAGCTGACGAAGTTTCGCGAAGTTCATTTGCTGCCTGACAGCTTCTTCTATGTTTCCGGCTTCGTAGGCCGAGTAAATTGAAAGGGCAAGCTCCGGACACGCCGCCGCCACCGATGAGATGGCTCCTTTCCCGCCATGGAGAAGGGTGGAGAGAATCAGGTTATCACGGCCGGCGAGTACGGTAAAGCCTGGCTTTTCAATGCGGAGGAATTCAAGCGTGATCGCGAGATCGCCGCAAGAATCTTTCACGCCTTCCAAGTTGGGCAGTACGGCAAGGCGGCCGAGAAGTCGGGGGCTGATCGATACGCCGGTGACCGCCGGGTTATTGTAGGGCAAGACAGGGAGTGAGGTTGCCTCACATACGGCTTTATAATACGAAAAAAGCTCATCCTCCGAAGGTTTTATCAAGAAAGGCGTGATAACTGAGACGGCATCCGCGCCCTCTTCTTCCGCGAGCTTGGCGAGACGAACAGCCTCGCTTGTGGTGGCCGCGCCGGCGCCGAAAAAAATGGGGACTTTCCCCTTTGCCGCTTTAACCGTACTTCTCAATACAGCGCGTTTTTCCTCAAAGTCCAGGGCGTAGAATTCGCCGCAATTGCCAACGGCGAAGATGCCGTGTACTCCCGCTTTAAGAAGAAAGGAGAGCTCCCGCTCCAACTCAGGCAGGTTGACCTCGCCAGAGGGCTTGAATGGAGTAGGGATCGCTGGAATGATACCATGTATGTTCACTGCCTTCACCTTTATACGCATGAATTGTCTAAATTCTATCGTACAAAATCAAGGTTGTCAAATAATATTATAAATACAATAGGCAAAAACCAAATAAAATCTAAATATTTTATATTATTTATTGACAGATTTGAGAGTCTGCACCTATAATTCCCACCGAGATGCGGAAACAGCTCCAGGAAACCAGAGGAGAAGCATGAGCGGAACCCCAAAGATCGTTGATTACCAGGTCTACGCCGTCGCGGGCCACGACTCCATGCTGCTCACCTTGAGCGGCGCCCACTCGCCCTATTTCACGCGTAACATCGTCGTTATGACCGACAGTTCGGGCAACACGGGCATCGGGGAAGTGCACGGCGGCGAACACATCAGGCAGGCCTTGGAAAGCTATCGCCCCTACCTTTTGGGCAAGGCGATCGGCGATTGGAAAGGCATCGTGAGCGGGATCAGGAGCGGCAATTACACGCATGGGGAAGACGACGGCCAGGGGCTTCAGGGTCTCGACCTCAAGAATCTTCGCTTTGTCGTCCATGCCGAAACCGCGGTGGAATGCGCCTTTTTGGACCTCCTTGGCAAGTTCATGGACCTGCCGGTGGCGGCTTTCCTCGGCGACGGCATGCGGCGCGATTCAGTGCTTTTCTTGGGCTATCTCTTCTATGTGGCCGACGCGGCCAAAACCGGCTTGCCCTATCTGAACGAGGACGACAGCCCGAGCCCCTGGTTCAGGCAGAGACGCCACGCGGCGATGTCGCCCGAGGCTATCGTCGAGCAGGCGCGCGCCGCCAAGGCGCAGTATGGATTCAAGGATTTTAAGCTGAAAGGCGGCGTTCTGCGGGGCGAGGAAGAGATGGAAGCGGTTCGGGCGCTGAAAGAAGCCTTCCCCGACGCGCGCATCAACATCGATCCGAACGGCGCCTGGTCCCTGGATGAGTCCATTCGGCTCTGCCGCGACATGCGCGGGGTCATCACCTATATGGAAGATCCCTGCGGGCCGGAGAAGGGTTTCTCCGGACGAGAGATCATGGCCGAATTCAAGCGGGCCACCGGTTTTCCGGTCGCCACCAATATGATCGCGACGGACTGGCGCCAGTTCAGGCACTCGACGGTTCTGGGGTCGATCGATATTCCCCTGGCCGACCCTCACTTCTGGACGATGTCGGGCTCGGTGCGCGTCGCCCAGCTCTGCTCCGACTGGGGGCTCACCTGGGGCTCGCACTCCAACAACCATTTCGACATTTCCCTGGCAATTTTCGCCCACGTCGCCGCGGCGGCTCCCGGCGAGATCACCGCCATCGATACTCACTATATCTGGCAGGACGGCCAGTACCTTTGCAAAGATCCCCTCAAGATCGAGGGCGGACGCATAGCGATCCGCAAGGATAAGCCCGGCCTCGGCATCGAGATCGATATGGAAGCCGTGAAAAAGGCGGCGGCGCTCTACGCCACCTTGCCTTCCGGCGACCGGGACGATGCCACTGCCATGCGATACCTGATCCCTGGCTGGAAGTTCGATCCCAAGAAACCCTGTCTGGTGCGATAAAGCCCGGCGCGACGCGCCGATGAGGAGAGTAGATGAGCGAAGCGAAGAATAGCGCACAATCCGGAGCTCCCCGGATTGTCTCGATGAGGGTTGTTCCGGTCGCCGGCCGCGACTCCATGCTTCTCAATCTGAGCGGGGCCCATGGCCCCTATTTTACCCGCAACCTCGTCATCCTCGAGGATTCGACCGGCCGCGTCGGCCTGGGCGAGGTCCCCGGCGGCGAGAAAATACGGAAGACGCTCGAGGACGCCATCCCTCTCGTCCTGGGAAGCAACATCGGCGCCTACAACGACACGCTGGGAAAGATGAAAGTCGCCTTTGCCGACAGGGATTCAGGCGGCAGGGGACTCCAGACTTTTGACCTCCGCACCATGATCCACGCCGTCACGGCGGTAGAATCGGCCTTCCTCGACCTGCTCGGAAAGTTCCTTGGGCTGCCTGTCGCCTCCCTCCTCGGCACCGGGCGCCAGCGCCGCGAGGTGGAGATGCTCGGCTACCTCTTCTTCGTCGGCGACAGGAGCAAAACCGACCTGCCCTATGCTTCCGAACCCGACGCGTCATGCGACTGGTATCGACTGCGGAACGAGGAAGCGCTTACGCCCGAATCCGTGGTGGCGCTGGCCGAGGCTTCCCGCGAGAAGTATGGATTCCGCAATTTCAAGCTGAAGGGCGGCGTGCTTGCGGGCGATGAGGAAATGCGGGCGGTTGCCGCGCTCAAGAAACGCTTCCCCGACGCGCGCATCACGCTGGACCCCAACGGCGCATGGTCCCTGGACGAAGCGATCCGCCTCTGCAAGGGCGCGGGCGACGTGCTCACCTACGCCGAGGATCCCTGCGGGGCGGAAAAGGGCTTTTCCGGACGCGAGATCATGGCCGAATTCAGGAGGGCGACGGGCCTCCCCACCGCCACGAACATGATCGCGACGGATTGGCGCGAGATGGGGCATTCCATCGTGCTTCAATCGGTATCGATTCCCTTGGCCGATCCCCATTTCTGGACCATGCAGGGCGCGGTGCGCGTCGCGAATCTCTGCTCCGAGTGGGGGCTCACCTGGGGCTGCCATTCCAACAATCACTTCGATATTTCCCTGGCCATGATCGCCCACACGGGGGCGGCCGCCCCGGGGAACATCACGGCGCTGGACACCCACTGGATCTGGCAGGAGGGAAGGGAGAGGCTCACGGTCGCCCCGCCCAAAATCGTCGGCGGCAACATCATCGTGGACGATGCTCCCGGCCTGGGCATCGAGCCGGACTTTCCGCGCATCGAGGAAGCCCACGCGCTCTATCTCGAGAAGTGCCTCGGCGCCCGCGACGACGCCATGGCAATGCAATATCTCATTCCGGGCTGGAAGTTCGATAATAAAAAGCCCTGCCTTGTCAGGTAGGGTGCTTCGGCGCCCTATGGCGCCTGCGTCGCAAAAGATTTTTTAGCGGAGGAACACATGAAAGTAGGTTTTATCGGTCTCGGCATCATGGGCAAGCCCATGAGCAAGAACCTTATCAAGGCGGGCTATTCTATCATCGTGAACGACGTGAACGCTGCGGCCGTCGCCGAGCTCGTCGCTTTGGGCGCCGAGTCGGCCGAAAACGCCGCCGAAGTGGCGCGCCGCTCCGATCTTGTCATCACCATGCTCCCAAACTCGCCCCACGTGAAGCAGGTCGTCCTTGGCAAGAACGGCTTGATCGAAGGGGCTAGGCCGGGGCTCATCCTCATCGACATGAGCTCGATCGCCCCCCTCGCCTCGAAGGAAGTCAACGCCAAGCTGGTGGAGAAAGGCGTGGAAATGCTGGACGCCCCCGTTTCGGGAGGCGAGCCCAAGGCTATCGACGGCACGCTGTCGATCATGGTCGGCGGTAGCGAGGATTTGTTCGATCGCTGCCTGCCTCTCCTCCAGAAGCTGGGCTCCTCGGTGGTGCTTTGCGGCGACATAGGCGCCGGCAACATGACCAAGCTCGCCAATCAGATCATTGTCGCGCTGAATATCGCCGCGCTTTCCGAAGCCATGGTGCTCGCCGCCAAGTCGGGCGTCGATCCCGAGACCATCTACAAGGCGATCCGAGGCGGCCTTGCCGGCTCCACGGTGATGGAAGCGAAAACTCCCATGATCCTGGCGGGCAACTTCAAACCCGGATTCCGCATCGAGCTCCATATCAAGGATCTCGCCAACGCGATCGAGACCGGCCACGACGTGGGTGTCCCCCTGCCTCTCACGAGCCAGGTTATGGAAATGATGCAAGCGCTCAAGGTCGATGGGAAAGCCGGGAACGATCATTCCGGAATCGTCCAGTACTACGAGAAGCTGGCTCTGTTCGAGGCCAGGAAGAAATGATGGCTTGCCGATATCGAACAAGCGAGAGGAGGGGAGCTTCCGGCTGCCCCGCAAGGAGGTTTATGTGAAAAAGAAATACTGGGATCTTGCGAGCGGTATTTTTCTTCTCGTTTTCTCGGTCGTCCTTTTCATAGGAGCGCAGAACGTCAAGACTCTCTCCATCTCGAGCGTCGGATCGGGTACCTTCCCATCGTTCATCGCGGTGCTCCTCGCGATCGTAAGCATCGCGATCATCGTGGGCGGCGCAAAAAAAGCTCGCGGAGCCGACGAAAAGCCCGCCAAAGACGCCGAAAAGACAAGGCTATGGGCAGTGCTCGCCACCTTTGTCATTATGGCGCTCTATGCCCTGCTCATGCCAAAAGTGGGATTCATCATCACGACGATGGTCTATCTCTTCTTCCAGATGTACATAATGGCGGCGAAGGAACACCAGAAACCGGCGCTTTTCGGCATCATTTCCATCGTTACCTCGGTGTCGGTCTATTACATGTTCGTCAAAATATTCAGCCTGATGCTGCCCGCCGGCATCCTGGGATAAGGGGAGTACCATGCTAACAATGTTTGCCGCCGGTTTGACGGCGGTATTTACGATCCCGAACATCCTCATGATCATTCTGGGAGTGTTCGTCGGCATCGTGTTCGGCTGTATCCCTGGCCTGACCACGACGATGGCCGTCGCGCTCTGCCTTCCGCTCACCTTCGGCATGAATTCGACGGTGGCCATGAGCCTCATCATGGGACTCTACATAGGTGGCACTTCAGGCGGCCTCATTTCGGCCATTTTGATCAACATCCCGGGCACGCCCGCCTCGGTGGCTACCTGTTTCGATGGACACCCCATGGCCAAGCGCGGTGAGGCAGGCAAGGCACTGGGCGTTGGCGTCGTGTACTCCTTCATCGGAACCGCCTTCTCTATTATCGTCCTGATATTTCTGGCGCCCCCCGTCGCGGAGTTTGCCCTCCAGTTTGGGCCTGTAGAGTATTTTGCCCTCGCGGTGTTTTCCCTTACGATGATCGGCACGCTGGCGGGCAAACAGCTTGCCAAAGGCATCTCGGTCGGTCTTCTCGGGATGGTCATCGCTTTCGTCGGGATAGCGCCCATCGACGCTTATTCCCGGTTTACGTTTGGAATACCCGATTTGGATGGGGGATTCGACATTCTCCCCGCGCTCATCGGGCTCTTCGCGGTTTCCGAAATCCTCAATGTGGCAGAGGCCGATACCGTCCTCAAGAAACAGAATATTCTCATGGAGTTCAAAATCAAAGGCTTCGGGTTTAGCTTGAAAGAGTTCGTGGGACAGACCTGGAACATGATTCGTTCCGCGCTCATAGGGATTGGGATCGGCATTCTCCCCGGCATTGGCGCCGGAACCTCCAACCTCGTCGCCTATGGAGTGGCCAAAAGCTCGTCCAAGCATCCTGAGAAATTCGGTACCGGCATCATTGATGGCATTGTCGCTTCCGAGACTTCAAACAACGCGACGATCGGCGGCGCGATCATTCCCCTTCTTACGCTCGGTATCCCCGGCGATACCGTGACCGCCATCATTCTCGGCGGGCTCATGGTTCATGGCCTGACGCCTGGTCCCCTCCTCTTCATCAACAACAGCACGGTTGTCTATGGCATTTTCGTCTCGCTCATCATCGCCAATATCGTCATGCTCGTCATGGAATTTTTCGGACTCCGCGTCTTCGCGAAGCTGCTCCGCGTGCCTAAGCACATTCTGCTCCCCATCGTTTTCGTGCTCTGCGCGGTGGGCGCCTTCGGTCTCAACAACCGCGTCTTCGATGTATGGGTCGCCCTTGGCTTTGGCCTTCTCGGCTATGTCCTCACGAAGCTCAAGTTCCCCACCTCCCCGATGATCCTCGGCATCATCCTTGGGCCAATGGCAGAAACCGGTTTCAGGCGGGGCGCCCAGCTCTATTCCGGCGATTTTCTGCAATTCTTCACCCGGCCTATCGCCGACATCTTCCTCGTCGCCGCGGTGGGTATGATCGTTTTCATCGGGCTTGGAAACATGAGGAACAAGAAAAAGGAAGAAGCCGCGAAGGCTTGAGAATTCCGATTCCGGATCAAGATAGTGAACTACCTATTGCCTTAGGCAATAGAAAAGTTAAAGAAGGAGGATTCCAATGAAAGGTTTCCTGAAAGTTACCGCAGTGCTTTTCATGGTGCTTGTCGCGGCCACGACGCTGTCAGCGCAGAGCAATTACCCCACCAAGGCGATCCAGGTCATCGTTCCCGCGGGACCCGGCGGCGACACTGACTTGAACTGCCGCCTCATGGCCAAATATCTCGAGAAGGAACTCGGCCAGCCTGTCGTCATCGTCAACGTCAACGGCGCCGGTGGAACGCTCGGCACCCGCAAGGTCAAGGATTCGGCTCCCGATGGCTACACGGCCCTGTTCTTCCATCCTTCCATGTTCCTAAACAAGATTCTCGGCCTTGTCGATTACAATTTCACTGCTTTTGAGAACGCGGGTATCGGCGTTCTCGACAACACCAACATCTTCGTCGTCAACGCTTCCTCCCCCTACAAGTCGATCACCGACGTGATCGCCGCTTCCAAAGCCAAGCCCGGTTCGATCAAGTTCGCCACCGAGACCGGCGGCCTCACCCACATCCAAGCCCTGGCTTTCGAGTCCGAAGCCGATGTCAAAATGAACATCGTCGATGTCGGTTCCGCTTCCCAGAAGATCGTCGCCCTCCTCGGCAAGCAGGTGGACATGATCGGAATCTCCTATGGGATCATCAAGGACTATGTCGCTTCCGGCAGGTTCAGAGTGGTTGGCGTCTTCGCCGATGAGCGCAACCCCGCTTTCCCGACCGTCCCGACCTTCAAGGAACAGGGCGTGAACCTCTCCTTCACCAAGTTCTTCTTCTATCTCTTCCCTAAGGGAACGCCCCAGGAGATCATCGCGAAATTCGACGCCGCCCTCGCCAAAGTGGCCGCCAACAAGGATCTGCAGGCGGAACTCGCGAAATTCATGGTGAGCCCCACCTATGTGAAACCCGCGGACGCCATCAAGTACATGACCGAGCAGGAAGCCATGTACAACAAGTACAAGGATCTCATCACCAACGCCAAGGTGACGAAGGAAGAAGTGAAGAACTAAGTTCGACGACGGTTTGGCCGGCACCTTGCCGGCCGGCCTTCGCGAGTGTTTCGCGCGCGATTCATATGGGGACAGGGGCCGCCGTCGCCGGCGGCCCCTGTCCTTTCTAAAGGAGGGCCCTATCGTGATAGATACAAGTGTCGGAACGGGCATCGCCGGCGGGAATCTGGATTCCGCCGCCGACAGGATTGCTTGGGTAGGGATCTCCTCCATTCTCCTGCCCCTGAAAAAATCGGTGAGCGACGCGAAAGTGCTCACTGGACGACAGAAAGCTCTCGATTCCGTTTCGATCCTGACAGCGACGATTATCGACGCCGGCGGCCGGGAAGGATTCGGCTTCGGTTATTGCCTCCGCGCCGGCGGGGCAGGCCAGTATGCCCATGCCTGCGAGCTGGCGCCGGCCCTAATCGGCGAGGATTCGAATGACATCGGCCGTCTTTGGAACAAGCTGGCCTGGCTTGGCGCCTCGGTGGGGCGAAGCGGGGCGGCGGCCCAGGCGATTGGGGTCTTTGATACCGCCCTTTGGGACCTCAAGTCGAGGCGAGCCGGTCTATCCCTCTCCAAATTCATCGGGTCCTATCGGGATTCGGTACCTTGCTACAACACCTCAGGCGGCTATCTGCAGGCGCCGATCGAGGAAGTGCTCGAAGGCGCGGATCGATCGCTCGGGCGCGGGATCGGCGGGGTGAAGATAAAGGTAGGGCAGCCGGATCGCGTGCTCGACCTGAGGCGGGTCGAAGCCCTTCGCGCCCACCTCGGGGATTCCGTGCCCATCATGGTGGACGCGAATCAGCAGTGGGACCGCGCGACGGCTTTCAGAATGTGCCGCGGCCTGGACGATCTGGGTCTCACATGGATCGAGGAGCCCCTGGACGCCTATGACGCGGAGGGGCACGCCGCCCTGGCCGCGGCCATGGCCACGCCGATCGGAACGGGAGAAATGCTCACGAGCGTTGGAGAGCACGTGGTCCTTATCGAGAAAAAATCCGTCGACCTCCTCATGCCGGACGCGCCGCGCATCGGCGGCATCACGCCCTTTTTGAGGGTGGCGGCTCTGGCCGACCAGGCCAACCTCGCCATAGCCCCGCATTTCGTCATGGAAATCCATGTGCATTTGGCGGCTTGCTACCCGCGTGAAACCTGGGTCGAGCATTTCGAGTGGCTCGAGCCCCTGTTCGAGGAAAGGCTGGAGATTTCCGGTGGCCGCATGACCGTGCCGACAAGGCCGGGGCTTGGGCTCACGCTAAGCGGAGAGGCGGCGTCCTGGACGCGGCATCGTTTCGAAACCGGAAAGCGTCCATGAGGGACGCGAAAAGAGCGAAGCAATGAAAATCGTGAATGGCGGCATTGTCTCGGGCTTGCTCGCGGGCACGCCCATCCCGCGCATGTTTCGCGCGCGGCAGGTATTCCCGAGGCCGCGGATCGACGTCGCGGACATTCCCCGCCTCG
>Ga0074195_1004512_pt1 | contig 11379 bp, 9 predicted proteins | sample EPASupsiteHSE623_FD_64525 | JGI IMG/M metagenome (GOLD analysis project Ga0074195, IMG submission 64525) | Bioremediated contaminated groundwater from EPA Superfund site, New Mexico - Sample HSE6-23 | ecosystem: Environmental > Aquatic > Deep subsurface > Groundwater > Contaminated ...
AACAAGGTGTATACACAAATGCCGGTGTGGAATGTGTTCGAATGTTATAGCTTTTGGCAACCTTGTGGGTATCCCGATACGTAAAAGCTATGAACTCCGGCATCTGTGCATACACCCATCGTTAGGCATAATAGCAAGAAACACAGAACATATTGAATATTAAATAATAATCGGATGAAAGTTATAAAACCATTAATCTATATTTCATTTTTTCTTTCTTCAATTGAGATATTAGGCCAACAGTATTTTGATATTAAAAATCCTGGTAATGATTATTACAAAAAATGTCAAGATTGTTTAAACTTAATTAATACCAAACCAAAAGAGATTCAATTTGGTATTAAAAGAGACGAATTTGATAATTTGTATTTTATTGTGACGAGAAAAGAATGGTTTGATTTAATGATCAAAAAAAGTGGTGATGGTATTGCAGTAGATCTTGTAACTAAGGATTCATATGACTGTTCAAAAGAAAAACGAGATAAGAAATCAACTATTCGAGGGGATTTGCAAAGGCCATTATATTTGAAAGAACTAAAGCAAAATATGTTGCCTTCACAAAATGGCGAGATAATTATCAAAATGGGCACAATTCCTGAAAAATATAGAAACAAAGAAGTTGAGTTTAATATCGTTTTTCTTAAGGACAAGTATCTTTGCTATTATAACAATTTTTATGATATAAAATCATATCGCTGGGATTTGCTTGATATGGGACTTTATTTTGATACGCTTACTTATAAAACTCAATTTGATACTTCTTTGACTGAACAGGAAAAGTACATTCTACAGCATAAAGTTTTAAAGTTTGAAATTCCATTTGAACGCAATAAATCAGAATATTCAAGCGAAGATATAAGACCATTGTATGATACATTAAAACTGACCGATTTTAATATTCAAAAAATACTTATTAGAGCCTATTCATCAATTGAAGGTAATGAGGAACGCAATATTCAATTACAACAAGAGAGAGCACAAAGTATTGTCGATGCATTACAATCTTTTCAAAAACCATCAATAACAACAGAAATAGTGGCTACAGAAAATTGGGTAGATTTTCTTAATGATATCTCATTGTCGTCATATTCATATTTATCAGGGTTAAGCAAAGCCGAGATTAAGGAAAAACTTAAGGATGAAAAACTCGAACAAGATTTGGAACCTTATTTGAAAAACCATAGAAAAGCAGTTATTATATTAGAACTTCAAAAGAAAGATAAGTATGAGAGTATTCCCGTAACAGAGTTATTAGGTTTATTCTCTAAATCAATTTCTGAAAAGAATCTGGAACAAGCTATTGAAATTCAAAATTCAATTTTTGAAAAAGTAAGAAACCATGAGCTTCCAGTGAATTTTATTGACAAACTTGAAATTCCAGAGAAAAGCGATTATAGCCTATTATTGAACAAGAATTCTATATTTAAATATTTAATGAATGAGTTAGATGTCTATAATACATACAAGGAGCTAACTGAGCTTCAAGACTTGATGCCTAATGATGGACACATAAGATATAATATTTGTGCCTTAAAGTTTAAGGTTTGGTTATTAGGTGAAAACGCAATTAATCCTGTTGATTTTAAAAAAGAAATCAATGATTTAAAAAAATGGGGCATACCGCCAAACCTTATTAAAAGGATGCTAATTAATTATGAAATAATAATGTGTGAGTATTATATGATGCAAGGCGACTTTGCTAATAAGGACAAATCATTAAAATATATTTTTTCTAATTATCAATATGTGCCTTTATCAGATGCGGATTATTTAAGTCTTGCTCAATATTTTTCATCTTATGCCAAGTATGATTGGGCTTCGAAATTACTTGACAAAAAAGTGAAGAGCATTGATGTAGAGGAGGATTTGATTTTTTATTATTTAAACCTAACTTTAATTGATGAGAAATTAACTAAGCGCTCAGACTATCGTACTATTATGCTTAATGCGTTAAATCTAAACAAGACTCGGTTTTGTGAAATATTTAATTCAATTGAAAATGGAGGAATTACATTCCAACTGTTAGATAATGATTATTTAAGAAAAACATATTGTGAGAATTGCAAATAAAGATTTAATAAGCTACTATGCCTAACAGCGTTGTTACCGGGAATTATAAATACAGTGAATTCGGCAATATGAATGCAGTGAAATCGGGAACAAGAATACAGTAAAATCGGGAACAAGAATACAGTGATAAGTTAACCATATTATTAACCAGTGTATACATTGCAGAAAAAATAAAACCACTGCAATGGAGGCACGACAAAAACAACTTATCATTATGTATCATGAGATCCAGAGATTACGCAATGTTGAACACTTTTCGATTCAAAGAATTGCGGATTACTTATCCGTTAATTTTCGTACAGTCAAGAAGTTGTTAAGCATGACCCAAGAGCAGTTTGATGCTTATTCTGAGAAGAAATGTGCCAAATCCAAGCTTCTTGACCCGTACAAAGATTTTATCCGGGCCTACCTGGAGAAGTACCAGGAGACGCCTTCAGCCGTGATGTATGACAAGCTTAAGGAGCAATTTATTACATTACCCAAAGTAGATCTTAAGACGGTTTATAATTATGTCATGATGGTGCGAAGAGACTTTGGTATTATACGGGTCAGCGTATCTGAAAGGCAGTATAGTGCCGTTCCGGATTTACCTCCCGGGAAGCAGGCACAAGTTGATTTTGGAGAGAAGAAACTGCGAACCAGCACTGGGGAATGGGTCAAAGTGTACTTTTTCATCATGCTTCTATGTTACAGTCGACATAAGTTTATTCTGTTCCAGAATAAGCCCTTTACTTCCCATACCGCGGTTTTTGCACACGAAAAAGCCTTTGAGTTCTTTGGAGGCATTCCCGAGGAGATCCTTTATGATCAGGATAGTGTTTTTCTTTATCGTGAGAATAATGGCGATTATATATTGACGGAAGTGTTTGACCGCTACCAAATGAGTCGTCCATTTACAGTAATCTTCTGCCATGCTGCTGATCCGGAGAGTAAAGGAAAGGTTGAGAACACGGTTGGATATACCAAGCATAACTTTCTTTTTCACAGGACCTACATAAACGATGAGATACTCAACGAGCAGGCTCTTTCATGGCTCTCCCGTACAGGTAATGCCATGGTGCATAATACGACCCGAAAGATCCCCCAGGAACAATGGGTTTACGAACAACCTTTTCTTCAAAAATGGACGCCCCTGTTCCCGGTCATAAAAGTGAATGGATATAAAGTTCTTAAGACCAATACCATCAAGTATCGGGGTAATACGTATTCGCTTCCCTTTGGTACCTATAAGAATGATGACACCCAAGTATATGTTGTTGAAGATGAAAATCAATTAATAATAAAGAATATTGGTGGAGAGGTAATCACAAGCCATCCTATACCTGAAGGAGTAGGAAACAATATCATAAATACGCATCATCGCAGGGATACTTCATTAAAACTTGACGGGTTAAGAGAAAAAACAAAAGCGTTCTTTGGCCATAGTGGAGACATCGAGATATTTATAGAAAAAATCAACAGCCTTTATCCACGCTATGTACGTGACCAGCTTACCACCGTGTTATTACATGCAGAGAAAAGCGGCAGAATGGATGCTGAGATTGCCATGGAGTTTTGTGTAAGAAACAGCCTTTTCAGCGCTAATGATTTTAAAGCTATACTGGAAAGCCAGCAAGTCGATAAAAAATATAGTGTCCCCCAGGCTATGATAAAGCCCCTGGGAGATGCCAAGACGCAACTTATGGTCCATATTGAACCTGAGCGATCAGATATTAACGAGTATGAAGTGATCTTTAACCAAAGCCTCCGGAACAATGAGTCAGTATATACCTCAAATTAGGAAACAGGCTACCAGGCTGAGGCTTCCTGGCATAGGGGCCAATATTACCAAACTCCTGCAAGAGGCAGAACAAAGCAGTCCGAGTTATGATGAATTTATTTACAACCTTTTTGCTGAAGAAGTTAAAGGCCGTGAAGCTAAACAACTCCAGTTGAAGCTGAAGCTGGCCAAACTGCCGGTCAATCATGATCTGGAAAATTATGATTTTAATTTTACATCAGGTCTGTCAGCTACCCAGTTAAACCAGCTTCGCGAGCTGAACTGGCTCGATCAATGCTATAACATTATGTTCAGCGGGCCTTCAGGTATCGGCAAAACTTTTATATCTGCAGGGCTTTGTTATGATGCAATTAAACGCGGTTATAAAGCCTATTTCCGTGGCATGAACGACATATTAGTAACCTTGAGACTGAAAGATGTTACCCCTACAGCCATGAAGGAGTATAAACGATTAAATGAAGCCCAATTGATTATCATTGACGATGTGATGACTTTGCCCCTTGGCAGAGATGATGGAAATCGGTTCTTTGTCTTTATTAACCAGGTTTATGAATCGACCTCGTTTATAATAACCACAAACAAATCCCCTGCAGAATGGGCGAAATCGGTGGATGATGAAACTTTGGCCACAGCTCTTCTTGATCGCTTGTTATACAAATGCCAGCTTATACAGCTCCAAGGAAAGAGCTATCGAATACAAAACAGACAAACCATTTTCTAAAGCGAACGGTGATTACATTAAAAAAATATTTACTTTTATTAAAAGTCACTGCAGTATTGTTCCCGAAATTACTGCAAACTTGTTCCCGAAATTACTGCAGTTTATTTTCCCGAAATCACTGCACTTTTGATTCCTGTTTACATCAGGGTTTATTAATATAGCAACTCCTGAGTATTTGGATTCGAATAATTCTACATTCTCTTTATGTTTTTTCTTACCGTCTGTTGTATAAATGATTGTATCATTTGAAATAGAATGAATAAATGCTATCATTCCGCCTGATATGTTTAAGTGAGCAATACATGGCCGACCAAGTCCTTTAATTTCGGAAATATTTAACCGCAATGGAAAGTATTCAATCTTCCATTTATTAAAAGCATCGCATACACATTTTAAAGTTGGATAATTAGGGTGTGAAAGCATGAATTCATTAATACTGGTGTAGGAAACCTTCACTCCAAAATATTTAATTGCAGTATGTACAACACTTATAGTATTGTCTTCCATAACCATTTCTCTTATTAAATGATGCTATTAGCCAATTGAATATATTCCGATGCCATACTTTCCGATGAAAATGCCTTCCTTAAATCAGAAGAAAAATAACTATCACTGTCTTTTTGCTCCACTTTACCTAGAAGTTCTAAAATACTATCTGCCATCATATTAATATCCGGAATATGTCCATAATAATTGGATTGAACTTTAATCATGTTAACGAGTATTGAATTCTTATAATGCCTAAGAATCTCCTCTAAACCTCCAACCCTATTTGCCACAATAGGTAGGTTGTTCAATATCATTTCCAGAGCGACATATCCAAATGGTTCCTCAATTGAAGGAATAACCCCAATATTTGCCGCTTTGTATAATTCAAGTACTTTTATATATTCAATATGTCCTGTAAATATTATCTTACCTTGAATTTCATCACTTTTTTTAAGTATAGTATTAAAATCCCCATCGCCAACTATTATTAGCCTCACATCAGGCTCATTAACAATGACTTTTCTAAATGCCTGTATGAGAAATTCCAGACCTTTTATTTCATCAAACCTACCAATAAACAAAATAATTTTTTCTTCATTTCTTAAACCATATTTATTTCTTATACATTTTCTGTCTTTAGGAATTGTCAACAAATCATTTGAAATACCATTATTTATTTTGACCACTTTTTCCAGTTCTATCTTTTTAGTATTAATTAATTGGACCATCACACTATCAGACACTGCAGCAACTTTGTCAAATAAATCATAAGCCTTATTTTCCAAATCAAAATACAAATCAGTATCTATTGGATTTTTTAAGTACAGATGACTAGTATAAATTAGTTTACAGGAAAGTCGGTCTTTGAATGCTTTTGCAATAAAGAACTGATAAATATATTGGAGATGAACTATTAATCTCTCTTTACTGTTGAAAATTTTATAAACCAAATCTACAATCCGACTGGCATATTTCTCCTGATTTCTTGTACTATCAATGATAGATCTCTTGTGGCCCTTATAATATGGTATATTTATATAAGTAATTTCATTTCTTATATCAATTTTAAACTCTTCATTGGCTGGGTCTCCTACCTCCATAAGGAATAACTCTATCTCAGGAAGTTTTAATAACCCATTAGATAAATGCTTAATAAAGGTTCCAACTCCATAATTACCTCCCCTATCACTGCTGTTTATAATAATCCAAGTAATCATTATAATAACTATTTAAAGTATTAATTGTAGTCCTATCCCGGTTATTCCATGTAAGATTCCAAAAGGCAAGTCTCCATTTGAATAATTTCTATTAAACCATATCTCGTTAGAAATGCTTTGGTTTGTAATTTGAGTCCAGGATTCCCATTCAGTAAATACTTTTGAGTTCTCACAATAATTTAATTTAAATATCATTCGAAAAATACTACTCGCAAAAAAATCTCCGTCTTCTGTTTGAAATACAATCTTTTCGATTCTTTCTTCACTATTATTAAAGCCTTCGGTCAATCGATTAGATATTTGATCCAAAATAGGTTGTAATCGTTTCATATATAAATATTTGGATTTCAACCCTGTCTTAGATGAATAGTTTTCAATTGTTAGGTCTTCTTTGAAACAACTTTTTATTTTTTCTAATGTAAAGGCTAACAATAAGCGGTTCAAATAAGATCTGGGTAATTGACTAAAATCATTTAATGAACTAAAAAATTTTACAATTAAGGTTTCTATTTTATAATTATACAATTGTTCATCATGTAAGATTGCTAGCAGATTCAATAAAACAATAAAATCTTCTATTTGATTAAGTGTACATCCATCATATTTGTGCAACCCATTTTGAATTATTTTGTCAGATATTCTATCAAGCTCATCAATGAATTGAATTAAAATATGTCTGTTTGTTAGGGATGCTATTTTGTTTATATTCTCATTTCCATTTCTAATACGAGTCATAAAATATATGCCTATTCCCATTGCTCCTTTCATCAATCCAGGTTCTGAATAACGACTGTAGATAAAATGATTAAAAAGAACATTGTCAATTTGGGCTAGTACTTTATCTGTATCCGCCTCTACAAAACCATTTTGAACCAAGTATTCAATACCCCAGCCAATTCCAGCCAATCCGTTTTCAAAATCCCAGGGAGTATTTGGATCGATTTCCTCAAATATTTCATCCAGCAGTTCACCGGCATAATTTTCATAGATTTTGTTCTGGGTTTTGCGCGCTAAATGATAAAAAAAGATAGTGATCCCCATTTTCCCATGCATTAAACCAGGGTTATCAATGAAGCTGGCATTAATCAATAGTATATTTATAATCCTTTGCAGAATGTTTTGCTGTAAAGCTTCCAAGGTATGACCATTTGCAGTTAACCCATCCTCACCTGAACCTCCTGAAGTGATTTATTAAAAATAACTATATTTCTATTGAAGACTTGCCCAGAAGGAATATCTGACAATAATACAATCTGAATAGCATTTAATCAGCAAAACTGACGGCAATTCTGAATATCTAACGGTCCGGATTAATTTTGTGCCAGGTAAGCTTTAAGCTTGTTCACTAATACCGGTTTATACTTCCGTGAAAAAGACACTTCCCCATATCCTTTTACTTTGACTTTGGCAGATGTGTAATCCAGACTTTCTATATACCGGAAGTGAACAATATGTGATTGATGGCATCTACAGAATTCAAGTTTAGATAAGTTCTGCTCGAACCACCCAATGCTGTGAAACGCTTCAATGAAAGTTCCATCACAAAGTGTGATAACAGAATGCCTTTTGGTCGTCCGAATTAAAACGACGGATTCTGTTTTAACAAATTTAACGCCGTTGCACATTTTTACTTCAATAACCAATTGTTTTTCCATAAACTGATTACAATTATCTGGTTAAACATATTAATACCTGAACGAATTAACATTTACCCTTATCATTGTTTACAGACAGAAACTCTTAAAACTTCAAATATTACTATGCCTCCTATAAATTCTGCTTACCTGAAACCCGACCTCAACTGCTTCTGTCTAATTTTCAAGGAATATAAACAAATTTAAGAAAAAATACAATTGAAATAATTTTTGAAAAGGATAGTAAGTCCGGCTTGCCTGGTGCTAGATCCTAGGTTCAGATGTCTATTGCCATTCGTATCCTTGGCATAGGTGGGATTTTGTTTCAAAAGGTTTCAGATTATTACAGGTTGTTGCAGGTTGTGCAGGTTAATGGTACATACCCTTAACAGCACAATCTATAACAACCTCATTAACTCATTGATCTTCTGCAGATAATCCATAATCTGGTTTGAATTCAATTCCCTTGGGTCTGGAATTTATGTGACCGTTTTTTGGCGGATTTTTTCGAAACAAGTAAAGAAGAGAATATGAGATGACCTTAGGGGCTACATAGTTTATCCTTATTAACTCGATATTTTTCAAAATTCTCTGGATGAGAACTTTTCCGGAACTAAAAAGTTTGGCCGGTAAAACAATCAAAAGATAAAGTCAAAAATTTCTTGCTGTTTCAGTCTCATCCATTGGATCAGAAGTCTGATTTGAATTTTAATGGTCTGATCGAACCCACCTGTAAAGCACATTTAATGAGTGAATTGTTAATAAGGATCAACTAAAATAAACTTACAACCATAATTACGGTATTATCATTTTCATCTAATCCTTCAACCATCATTATAAATTCTTCCTTCTTATTAATATGCAAAGGTTTTGATTCCGTAAAGTCCGGTTCACTAATCAGGTTTTTTAATTCAGTTGGAGAGACAGTCATATATATTTTTTTATCATTTATGATACCTTCCGGCCAAAAATCAGGCCCTCCATCCCAATTATTTATTAAACCAGATGATTCATTCTGACTGCTCAACAGACTTGATCCTTTACCTAAGTTCGGATAATAAATAATATTGTTCTGACTTTTGCCTACTAAACAAAAAGCAGTTATAAACATTACGTTATTTACTTGCATGGTAAAAACACCGAAATAATTTTTTCCTGACTTTTTGAACTTATCCATAGAAGCTGGATTTTCAGCACGAAATTCATTGGGCAATCGATACTTTCCCAAATCAATAAAATAGCTGGGAACAATTCTTGAATTCAAGATTGTAAAAACTGTATCATTATATAAGCTTTTAAAATATACCCTTTTATCATAAATATAAAATGGTTGAAAGCCCGTTAAATACAGCATAGACACATCATTAGATTCATTTAACCATTTAAAATGATTTCTTACTGAGCTGATGGTATCGTTATGTCGGTTCGTTAGCCTAAATACAAAATCCTCATTACCAATAATACACATATCATAACATAAAAATTCATTCCTTCCAAGTGAATATATATAACTCATCATGGGTACGGACACTGACTCCAAAATGTCTCCATCATAAGTATAAAACAATAACTTTCTGCTCATTAAGGTTTGAATAGCAATAACCTCTTCTGATTCAATGAGTGAAACCATCTGAATCTGATCAATCTCGTTTGGACCATTTCCTGAACTGCCGATTTTGCGAATGAATTTTCCATTGTAATCAAAAACTAAAACATGATCTGTATTTCCGACGAAAATATATTTTGTGGCAAAATGGAATTCAGGCATCGAACCAACCAAGCAATTACTGTCAGTCTGCAATGGTATATAATGTACATCAGATCCAATACTACCCAACATTATACGCTCCTTTTTCTTTAATAAATCTTCATAGTCAATCTTAAAAGGAACTTTTCGTAATTGTATTTCCTGATTCTTTAGTTGATGATTATCCATTACCAATGCCTTATCACTAGATATACTATCCAATTGAGAAGAAATCGAATTTTTTTCTGTTGGATCTTCGTAATTCTGCTTAAGTTGTTTATGACATGCAAGATTAAAAAGTAACACGGCAAGTAATAATGCACATATTATTTTCATTGGCGGGTATTTTATGAGTAAAAATTTTGTTATCTATTTTCTACATTAATTTAAATTAATCTATGTTGGTTTATTTTATGTGATTGTCGTATCAATTTTCATTTCATGAATATAATGATATAATTTCTCATTAATAATTTGGTGTAATGATTACTCCCTCAATCCTGCTAATTCAGAAGAGGCGAATTATTTTAATATAAATTAACCTAAATTAATTTGGATTTATCAACTGGCATATAGCACTTTACATTTCAGAGAATAGTTTTTTAATTTTTCTTATTGTATTGATCGAATGATTGGTTTGTGCTGCTATCTGTCGCAATGACAGATTAGTTTCTCTTATAATCGCAATGATGTCCATGTATTTTTCCATAAGTTTTTCTCTGCTGGCTCTGGCTCCACTTTTACGACCCTGATACTTACCCTGAAGCCTTGCCCTTTCGATGCCTTCTTTTTGTCGTTCTTTTCGGCTATTGGCTTCGATTTCCACGGCACTTGCCAACATTTGAAGCAGGAGCATGAAAGTTGTATTCTCCTTGCCATTCTCAAAGGATAACATATCAAATTGTTGAATATATAATCCCACTTTATACTCGTGCAGGGTATTAACAAAATCAAGGATATTTGTAACATTTTTACCAAGACAGCTAACCTCATTTACCAATACCAATTTTGTATCGTGTTCATAAACATAATTGAAAACCGGATCATGCACCTGGTAATACTCTTTGTCGTCGCTTATATCCTCTGGATCAAAAACTGTCTCTGAGATAACTGCGTCAATTATCCATTCTTTATGCCGGGCAACTTCTTTCAATTCATTTATTCGGGCTTCATAGTTTTTTGGATCTATTCTCACTCCTGTGTAAATAATAGCATTCATCTGTATCCAATTAAAAGATACCCTAAATATAATACATCATATTGAAAAAATCAACAGATTTCATGATTAGATATCATATTATGAAATATCCTTAAAATGATACATGAAATATTCAATCTTCAGTGGCGTCAGGTTTTACAAAAAGTTAGAAAAGAAACTTCGGTATATGAATAGAATCAGGAAAATATCTTTGTAATTTCACATTATGTATTATCGCAGGAAAATATTATTATCATTATTGCAAGCCTTTGATGGTGAATTGGATAGTATGAGTCTGCAAAAATTATTGTTTTTGGTATCACGTCGGCAGGCCGATAAATCATTTCATTTTGTTCCATATAAGTATGGCTGTTTTTCGTTCCAGGCAAATTCCGATTTGGAAACACTTGCCAAATATAATCTTATAGCTAAATCGAACAATAAATGGAAAAAAACAGACTACGTTGATTACATAAAGGAAATAAAAACCAAGGACCAACTAGCAATCAGATTCGTAAAACTT
>Ga0074195_1004515_pt1 | contig 11371 bp, 9 predicted proteins | sample EPASupsiteHSE623_FD_64525 | JGI IMG/M metagenome (GOLD analysis project Ga0074195, IMG submission 64525) | Bioremediated contaminated groundwater from EPA Superfund site, New Mexico - Sample HSE6-23 | ecosystem: Environmental > Aquatic > Deep subsurface > Groundwater > Contaminated ...
CAGGGATAGACACAGTAAAATCAATCAAAACGGGAGGCATGGCAAAAAATATCCCGACGGAACCACGACGAGAGATTTCAGGCTCATTATTCAATTAGAAAATGCTAGCCCGCCCTGCTCGCCCTGCATGACCCCATAGAAGCGCTGCGTTACGAATGATTCCTGAAAAACGTATAATTTGTGTGCTGGATACACGCTGCAAGCAGCTTTCAGGGTGGATACGCTGTTTCAGGCGATTTCCGGTAAAGGCTTCGGCGAAAACTGATAATGGAAAAATCCCTCCGAAAACACTGGGGCTATGATTCGTTCCGTCCGTTGCAGCGCGAAGCGGTTGAAACCGCGCTGTCCGGGCGCGATGCGCTCGTGGTGATGCCGACGGGCGGGGGCAAGAGCATCTGCTATCAGCTTCCAGCCGCGATGGAGCGCGGGCTTGTGCTGGTCATCTCGCCGCTTATCGCGCTTATGGACGACCAGGTCGCGGCGGCGCGCGAAGCCGGGCTGGCGGCGGACGCGCTTCATTCCAATCTAGACGCCGCCCGCCGACACTCGGCGTACCGCAATCTGGCGGAGGGCAAAACCCGGCTACTGTATGTCAGCCCCGAGCGGCTTTTTGCCGTGGACCTGTTCGAGTCCGTCGCCGGCAAGCCGCTGCTTTTTGCCGTGGACGAGGCGCACTGCGTCTCGCACTGGGGGCACGAGTTCCGCCCCGAATACCGGCGTCTGCGCGAAGTGCTGGAGCGGTTTCCGGACGCCGCGCGCATGGCGCTCACCGCGACCGCGACGATGGCCGTTCAGGACGATATTTGCGCCCAGCTCGGCCTGCGCGAGCCGGCGCGCCTTATCGGCCACCCGGACCGCGCCAATCTCGTATACCGCGCTTTCGCCCGCCGCGACCAACTGGGGCAGATTTCAGCCGTTGTCCGCCGGCATGGCGGCGAGGGCGGCATAGTTTACGCGCAGACGCGCAAGGATGTGGAGCGTATCGCGGCGGGGCTGCAGCGCGCGGGCGTTTCCTGCGCGGCCTATCACGCGGGACTCCCCGCCGAGGAGCGGCGGCGCGCGCAGGAGGGTTTCGTCAACGAGCGGCTGGATGTCATAGTGGCCACCATCGCTTTCGGCATGGGCATAGACCGCTCGAACGTGCGTTTTGTAATCCATGCCAACACGCCGCGCTCGGTGGAGCATTACCAGCAGGAATCGGGCCGCGCTGGCCGCGACGGGCTGCCCGCCGAATGCGTGCTGCTGTTCGCCGCCTCGGACCTTGTCATGCACCGCAAACTGGCGCTGCTGGACGGCAATATCGCGCCGGAGCGCCGGCTGGTGCTTGACCGCCAGCTTCGCGATATAGGCCGCTACGCCGTAGCGCCGGTCTGCCGGCACCGCCTTCTTACAGAGCATTTCGGCGCGCGCTATGAGCCGAACGGGGCCGCAGGCTGCAAAGCCTGCGACGTCTGCCTCGGCGAAACAAAAAGCCTTGAGCCCGCCGAAGCGGTCCTGACCGCGAAAAAAGTGCTGAGCGCGGCCTGGCGCGCCGAGGGCCGTTTCGGAAAGGAGTATGTGGTGAACCTCCTGTTCGGCCATCCTGACGAGCGCATGGGCCGCAACGGGCATGACAAGCTGAAAGTGTTCGCCCTTCTCAAAGACGCGGGCAAAGACGCCATCCGTTCCTGGATTGACCAGCTCACCGTGCAGGGTTTTCTGGAAATAACCGAGGATGGCGACTATCCGCTTTTGCGCATCACCGAAGCGGGCCGCGCGCTTTGCCGCGACGAGGGGACCGTGCGTCTTGGCGTGCCGGCCGCGCCCGCGGCGGGCAAAAAGAAAGCCAAAGCTCTGGCGAAAAACGCCGCTCTCGTTTCGCCGGAAGACCGGGAACTTTTCGAGCGGCTGCGCGAACTGCGGCGGCTTATCTCGGCGAAACTGGCGCTGCCGCCCTACGTGGTTTTTCACGATACCGTGCTGGTGGAGATGTCTGTCAATAAACCGCGCGCGCCGCAAGAGCTGTTGGAGCTAAAAGGCGTGGGCGAGCAAAAACTGGCGCGCTACGGCGCGGCCTTCCTCAAGGTAATAGCCGGCGCCCCGCCGGAAGACGAAGCGAGGTTGTTTTGAATTCAAGTTGCCAAAGCGGCGCACAGCAGGTCAATCAGCGCTTTGGCGTGGCGGCCTTGCGGGTCTTTTGAAGGCATGAATTCGGTTATTTCCAGAAATGCCGTCCTATCGTCTTGCAACAGCAGTTTAAGAATTTGTCCGGTTTCACAAAGCGACAGTCTGGCTTCTCTTGGCATGTACGCCGCGGGCATTGCGTCCGCCGCTATCACGTCCACGTCGAAATGCAGCAGCAGCTTGCGCTCCTTCTCAATTGCCGCCAACGCGGCTTGGACTGATTTCGCGATGCCTCTCTCCCTCAACTCGCCGAGCGAAACGCATGGAATGCCGATGTCATTAGCCGGTTTTTCCTGATTGCCGATGACCGTGATACTTGCGGTAGGCAGTTTGCCGCCGGGCCAGTAATCGGATTCCTGCGTCGCCATCCATAACCCCATTCCCGCGCTGCCGCAACAGGTATCAGGAAGCGGCGAGATGGAGTCAACATCCCCGTCCAGAGAAATAACATGCACCTTGTCGTTTCCGTGCCATTGCGCCATTCCGGCGGTTGTGCCGACTATGATGCTGCAATCCCCGCCGAGGCATAGGCATAGCCCGTCTTTGACCGCGGGGCCTATTTTTTCCATGAATGCGCCGGTCTGCCGCCATACGGTTTCCGGCAGAGGCCAATTCCTTACCGGGTGATCGTTGTGCCTCCGTCCCCGAGACAGCGGGACACCGCCGAGGTCGTGCACTTCAACTCCGGCGTTTGCGGCGAGACGGCTGATTATTCCGTTTTGCCGGAAATGTCCGGCTGAAAGCTCCGTGCCCTCATGGAGACAGCCGGCGCTGGTTGGAATATCGAAGACATATATTTTTCGCATTTTTGATCCTTTAACGGTTCAACAGTCGTTCCGACAAGAGTGCGCGCGCGGCGGCGAGTTCGGCGTCAGCAGGGGCGCACAGTATGCCTTTTTCATAACCGCCGCGCGCGCTTGCGGCGCACATAGCGGCGGCGTTTTCGGCGGCGGCGATAAGTTTTTTCGCCGCGGCCGCGTCGCCGGATTGCGCGACCAGAATCGCCAGCGCGGCTTGCGGAGCTATATAGTTCGGCTCCAGCCGCAGCGCCGCCGAGAAGTCCTCCGCCGCTTTCGGATAAAGCCCCAGCAGGGCGTATATTCCGCCGCGCTGATAGCGGTAAAGCGCGGATTTGGGGCTGAGTTCCGCGGCGCGGTTTAGTTTATCCAGCGCGGCGTACGGAGAGGGAACGGGGTTTTGCAATTCCAGCCGGGCGGCGTCAAACCATATTCCCGTGTCCTGCGGGTAAATCGTCAGCGCTTGCCGCGCGGCCTCCGCGCGGACAGCCGGCGCGGACGGTGAATTGAGTCGCTCAAGCGCGTTGCGTCCATACGCCTGCACTATCGCGGCGCCGGCGCAAAAAATGAACGCCAATGCCGGTACGGCGCGGGGCAGCCGGCGAACCGGCGCGGTTTCAGCTTCCGGCTGCGCGCAGGCCAGCATTCCGAAAAACAAAAACGACACTGGCGCGTAAAACATAATCCCGTCGGCGAGCGATTGCGTAAATACCGCGCCGGCGATAAGCACTGGCCGCAGCGCGGCGGGATTTTTGCGCCCGTTCCAAAACGCGCCCAAAGCGAAAATCAAAAACAGGACCGCGGCGGGCAACCCGCTTTCCGCCGCGAGATTGAGCGGCTGCGAATGCGCGCTTAGCGCATAGCGCCCGAAAAAAGACAGCCCCGTTTGATATGCCGTGGTCAGCGCCAGATACCCGCGTTCGAAACACCCCGCGCCTATGCCGCAAAGCGGGTTATGCGCGATGACCGCCAGCGCCACCTTCCATATATGCAGCCGTCCCAGAGCGTACGGGTCGCCGGATTTGAAAACAGCGTCAAGAATTGATTGCGGCGCCAGCAGACCGGCGGTTGTAACCGCCGCCGCGCACCAGAGCAGCGCTTTCCAGCGCCGGCTATATGCCAGCGCAAGCGCAACGGCGGCGGCGCAGGCCAGCAACCCGCCACGGCTGCTTGTTGCTGCCACGGCGGACAATGCGATTACCGCCGGCAGCGCGGACGCACCGCGTTTCCAGCGCGGATAAGTTTCATCGAGAACTATCGCGAAAGAACCGGCGAAAGCCGCCGCCGCGAAACAGGCGGCGGCGTTCAGCCGCGTGCCCTGAAATACCGCTCCCAACCACTCGCCTGAATAAAACTTCGCGGTCAGAATCCATAACGCGGCCGCGTATGCGGCGATATGGGCGATGCGTGTTATCCATTCCTTCGCGCGGCCTCCCGCTCCGCAAACGGCGAAGTAAAAGGCCGCGTAAACCAGATAATGCGAGACCGTCCACACGCTGTTGAGCGGCTCGCCCGAAAACGGCAGCGCAATAATCAGCCAGCCGCATAAAAGCGCCAGCGGTTGCGCGGGCGCGATGTCGGCGCGGCGCAGCGCAGGCCACGCCAGCGGCCAGAACGCGAGCGATAGCCCCGCCCACGCCGCGACGCCCGGCTGCCAGCCGGCGCTGACAACAGCCAGCCACCAGAGCGTAATGCCCGCCGGCGCAATCAGCGCGGTTTTTGAGGAGGAGGATTCCACCATTTTATCCATTGCGCTTTCCTTTCATAAACTCCGGCGGCAAGCGGGGCGTTGCCGAGCTGCTCATAAATTTTGGCGAGAGAATCGTAGCTTGCAGGGCGGAACGGGTCCAGCCGCAGCGCGCGCTCATAATCAACGGCGGATTTTGAGAGAAACGCGCGGTTCGTTGCCGCCTGCAATTCATCCGCCTGCGCCAGCAAAAGCGCGGCCCGCGGATTTTGCGGGTGCTCGCCGGAGGCTTTCTGCAAAGCCGCTGTTGCGCGGATTGCGTCGCCGGAGTCGAAAAACGCTTCCGCGCGCAATACTGCGATATCGGCTTTATGGTCCAGTGTCGCGGCGTAAATTCCGGCGAGACCGGCGCAAATTATCGCCGCCGCCAGCAAAAACCTGTGTCCCCGCTGCCCGATACGCACTGTCCGCGGCTGTTCGCAGGCCATGCCCAGCAACCAGCAGAAAAGCAGGAAATTAGGCGGCGTGACGAGTATGTAATCCATAAGCGACATGAACAGCATGGCGGTTATGGACCATTTTTCCGGGCGGCGTGTCTTGACGGTGCGGTACAATATCCAGCCGAGCCAGAGCGCAACCGCGAGCAGTCCCGTTTCGGCGGCAAGCTGCAACGGATATGAGTGCGCGAATGTTGTGGAAAAGCGCGCGCTGCCGGGGATGTGCACCGTCGCGTAAGCGTAGCCGAACGTGCCGGGGCCGAAACCGGAAAGCGGCCTCAGTTTTATGAGTTCCACGGCGGCCTGCCACCACGAATAACGCTGCGCGAGGCTGAATGTGTTCATGTGCAGCACAACCAGCCCTCCTGCGAACGCCAGCATGACGGCGGCTGATTTTTTTACAACCCCGCCGCGGAATACAAGATACAGCAAAAAAGCCATGTAAAGTCCCAATAACGCGCCTCGGGATTTCGTAAATGACAGCATGCCCGTAAATACCAGAACTTCAAACCATTTACCGCGAAAATATAATGCCGGTATCAAAAGCGCAAGCCAGCCGGCGAACATATTCTCGTTGAAAAACAGAGAGGTTATATGCTCCTCTCGCCGTATGATTTGGTATAGCGCGAAAGAGCACAGTAACCACCCCGCCCGTCGCAACCATACGAACACGATTTCATTGGTTTTCGTATTTGAAATTACTGAAGCATATAACACAACAATACCAGCAATCCAGTTCAGCGCGGCTTCGCGGCAATAGCCCGGCGCGGGGCTGAGCGCCCACGCCAGCAGCCATGCTCCGCAGGCCAGCAGCGGCACCGCCGGCAGCCGTAAAAAATCCGGCATTTCGCCCGACAACGCGCGCGCGGCAAGCCACAGCGCCAGCCCGCCGAAAAGCGCGGATTGGACAAGCGTTTGCGACCACAAATCCATCCCGCCGCGCAGCAACGGATACACCGCAAGAGCGATTGCGAGAGTGAGAACGGCGATTTTATCCGCAGATTTAATTGTCATGTCTTAAAAAAACGGCGCCCCGCGTCGTGTCACGGAGCGCCGCCGTATCCAGAAGGTCTAGCAGAGCCTTTCTAAAGTCTCTCTTTCGTCGCGAAAGCGACGATTTTGGCCTGAGACGCAGCGGACTGAGGCGGGCAGGCCGTACGCCGAAGGCCGCGAAGTATCAGAGGTAAAAGCGGCGCTTGCAGCAGAATACGGAGACTTTAGAAAGGCTCTCAGGATTCCACTATGCGCGGCGTCACGAAAATAAGCAGTTCCACGCGCTGGCGGGTGGTGGCTTTTTTCTTGAAAAACCAGCCGAGCAGCGGAATATCGCCCAGCACGGGCACTTTGTAGACGGTGTCGCTGGCGTTGTCGTAAATAAGCCCGCCGATGACTATGGTATCGCCGTCTTTGGCCATGACGGTGGTGTCGGCGCTGCGGGTGTCCACGCCCGGCGCGCCGCTGGCCGTGGGCACAGTGGAAGCCACCTGGCTTACCGACGGGTTGAGCTTCATGGCGATTTTGCCGTCCGCGTTGACTTGCGGCGTTACCTTGAGGGTTATGCCGGTATCTATCCAGTTGACGGTGGTGTTTATGATGGGCGGAGTGGCATTGGTGATGGTCGTGTTCACGTAGGGAATCTGCGTGGTGATGTTTATCTTGGCTTCCATGTTGTTGAACGTGGTGACCTTCGGGTCGGAGAGTACCTTCGCCTTGCCCTTTTGCAGCGCGGCGTTGAGGCTGACGCGGAATATATAGTCGTTGGTGATGTGCCCGAAGTTGAAAAATCCGCTGGTGGCCTGGTTGGCCGGAGTGGGGTTGAGCACGCCGAAACCGCTGCCGCTGTTGGTGTTCACCGGCAGGTTATGCACCACCCCGTCGGGAGAGGTGTATGTGCCCCCGCCCGCGGTGGCGTTTGACGCGCCGAAAAAGTTCAGGCCCGCCGCGCTGCCGTAATTTGCCGACGTGACGCCGGTGAAATTCCAGTCTATGCCGAAGGCCGAGGAATCGTTGAGGTTGACTTCCACGATTTTGGTTTCGATGAGCACCTGCATCGGCTTGCGGTCTATCTGGCTGAGTATGCGCCCCGCGGTGTCTATGCCGCTGGCGATATCGGTCACTATCAGCATGTTGTTGACGGGGTCCACCGTGACGGCGCCGGTTCTGCCTTCCGCCGTGATGACGCCGGCCAGCATGAGTTTTGCGTCCGCGGCTTTTATGAAATTGAGCGGGAAGACTTTTGTAACCTGCGCACCGGTGGTTTTTTCCGCCGTTATGGCCTGCGAGGTGGTGACGCGCAGTATGTTGGAGCCTATCTGCTGTATTGCCAGCCCCCGCAGCGAAAGCACGGCGCTGAAGGCCTCGTCGAACGGCACTTTGACGAGGTGCACGGCGACGTTGCCGGAAACCTCGTCGGCGAATATCAGATTCAACCCGGCTCTGGCGGCCAGTTCGCCGAGAACGTCGCGCACCTCGGCGGAGTCGTCGTAATCGAGCGTGACGGGATACTTGGGCAGGGTGGCCAGAATATCGCGGTAGGCCGCGCGTTTTTGCGGGCCGTAATCAGGTCCGGGCGGCATAGTGGCAGCCGCGGCGGCGGGTTCCGGTTGAAGGGCGGCTGCCTGGCCGGGCTGGCCGGAGGAAACCTCGTCCGCGCCGGTGCGCGGCTGGGCCGCGCCGCCCCCTACGGGCTTGAGCTGGATTTTTATGACGTTGCCGGAGCTGGAAACGCTGTATTCCGCCTTGGCGCCAAGCTGGAGGACGACGCGGACTATGCTCAGCGGCGTTTTCTGATACTGCTCGGCGCGAACGGCTTTGAGCAGGCCGGCACCTTCGAGCTTTTTTTCCTCCCCTTTCATCCTGGCGTTGAGGAGCTCCAGTATTACGCGCGGCGGTTCGGCAGTGGCGAAAGAATCGTATTGCACCGGCTGGTCAGTGGTGATGACGACGCCGTTTTCCGTCATTTCCACGGATTCCACGCCGGACGCCTCGGCCGCCGCCCAGACGGGCGCCAACTGGAGCTGCAGCAGCAGCGCCGACATCAATAAAGCGATGGTTTTCCTCATTTTCATTGCTCCTCTGATTTATCCACATCCCCGTCTGCGGTATCCCCGTCTGCGGTTTTAGATTTGCGTTCGCCTTTTTTCGCGCTCGGATTCTTCTCCGACGCCATCGCCAGCGTCAATACCGCGTTGTCCTCGGACATCAGGGTGACCTGGCGGATTTTTTCCTGGATGACGCCGCTTATCCGGGGAACCTGCCTGCCCTTCCTGTCGAGCAGCCTGCCTTTCACGAGATAGTAGGCCGCTCCGGTCTGGGAATCGTAAAGCATCGCGCGCTTGTCTCCGGGAAATGTGACTATTCCGGCGAGCGCCAGGTTTTTTATATCCGGCGGCTTGCCCGGTACCGCTTTTACGGCGGGGCGCTTGCGCGCGGACGCCGCGCTTACCGGCACGGATATGAACGGGTCCCGCGCGAGCGAAGGGCGGTAAAGCTGCTCTGCGGTTATGGCCGCGGAGGTGGAAAGCGAGACCTCACGCCCGGCATCCGCCGGCGCGGGGGATTGCGCGCCCGCCGCACATGTCATGGCGGCGGAAAACGCATAAATCAGCATTAGACTTGCTCCCGAATAAGGTTTATGAGGCAAAAAGACAGGATTTTGGCTGGCAACGCAGCGGACAGAGGCGAGCACACTCCGGCGGGGTGTGTAAGCCGATGGCCGCGAAGTTGCCGGACAAAAGCCGTGATTTTTGCCCAAAAACTTATTCGGGAGCAGGTCTATTGGAGCTTTCATCTTACCCCTTGTACTGGTAGGCGATAAGCACGAAACTCGCCGAAGAATTGCCCGAATCCGCTCCGCGGACGTTGAGGTCCCTCACCGCGAACAGCCGCTGCGATGTGGCAAGCGCCGCAAGGAACCGGCCCAGCGCGTGATAGTTGCCCGTAACCTGCATGATGTAGCGCACCTCGCTGTGATAGGCGAGGTCTTTGGCGCCCTGGGATGAAAAGGAGTTTATCGTGACGGCGTTGTACCTGGAGAGGTTCATGACCGTCCGCAGCAAATCGGGCACTTTTTTGCCTTTCGGCAGCCGTTTCTCGGCGTCCTGTTCGCGCAGCGACAGTTCTTTCAGCTCCCTGTTAAGCGCATCGAGCCTGCCGGCCGTGCCTTTGGCTTTGGCGATTCGCGAGTTGATGTCCGTGATTTTAGCCAGGCCGTCGGCCTTGCGCGCGGCATAAGGCTGCCAGAGATACTTGAAATAACCGAACCCCGCCAGCGCGGCGAATACTACTCCCGCGATGATGGTTTTCAACTGGTCTCCGCTCAATTTGCTGTTGCCCGCAGTGTCGGCCATATATCACATTTTTTTCGTCGCGTATAATCCGGTGATGGGGAAGGTGAACAGGTTCGGCCCGACGTTGACCTGCCCCAGGTTGACGTTTGAGAATCTGCCGTCGTCCTCCAGCCGGGAGAGCCAGAGCGCCACATCGTCGCCGTTGCGGGCACTGGCCGTTATCGTGAAATCTATTTTCCCGTCTTCCCTGAGCTGGGTGCGCAGTTCGGTCATCCAGACGGTGGCGGGCAGGCTTTTTTCGATGTCCGACAGGAACACCGGGTAATAATAGCGCGAGGAAATGAGCCCGTTGAGCGCGTCGAGATGCGCGGCGGAGGCGGCGCGCAGCGCCTCCAGCTCCGTCACCTTGCTGACCTTCGAGTCGAGCTCCCGCAAGGCGGATTCCTTCTGCCTGAGGTCTTTTTCTATCGCGACGGTGCTTTGGATATGCATGAAGGTCAGTCCCGTGAACACGACGAGAATGACGACCGCGCCGCCCGCTATGCGCATGTTCCGGGTGCGCTGCCTCTGGTTTTCCAGGAATTCGGGCGGAATCAGGTTTACGCGTATCATCGGATTATTCCCAATCCCACAGCTTTCTCAGCGCCAGCCCCGTCGCCACCGTGAGCGAGGGCGCCAGCTCCGGCGGCACCGTTTCGCCCTTGACGGAACCCAGCAGGCTCAGCGGGGTGACGACTTCCACGTTTATTTTCAGCTCCGAAGCCAGAAACGACGCCAGATTTTTGAGGCTGGCGGAGCCGCCGGTTATGTAGAGCGTAGACACCGCGCGGTCTTTGGCCTGCGAAAGGTAGAAATCCAGCGAGCGGTGCACCTCCCCGGCGAGGTCCCTCACTATGCCGGTAATTATGCCGCAAGCCTGCTCCTCCTGCGAGGGAGCGCCGCCGGGCGCCGCGGGCGCGGTCCCGTCCATGCTTATGCCGACGAGGCGCTTCAATTCCTCGGCTTTCGCCGGCTCTATGCCCAGAGTCTTGGAAATCGTGCGGGTGAAGGTGTTGCCCGCTATCAGGATGTCGCGCGCGACGCGGGTCATGCCGCCTTCGATTATGACCAGATTCGTGACCTTGTTGCCGATGTTGAGCGCGACGCAGGCGCCGCCCTCCGGCTGCGGCAGCCTTTCGAAAACGGTCTCCAGCGTGAAAGCGTCCACGTCTATCACCAGCGGCGACAGGCCGGCGGCTTTGAGTATTTCCAGCTTCTCGTTTATGAGGTCCCGCTTGGCGGCGACCAGCACCAGCTGCGTCTTCTTCTGTCCGTCCTCTAGCACGTCGCCTATTATGTGGCAGCCGAGATTGACGTCTTTTATGTCGAAAGGGATGTACGGCTCCGCCTCGGCGGCGAGCATCAGGGGGAGGTCTTTCTTCGCGATTTTAGGGATGGAGATGTAGCGCACGATGACGGCGTTGCCGGAGACCGAGGTGGCCACGGTCCTGCACGAGATTTTCTGCCGCTCAAAAATCCCCTTGATCGTCTGGGCGGTCACAAACTTTTTTTCTTCGGGCGTGGCGTCGGATTTGAATTGCAGCGGCGAATGCCCCCAGCCCTTGAGATGGCAGGTCTTGTCGTTGGCGGCGAGCCAGACGACCTTGACGGCGTGGCTGCCTATATCCACGCCGACAAGCTCCTGAGAGCCCGAGAAAAGGCCTTTGATTGCGGAGACGGAACCTGGTAATTTACCCATAGCGGCAGCTTTCGCTTAGTAATGTATATACAATTACTTCCAATGTGGCAAGCGTTTTTTGCCAGTTTTTTGCCAGTACGTGCGCCAGCATTTTCTAATTGAATAATGAGCCTGAAATCTCTCGTCGTGGTTCCGTCGGGATATTTTTTGCCATGCCTCCCGTTTTGATTGATTTTACTGTGTCTATCCCTGCCGATTCG
>Ga0074195_1004516_pt1 | contig 11371 bp, 13 predicted proteins | sample EPASupsiteHSE623_FD_64525 | JGI IMG/M metagenome (GOLD analysis project Ga0074195, IMG submission 64525) | Bioremediated contaminated groundwater from EPA Superfund site, New Mexico - Sample HSE6-23 | ecosystem: Environmental > Aquatic > Deep subsurface > Groundwater > Contaminated ...
AATATGCTTTGAAAAACCGTTAAGTATCTCTCTTGATATCAGGAGCACCGGGAAAGAACTGATTATTACGGGTAAGATAAAAGGAGACACCCAGCTTGTCTGCAACAGGTGTCTGGAACGGTACGGTTTTTGTCTCGACACCAATTTTAAAGAGGAATTCTGCCATGCCTCTGACCTGGATGAGTTCAGGGAAGAGGGGCGGAATACAGATGACATCCATGTTTTTGAAGGAAACAGGATAAACCTTGAAGATATTATCCGCGAAAGCGTCTTATTGAGCATTCCGATGAAAACCGTTTGTGATGAGGACTGCCGTGGTTTATGTCCTGTTTGCGGCAAAAATTTAAATAAAGATAACTGCGGCTGCGAGATTACAACAGTCGATCCGCGGTTAGCAGATTTAAAAAAGTATTTTGAACGTTAGAATCTTGAAGGAGGTGTTTAAAAATGGGTGTACCTAAAAGAAGAAGGTCCAGTACGAAAAACAGAATGCGGAGAGCCCAGCAGAAAATTGATGCCCCGGGATTTATCTCCTGTCCGCAGTGTCATGAGCCAAAAATGCCGCACAAGGTTTGTCCCTCGTGTGGATATTACAAGGATAAAGAAGTTGTGGCAGTTGCAGCGGCGAAGTAGTTGCTAGTTGCTAGTTGCTAGGTGCTAGTGGCTGGTATGAAGTTATTAATGTCAATTATTTAATCAGGCGGTTCGCGTTTTGACGCGAACCGCCTGATTTTATACCTTCCTCGAAGCCGCAGGCATAGGGCATGTTTCATTGACAACTAACAACTAGCAACTAGCAACTAGCAACTCTTTTTTGCGTTTTTCGATTTTCTTTGTTATTGCAAAATGAAAAGAGGTATAATATACTATATTTAGAATATGGTATTATATGCTGAATATAATATCTGGTACTAAACAAATCGGTTTAACGGTGGTGAGCTTAATTGGTCAATTCATCTGTTCCAAAGCCGAGGCGACTGAAAAAGTTAAATATCCATATAGAAGAAAACCCGTTTGTCACTGATGATGAGCTGTCTAAATTATTTAAAGTAAGTGTGCAGACAATCAGGCTGGACCGCCTGGAACTGGGTATTCCCGAACTGCGAGAAAGGATGAAGCAGTATGCGAAAAAATCTTACACTCAGGTAAAGTCCCTGGCCGTCCCGGAAATTATCGGTGAACTGCTGGACATCGAATTAGATAAAACAGGGATTTCCCTGCTTGAGGTTACAGATGATATGGTTTTTCGGAAAAACGGCATTGCCAGGGGGCACGTCCTTTTTGCCCAGGCAAATTCCCTTGCTGTGGCTATTGTTGATACCGAAGTGGCTCTGACCGGGATGGCCAAGGTAACATTTATTAAACCGGTCAGGCTTGGTGAAAAAATAGTTGCCAAAGCGGTTATAAACAGCAGGAGTGGTAATAAATATAATATTTGGGTTACTTCAAAATCTGATAATGAGGTGGTTTTTAAAGGCGGGTTTAGGGTTTTTGCCGTGGATTACAAGGAGGGTGCTGCTGGTGAAAATCGTAGTTGACGCCATGGGTGGGGACTACGCCCCGGTCGAAATTGTCAAAGGTTCTATAGATGCGGCCAGAGAGTATAATATTGAGATTATCTTAGTCGGTGACGAGGTCAGAGTTAAAGCTGAGATTGCCAAATACGATACGCAACAACTAACCATTTCGGTTGTGCATGCCCCCGAAGTAATTGAAATGGGAGAACCACCTGCATCAGCCCTCAGAAAAAAGAAGAATTCTTCTATTGCGCTGAGTACTAAACTTGTCAAAGAAGGCGCCGGTGAAGCCTTCGTGTCAGCCGGAAATACGGGAGCAGTAATGGGCTCAGCACTGTTTGGGTTCGGCCGGATTAAAGGGATTCACCGACCTGCTATCGCCGGGATTCTGCCTACCATTAAAGGGATTACTCTACTCCTCGATATTGGGGCCAATGCCGAATGTGATGCCCAAAACCTGCTGCAGTTTGCTGTGATGGGGAATATTTATTCCAGCAAAATACTCGGTATAAATAATCCAAAGATTGGGTTACTAAATATAGGTCAGGAAGAGACGAAGGGGAATCCCCTGTATGTGGAAGCCTATAAAATGATTAAGGAAAGCGGCCTGAATTTTATCGGAAACGTGGAAGGCCGTGAAATTACTAGCGGCATCGCAGATGTCATAGTTTGTGACGGCTTTGTGGGAAATGTGGTCCTGAAATTCGGTGAAGGATTAGCCAGGGATCTGATGACAATGATAAAAGAGGAACTGGAGAAAAACATCTTTGTTAAAATCGGGGCTGCCCTGGTATTTTCCCAGGCTAAAGGACTCCGTAAAAGGATAGACTATGCTGAACACGGTGGCGCACTGCTTTTGGGGGTCAACGGAGTATGTGTTGTCGGTCATGGCAGCAACCAGGCCAAAGCGATGAAAAATGCCATCAGGGTGGCCAAGGAATGTATTGAAACCAATGTTGTCAGCAGTATCATGGAGATTATTGGTAATAATCTGAATGGAGATGATTCTGGTGCCGAATTGTAACAACCTGTCTGTTGGGATTGTCGGGACAGGTGTTTACCTGCCGGAGACGGTGTTAACAAACGCTGAACTGGAAAAAACGGTTGACACCAGTGATGAGTGGATCAGATCCAGGTCAGGCATCTGTGAACGCAGAATCATCAACGAAGGTGAGGCAACTTCCGATATAGCTTGCAGAGCGGCCAGAATGGCTGTACAGGATGCCGGTATTTCACTTCAGGAAGTGGATGCCATTGTAGTTGCCACGGTAACCCCTGACATGTTATTTCCCTCTACGGCCTGCCTGGTCCAGAACGGGTTGGGTCTGAACAGGGTGGCTGCCTTTGATGTGGGGGCAGGGTGTTCAGGGTTCGTCTATGCAATGGGGATTGGCAGCCAGTTTATCAAAACAGGTATGTATAATACAGTCCTGGTAATTGGGGCCGAGTCGTTGTCCCGGATAATCAATTGGCAGGACAGAAACACCTGTGTCCTTTTTGGGGATGGCGCCGGGGCTGCGGTATTGAGGCCGGTGCCGGAAGGGTTTGGGATCCTGTCTCTGGACCTGGGGGCAGACGGTTCAGGCGCCGATTTATTAAAACTGCCGGCCGGTGGTTCGCGGATGCCGGTTACCCATGAGAACTGTTGTAGCACTGACCATTATTTAAACATGTCCGGCCGGGAGGTTTTCAAATTTGCCGTCAAGATAATCGGTGAGAGCGCATTAAATGCCCTGGAGAAAGCCGGTTTGGACAAAAAGGATATCGATTGTTTCATCCCTCACCAGGCTAATATTAGAATAATTGAGGCCGCAGTAAGAAGGCTGAACCTTCCGATGGATAAAGTATTTGTAAATGTTCAAAAATACGGCAATACTTCGGCGGCATCAATACCTGTCGCAGTTCATGAAGCAGTGGCCGAGGGAAGGATTAAAAGAGGTGACATCGTAGTCTTGGTAGGGTTTGGGGCCGGTCTAACCTGGGGCGCCAGTGTAATCAAGTGGGCTAAATAGCAGATGAAGCTGCGTTTTAGGTTACCGGTTGATTTAAATATCAGGGGAGGAGGAATCAGATGATTAGAACACCGTTATGTGATTTATTGGGAATTGAGTACCCGGTTCTCCAGGGGGGGATGGCTTGGGTCTCCACAGCCAAGCTTGCCGCAGCAGTGTCTGAAGCAGGTGGTTTAGGCATTATCGGTTCAGGGCATAACGATGCCAGGTGGGTCAGAGAACAGATAATTGAGACCAGAAAGAATACAAGCAAACCGTTTGGTGTTAATGTTATGATGATGTCACCCCATGTCGAGCATGTTATGCAGGTGATTTTGGAGGAAAGGGTCCCGGTTATTACGACCGGGGCAGGAAATCCGGCGAAATATATCTCACAGCTTAAAGAAATTGGGACGAAAGTAATTCCGGTTATCCCTTCCGTGGCCTTAGCCCAGAGACTGGAAAAGGCCGGGGTTGATGCGGTTGTAGCAGAAGGAATGGAATCCGGTGGACATATAGGTGAATTAACGACCATGGCACTGGTACCTCAGGTTGTAAGCGGGGTAACTATCCCGGTGATTGCCGCCGGTGGTATTGCTGACGGCAGGGGTCTGGTCGCAGCGCTGGCCCTGGGGGCCCAGGGAATACAGATGGGCACGAGGTTTATGTGCGCTTCAGAATGCGAGATACATGAAAATATAAAACGGATGATCCTGAAAGCAAAAGACAGGGATACCACGGTAAGCGGGCGTTCCACAGGACACCCGATCAGGTCCCTGAAAAACAAGCTGACGAAACAGTATGAAGAAATGGAAAGAAAATGTGTGCCGGTCGAACAACTCGAAGAGCTTGGCATAGGCCGTCTAAGGGCCGCGATGATTGAGGGAGACAGCGAAACAGGTACTGTAGCCTGTGGACAGATCGCCGGACTCGTCAAAGAGATTCAACCGGCTAAAGTAATTATTGCTGACATTATCCAAGGGGCGGAGGAAGCCATGCGCTCCCTGGGGGTGAGATAGGTTGAAACCGGTTTTTGTTTTCCCCGGACAGGGGTCCCAAAACGTAGGTATGGGGAAGGAACTGTATGAGAATTTTGCGGCGGCCCGCGAAGTTTTTGAACAGGCCAATGACCTGCTCGGTTTTGATATTAAAAAGATGTGTTTTGAAGGGCCCGAAAGCGAGCTGAAAATAACGTCCCACACCCAGCCGGCTATCCTCACAGTCAGTGTGGCAGCATGGCTTATCCTGCGAGAACTGGGAGCTGTGCCTGCGGCTGTGGCCGGGCACAGCCTGGGGGAGTACTCGGCTTTGGTTGCTGCCCAGGCCCTTGATTTCGCTGATGCTGTGAAGCTTGTCCATAAAAGAGGGAAACTCATGCAGGAATGCGCGCCTGCAGGTGGCGGTATGGCCGCTGTCCTGGGACTGGCCGGAGATATCGCTGCTAAAGCCTGCTGCGAAGCCTCAACGGTGGGGGTTGTTGAAGTTGCCAACTATAACTGCCCTGGTCAGATAGTAATTGCCGGAGAGGCGGCAGCCCTGAAAAAGGCCGGGGAACTATGCAGATCATTTGGCGCTAAAAGGGTGATTCCCCTCCATGTAAGCGGACCTTTTCACTCCAGCTTGATGGCTGAAGCCGGAAAAAGACTGGTTGATGAGCTGGTAAGTGTTAACATTAAAGAACCGGTTTGTCCGGTTATATCGAATGTCAGCGCTGAACCGGTTACATCTTCTCGTGATATTAAAGACCTGCTCGTCAGACAGGTCAGCAGTTCGGTAAGGTGGGAAGAATGTATCCTCAGGCTGGCAGCACTCAACCCCGGACTTTATGTTGAGGTTGGACCGGGCAAAGTGCTTACCGGATTAGGCAAAAAGATTGTCAGGGACGGAAGGTATGCTAATGTAGAGGATTTATTATCTTTAGAAAATGCCCTTGATAATTTAAAGGAGGTTTTATAGAATGGTTCTAAAGGACAAAACTGCCATCGTCACCGGTGCGTCACGTGGAATAGGGAAGGCAATTGCGCTGGCCCTGGCCGAAAACGGGGCTGATGTGGCTGTCATTGACCTTAATCTGGAACAGGCCGATGAGGTTGCTGCTGAGATAAAGCAGATGGGCCGCCGAGCTGTGGCTTTGGCCGGCAATGTCGCTGACGCCGATTCTGTTGAAGACTTTGTCACAAAGGCTGCCCAAGAACTCGGCAGAATTGATATTTTGGTGAATAATGCAGGTATTACGCGAGATACACTGTTGGTTAGAATGAAGGAAGATGACTGGGACGCGGTTTTAGATGTAAACCTAAAGGGGACATTTAACTGCACCAAAGCTGTGGCCCGGATTATGATGAAACAGAAATACGGGCGGATTGTGAATATAGCCTCAGTTATCGGATTAATGGGCAATGCCGGGCAGGCCAACTACGGGGCTTCCAAGGCAGGTATGATAGGATTCACTAAGTCCGTAGCCCGGGAACTGGCTTCCCGGAACATTACCGCTAATGCGATAGCCCCCGGGTTTATAGTGACAAGTATGACCCAGGTACTGCCTGACAATATGAAGGAAAAGCTGAAAGAACAGATACCTCTGGCCAGGCTTGGCACTCCAAGCGATGTGGCTAACGCTGTGTTGTTTTTTGCTTCTGATGCGGCCAGTTATATTACTGGGCAGACCATTACCGTTGACGGCGGGATGGTAATGCAGTAATTTAAAATAATTTAATGTTTTTTGGAAGGAGGTGTCAATATGTCATCTGTATATGATAAGGTTAAAGCGATCATTGTTGAGCAGCTGGGTGTGGAGGAAGAAGAAGTTAAGATGGAATCCACTTTTGTTGACGATATGGGGGCTGATTCTCTCGATATAGTCGAGCTTGTAATGGCCCTTGAAGAAGAGTTCGATACAGAGATTCCCGACGAAGATGCTGAAAAAATCAAAACTGTTGGTGATGCTGTAAAATATATCGAAGATAAAGAGAATCAATAGAGACGGCTTTGTCAAGGTCCCTTGACAGGATGTGGGACCTTTCCCGGATTTGTCCTCTTTGTTTTGAAGAATGGAGGAGAATAAGTGAAACTTACGGATTTAAAAATTGGTCACCTGATACCCAAACTGCCGATTATTCAAGGTGGGATGGCAGTTAGAATATCTACCGCTCCCCTGGCCGCAGCTGTTGCGGAAGAGGGGGGGATAGGTTTGATTGCGGCAACGGGGATGAGTGTAGAGGAATTAAAACAAGAAATAGCAAAAGCCCGTGATTTGACAAAAGGCATTATCGGGATCAACATAATGTTCGCTGCTACCCAGTTTGCCAATCTGTTGAAAGCCGCAATTGAAGAGGGTATTGACCTGGTAGTTTCCGGAGCAGGATTTTCCCGGGATATGTTTGCATGGGGGAAATCGGCCGGTATACCTATAGTTCCCATAGTTTCAACACCGAAATTAGCCCAGTTATCAGAGAAACTGGGCGCCGCAGCCGTTGTCGTGGAAGGAAAAGAAGCCGGAGGACATTTAGGGACAACTGTATCGATGAAAGAACTTGTGCCAAAAGTAAAACAGGCTGTCAAAATACCGGTTATAGCCGCTGGCGGGATTATTGACGGGAAGGCTGTTAAAGAAGCTCTGGGCTTGGGCGCCGACGGTGTGCAGATAGGTACCAGGTTTGCGGCCAGTAAGGAAAGTAATGCTTCTGATGAATTTAAAAAGATGTATCTCGATGCTAAACCGGAAGATGTTGTTTTGATAGACAGCCCGGTGGGACTTAAGGGCAGGTGTATTTTAAATGCCTTTGTAAAGAGGTTATTTAACGGTGACAATTTGAAACCAAATGAGTGTGACAACTGCCTGAAACATTGTTCCCGGAGTTTTTGTATCCTCAAGGCCCTGATTAGGGCACAGCAGGGCGATGTTGAAACCGGCCTCGTATTCTCAGGTGAAAGGGTCGGTGAAATCAAAGACGTACTTTCAGTAAAAGATATCATTAAAAACCTTATTTTCGAAATGGAACAGCCCGAAGTGGGGTGTGATTAATGAAAAAAAGAGTAGTAATTACCGGCCTGGGTCTGGTGACACCCGTCGGGCTTGGGAAGGAAGCCTTCTGGACTTCTTTGGTCAACGGCAGAAGCGGTATTGTATCAATATCACGTTTTGATGCCAGTGAACTGGCTACCAAAATAGCTGGGGAAGTTAGGGATTTTGACCCCTTAAATTACCTGGACAAAAAAGAAGCACGCCGGATGGACAGGTTTACCCATTTTGCCTGTGCCGCGACTCAAATGGCCCTGGAGGATGCCGGCCTGACGCCTGAAGGTCTGGCCTCGGAAACAGTAGGGGTAATAATCGGGTCCGGGGTTGGCGGGATAGAGACAGTTGAAGAACAGGCCAGAGTACTTTTTTCTAAGGGACCCAGCCGGGTCAGCCCTTTTTTTGTGCCGATGATGATTGCCAATATCGCCGGCGCCCAAATCGCCATCAATTTCGGTTTTAAAGGGCCCAATCTAACCACAGTGACCGCCTGTGCATCAAGTACCAACTCTATCGGAGAAGCCTTCCGGCTGATCCAGAACGGTGAAATTGAAGTGATGGTGACCGGTGGTACGGAAGCGCCTGTTATACCTTTGGCGATGGCGGGATTCTGTGCGATGAGGGCAATGTCTACAAAAAATGACACCCCTGATAAAGCCAGCCGGCCATTTGATGCGGAACGGGACGGTTTTGTAATGGGTGAGGGGGCTGGTATTTTTATCATCGAATCACTTGAGCATGCCCAGGCCAGAGGGGCTCATATTTATGCTGAGGTGGCCGGATATGGGGTTACCTGTGATGCTTATCATATCACAGCTACTGATCCCGATGGCGCGGGTGCGGCCAAGGCGATGGAAATGTCCATTAAGGACGCCGGGCTTAACCCTGAAGATGTCGATTATATAAATGCTCATGGGACTTCAACCCCAATTGGTGATACCAGCGAAACGAAGGCTGTTAAAAGCCTGTTTGGCAGTTATGCCGGAAAACTGGCGATAAGTTCAACGAAGTCTATGACCGGACATTTGCTCGGCGCCGCCGGAGGAATTGAGACAATTGCCTGTGCCCTGGCAATCGAAACAGGAGAAATTCCCCCGACTATAAACTATGAAAATCCTGACCCGGAATGTGACCTGAATTACGTTCCAAATAAATCGATCCGTAAAGAAGTTAATGTTGCTATGTCAAATTCTTTTGGCTTTGGCGGTCACAATGCCACTGTTTTGGTGAAAAAGTATCAATAGAAAATTAATTGTTTTTTCGAATCAGGTGATCGAAGTGCTCGCAAATTATCCGACACTGCAAATATTATCAGATATGCTTGGAATTGCATGGAACAATCATGAATACTTTATCCAAGCCCTTACCCACAGTTCTTATGCCCATGAAAACAAGCATTTGAACATGGAACACAACCAGCGTTTGGAGTTTTTAGGTGATGCTGTTTTAGAGCTGGCTGTCAGCGATTATCTATACCGCAACTTTCCTAATTATCCTGAGGGAACACTGACGAAGGTTAGGGCAGGGATAGTTTGTGAACCTTCCTTGGCTTTAGTGTCCAAGGAATTAAATTTGGGAGAGTTCCTTTTGATGGGTAAAGGTGAAGAACGGAGCGGCGGTCGAAAGCGCCCCTCTATACTTGCTGATGCTATGGAATCCCTAATCGGGGCCGTCTACTTAGACCAGGGTATGGCTGGGGCATTTTTATTTATTCTCAACAGGCTGGCTCCGGTTATTCAGAAGGTTACGCGAAACGGTGGTTTAAATACGGACTTCAAAACCCAGCTGCAGGAATTTGCCCAAAAAAACTCTGATGGGATTTTAGGCTATAAAATCATTGAAGAACACGGTCCGGACCACTGTAAGACCTTTGTGGCTGAAGTCAGTTACAGGGGCGAATTGTGGGGCTCCGGCAGCGGCCGGACCAAAAAAGAAGCCGAACAGGCTGCGGCGAGACATGCTTTGGAAAAGCTGAGTTCCGGTGAACTGGACTTTTCCAATGGTGAAAACGATGAGTAAATCTCACTATATAATTCCAGTTTTTGTCCCTGACCTTGGCTGTCCGCATCAGTGTGTTTTCTGTAATCAGAAAATGATTACCGGACAGGTGAGCTGCCCCACTCAAGAAGAAGTGCAGCTGACAATTACCGACTATCTAGGCACTATCCCGAGGGAGACTGGGATATTCAAAGAAGTGGCCTTCTATGGGGGAAGTTTTACATCTGTTGACCCACTCCTGCAGAAAGAACTCCTGACTCCGGCCTATAAGGCGCTGAAAAGCGGCGCTATTGAAGGCATCAGGGTATCGACAAGGCCGGATTCAATATCGGAAGAGACGTTAGCCCTGCTGGCAAGCTACGGGGTAAGTATCGTTGAATTAGGAGTACAGTCAATGGATGATGAGGTCCTTTGCCGGTCAGGCCGGGGCCACACGAGCAGGGATGTTCTGCGGGCAGCTGCCTTAATCAAGAGTTGGGGCATCGACTTGGGGTTTCAGATGATGATTGGCCTCCCGGGAGATACAGAAGAGAAGGATATATTTACAGCATCTGAACTAATCAGCATGAAACCGGATTTGGTGCGAATTTATCCCTGCTTGGTATTGAAAAACACCAGATTGGCAGATTTACACCAAAACGGTGATTATATTCCGCTTAATCTTGAACAGGCAGTAGTTTGCTGTAAAAGACTACTGCTGATGTTTGAAAACGCAGGAATAAACGTTATCAGGATTGGATTACAGCCAAGTGAGCAGATCAACCTGCAGGGCGATGTGCTGGCCGGGCCGTATCATCCGGCTTTCCGTGAACTTGTGGAAACAGCAGCAGCCCGTGACCAAGTGGAACTGCTGCTGAAAAAGGCCGGCGTAAAATCGGCAAAGTTAATCGAAATTGCTGTCCCGGAGCAGGACATCTCTATAACTAGGGGGCATAAAGGGAGCAATATCGAGTATTTCAGCCGAAATCACGGAGTAACCGATTTTGTTACCGTAACAGCCCCTGAACTACCCCGCGGCACATTAAAATTAATCAGTGTCGACGGCAGGGAGTATGGATTCACAGTAAGTAGAAAAGAACTTAGTTGCTAGTTGCTAGTTCCTAGTTGCTAGTATAGAGTAGGATTCAAGAGAAATCTAAGACAAAAATGGACAGTACCTGCTTTGCGGGGACTGTCCATTTTACATATTACGCTAAATACCCAACAATGAAACATTATACACCCTAGCAACTAACAGCTAGCAACTAGCAACTAGCAACTATTTTTTCACACTTGAAAGACCATCAACTCTTCTATCATATTCTGGGCCCATGATTTCATAAAACCCAGTTTAATTAATTCCCGGCAGTGCAGGATACTCTTTTTTCCTGCTTCCGGGTCGAGCTTGTGGTTATCATAATGGATTTGAGCCAGATTGGCATGGGTCCAAGCCTCATCTTCAGGATCAGCAGCAATTGACAAGGCGTGGTCCAGCAGTTTTTTGGCGAATTCGAATTCCCTGTGAGGGATAGCATTGGCCGCAGTTGCCCAAAGAAACTGAGCCCCGTTGGTGACGACAAAGCACCCCTCACAGTTAGGGGAACAGTTAGGAATTTTTTGAGGAGTACAGTTAAGGTACTTTGAGTACTTAGCGAAATTTGACTTGTCGTCAACAGAAAGGGAAAAGTAAAATTCGGTTAAACCAAAGGACTTTAGTGTCCGCACTAAATCTTGCATATCACTGCTCCTTTACGATTTACCGTTACTTTCCCCCAATTTATTGCAGGATATGTAAAAAACAGGTGCTAGTTCCTAGTTCCTAGTTGCTAGTTGCAAGTACTGGTGATAAATGAATTATGAGAATGTGT
>Ga0074195_1004518_pt1 | contig 11367 bp, 10 predicted proteins | sample EPASupsiteHSE623_FD_64525 | JGI IMG/M metagenome (GOLD analysis project Ga0074195, IMG submission 64525) | Bioremediated contaminated groundwater from EPA Superfund site, New Mexico - Sample HSE6-23 | ecosystem: Environmental > Aquatic > Deep subsurface > Groundwater > Contaminated ...
GGCGTGATGAAAACGCAGCCCGGGCAGCTCCACGGCGGTGAGGAGACTGCCGTAGACCGCCCCGGTGTCGATGCCGGTGCGGAAGGGTGTGAGCAGCGGGGTGGCAAAGGGGGTATGGCCGAAGATGACCCGTTTGCCGTAATCCCGCTCTTCTGAAAGAAAAGGCTCCCGGACCTCGCAGAGATCGGAGATGTCCTGCCCGACCAGGGGCTGGCCGTGGCGCAGACCGGCATGCACGAAGATATATTTTTCTGTTTCCCAATAGGGCAGCAAAGAGAGCAGGAAATCCCGGTGCTCCGGAGGCATGAAATTAAGGGAGGCAAGTGCGGCAAGGCTTGCGCCGCCGTAACTTTCCAGGGTGTTTTCCAGGCCGAGCCGCCGCAGGTAGGGGAGTAGCGCCTGATCGCCGCTCCGGTGGTATTCCAGCAGCAGATACTCGTGGTTTCCCATGAGCGGAACAATCCGTACTCCGTCGGTGCGTAGTTGGCAGAGCTGGTCCAGCACTCCCTTGACATCGGGGCCGCGATCCAGGTAATCGCCCAGAAAAACCAGGACGTCGTGCCCGCGCTCGAAGGGTAGGCGATTGAGCAGGGATTCGAGCTTGGCTGCACAGCCGTGGATATCGCCGATGGCGAAAATTTTTCCGGTCATGGGCGCTGTTTCCTGCAGTGGCATAATTTCAGCTTCAGGCGCAGTTTTTGTACCAGAAAGACGCCGCCATACCGTAGATAAAATTCAGGAGCAGCACGAGAAGCGGGGTCAGGAGCCCGGCCTTGAGCCCCATCAGGCCCAGGCCCATTTCCGGGAAGACCATGACCAGCATCATGGTGGTGGGGACCAGGCTCATGAGGATGCCGCGCAGGGCTGTTTTTTGCCGGTAAATCGGCAGAATCAGCAGCATGGCCCAGATGCCGCCCCAGACCAGACGGGGGTAGAGCCAGGGGGCGGTGAATTGGGGGCGCAGACCGATGCCGAGCCAGGCCGTAATCCCCACCTGGCCCAAAACCCAGATATTGACGCTGTCGATGAGTGCGCCCAGGGCTCCGCCGGTGAAGGCGCCGCTGATTTTACGTACCATGGGGGAAGTTCCTTTTTGGTTGGAATTTAGAAGCGTCCGCCTTGCAGGGTTTTTTTGTCATAGCCCCAGCCCCGGCAGGTGGGCAGGTCGATGAGGATGAAGTCCGATTTTTCTTCCGCCTGCAGCACGAGGGTCTTTTCCAGATCTATTCGGGCCTGATATTTCGGCAGCAACCGGGTCCGGTTGACCACAAGTTTTCCCGAGGTGAGATAGAGAAAAATGCGGCGGTCTTCCGTGGTCTCGTAGCTGATGGCCCGCCCGGGATCGAGCTCGCCCCGGTAAATGGTGGCGTCGCTGTGGAAATGCACCGCATTTTTGTGGCGCTGGCCCGAGGCCAGAGGCAGCAGTTGGTTGCGCCACTCTTCTTTCTTGAAACTGCGCTGGTCATAGCTTGGGCGCAGACCGTGCTTGTCCGGATAGATCCAGAGCTGATAAAAATGGGCCGGCGCCTTGCCGCTGTTGTATTCCGAATGGCTGAGGCCGGTGCCCGCAGACATGCGCTGGACATCGCCGGCCTTGATGACGCTGGTGTTGTTCATGCTGTCCTTGTGGGTGATCTCCCCGTCAAGGACAATGGTGATGATCTCCATCTCCTCGTGGGGATGGGTGGGGAAACCCGTGCCGGGCACCACCACGTCATCGTTGAATACCCGCAAGGGGCCGAACTGGATGTTGTCCGGCGTGTAGTAGTCGGCAAAGGAAAAAAGCCAGTAGGTCTTGAGCCAGCCGAAATCATTGAAATGGCGTCCATCCCCGTCAATGGTTGCGATCATCTTCCACCCAATATCTTGCCCGCGCGCCTGCTGTTCATGCCTTCCGGCACCAGGCAAGAAATATGGGATACCTCCGCATCACGCTGTTTTTCCCCGGCTTTTCAATGGCGTGGATCTCCTGCACGCCGATGTCCCGGCCGCCGTTTCCTGCCAGGATGTCCCGGACCGTATCCGGGTTGATGCCGTGGTGGGCGACGCCGCTGTTGTCTTCATGGAAGGAGCCGTCTTCCGTGACCAGATCGGCAACGGCCAGATAGCCCCCGGGTTTCAGGGCCGCGAAAAACCGGTGCAACAGCGGTTCGATCTCCGGGATATGGTGCAGGGTCATGCTGCTCAGCACCAGGTCGAAATTTTCAGCGGGTAACGGGTGTCTGGTCAGGTCATGGACCAGGGTTTCGATGTTGGTGATCCCTTCTTCCCCGGCCTTGCGGCCAAGGACTTCCAGCATCCCGGGCGAGGTGTCGACGGCCACGATGGCGGCGACATGCGGACTGATGGCTCTGGCGACCATGCCGGTTCCGCAGCCGTATTCGAGAACCCGCATGGCGGGGGCAAGGGGGATCGCTTGCCGGATGGCCTCGGCCACCTTGCGGGCCAGGGCGACGCGTTGGGGTTTTTCTTCCCAATCCGCGGCGGCGTCATCGAAGCGTTTCACGTTGTCGGCGCGGAGGTGTTCCGGGGCAAAGGTCATTGGCGGGCGGTCCTGTGGGGTTTTGCTGTGTGGACGGGGGCTGGCGGATGAATCGGTTGTCCCCGTCTGATCAGGTTGCAAAGTAATCATTGTTTGAGATCTCGGCCAGCTTTTTTCCGTTCGGGGAAAAACTGGGGTGGTGCCGCGAGCGGAAAAAACGTACAATGGCAGAAGGCGACAGATCATTTACAGGGAAAGAACACAAGGCGCTTGGGCAAAGAAAGAGCATGAAAGAGATCGATCACTCCACCCTGCTGGCGATTCGCCCTTTGTCCTATCAGGGGGAGCAGGTTCTTCCGGGCCGGTGGTCCGCGTTTTTCAAGGCTTTGCGCAACCTCCTTGTTCAGGTGGGGATCGAAGCTCCGGACAGCAGCGATGATCTCCTGCTTATCTATTATGATGAGCCCTTTGCCGCCCTGAGCACCTTTTTCGAAAGCCTGCAGTCCCTCAAAAAACAGCAGTGGCAGGCAGGAATGGGCGCGGTTCCCATTCAGATTATCGTGCATCTGCACCGGAGAAAAGATCCGCCCGTTGATTTCGGCGAGGCCACTGCCCCGGTATGGGGGGTGTTGCAGCCGGAAACCGTGTATCTGACCCGGGCGTTGAAGCTGCAATGGAGTCTTTTTTTTGCCGGCAAAAAAATGCCTGCCCATCAATTCACGGATGCCGGAGACGGGTTGTCTCAGTTGAGTTTTTCCGGCGATCTCAGCGAATTGAAGCGGGAGCGCCTTTTTACCGGCCGGTTCCTCGCGGCCAAGGGCGCGTGTCCGGAGTGTTTTTACTGCGGCATGGCCAATCATGCTCCGGCCCATTGCCCCAGCAAACAGTTGACCATGGAAACCCGGGGTCTTGACCGGGTCGGCTACCTGTCTTTCGCGAAGATCGACACCCTGTTTAAACAGATAATGGCCGAGCAGAAAAAGATGGCGGAACTGCTGGCCGCCAACATCAACGGCGCCCAGATCCGTAACGATTCCGCCTTGCAGGTGTATGTCGCGTATTTCGACATGTATCTGGTGTATCAGCCTCGTTTTCTGAATTATGCCGCTTTTTCTCTGTTTTCCTCCTGGGACGGCATCGGAAAAACAGACCGGGTAAAGGTTGACAGCCGCAATCTGCATTCCGGCTTCGATTGCCTGCGGGTGGGCAAGTACAAGCAGGCCCTTGATTTCTTGAAGGCGGAAAGCCAGGCCTTGGGAGGAAAGCAGTTCTACGCCACCCTTGGCCTGGCTTTCGTTGCTTTGGAGCGGGGTCGGATGGGGGACATGGCCCATTTTCTGCAAATAGCAAACAGCACGGCCGCCACGGAGAAAGAGAAAATCTACATCAGCCTCCTTACCGCCAGATTTCACAGGCTGGCCGGCCACCCCTGGAAAGCGGAACAACTGATCAGTTCGGTGGCCAATCTCTATGTCGATTGTCCGGAGGTCCAATACAGTCTCATTCAGACGCGGGTTCATGACGGTAAGGCGCAGCAGCAGATGCAACTGCTGCGCAAGCTGGCCTCGGGGGATCGCCGGTATTTCATGATCGCCCTCATGGACCCGGCCATGCTGCCGGCCAACACCATGGTGGAGAACGTTCTTTCCGGGCTGTATAACCAGAAAAACAAGGAAGCAGGGGAAAACCTGGCCGAGGCGAAGGAGGTTTTCGCAGAGTTGCAGGCCTGGTTCGGCGGGGAAGAAGACGAGGAGGTGCAGAATCATCTCTCGGTGCTGGCCAATCTGGAAGAACAGTTCCGGCGCCGCGCCGTCTATGATGTTCTTGATATCGCGGACCGGGCCAAATCCTTGAGCATGGTCTGTCCCCGTCTCCGCGAGACAAGGCTTGAAGAGCTGAATGTCCGGGTGGATGCCGCTGCCTTGACCTGGGCGGATTACAATACTTTCTGGCAGGAATATCCCTATCAGTCTTTTTTTCGTGATTTTAAGACGCTCCTTTTTGCCGGCAAAAGAAAGTTTGTCGAAGCCAGAAGCATTGCCGGCGAAAGTCTGGCAAAGGCCAAGGAGCGTTTGCAGGCAGGCAAGGAGGAGGTCGAACTCCTGACGGGGCTGGTTGACCGCATGTTGAAGTTGAAAATTGCCCTGGATACCCTGTCGATGTTTTTCAAAAAACTGGTTGTGGCGGAGATGGTATTCAGCGGGCTTGCCTTTGTGCTGCTGCCGCTTGTCACCATCGGGCTTTCGGGGGTGCTCGACCCGGAGATCCTCCGGGTGGTGAAAAATCCCCAGTTCCAGAAAGGCACCATGGTTGTGCTGACCCTGTTCATGGCGCCGTTTTTTGCCCTGGCGCTTACCATCCGTTCGATGTCCGAACGGTGATGATCTCATGGAATTTTTTTGCGCGGCAAGGGGGAGAGCAATGACAGCCGGCATGAGCATGCAGACCTTCATCGACCAGCAGCAGGCCCAGGGCAAAAAGCCCAACCGGCTTGTCAGTGAAAAAAGCCCCTATCTCCTCCAGCATGCCTTCAATCCCGTGGCCTGGTATCCCTGGGGGGAGGAAGCCTTTGCCTTGGCGCGCACGGAAAATAAGCCGATTTTTCTCTCCATCGGCTATTCCACCTGCCACTGGTGCCATGTCATGGCCCATGAATCCTTTGAAAACCCGGAGACAGCGCGGATTCTCAACAAGGATTTCGTCTGCGTCAAGGTGGACCGGGAGGAGCGGCCCGACCTTGACCAGATTTACATGGCGGCGGTGCAGGCGTTGACCGGGCATGGCGGCTGGCCCATGTCGGTGTTTCTCACCCCCGATCTGCAGCCCTTTTACGGGGGCACCTATTTCCCGCCCGAAGGAAGGCACGGACTGCCGGGCTTTGCCGAGGTTCTTGCGGCGGTGCATGATGCCTGGGGCAACCGGCCTGAAAAAATTCTTGAGTCGGCGGCCAATATTACCGCGCATCTCCGCCGGAAGGCCGAGGACGGCCGCACGGAAAAAATCGATCCGGCGGCGTGCGCCAAGGCTTTCCGGCAGCTCGCCGCGGAGTACGATGCCGAGTTCGGCGGCTTCGGCCGGGCGCCCAAGTTCCCCCGGCCCGCGGTCTTCAATTTTTTGCTGCGCCATGGCGCGCGCACCGGTGAGTCCCGGGCCGCGGACATGACCTATGTCACCCTGCGCAAGATGGCGGCGGGCGGGATGTACGACCATCTCGGCGGCGGGTTTCACCGCTATTCGGTGGATGCACAGTGGCGGGTGCCCCATTTTGAAAAGATGCTCTACGACCAGGCCCAATTGGCGATCAGCTACATCGAGGCCTTCCAGTTGGGGCAGAATCCTTTTTATGCCAATGTCGCCCAGGATATTCTCGAGTATGTCCTGCGCGAGATGACCAGCCCGGAGGGCGGATTTTATTCGGCGGAGGATGCCGACAGCATCCAGGCGGGAAACCCCGAGGTGCATGGCGAGGGCTTGTTTTATCTCTGGACCGGAGAGGAGATTCTCGCCGTTCTCGGCAAGGAGCATGGCGAGATCTTCTCCTTCCATTACGGCGTGCTTGCGGCGGGCAACGCGCTTGACGATCCCCATGCCGAATTCGCCGGAAAGAATATCCTCCATGTCGCCCATCCCCTTGCCGAGACCGCACTCCGTTTCCGCATCCCGGAGGAGGAGCTGTCCCGCCTGTTGGAACGCAGCCGGGAAAAACTGTTCGCGGTGCGGGCGCAACGGCCAAGGCCGCATCTCGACGACAAGATCATCACGTCCTGGAATGGGCACATGATCAGCGCCCTTGCCCGGGCGGCCCAGGTGCTGGGCGAGAAGCGCTACCTTGCCGCGGCGGAGCGGGCCGCAACTTTTATCCGGGCCAGACTGTATGACCCGGATTCCCGCACGCTTTCCCGGCGCTACCGGGATGGGGAGAGTGGCCTTGCCGGACAGCTCGACGACTATGCCTTTCTGGTCAACGGTCTTCTCGACCTCTATGAGGCATCCTTCGATATCTCTTGGCTGCAAATGGCCATGGCCTTGACGGAAAACCAGATTTCCCTGTTTGGCGACGAGGTCCGGGGAGGATTTTTCGAGACCTCCGGCCCGGAGGGTTCCGTGCTGGTCCGCCTCAAGGGTGATTATGACGGGGCCGAGCCCACGGGCAATTCAATGAGCGCTCTCAATCTCCTCCGGCTTGGCTGGATAACCGGCAATGCAGCGTGGCTCAAGCGGGCCGGCGCGACCATCGAGGCCTTTGGCGGGCGGCTGAACGAGTATCCCTCCATCCTGCCGCAGATGCTGGTGGCCCATGATATGCGGGAGAATAAGCCCCGGCAGTTCCTGGTTGCCGGCAAGCTCGATCGGCCCGATACCGAGATCATGCTCGCCATGATCCGCAAACGCTTTTTGCCCGGCAAGATCGTCTTGCTGGCCGACGGGGGGGAAGATCATTTTCTCAGGCAATACCAGCCGGTTTTGGCGGATCTTGATCCCCGGGGAAATAAAAGCACGGTGTATATCTGTGAAAATTTCAACTGCCAACTGCCAATCTCCGATGTGGCCGAATTGGCAAAAAGGCTTGAAGCCATGGAATACACGCCGTAATCCTGCCGGAACCGCAGAACGAGGAAATAACTCCGCCCCCGTGCCCAAGGGATTTTCTCCGGTTCGGCAACCCTGCGAAAATCCTTCTGTTTTTCTTGACTTTTTTTTAGGCTCGCGCCTAATAATGGTGTAGGATATGAGTCAGATGCCCTTTTGCCAGGGCTTTCACCACGGATGAACAGGGTGCGCCGTTTTTTTTGATGTTTGAACGAGACTTGACAGGAAAATTATGAAGGCTGAATATCTGAATCCTTTTGTGCATGCCACCAAAAATGTTCTGGAGACCATGGCCCAGACCAAATTGACCGGGCAGAAGCCGTATCTCAAGGAAGGCGTGTCCACCTACGGCGATGTGACCGGCATTATCGGCATGGCCTCCGAGAGTGTCGAAGGCAGCATGACCATCAGCTTTCCGTCCGCCTGTATCCTGCAAATCGTGTCCCGCATGCTCATGGAAGAGCCCAAGACAACCATTGACCATGATATTGTCGATGCGGTGGGGGAGATCACCAACATGATCTGCGGCGGCGCCAAGGCGGAATTCGGCAAGCTGGGGATGAGTTTCAACCTTGCCACCCCGACCATGGTCACCGGCAAGGGGGTGGAGATCCACCACCACTCCGATGTGCCGATTATCGTTATCCCGTTTCAGACAGACTGCGGCACTTTTGTGCTGGAGGCCAATCTCGCCAGTAAATAAGGGGCTAGGTGCAAGGCTAAAGGTGAAAGGTGAAAGGAGCAAGACGAAAGGTAAAAAGGGGACAGCAATTCTTTTATCCCTGTGCCGAAAAATCCTTGCCGAAGGAAGAGGAAAAAGTTTCCTTTATCCTTTATCCTTTATCCTTTAGCCTTTAGCCTTTAGCCTTTAGCCTTTAGCCTTGCACCTTTAACCTGTTTTTTCAAAATATCCTCAAGCGCTGATTGCAGCTCTGGAAAGCGGAAAGAAAACCCGTTTGCCGTCAACACGCCCGGCATCATCCTGCACCCCTCAAGCACCACCGAACTGAGTTCCCCCAGCGCAAGACGGACAGCAAAGCCCGGAACCGCCAAAAACGTCGGCCTGTGCAGCACTGAGCCCAGGATTCGGGTGAATTCGGCATTGCGCACCGGGACGGGCGCGCTCAGGTTCACCGGGCCGGCAATCTCGTTGTGTTTCATGCAAAACAGGATGGCGCTGGTGAGGTCGTCCAGATGAATCCAGGGAAACCACTGGCACCCATGCCCCAGTTTTCCCGCTACTCCGAGGCGAAAAGCGGGCAGCATCTTGGCCAGGGCGCCGCCGTTTTTGCCCAGGACAATGCCGATGCGCAGGGAGATCACCCTGGCCTTGCCTTGCGCCCTGCGTGCTTCATCTTCCCACCTTTTGCAGACCGAGGCGAGAAAGTCGCTGCCCGGCAAACCATCTTCGTATTTTTCTTCATCTCCGCACACGCCGTAGTACCCGGAGGCGCTGGTATTGATCAAGGTGACGGGCGAGGCGGGATGATCCGGGATGGCCTCGACAATGTTTCTGGTCGCGGCAACCCGGCTGTGCAGGATCATCTCCTTTGCCGCCGGAGTCCAGCGGGTGAAGATGCTTGTGCCGGTGAGGTTGATGGCCACTTCCTGTCCGGCCAGTTCTTCTTGCCAGGGGCCGGGGACGAGCGGCGAACCGGTAACCACCCGGATGCGCGGGGCGAGATCGCCCAGTTTCTCCGGGCTTCTGGCCAGGGCGGTCACAGCATGCCCGTCCTGTAAAAGTTTTCGGATGAGGGTTTGCCCCAGAAAACCCGTGCCGCCTGCGATGAAGATTTTCATGGCTCTCTCCCGGTTATGAGGGTGTGCGGTTGGCCTACGGTTCTATGTGCCCACTGCGGTCTTGATGAGCGCCGTTTTTCCTGCCCGGCCCATTCTCTTGATCGTGCCTTCCCGTTGGGTGGCTTGCGCCCTGGAGGCGGCCGCTTCCGCGTAGACCAGTTGCACCGGCTGCCGGCCCCGGGTGTATTTCGCCCCCTTGTCCGCGGAGTTGTGCTCCGCCACTCTCCGGGCCAGATCCTTGGCAATGCCGCAATAGAGGGAGCCGTCCCGGCAACGGACCAGATAGACAAACCAGGCGGCCTGGGTACCTTCCATCAGCCGCCGGCCTTTTTTGCCTGATAGCCAAGGCGGATGAGTTCCGCCAGCACCGCCTCCCGCTGGTCGCCCTGTACCTCGATGATCCCGTTTTTCACGGTGCCGCCGCTGCCGCAGCGCTGCTTGAGCTGCTTGGCAAGTCCGGCCAGCTCGGGTTCAGCCAAGGGCAACCCGGTGATCAGCGTCACGCCGCTGCCCTTGCGTCCCTTGGTTTCCCGCGAGACCCGGACGATACCGTCACCCTTTGCTATGGCCTTTTTCTGGCCGCAGCCGCACTGGGCCAGGGGCTTTTCGCACTTCGGGCAGGTACGGCCATGCTCCGTGGAGTAGACCAGGGAGGAATCGTTGGCTGATTTTTTACGCATACCCATCATTCCACCATTTGTAGCATGCCGTCAATGGTGGTGAGCCCGCCGAGCCAGAAGGCCGGGTCGTCCAGATCGACGCCAAAGGGCTTGAGCAGCTCTGCCGGAGTATTGCTGCCTCCGGCGCGCAGCAGGTCGAGGTATTTGGGCACAAAGGCGGCTCGGTCTTCCTTGTAAAGGTTGTACAGAGCCAGAACCAGCAGCTCGCCAAAGGCATAGGAATAGACATAACCAGGGGTGCTTAAAAAATGGGGGATGTACGACCACCAGATGCCGTAATCATCCCGGAGGTTGACCGAATCGGCGAACATGGCCCGCTGGGTGGTGAGCCAGTGGGAGGCCAGTTGCTCCGGGGAAAGTTCGCCGCTTTCCCGTCTGGCGTTGTGCACCGCATGCTCGAAGCGATTCATGGAGACCTGGCGGAAGACCGTGGCAAAGATGGATTCGAGCTTCTGACAGACAAAGGCTCGCCGTTCCGCCGGATCGGTCAGGAGCTTGACCTGGGAGTTGAACAGGAGCAGCTCGGCAAACACCGAGGCGGTCTCGGCCAGGACCAGGGTGGTGGAGGAGTTGTAGTAACCGTTCTTCGCGGCCAGGTACTGGTGCACCCCGTGCCCCAGCTCATGGGCCACGGTGGAGATGTCGCGCAGGCTGCCGGTGTAGTTCACCATCACATACGGGTGCACCTCGGGCACGCAGGGGTGGGCAAAAGCCCCGCCCCGTTTGCCTTCGAGGATCGGGGCGTGGATCCAGCGCTTATCGAAGAACAGCCCGGCGATTTCCCCCATCTCCGGGGCAAAGTCGTGGAAGGCGGTAAGGACCATCTCCTTGCAGGTGTCCCAATCCACCAGGGTTGTGGGCAGGTGGGGCAGGGGGGCGTAGCGGTCATAGTCGCAGAGCTCCTCCAGGCCGATGATCTCTTTCTTGAGCCGGTAGTAGCGCTGGACCATGTCGTAGCGGGAAGTGACCGCCTCAACCAGCACCGACACGGTCCGGTCCTCCAGCTCGTTGTACAGGTTCATGGAGCTGACCCAGGAGTCGTACTTGCGGAGCCTATCGTCGATCATCTTCTCGGCCAGCAGGGTATTGAAGATATGGGTCAGCACATGGAGCTGGCTGGTAAGCCCGGCGGTGAGCTCATCCGCCGCCTGAGCTCGGACGGTACGGTCCGGGCTGTAGAGATCGGTCAAGACCTCCTCTTCGCTGCGCTGCCTTTCGCCGAACTTGAGATGGCCCATGACCTTTTCAAAGAGGTTGGTCCAACTGGAGCGGCCCACCGGCGCCTTTTCGATGAGCAGGGTTTCCTCGGCCATGGAGAGAAGATGCCTGGCATAGCGCCGCATGCTCTCAAGGTAATGGCGGTAATGGGCCAGGGTCTCTCCGGCCAGCAGGGTGTTGGCTGCGGAGTCTTCCACCTTGCTCCATTCCAGTTCGAAGAACACGGTTTCCCTGCCGATTCGGCTGCCTGCCTCCTTGATTTTTTGCAGAAAAGCGCCGGCCGGGGCGTTTTGAATCTGGGTGGTGAAGTTGAGAAAGGCGAAGGTGGCGATCCTGCCCATCAGGGTTTCGAGCTTTTCCAGGCGCACGACCAGGGTAAGAAGCTGGGCCGCGTCAAGGCTTGCGACCTTGGTTGCGAATTGCTCTTTGATACCCTTGGCCTCCTGCTCGCACCAGGCGATGTCGGTTTCGACTTTTGGGTCATCAACGCCCTGGTAGAGATCGGTCAGTTGCCAGAGAATCTCGGTGGTGCCGAGCTGTTCGTTTAGTGGGTTGGTCATGGATATCGTTCCTTAATTTGAACTTTTGCAAAATTTG
>Ga0074195_1004519_pt1 | contig 11366 bp, 9 predicted proteins | sample EPASupsiteHSE623_FD_64525 | JGI IMG/M metagenome (GOLD analysis project Ga0074195, IMG submission 64525) | Bioremediated contaminated groundwater from EPA Superfund site, New Mexico - Sample HSE6-23 | ecosystem: Environmental > Aquatic > Deep subsurface > Groundwater > Contaminated ...
GGACCGCCCTTCCTTTATAACCTCCAGGAGCGGTTCTTCATGGCACATGCCGTTGCAGCCGACGGCCTCCAGCGGCGCAGCCAGGTTTCTTTCTGCCAGCGCCTTCCGAAGCGCGGCGAAGGTCTTCCGCGCGCCGGCGGCGGCGCCGCAGGAGCCCATGCCCAGGCGCAGGATAAAAGAGGAAGGGGCGGGAGGAATCGCCGCGGCCGCGTTCGCCTCCCCGGTCTTTTTACCGGAAGACCCTGCCGAAAGCGAATCCAGTCTTTCCTTGAGTATTTTTTTAACTTTGTCCGGGGTGACGCCGCCATAGGTTTCGTCCTGGACCATAACCACGGGCGCCAGACTGCAGCAACCCAGGCAGGCGACATCTTCCACCGAGAAAACTCCGTCCTTCGAAGTCTCCCCGTGGCTTATTCCGAGTTCCTCTTTAAGCGCGAAGCTCACTTTATCGGCGCCGGACACATGGCAGGCGGTGCCGTGGCATACTTTTATATGCTGCTTCCCCACGGGCTTGGTACGGAACTGCGCGTAGAACGAATAGACGCCGATTATCTCCGAAACCGGCATGGAAAGCCGCGCCGCCAGTCTTTCGATGGCCGGCCGCGGCAGATAGCCGAATTTTTCCTGGATCTTCTGCAGAAGCGTTATCAACGCTCCCTTTTTCTTACCGTGAAGCTCCACTATTTTATCCACTTCGGCGCAGGTGCAGTCGTTATCCATAAGAACCTCGTCGGCTATGAAGGAGAACCGCGGATTATGGGTCAATTATATAAAATATGAACTCCCCGTACCCCGGCTTTACCGGCTGCCGCCGGAGGCGGCCCCCATGACTACCGCGCCGCAATAAAAAAGCCGGCCGGGGACGGGGCCCCGGGCGGCTTCGCAAGACCGGGTTTCCTTACTTCACTACGCAGGCGAAACGGTCGCCGTCTATCGTCACGCCGTCGCCATCGTCCCCTTTCAGCGTAACGCTTACCGTGTCTCCGGGATTCAGAGATTTTAACGGCTTATCGAAAGCCATAGTAAGCATGGCGGTGAAATAATTCGTGAGCTCCAGGTATATTTCCGCCGGTCCGGCCTTCTCTACCCTGTAAGGTCTGCCGTCCCCGTCGGGGAACACGAAATAGCACGAAGCGGAGGAGCCGCTCCAGCAGGGCGCATAGCGACGCTCGAAATAGCTTTTATCCGTGAAAAGCGCTTCGGCGCCGTCTATTTTCGCCTCGAAACCGCCGGCTTTGTAGAAGCCGGCGGGATAGGAAGAGGAGTTCTGCCACTCGCACTTCACTTCAACCGCATCAGCCGCCCTTAGCGCCGCGGGGACAAGCAGCAGCGCCGCCGCCGAAATTACGCGAACAATGTTCATTTTCATAATAATTCTCTCCTTAAATACTAGGACCTGACACTAAGACTTTCCGGCGCCCGGCCGAGCTGCCGGATGCGCAGGGTTAATTTACCAATGTTCAGGGCTTCCGCGTAAGAGGCTTTTTTCCCATGTCCTTATGGGCATTTGGACCTATATGCCCGGCAGGCAAAAATGCTATACTGCTCCAGTACCCGTCGGTATACCCCGGATTTAAGTAATAACGGACTGGACCGCAGCAAGGCCCTCCCGGAAATAACAGGAGAACAACGAAATGCCTAAGAACATGGTTGCAATGGACGGAAACACCGCCGCCGCGCATGTGGCGCACGCCACTAACGAAGTCATAGCCATTTACCCGATAACGCCTTCCTCCGTCATGGGCGAGATATCGGACATAAAATCCGCCAAAGGCGAAAAGAACATCTGGGGCACCATACCCTCCGTGATAGAGATGCAATCGGAAGGCGGCGCTTCCGGGGCCGTGCACGGCGCGCTTACCGCCGGCGCCCTCACCACCACCTTCACCTGCTCCCAGGGCCTGATGCTGATGATCCCCAATATGTACAAGATAGCGGGCGAGCTCACCTCCACGGTGTTCCATGTCTCCGCCCGGGCTCTGGCCTCGCACGCCCTCTCCATCTTCGGCGATCATTCCGACGTAATGGCCACCCGCCAGAGCGGCTGGGCGCTGCTCGCTTCCGCCAACCCGCAGGAGGTCATGGACTTCGCCCTGATAGCCCAGGCCGCGACCCTGAGATCCCGGATCCCTTTCCTGCACTTCTTCGACGGCTTCAGGACCTCCCATGAGCTGAACATGGTGCATGCCCTGGACCACGCGGCCATGAAAGCCATGCTGGACGACAAGCTTATAGCGGAGCACAAGGCGCGCGGCCTGAACCCGGAACGCCCGGAACTGCGCGGCACAGCCCAGAACCCCGATGTGTTCTTCCAGGCCAGGGAAGCCGCCAACAAATATTACACCGAAGTTCCCGGCATCGTGAAGGAGACCATGGACCGCTTCGCCAGGCTGACCGGCCGCAAGTATTCCCTGTTCGATTACACCGGCGCCGCCGACGCGGAGCGGGTGGTGGTCGTAATGGCTTCCGGCGCGGACACCGTGCAGGAGACCGCGAACTACCTGGTCAGGAACTCGAAGGAGAAGGTCGGAGTGGTGACCGTGCGCCTCTACAGGCCGTTCTCCCAGGAAGATCTGGTCAACGCCATTCCCAAAACCGCCAAAAAGATCTCCGTCCTGGACCGGACCAAAGAGCCCGGCGCCATCGGCGAGCCCCTGTATCAGGATGTGGTCACCGCCATGGCCAACGCCTTCTCGGCCGGCAAAATAAAAGCGATGCCCGTGATCGTGGGCGGCCGCTACGGACTCGGCTCCAAGGAATTCACCCCGGCCATGGCCAAGGGCGTATTCGACGATCTCGCCTCCGGATCCCCGAAGAACGGCTACACCATCGGCATTAACGACGATGTGAGCAAGCTGAGCCTGGCTTACAAGGCCGACTGGTCCATCGAGCCCAAGGACGCCTTCCGGGCGCTTTTCTTCGGCCTCGGCTCCGACGGCACCATCGGCGCGAACAAGAACACGATAAAGATAATCAGCGGCGAAACGCCCAACTACGCGCAGGGCTATTTCGTCTACGACTCCAAGAAAGCCGGCTCCATGACCGTGTCGCATGTGCGCTTCGGCAAGGACTATATAAAGGCCCCTTACCTGGTTTACAAAGCGCATTTCATCGGCTGCCACCAGTTCTCCTTCCTTGAAAAATACGAGATGCTGGACAAGGCCGAGAACAACGCCGTATTCCTGATAAACAGCCCCTATCCCGCCAAGGATGTCTGGGACCACATCCCCGTGGAAGTCCAGGAGAACATCATCTCCAAAAAACTCAAGGTCTTCGTGATCAACGCCTCCGAAATAGCCAAGGCCACCGGCATGGGCGCCCGCATCAATGTGATAATGCAGACCGCCTTCTTCGGCATCTCCGGCGTGCTCCCCAAGGCCGAGGCCATAGAGGCCATCAAGAAATCCATCAAGAAGACCTACGCCTCCAAAGGCGAGGAAGTGATAAAGAAGAACTTCGATGCCGTGGACAAGACCCTGGCCGCCATAGAGGAAGTGAAATACCCGGCCAAAGCGACCTCGAAGATCAAGAGGGCGTGCGTGGTGGAGGGATTCCCGCCCTTCGTGCGCGATACGCTCTGCGAAATGATGGCGTTCCGCGGCGACGAGCTGCCGGTTTCGGCCATGACGCTGGACGGCGCCTTCCCCACGGCGACCTCCCAGTACGAAAAGCGCAATATCGCGCTGGAATCCCCGGTCTGGGAAGATAAACTCTGCATCCAGTGCGGCTTCTGCTCTTTGGTCTGCCCGCACGCCGCCATACGGATAAAGGCCTACGACGGAGCCGAACTGGCCAAGGCTCCGGCCGGCTTTAAATCATGCGACGGCAAAGGCGACCTCAAAGGCCTGAAATTCACCGTACAGGTGGCGGTGGAGGACTGCACCGGCTGCGGAGCCTGCGTCCACGCCTGCCCCGCCAAGGAAAAAGCGGAAGGCAAAGAGACCGGCCGCAAAGCCATCAATCTGCACGATCAGCCTTCGCTGCGCGCACAGGAGCGCGAGAATTTCAAGTTCTTCCTGGCGCTAAAGGACGCGGCGGCCGACAAGGTCAACCGTTACTCGGTGAAAGGCAGCCAGCTGGTCCGCCCCCTGTTCGAGTTCTCCGGCGCCTGCGCCGGCTGCGGCGAAACGCCTTATGTGAAGCTGATGACCCAGCTTTTCGGCGACCACATGACCATAGCCAACGCCACCGGCTGTTCGTCCATCTACGGCGGCAACCTGCCCTCCACGCCCTACTGCAAACGCGACGACGGCCGCGGCCCGGCCTGGTCCAATTCGCTGTTCGAGGACAACGCCGAGTTCGGCCTGGGCATGCGCCTGGCCTACGACAAGTTCCAGGAATCCGCCCGTGAGCTGCTGACCGAGCTTAAGGGGACCTCCCTTAAGAACTCCGCCAGACTGGCGGACGATCTGCTTAACGCGAAACAGGACGACTGGGTCGGGATAGAGCAGCAGCGCGGGCGGGTGGCCGATCTTAAACGGGCGCTGGCTTCGCAGAAGGACGAAAAATCCGCCCTGCTGCTGACGCTGGCCGACTACCTGATCAAGAAATCGGTGTGGATCTTCGGAGGCGACGGCTGGGCCTACGACATCGGCTACGGCGGCCTGGACCATGTGCTGGCTTCCGGCCGCAAGGTCCGCGCCCTCGTGCTGGACACCGAGGTCTATTCCAACACCGGCGGCCAGATGTCCAAAGCCACGCCCCTGGGCGCCGTGGCGCAGTTCGCCGCCGGCGGCAAGCCCCTGCCCAAAAAGGACCTGGGCATGATCTCCATGACCTACGGCAATATCTATGTGGCCAGCGTGGCCATGGGCGCCAACTATCAGCAGACCGTAAAGGCCTTCGCGGAAGCGGAAGCGTACGACGGGCCCTCGATAGTGATCGCCTACAGCCACTGCATCGCGCACGGCATCAACATGACAGCCGGCATGGACGAACAGAAGAGAGCCGTGGCCTCCGGCCGCTGGATACTCTACCGCTACAATCCGGAACTGCGCAAACAGGGCAAGAACCCGCTGACCATAGACAGCCCGGCGCCGACCATTTCGGTGTCCGACTTCATGATGGGCGAGAACCGTTTCAAGTCGCTGCATAAATCCAGCCCCGAAACGGCCAAACTCCTGCTGAAGCAGGCGGAAGCGGAATACAAATGGCGGCTGAGCGTCTACAAGCAGCTGGCCGCGATGTCCTGCGACACCGCCGCCAGGGAAGAGGAAAAGGTCGCCGCCGCCTGAAGCGCACCACACGCCACGAAAAGCGCCGGAGAGTTTTCTCCGGCGCTTTTTCATTTTCCCTATATGGGCCTTTAGCTCTATAAACGCATAGGTCTAATAACCTTGGCATACAGGGCCCTTTGTCACTTTAAGAACGGCCCCTTAAAGGGTATTCTTTGACTGTGATGCGCTCCGGCAAAAAAGTAAAGCCGGAGCCGGAGATAATACTCTACAACGATGAAACACCGCATTCCGGCGGCCTTACTGGCGACATTCGCCGTGTTCATAGCTAACGGTCCCCTGTGGGCCGACCCGGCCTCCGGGCCCGGAGCGGAGCTTTTTTCTTCCGCGGAGAAATTCGACGCGGTGCGGCAGCCCGACGAATATCTCCTGGACCCGCAATCCATGCGGCTTCGCCTCCTTTCCATAACCGGAGGGGACGCGCCGGCGGCCATGTTCGCGAAGGAATACCCCCCGGGCAAACCCGTAGATCTCCCGGTCTTCGTCGACCAGGTGATCAATATTTCCGCCAAGGTCTGGGAGATATTCGCCGCGAACAAGCCGTCCGTCGGAGTGGACGCTCCTTACGCGGCGGCGGTGCCGCGCGGTATCGGGAGTTGGCAGGAGCTCTGCGAATGGCGGAAACCGGTCACGCGGCAGTACGGCTTCTCCGCGCGCAATCTGGTGGGAAACAAAACGGTGGAAGTGGTGTACAAGGTGGTTTTCCAGGCGGGGGGGAAATACCGCGAAACGGGACAATACCTTACCGGCGTCGGCATCATCCCGGTCAAAGTGTCGGCCAAATGGGGCTTTAAATTTTCCATGACCGCGGAAGTGCCGGATTCGACCGTGGTGAACGCCGGCAGCACGGAGGACCCCGTGGCGGCCATGCAGCTGAAACTTACATGGAAGATCTCCTCGCCGCTTAAAACCTTCACCGGCGCCAGCGTTTATTACATAAAAGGCGACGGTTCCTTCGAGGAGATAGCCAGCCCATTCTCAGCTCCGCTCCCGGATAGCGCGCTGAAGACAACGCGCAGGGTTCTCCCTTTCAGCGGCATTTCGCCCGCAAATTTTTTTGAACTGAAAAACGGAGGGACAGCCAGATGAAATTACCCACAATGCTCGCGGCGGCCGGTCTTTTACTGTACGGAGCCACCTTCACGCTGGCCGCAGGAGAAAAAAAACCGGCCATCGACGAGTCCTCGATAATAATAGAGGAGGTCGCGGACAAGGCCGCGCCTACCGCCACCACGCCCTCGCTCATGGGAAACTCCCAATCCACGCCGCTCGACCCCAATCTCATCCTGGGGACGCTGGACCGCATAGTGAACCTGGTGGACAAGGTCTGGACCCTTATCCAGAAGAACCAGCCGGTAACCTCTTCCAAAGTGAATTACGCCAACGCGGTCCCCGCCGGCATAACCCACTGGACCCAGCTTCAGGGCTGGAGCAAACCGTCCGTAAAAAGATACGAGTTTTCGGCGAAGGGGCTGACGGGCATAAAGACCGTGAAGGTCGTATATCAGGTGCATTGGACGCACGGCGGGAACTATCAGGGCAAGGGCAAGTACCTCACCGGCGTAAGCGTGGAGCCCATAAAGGTTTCCGTACCCTGGGGCTATTCCGTGGACCTCTCCGCCGCGGTGCCGGACTCCACCGTGGCCAATGTCGGCACGAGCGAGGACCCCGTCGCCTCGATGCAGGTCCAGCTCACCTGGCGGATCGCCACCGCCTTTAAGGTGGTGGAAGAAAAAGCGGTTTACTATCTCCAGGGCGACGGCTATATACAGGAGATCGGCACGCCCTTCGCCAGAGGCAAAGCCGCCAAACAGGCGAGACTGACCAAAGAACTGGAGCGAAAAGCTGAAGCCATAAAATTCTGAACGACCAGCCCCGCACTTTTTCCGTGTGAGCGCGGCCAAAGTGCGGGGTTTTCTATCGGTTTACTCGGTTTCTTTAAGCTTGCGGAAAAGATCCAGCTGGCGGGCGGAAAGCGAGGCCGGCAGATCCACCGTGATCACCGCGTACAAAGCTCCGCGCGACCCGTCCTCGCGCGGCAGCCCCCTGCCGGAAATACGCAGCCGCCGCCCGGCGCGCGAACCCGCCGGCAGCTTCACCTTAACGGCCCCGTCCGGAGCCGGCACTGAGATCTCCGCGCCCAGAGCGGCGTCCCAGGGCAGAACAGGCACGCGCGCCACGATATCGCTGCCCTCCACGGTAAAATCGGGGTGCGAGGCCAGCCGGATATTGACATAAAGATCGCCGGCGCGGCCGGAAGGAGAAACCCCGCCCTGTCCCTTAAGACGGATACGGGTGCCGTCCCTGAGCCCTTTGGGAAGATTCACGCGCATCTCGCGCGATTCCGTGGTATGCCCCGCGCCGCCGCAGGCCGGACAGATCCTGTTCTTCAACCGGCCCCGGCCGCCGCATTCGCGGCAGACCGCCTGCCGGCCGAACGAGAAAGACTGCTGCCCGCCCCTTATAAGATCGGAAAGCGAGAGCGTCAGCTCGGCCTCCATATCGGCCTGGCCGGCCTGATGGCCGAAACCCGGGGCGTATTCCTCAAAATCCTCGCCGCCCCGCTGGAAGCCGCCGCCTCCGCCGCCAAAGATAGAATTAAAGAAGTCGCTGAAATCCCCGAATTGCCCGTAGTCGGCCCCCGGCCGGCCTCCGGAATATCGCTGCCGCGAATAGCCGCCGCCGGGCTGTCCGCCGGGCGGGGGAGCGTAGGTGCGCCCCTCGCGCCGGTCCTTCTCCAACTGGTCGTAAGTCCGCCGCTTGCCCGGATCGGAAAGGACTTCGTTCGCCTCGTTTATGCTTTTGAATCTGGCCTCGGCCTCTTTATTGCCGGGGTTGCGGTCGGGATGGTACTTCATGGCCAGCTTGCGGTAGGCGGATTTTATCTCCGCCTCCGAAGCCGACTTCGGCACCCCCATAATGGCGTAATAATCTATGAATTCAGGCATGGACCGAACCCTTAACGGTAAAAGAAAAGGAAAACCGACAGCGCGGCGGCCAATCCGGCCATTATCCATCTTTCAATGAGGGATTCGCGCACGGTGGGGAAATATATCGCCGCCAGCCAGGCCGCGGCCGCCGCGAGAACGATAATGCCCCAGAATATGAAGAAGTACTTCATCGAGGCGTCTTTGGCGGCGGGCTGGGCGGCGGACATTTCCGCAGCCGGCGCGCAGGCCGGCGCGGGCGGAACGGGAGCGTCGGCGTTCTGGACTTTATCGTGGTTCTTGTGTTTTTTGCTCATGCTATTTTTTTCCGCCTGAGAATGAGATATCCTGGAAGATAACCGTGACCCCCAGGTCCTTGCCCTCCGGGGTCTTCACATGGGTGGTGCTGTAGCCGATCACAAGGGGCACATCGGCGTGAAGCACGGAAACTTCGGCGCGTCTCACGGTCTTGCCGCTTTCAAGGGCTTCTTTTATGACCGCTTTGAGAGCGGGGAAATTCTCGAAGGCGGAAATATAATCCCGCCCCACGCTGCGGCCGGCCTCCGGCCAATGGAGGATCTTGCCGGCCATCGGATTGACATACGCTATCTTACCGTCCATCTCCACGCTTATAAGTCCGCCGGTGAGATTGTCCAGTATGCATTGGAAATATTCGGCCGTGTTCTGTCCCATATGCGATATTTTAGCACAAATTTCAGGGTTCCATTCCTGTCAGGCTTCCTGAAAACCGCGCGGGGAATATTTTCAAAATTTTGTATAATCATTCCGTAGTAATATTCCCCGGTAGCTCAATGGTGGAGCGATCGGCTGTAAAGGTTGCAGCTTCCACGGGAAACCGTGGTTGAAAAACCAGGTGAACTCAGGGAAACCCTCAAAAAGGGCAATCCTGAGCCAAGCCGCGAATAAACGCGGAAGGTGCAGAGACTATCCCTAACGGGAGTACTGTCCGGAAGTTCAGGATGGGAAGCGCCTGGGCCCGTAAAAAGTAGCCGCAAACGGGCATGATATAGTCCAAGCTCTGAAGTAATTCAGAGGCTCTTGTAACCGATAGGTTGCTGGTTCGAGTCCAGCCCGGGGAGTAAAAAAATCTGAGCCGCCGTGAAGGCGGCTCAGATTTTTTTACTCCCCGGTTGACCGGACCATTTCCCCGGTTCTGGTGGAGTCATGCAAGACATGACGACACGATCAACAAAATATGTTTGAATGTTATCAGCTATGGTGATCAAAGGAGCTACACCGAACGTAAGCGGAACACTTGCCGGGGGAACCGGCGAAAGCGCCGCGCCGGCGCGCTGCCGGGGCTGCGGCGGCGCTATCGGCGCCGCGGACAGATATTGCCGGCATTGCGGAACGCTCCTGATAGGGACCCGCTGGTATTACGGTCATGCGGGGATCATCATCATGACCCTCGCGGCCGGGCCGCTGGCGTTATACTTCGTATGGCGCTCGCCGAAGCTCTCCGCGTTCTGGAAATGGGCGTATACGGGGCTTATCTGCCTTTTCACCTGGTTTCTCATCGATTCGGTTCTGAACTTCTGGAAACAGGTCGAGTCGACATTCGGCGACCTGAAGCAGATATACTGAAACCATCAATAGGTGACGCCGCGTCCCTCAAAAACGCCCGCTTCCAGCTTTTCCTATTGCCGGGACGGGTGCTTTTGTCATAAAATCATTAATATGGCGAAAAAGAGGAAGCTGCTCGTAGTCGACGATATCCAGATGATAACGGATCTCTTCAATTACGAATTCGAGGACGAATTCGAGGTCACCTCCGCCAGGAACGGCGCCGAGGGCCTGAAACTCGCCTCCTCCCTGCGCCCGGATGTGATACTGCTGGATGTAATAATGCCCGACATAACCGGCATAGAGGTCGCCAGGCGCCTGTCGGTCCAGCCGGACACCAGCCGAATCCCGATAGTGGTCATAACCGGCGCGCCCAACGCCGAGACGGAAAGTCAGTTGAAGGAACTCCCCAATTTCAGGGGATTCCTGAGCAAGATGGATTCCTCCCAGAAGATCAAGGAGACGGTGCGCAACGCGCTGAAAAGGAAATAAATGTCCACCCCAGGAGCAGCGGCGCCGGAGAACCGGCAGGACCCGGTCCTGATCTCCGGCGGGATGGGGGTGCATATCTCCTCCTGGCGGCTGGCCCGGATAACCGCCATGCTGGGCGGCCTTGGCGTGGTTTCCGGCACGGCCCTGGAATTCGTTTATCCCAGAATACTTCAGAACGGGGATGTCGGCGGCAATATACGCCGCGCCTTCGACGAACTTTCCCGGCGTCAGCCGGCCCTGGCCGAATCCCTCTCGAAAATATTTTCGAAATACTATGTGGAAGGCGGCAAGCCCGCCGACAAACCGTACAAGGCGGTGCCCGTGGGCAATCTCCTGCCCGCCGAAGGCCCTTCCGGCCCCGATTCGTTCTGGGAACCCGCCAGAGAGCTTCAGATACTTACCATCGCGGCCAATTTCGCCGAGGTCTGGCTGGCGAAAGAAGGGCATAACGGCCAGGTCGGCATCAACTTCCTGAGGAAGGTGGAACGCCCGCTGCTCTGGGCGCTGTACGGCGCCATGCTGGCCGGAGCGAATTACGTGGTGGTGGGGGCTGGAAATCCGTCGGAACTGCCGGCCCTGATCTCCGTTCTCAGCAGGCACGAAACGGCCTCCATGCCTTTGAAAATTTACGGCGCCAGATCCGGCGCCGGAGATTTCCGCGTGACGATAAAGCCGGATTCGCTGGTGGGCACCGGCGCGAAAAAACTGGCGGAGCCCAAATTTCTGGCCATAGTTTCCTCCTACACTCTGGCGAAAGCGCTGGCCGAGGAGCCGGCCTCGCGGCCTTACGGTTTCATAGTGGAAGGCCCCGAAGCGGGCGGACACAGCGCGCCGCCGGCCAAAATGAACTTCGACGCGGACGGCCGCCCCTCGCTCCGCTACACGGACGAGGACCGGGCCGATATAGACGCCATAGCCGGGCTTGGACTGCCGTTCTGGCTGGCCGGTTCCTGCGCCACCCCCGATTATCTCCGCGGGGCCCTTGCAAGGGGGGCCGCCGGGATACAGTTCGGAACGGCGGCGGCGCTGTCCGGGCAGTCCGGCATGGCCGCGGCCGTGCGGACGCAGGCCCTGCGGCTGCTGGCCAAGGGAGAGTTGAAAGTTTCAAACACCATGGTCTCTCCCACCG
>Ga0074195_1004520_pt1 | contig 11359 bp, 8 predicted proteins | sample EPASupsiteHSE623_FD_64525 | JGI IMG/M metagenome (GOLD analysis project Ga0074195, IMG submission 64525) | Bioremediated contaminated groundwater from EPA Superfund site, New Mexico - Sample HSE6-23 | ecosystem: Environmental > Aquatic > Deep subsurface > Groundwater > Contaminated ...
CCAACGTAAACACTGGGACTCCAAAGAGCAGAAGCAACAGAGGGCGCTATTCCATTATATGCGCTAGAACCCCCCTGTGACGCCACGGGTTGAGCCCGAAAGGCGAAACCCGTGGTAGTTCACAGGATTCATCCAGGGATCAGAGCACCCGATTTCCTCTTCGGGCAGCTTCGCGCACCATGCGTGATTCTTTCTTTTTCTTTGAGAACTCGTCTGGTGTGTATGGCAATATGTCGATCGGTTTGTCGCTGTCCCAATGCTTGATCACGCTGGATATCCGGTCCAGCCAGTGCTCTTTCTTGAAAGTGTCTGCCACGATTATGAAGTCGTAGTCGCTGTATTCCATGGGTTCTCCATACGCGCGGCTTCCAAATAGTATTATCTGCTCGGGTTTGATAGTTTTCTTCACCCGTTGGATGAACCTCTTGGCTTCAGGGGTTATCGGATTTTTTTTTGTGCCCATTCAATGACCTCCTCGCTTCGGGAGACGATAGTTTTTGTGTTCTCCTTGTCATAAATACGGCTGGGTATGTCTATTGAAGCGTCGGGGTATCTGGTGTCTACGAATTTCGGTGTCAATTCCCTCAGGAATGAGAAGAACCTCTCCGGCGTGCTCGTGTTTGTGGCAAGGTATATCAGGCTGTGGGATTGCGGTGCGGCGCCCTTATTTTCGCTCAAGAATAGGGCCTTTAGCGCCTTCTCCACCGCTTGTTGGCACAAGAAAGCAGCTACATAATACTTGCCTCCGTTGAAATTGAACTTTGCCGCATCGAAGTCGTCTTTGGACTGCTGCAACCAGTTGGCCACTTCCGTTCGCATAGGCTTATTCTGCCTTGGATATATTTAAACTAGGCGGTGGCTGGTGCTTCTTCAGAAGTATCGATGACTGCACGACTCGTGACCTATGATAGGGCGCAGTTAGCGAGATAGGCGACTGCGCCTGAATGGCTATGGCCTGCGCAGTTGTCTATGTATCATTCCCAAAAGTTCAATGGCTGACTTTTCGCATCTGGAATTTCGCGCCGTTCTCGCGGAAGACCCGTTCAAGCGTCTTGCGTCCAGAGATAGGCACTAGGAACGTGTCGCGTCCTACCCTTGTCCCGCTCAGATTCTCGACTATCCCTATTGGTGTGTTACAGTTAAATACTTTTCTGCAATTCGTAACACACCGCTTTCTGTTACGGGTAACATAAATTATGTTATTGGTAACACTGGCTTTTCCTTGCGGCGTCGATCATCGCTTTCGCTTTATCTTTGAGTTTCTCGGTGGTTCCGGATATCTCCGCGCGGTTGGTGGTATAGAACTCGTCGATCTCTTGCGTCGATTTCGTCCCGTAATACTGGATGTCGTTGCGTACTTTGCGCAGGTTGTCCAGTATCGCTGTTTCGCGCTGGTTTATCAGCCCCATCCTCCGCAGCTCTTCTATGGATTCTTTATGGTGGTCCTGCCCTCGTATGGATATGCCTGATGCCGCTAAGATGGATTGGGTGAGCTCTAAGATCGCCGCGTACTGGTTCGATAGGAGGAATCTCGGGCTCTTGTTGTCCAGGGTCCGTATCGCTTCTATGGTGTCGATCGCGTTCTTTAGAAGAGCCTCTGCCTTTGGCAGGTCGCTGCTTCTCATCATATCCTGATCCCCCCATACAGCAGTATCCCGTTGATGACCGACTCAAGGAACTCTTTGTTGAGCTTATTCAACCGTCCGTAGGTGATGTTTATCTTCCTTCCCATCTTCTTCTCGTATGGCCTCAGGTCTGTCTTTTTCTCTTGGCCTTCGATGAATATGTCTATGTCGCTCCCCTCGTCGTCTTCACCTCTGCTTGCTGACCCGAAAAGGACGACGGCGCTGGGCATGGAGGATTCAGTCAGTTTATCAAGAAGGCCGCACCGTTGGATCCTTGCGGCGGTATCGAATCGCTTCTCCATCTTGTATTCCGCGCTGGGTTTGGCCTTGTATCCGTATTCCGTGGGTTCGATGATGTTCTCCTTCTCTAGGCTCTTGAGGTATTTAGACGCGATAGGATGGGAGACCCCGACCATCCTGGCGATCTCTCTTGCATGGAAGTGCTTGCTAGGCGTCTGGAAGAATATTCCTCGTATGGATTCATAGGTATCTTTTTTTACCATGTGGTAAGATAAAAATCCAGCTGGTTAATAAAGTTACCGGTGATTCGAGGCTGTATCTGGGCTCGAAAAGCAGGCTGATGGGCCATGCCCAGGTCAATAAGTCTCTACTTTCAACCCGGGGACTCTAGAGAAATGTTTTGTGTTCCGGGTCAGGACTGTCTCTCCGACGCTTAGCGCGATCCCTGCGATCATGGAGTCTATAGGTTGGATTGGGCATCCGGCGCTCCATAGGCGCCCGTCTATCTCTCCAGCCTTCTGCGCGCTCGAAGGATCGAGGTGGTAGACTGGCATGTTCTTCAATGTGGAGAGTATCTTCTCTTTCTCATTGTCGGTCTTGGAGGATCTCACCGCTCCGCTGTACAGCTCGAATAATGTCGGCGCGGCTATCGCCTGCGGTTTCCCGGACAGAATCATCGCGTGGAGCTTCTTCAAGGATTCAGCCTCGTTCTCCATGACGTCTATGATGAAATCCGTGTCGAGTATCATCGCATCCTCATGGCGGTCTGATCCATCCTTCTTCTCATGTCGACCCGTCTTCCTTTTATGGCGCGCCGCATCTCGGATGCCTCTTCATGGGTGAGTATTCCGGCGATGTCTAGCAGCGAAGCTCCGCCAGTGATCCGATTGATCACTTCTGAGAAGGATTCCCTGGCTTCCTTTCTTGAAGCGAGATTAGTGTATGCTTCTTCTGTTATTGATATAGTCCGTGTAGGCATGTGTATTGATTATACGTATGTGTATTTAAATATTTCGCATTTTTCCCATCGATCTGTTAGCCCATCAAAGAAGATCTATGCATTCAGGAGGTATCATGCCTTCGCGACTATCAGAAGCGACTGCGCCCATCCTAACGGAGTGTTCTCGTTGTGCCGGCTTTCTCCAGAATAGTACAGCTCAGGCATCTCTCCTTCAGGGTTCATGGCAGACTCTGCGAGCGTCAGGTACCATATGTATTTCTCAGGGCACCCCATCTGTCTGTATATCGCGGCGAGCCACGGGAATCCCATGGTCCATTCAGCTTCGCCGCGTCCGTTGTTGTAATACTTGTCTCCAGCATACCGAAGCACCCCGCGCGCCCGCACGAGTTTCTTCTCGACGTTCTTCAATATGGCGTCTCTTGTCTCTTCATCCACTATGTTGTAGGGATAGATGAGTGATAGCAGCGCGAGGTCGACGTCCTTGGTCGCGGACTCGCAAGGCAATAGCTCATCCAATGCGCTGACCCCTTTCTCTATCAGCCACTTCGGCACATCTGTCAGCCGCGACACCGCGTGCAGTCCTGCCACGCATGCTCCGACAGATGACGCGTGGATTTCTTCGTTCTCTTCCCACATGCCGTTGTCTGCGTCGTGCCAGTACTCGATGGAAGCGAGATACCTCACAAGCTTCTGCACTATCCTCTTGTCGCCTTCATCTCGCAGCACCCTGACCCCCTTATTCTCGAGGTCTCCTATCTTGAAGAGTATCGCCCCGATAGAATCATTCTGCTTGTTGCCCCAGTCTTCGTGGAATTCGTCGAATGTCAAAGGATGCACTCGCGCGTGTATGTACTGGTGTTTGTGCTGCGGTTTCTCTTTGATGGCCCAGTCTATCTTGTATTCGTGTTTCTTCAGTGCGTCAAGAAGCGCGTGCAGTGTCCCGACGGCTTCATCGATCAATCCGGCCGCTTCTAGCCCCAAGGATTCGTAGATGTTGTCGCGAAGCCATGATTTGTCATAACCTGTCCCGACTGACTTCTTCGCGGCTGAGAACAATCCTGAGGGGTATCGCAAGGATCGGAGTATAGTCACTGATCTTGAGATCATAGGGATCACCAGGGGTATGTTTTATCTTTTTCTTCTTGATGTACCTGTTCTATCGCCTGTTCAAGGCAGGGTTCGCATATTCCGTGGGTGATGCCGTCTATCACATTTTTCGGTTCTTTCTTTGCAGCGAGATAGAATGCATACCCCACCGAGGGTAATCTGGTCTCGGATGCCCATTCAGTGTGATGTTTCGATTCATGTGTCTGGCAGGGTTTTACGTACAAGTCGACTTTCTTGCATTGGCAGCATTGCCTTATGAGGTACGAGTCTTCTTTTTCAGTCTCCATAGTCTCATCGCCCCTTGTATCCGGGTCCCTGGTGGTTCGGATCACGATAAGAATACATCTTCTCGCAATCCGGGCATATCCCGTGCGATATGCCTAGGTTTTTCTTGGCGTGCTCATATTGTTCAGATAGCCTGCGAGGCAAAAACTCGGGTTGGGCCCAGATTTTTTCAGTGATCTGGACTCGTTTTTGGCCTTCAGGGCACCAGCCGCATTGGACTATCTGGTGTACAGTCTCTTCGAGTTTGCTGCCTGGGTTTTGGTTGTCTTCTGTCATCTTTGCACCTTTTTAAATGGCCCTCGGCCTCATTTATATACCCTATGCACTCTGATTATTGGGATCGGAAATGACTAAAGCGAGGCCCTAAGGCGAGGAGGGTATGTATTGGGGGAGTTCACCCAGGGCCCCTCTTTTGTCACTATTGAGTGAATAAGATAGTACTATATATAAACCTTCCGATTTGTTACCACTATTGAGTTACACTATATAATATGGGGGTCCAAAGCCCGCTGCCCGATCTTTTTCTGTTTTCAGCCCCCAAACACAGCATTTATATATGTGCATACGCATGCATATGCACTATGACTAAGGTTATCTCCTGATCAAATGATGCCTATGCACGCCTCAAGGCGCAGAAGCATGAAGGGGAATCTTTCTCTGATGTGGTCTTAAATAATTTTCATAAGAAAAGGTCACTCAAGGAGTTCTGCGGCAGGTGGCCTGGCCCGAAAGAGGAATTAGATGCGATTGAAAAGCGCCTATCTGAAGACCGGAAGCGATCAAAGACCCGTGAGGTTAAGTGGTAGTATGTATTCCCTCGACACATGCATATTAGTCGCCCTTCTTCGAGGAGACCGCATTATAGAATCCAAGATTGACGAGTGTGAGGCCAGGGGGGAGGCGCTGGCTGTCGATCCAGTTGTCATTGCTGAGCTTTTCAAGGGGGCGTATCTTGCAGCCCGTGTTGAAGACGCGGTCAGATTAGTCGAGGATTTGGTGTCTGGATTGGATCTCCTGGAATTTGATGAAGGATCCTCCCGTGTCTTCGGCCAGGAATTCGCTCGGCTTTCCAATATAGGATCCTCCACTCAGGACTTCGATCTGATGATCGCCTCGATTGCCATGTCTCATGGGGCTGTGTTAGTGACTAGAAACATCTCTGGTTTTGAGAAGATCCAGGGTCTAAAGACTGCGGTCTGGTAGCGGGTTTATAGTGGATCTCATAAATCATGGAACGATGGATCTGCGGTTTACGTATTTGTTTAGCGGACCGCACAATTGTTCCATTGTTGATGTGCTCCGCGATTATCTCTTGAATGCCCAGACCAGCGCGGCGATTATCGCCACCATCACAAGCAGGCCCATCATGACGACAAGCACGATCAATACGGTTGTCAGCGCCCCTTCTTGTGCGGCATTCCCTACATAGTATGATGCATCAGTCATGGATACTCCCTCTTGCTGTGCTGGTTCTTCTTCAGCGATCTCTTCGCCGTTGTCTACTATTACTAATTCTGGTTTCTTCACTGTCGCTTTGGGTTCGCTTGTGGCCGGTGTGGTAGTCGGCATCGCGGTCGCTCCTGCGTTGAATGGTGTGTATGACTGGCTGACTGTTTGGCTGTCAGAGTCGCTTCCGCTTCTGGCATCGAAAGATCCGCCGGACCCTGATGACGAGGAGCTTGTCACTATCGCTTGCGCGCCGTTGACAGTCACCACAGTAGTCGTGGTGTTTGATGTCGACCCGCTAGATCCTACAGTCATTGATGTGATTATCGTATATGCGAGGTTGGTTACCTGGAAGTATGAGCCGGTGTCTGTGCAGGTCTTTCCTTGGTTCGCGCCTGTGCAGTTGACCTGTATCTCAGATGCCCCTGTGCAAGAGGAAGAGATCTCGGCGAATGATTGCGCGGCCACGTCTTTCACGCACACGGCATTATATGATGATGAATCCTTTGGCAGCCATACTGTCTTGTTTATCGGGTATGGCAGTCCTGCGATGAGTATCCCTCCGGTCTGCCGCAGTATCGTTATGTTATACACATAGAGTCGTGTTGTGTTGGTCAGGTTCCAGCTGAACTGTATCAGATTGCTTCCATTCTGGGTTATAGTGATGTTCTGCAGTCCGCTCGCTGTGTTGGGGTTGATAGTCGATCCGACGACTAGCGCAAGGCCCTGGACGTTGCCCATCACCTGAGATATGTTTCCGTATATGAAGTCGGTCGCGTCGGTCACTCCGTCTCCATCAGTGTCATTCACGCAAGCAGCCGCTGAGTTGGTGGTGTTATGTACAAGAGGGCACGTGTCTGTTGTGTATCCGCTCAATGGTTCGTCTGGGAATCCGTCTCCGTCTGTGTCCTGCGCGACAGTCACTGTCGTATTCCATCGTCCTATGTTGCCTGCCACGTCAGTCACTGAAAGCGTGATGACATACACTCCCTTTGTGGTATAATTCTTGGTGGCGTTTTGGGTTCCAGCATCAGCATTCAACACGCTGTCTGCCGCGTCGAAGTCCCAGGCATAGCTGACCAGGCCTAGGTTGTCGCTTGAGTTCGCGCCGCTCGCGTTCAATACCGCTCCGTTCTGGCCTTTGAGCAGCAGTGCGGTGTTTGCCCCGATCCGGGCCACAGGCGCGGTCCTGTCTACGTTGAATGTGACTGATGCGTTGCTTGTCCAGCCGACGCTGTCGTTTGCGAGCACCATCAGGTTCTGTCCGAGCCCTTCGCTCATGCTCAGCACGATAGTTCCGCTGGCGTTGCCGAACATGACGAACGCTCCGTTGACCAGTATCTGCACTTTGTCTGTGGTCGCGTCAGACACGCTGTAGGTCAATGTCGCGTTTCCGCTTGTGTTCCCCCCGTTCACGGGTGAGATTATCGTCACTACAGGCGGGGTCTGGTCGGTGAATAGGATTATGCTGGTGGAGACGTTGGAAAGTCCGCTCTTGTCATAGCACACGACAGTCACGTTGTTCCATCCTGCCGAGAGGGATATGTTCTTGGTCACTGAAACGCTTCTGTTGAGCGATCCTGTGGCGGAATACATCGGGAATGTGGTTGAATTGACTTTCGCGTCGCATGATGCTATCCCTGCGTTGTCTGATGCCGCGAATGTGAGATTTGCTGAATTGTTCTGGTAGACAGTCGCGTTTGCTGGTGACACGATAGTCACATTAGGCGGTGTCGTGTCTGTCACGTTTATAGTGTAGTTCTGTATTGCCTGTCCACCATTGCCGTCTGTCACGCGCAGTGATATGTTGTGGGTTCCTGTCTGTGTGGTGGAAGGGGTCCAGTTCACGCGCCCGGTCGTGTTCTCTATGATCATGCCTGCTGGCGAGATGTCGAGGTAGTAGATTATCTCGCCTTGTCCGTCATCTGTCGAGTTCGCGTCATAGGTGTAGTTCATCCTCTCAGCTATCGAGGTTGATGGTATGGTCGTGAAGTTAGGGGGGTTGTTGTTGATTGTCAATGTCCAGCTCTGCGAGTCGTTGATCCCGTAAGGGTCCATCGCTCGGACCGTCACTACTATGGTCCCGACTTGGATGTTTGTCGGTGTGAAGGAGACGACTCCTGTGGTCGCGTTGATTACCATGCCGTCTGGTCCGCTCTTCAGGTGGTATGTTATCACGTCGCCGTTGAGGTCTGTTGCGTTGACATCATACACGTACGATGAATCTTCTGTCGCGAAGAACCCTGGTGAGGTGGTTATGTTAGGCCCGTAGTTTAGTATCCTTGATTCTAGTGTCCAGCTCTGGGTGGCGATCCCTCCGCGCCCGTCGATCGCCTGGACCGTGACCGTGGAATTTCCAGAGGACCGCGGAGTCCAGGTTATCGCACCGGACGCGTTGCTGATGGTCATGTTGGCTGGATACACAGTCAGATTGTATAGAAGCGTGTCGCCGTTCCCGTCGGTCGCGCTGACGTTATAGATATAGGTCTGGTTCACGTACGCGACGATGATTGGGCTTGTGGTTATCTGCGGGCCGAAGTTGACAAATGACACATCCACCCTGGCGCTGGTGTTATACCCGACGATTGTTCCGTTGTCGCTGGCGTTGAAGAGCGCCAGGACAGTCGTGTTCCAGGATGTCGTTCGGTTCATCGCCAGGAATGTGAGCACCACTTTTCCGGTCTGTCCGTTTGAGAGGTCCCAAGTCAGGTTGGTGAATGGTATTGATCCATTGACTGTGCTGCCTGATGAGGCAGGGTTCGATCCCACAAGTGTCAGGTCGGTCGTGTTGTACCAGACGCCCAATGTCAGGTTAGACATCGTCCTTGATCCTATGGATGTGGCGTTCACAGTCACGTTCACTTGTTGGCTCATCGGTACTGGCAGGGGGTATGATCCTGCTGCGCCGATCAGGGCTGATGACTCGTTTATCGTGAAGTTCTGCTCTCCGATGCCGCCGTTTCCGTCAAGCACGCGGATAGTCACGCTGTTGAGTCCGATCTGCGCAAGAGCCGGTGTCCATCCGACAAGTCCGGTCGTCAGGTTTATTGTCATTCCGGCAGGAGATGAGGTGAGCCAGTAAGTGATATTGCCCTGGCCGTCGTCGTTTGAGTTTGCGTCGTAGGAATACGTGACTCCTTGTATCGCTGTCGTCCCGGGTGCTGTATTGATGCTAGGTGGGTTGTTAAGGACTATTATCAAGTATGTGATCTGTGTCAGGTTGCCCATCCCATCGCTTGCGTTGACGCGCGCTGTGGCGTTTCCGACCTGTGTGTTGTTTGCGGTCCAGGATATCATTCCTGTCGCGCTGTTGATTGTCATGCCGTCGGTCCAGACATCGAGTGCGTAGGTCAAGGTGTCGTTCTCGGCGTCGCTGGCGTTCACATCGAACAGATACGATGAATCCTCTGTCGCGTTAGGGGTGAGGAGTGTTGTGAATGAGGGTGGGCTGTTGTATCGTGTCGAGTTGATCAGGTATGACTGGATAGCAACCCCTCCTTTACCGTCGCTCACGTTCAGTGTGGCGTTGATCATTCCGGTCTGTAGCAGGGTAGGTGTCCAGTTGATTATTCCAGTGGAACTGTTGATTGTCATACCCGAAGGCGCGATCAGCAGCGCGAACGATAGTGTGTCTCCATTCGCATCATATGCAGAAGCTTGGTATCCGTAGGGTATCGTTGTCACGATCGTCGCGTTCGGCGGCGTTGAAGTGAAGTATGGCGCGTAGTTGACATACCCGATCGTCGTGTTCAGTGATGCGTTCTCGATGAGCATTGTCTCATTCGATTGAGCGTACGCGAACAGTGTCATGTTTGTCGTCCAGTTCGCGCTCTTGTTGAAGAGGAGGAATGTGAATGTGATGCTGGCGTTCCCATACTCTGACAGATTGGAGAGGCTAGATGTCATGATCTTCCCGCTGATGTTGGTGATGTTCACAAGCGGGTTTGTGAGGCTGTTGTTCCCATTGAAGACCACTGCCCCAAATGAGCTGATGTTCATGTCAGTCGCGTTATAGGTGATGTCCAATGATAGATTCTGCAGTGTATAGTTCCCGAGGTTCCTCGCGAAGAATGTGTAGTTCGCCAGTGTGCTCATGTTCTGCAGCGCAGGCCCGGTGGATCTCATTGAGAAAGGCGTCGTGACAGTCACATTGTATGCCTGGCTGACTATCCCTCCGTTGCCATCGTTCACGGTCAAGACTACTGCGTTGATCCCTGTCTGCGCGGCTGTTGGTTCCCATGACACGAGTCCTGTTGTCAGGTTCACGGTCATCCCGGCTGGTGACATAGTGAGGCTGTAGGTCACGTTGCCTTGTCCGTCATCTGTGGAGTTGGCGTCGTAGAACAGCCAGTTGTTCGCGATGACTGTCGTTATAGATTGATTTGTGAAGTTAGCCGGTACGTTAGATACGTTTATTGTGTAGTTCTGGATCGCTGAGTTGCTCTGGTTGTCGGTCACATTCACGACGACCGAGTTCAAGCCGACGTGCGTATTGTTTGGTGTCCAGTTGATCTGTCCTGTGCTGTTGGTGATGACCATTCCTGAAGGCGCGCTCATAAGCAGATAGTATAGCGTCCCGTTCTCTGGGTCGAAAGCTGAGATGTTATATTGGAATGGCGAATCCTCTGTCGCGTCCAACATCGGAGCGCCAGTGATGTTCGGCGGATAGTTAGGCACGGAGCTGACGTTGATTGTCCAGTTCTGGCTTGACGATCCGTTCGCGTCTATTGCGTTGAGTGTGATATTGAAAACCCCTGTCTGCGTGGAGTTCGGCGTCCAGGCGACTATCCCTGTGCTTGAGTTAACAGTCATCCCTGTCGGATATGCTGTCAAGCTCCACGAGATGGTCTCATTCTCATAGTCGGTCGCGTTGGCTAGATACACATATGTCGCGTTCACTGTCGCGTTGCCGGTAGGTGTTGTGGTTATGTTAGGCGGATAGTTGGTTGTGTTTGTCTGGTTGGAAGTATTCGAAGACGTATTCAATGAGACATTGATTACCCAAGACTGCAGGGAAGATCCATTATTGTCGCTTGCGTTCAATGTGACGTTGTGCAATCCAGTCTGGCCGGTATTAGGCACCCAGTTGATCCATCCATTGCTCGAGTCGATAGTCATTCCGATAGGATAGACTATCAAGCTATAGCTGATTGTCTCATTCTCGGTGTCTGTCGCTCCAGAAGGATATGTGTAGTTCACACCGACTATCGCGTCAAGCCCTGGCGTCGTGGTGATGCTTGGGGGATTGTTTGTCGTGTTTGTAGAGTTAGACGAGTTCTCCGACGTTCCATTCACCGACACGTTCAACATATAAGTCTGGATCGCCGATCCGTTCTTTCCGTCGCTTGCGTTCACTGTCACGACAAAGCTTCCGTTCTGCGTCGCGCCAGGAACCCACCAGATCATTCCGGTAGCACCATCTATCTGCATGCCTGTCGGATTCGCCTGCAAGGAATACACAACTGTGTCTCCGTTCGGGTCTATCGCGTTTGCGTCGTAAGTGTAATTCAGGCCGATCGTGGTGTTAAGCCTAGGGGTGGTGTTGAAATAGGGAAGGAGATTGTACCAGAGTATCTCCACTTCTGTCGATGAGCTGGCTGCTGCCGCGTCTGTTCCGTTCGTCCCGTACGATGACACGTTCAGTGTGGCGTTCATTGTAGAGGTCAGGTTCCGCGCGAGCAGCGTCACGTTGATG
>Ga0074195_1004521_pt1 | contig 11358 bp, 16 predicted proteins | sample EPASupsiteHSE623_FD_64525 | JGI IMG/M metagenome (GOLD analysis project Ga0074195, IMG submission 64525) | Bioremediated contaminated groundwater from EPA Superfund site, New Mexico - Sample HSE6-23 | ecosystem: Environmental > Aquatic > Deep subsurface > Groundwater > Contaminated ...
GTAGGCATTCTATCATATCCAAGCCTTTCTCTTGCAAAACCAACACTCATAAATCCTTTAATTTCTATAAATAAAGGTTGAGATTTTTTTATTAACTTAGCATATTCTTCTGCCTGTTCAGAAAACATATTCAAATCTTTAACTAAATTCATTCTAAAAATAGTCCTAGTTTTGTTTTTTAACTTTGGAAGAATTTCTAATGTTTTGTTTAATTTTTTCCAGGCATTTTTTATTGAGCTTCTGTGAAATTTATTGTATAATTTTTCATTTGGAGTATTAATAGAAATATATAATTGAGTAGGCAATTGATTCTTTTTTAGCAACTCCTTAATTTTTTCAGGATATAAACCATTAGTTACTAAAAAAGAAGTTTTTCCTCTTTTTCTAAGTTCTGAAATTAATTTTCCAACATAAGGGTAAATTGTTGGTTCTCCTGAAAGGGAAATTGCAAATTGCATAGGCTCTTGTGCTTCTTCTAATTTTTTTTGATTGGCTTTGCTAAGTTGTTTCTTTTTTGATTTTTTGTTAATATTAAATCCTTGAAGGAGTTTTCTTTGAGCTTTTATACATCCTTCAATTATTTCAGAAGGAGAATCAATCTTTCCAGGAATTTTTTCCCCTGTTGTATATTCAATAGCTCTCCAACAATGAATGCATTGATTTGGACAATAAAGAGAAGGTGTCATCTGACAACATAAATGTGATTTTATCCCATAAAATTTTTCTTTATAGCAAACTCCCTCATCTCTCAAGGATTTTTTTGTCCATCTGCAAATTTGAACAGCAGAATGTTCATTCTTTCCAACAACTTCATAATGCTGTTTTTTGAGAATTTCTTTTATGTTTGAAGGTAACATTATTTTTCTAATTATATATTCTTTAAAAGCCTAATTGAAAGGAGCGTTTAACCCACAAAGAAACTCACACCCCACAAAACCATAAGTAAAAGGAAAAGGAACAACAAGAAATTCGTAGATATTTTAAACCATAATTCAGCTTTCTTTTTGCTTTTTGTTAAACTTAAAATTGTTAGATAAAAGAATCTTCCCCCATCAAATATTCCCATAGGAAGCATATTCATAAGTGCAACACTTATGCTTATGAGAACTAGCCACCATAATAAATCATAAATAAATAATCCGGCTTCAAATTTGGGTTCATAATAAATATAATCTTTTTTGAAAGAGGATAATGTATTAACTATTCTTCCAATTAATCCACTTCTTTTTTGTTCTACATATCCAACACCAACCCATGCTTTTTCAGAATTTTCTGGATTTTCTCCGAGGGTTATTTTATAATCTTTTATTAAATCATCTTTTTTGGTTGTTATTGTAATATTTTCTCCAGGAGAATATTTTGAAATCTCTTCACCAAAAGAATCCCAATCATTAATACTTATTTCATTTATTTTTATTATTGCACCATCAATTTCATTTCTTATTGCAGGGGAATCATCATATAAAATTAAATAATTTCCAATCTTTTTTTGTTCTTCCAGCCCCAGTTTATTTATTAAATAAGTCTTTTCAAGAGTTTTTATTTCATTTAATCCTTCCCCCTTTGATAAATCTAATATTTTTTCATAAGTAGCATTTTCAATAGAGATATTATTAACAGAAATTATTCCATATAAACCAACTGCAGAATAAGAATAAGAATTAAATTCTGCACCTGCTGGAACAAAAGCAGCTGTAAAAAATATCCAAATTACAACAAAAAATAAAATAGCAGTTAATACATTTGCAAAAGTTCCTGCAGCTAAAACAGCCATTTGTTTAAATGGACTGCTTTTTTTCATGCTTTTTTCATCCTGTTCAACAAATGCTGCTAAGAAAATTGGGAAGAAGAAAGGAAAGAAACCAAAACCAGTTGATTTTATTTTTATATTATATCTTCTCATAAATATTCCGTGGGCAAATTCATGAGTTATTGCAATTATTGCAAGAATTATTATCCAATATACAAAATAAAAAGGAGGGAGAAAATCTAGTTTAAATGCTTGGGGTAAATAAGGAATTAAAGGAGTTATAGGAGGAATTTTTATTGCTTTGACTATTGCAGGATAGGCAAAATAAATATAGATTATTTTTCCAAACAAATAAATCATAGAAGCCATAAGAATATATCCTATTCCTATTGAAACATAACTAAGAACTTTGAGAGTTTTTGTATATTTTTTCCCTATTCTATCTATTAATTTCATTCCCCAAGTAGTTTTATATAAGAAAAGCAATCCTTCTTTTTTCAAATTTTTTCTTTTTGTATAAAGAAAAAATGAAATGAATATAACAAATATGATAAGCAAACTTATATCAATTACAATAAAATTCATTTTTTACCTCAAAGCTTAGAATCAAATTAGGTTTAAAAGTGTAATGGTGAACTTTATTAGAAGGTCTGAAAATTTTCACAAATTATTTTATTTCTTTTTTATAGGTCTAAAAGCTCTTTTTCCACATTTTCTGCATTTTACTTTTCCTTTAAGAACTTTTTGAATATTAGATTTCATTTTAGATTTACAACCTTTGCATATAAAAATATTTTTGAATAATCTATTTTGTGCTTCTGGTATTTTTGCCATAATTAAATTAGAAAAAGTTCATTTTTAAAGGTTTTTAATTTGTTAATATAATTGTTTAATTATATTCTCACCCGCCCACCCTTGAGGAGATATAATTATCTGGTAAAATAATATAGTTTGTTATAGGGTGGTAATAATATTGAGACTAATTAATTTAATAAAAATAAATGTTATAGATAATTACTAATTACAACTTTCTTTTGTTTGGTTCGTTAGAAACGAACAAGTGAAAACTCTTTAGAGTTTTCTCCTAATAATCTTTTCACCTTCAACATCCCAATATTCACAATTTCCATTTTCTTGAAGTTCTTCAAATACTTCCGAGTCAGGACAAGCAACTTCTATTGTTTCAAAGTTTTCCAAATCCATAAGGCTTGCTTTTCCGTCTGCTTTTGAAAGAATTTGAGCTTTTCTCTTATCCACAATTGGAACTTCAAGTCTTTCATGTCCAGGAACAACAAAAACTTTCTTTGTTCCAGTTATTATTCCAACTGCTTCTATTCTGCATTTCGCATGTCCATGTTTACCTGTTTTAGAAATATCTATACTTTTTACTAAACAAGGCATGCCTTCAACAAGAATATTAGTTCCAACTTTCACCTCTGTTGCATCAATAATTTTTAATACCATAGAATACACAAAAAAAATACATTTATAAACATTTTTAATTAAGAAATTTCATGCCCCTTAAAAAAAACGATTTTATTGAAATAGAATTTACAGGAAGAATAAGAGATGGAGAAGTTTTTGATTCAAATCTTCCAGAAGAATTAAAAAAATTAAATTCAAATCAACAAGCAAAGCCATTCATATTTTCTCTTGGACAAGACATGTTTCTTAAAGGAGCAGAAGAATTTTTAATAGGAAAAGAAATTGGAAATTATAAAATAGAATTAAAGCCAGAAAAAGCATTTGGAACAAGAAATCCCTCATTTATACAAATAATTCCAATGAAAGTTTTTATAGAACACAAAATAAATCCAATTTCGGGAGCTGTTTTAACATTTGATAATAAATTAGGAAAAGTCCTTACTGTATCTGGCGGTAGAATAATAGTTGATTTCAATAATCCTCTTGCTGGAAAAGAAGTTGTTTATAATATAAATATATTAAGGAAAATCGAAGATATAAATGAAAAGATAAATGCACTTAATGATTTTTTATTCAGAAAAAATTTCAAATTTGAAATAAAAGATAATAAATTAATCTTGGAAGTTGAAAAAGGATTTAAGCAATTTGTTGAGCTTTTTAAGGATAAATTTAAGGAGATGATTGGATTGGATTTGGAAGTGAATGAAATTGAAAAGACAAATTAAGTAATTTTCCCATTTTCCAAAAATCTATCAAAACATTTAAATAGTAACCACTTTGTAGTTACATTATGGAAGAAGAAATTTTTAATCAAGAAGTGAATGATGTCTGTAATAGATTGTCTGATTTAGGTGTGCCTATGGGAGTTTCAGATAAATTTCTTGTCAAATTTATAGCATTAGATAATCTAGCAAAAAATGAAGATAAGACAATCTTTGGTAATATAGGAGATATTGTTTCAAGCGGACCAATATTTTTTGAAAAATATTGTATTAATAATAAAGATTGTTTCTCTCCTAAAGTTGATGCCTATGATTTTATTCAAACAAATTCTTTAGGTAAGCCTTCTCCTTATTAAGTTAGATATCTTAAAAAGTGTGAAATTAAGTAAATAATTCTTTAATCTTCCAAAAGATAACAATAATCCTTAAAAACCAAAATAACTTTCTTTCGCTATGGGAAATTCAAATGAAGAGGAAGATTCTTTTGATTCTATTTCTTCAGATGTTCATGCAATTGACAAGGAATTAGAAGAACTCTTGAAAAAACAATCAGCTAAAATAAAAATAATGGGTATTGGCGGTGGAGGAAATAATTCTTTAAGCAGAATGAGAGAAATAGGAATTAAAGGAGGAGAGCTTATAGCAATAAACACTGATGCTCAAGATTTACTTTATGCAAATGCAGACCAAAAAATATTAATTGGACGTGAATTAACTCAAGGATTAGGTGCAGGAAGTAATCCTCAGATTGGACAAGAGGCTGCTAAAGAATCTGAAGCAGAAATAAAAAAAAGAATTACTGGAAGTGATATGATTTTTATAACTTGCGGATTGGGTGGAGGAACAGGAACAGGTGCTGCACCAGTTATTGCTGCAATTGCAAAAAAACAAGGTGCACTTACAATAGCAATAGTTACATTACCTTTTACAATAGAAGGAAAAAAGAGAATAGAAAATGCAATGAATGGTTTGGAAAAACTTGAATCAATAGTTGATACTTTAATAGTAATACCAAATGATAAACTTTTAGAACTTGCTCCTGATTTGCCTCTTCAAACAGCATTTAAAATTGCAGATGAAGTTTTGACAAATGCAGTTAAAGGAGTCACAGAATTAGTAACAAAAACAGGTTTAGTAAATCTTGATTTTGCAGATGTTAAGGCAGTTATGGTTGATGGAGGAGTTTCTTTAATAGGAATGGGAGAATCAGATAGTAATAATAGGGCTATAGAAGCTGTTGAAAAAGCAATAAATAATCCTCTCCTTGATGTTGATATTTCAAATGCAACAGGAGCTTTAGTAAATGTTATTGGAGGTTCTAATATGAGCCTAGATGAATATAAAACAATTATTGCAACAGTTGGAGAAAGATTAAGTCCAGATGCAAAATTAATAGGTGGAGCTCAAATAGCTGATGATATGGACAAGTCTATAAGAGTTTTACTTATTGTTACAGGAGTTAAATCCTCGCAGATTTTAGGACATAGTGAATCTCTTGAAAGCATAAAGCATAAAGAGATTGAAGAAGAATTGGGAATAGAATTTTTTGAAAATTGATTTTAAATTATAATAATCCTTTTAAATAAGAATTTTCTAAATTCTAAATGGATTTAAACTTAAAAAAATTGATAATTGAAAATTACAAAATATCATTTAATAATTTGAATAAAATAATTTCTGGAGAAGAACCTAACTGGTTTGTTTTGAAACCAAATCAATATTTAACTCCAACAATCGTAACTAAAGAAATGCATTTAGATGATGAAGATGGGGAATTTGTTTATTACAATAAAATTTGTGAAACTCTTGAAAAATTATTAGTTGGAGAAGAAGCAGAATATACTTGTTCTTTTAGAGATGCTCCAGAAGAAATCAAAAAACTTTTGAAAACAGCTTAAATTAAATAATTTTAAAAACTCCCCCCATCTAATTTAATTATGGAAATAAAATCATTTTTATTAAAATGCAGAAGAGTTTGGCAAGTTTTAAAAAAGCCAACAAAAAAAGAATTCGAACTTACAGCAAAAGTTTCTGCAATAGGAATTGGTATCTTGGGGCTTCTTGGATTTCTCATTGCACTTGTTATGAAAATATTTGTAAAATAAAATGTTGCTTGAAAATATTTTGAAAGAAACAAAGCGAGTTGGAAAAAAGATTTTAATAGGAGGATTGTTGTGTTCTATGCTTTCTTTTGGATGCACAAAAGAAGATGAAATTATAAAAGAAACTTATACTCGTCCAGCAAGTGAGTATATTTATGAAAAAACTTTTGTTATGAATGAAGAAATTTTAAATAAAATAAATTCTGTTACTCCCGGAACAATATCTTTTTCAGAACCTATGCGAGATAAATATGGATTAAAAGAAGGAGATATAATTGTTGGAGGGATAACTGCAAATACTCCTTATGGAATCTTAAAAGAAGTTGTTAGCATTTCTCAGGATCAAAAAAAAGTCTCAGTTAAGGATGCTTCTCTTGAAGAAGCAATTAAATCAGGAACAATAGATTTTAATCAAGAAATAGATTTTTCTAATTTGAAATCTTATTCTTTAATACAAGGTTCAAGTTTAAAAAAAGGTTCAGGTAATTATGATTTTCATTTAAATTTTGATAATACTTTGTTATATGATAAAGATGGAAACCTTTCAACAATATTGGACCAAGTTATTTTGAATGGAGACATTTCTTTTAATATTCATCCAAAAATGAAAATTGTTTTTAATAATGGAATTGTTTCTTCTTATTTTGGTGCAGAATTGCCTGGAAAATTTTATGTTGATATTGAATCAAATGCAATTGGTGCTGTTCTTGAAATAGAAAAAAAGATATTTAGTGCAAGCCTTAATCCAATTGTTATTCCTACTTCCCCTGTTCCAATAATTATTTTACCAAAAATAGAATTATATCTTGGAGCAAAAGGAGGAGCAGAAAGTAATTTTAAATTTGGAACAGAAAATGAATTTCTCATATCAACAAATCTTAATTACAATTCTTCTTCTGGATGGACTTGGAACAGAGATTTTTTAGATTCTTTTAAATTTATTGAGCCAAGTTTGAAATCAAATTTAGCTATAAAGGCTTATGTTTCCCCAAAATTAGTTTTTATTGTGAATGGAATTTTAGGGCCTTATGTTAAAGCAGAAGGTTATCTTAGGGGAGAAGTAGATATTTTAGGAAATCCTTGGTGGAATATTTATGGGGGTTTAAATGCTAAAATTGGATTGGACATGAATTTTTTAAGTAAATTTATACCTGATTTTGAAAAAACTTTTTATTCAGTTGAAAGAGAAATTGCAAATGCAGGGGGCCCTTACATTGATTTAACAAACACACCCCCGACAGCAATTATGAATGTTACACCTTCTTCTTGTTCAGGGGACACTTTTACAGATTTTAATTTTTCAGCATTAAGTAGCACAGACAAAGAAGATGAACAATCTCAATTAATGGCTCGTTGGGATTGGGAAACAAATGGAACTTGGGATACTAATTATAGTTTGGATAAATTAGCTTTTCATAAATTCACTTCTCCTGGACTTTATCAAGTAACTCTTGAAATTAAAGATACAAAAGGAGCAACAGATACAGAATTTAGATTTATTGATGTTAAACTTCATGAAGAAGTTCCTAAAGAAATAATAATACAGCCTGGTTCAACAGAAGGAAAAGATTCAGAAGTTCAATGGGCATGGTATTGTAATTATGCACCTTATTATTCTGGTTCAGGAAATGAACCTATTATAGAAATAATTAAAGATGCGCAAGGTTGTTCTGGAGAAGTTAGAGAAGCACTCATAAAATTTTCTCTTGGAGGAATTCCTCAAACTGCAAAAATATCTTCTGCAAAAATGTATGTTTATGGAAAAGCGAGTATAAATGATTCAAATGTAATTCCAACATTTTCATTATCTAAATTAACTAATTCTTGGGAAGAATCTTCTGTTCAATGGAGTAATAAACCAACTGAAGAACCTATTTCTGATATTACTATTTTTAATTATGATACATATTCTTGGTATTTCTGGGATGTAACTTCTTTTGTTCAAGATTGGATTGATGGAGAACCAGTAAATTTTGGTTTTGGAATTTCAGCATCAAAAAACACAACTTATGGAAAAATTTATAGCAGTGATAATTTAGATGCAGAAAAAAGACCTAAGTTAATAGTAAATTATTCAGAATAATACATAAATTTTTATTAACTCTTTATATCCCCTCTTTTTTATGAATAATGAATTAGAATATGGACAAGTTTATGATTTATTTATAAGAAAAAGAGAGTATAAAGGAATTTATATTGGACAGAAAAAGGTTCATGGAAAATATAGTTTTAATCATTTTATTTTAGTAAATTATCTTCTCAGGCAAAAAAAAGAGAATTTTTGTATATTTAGATTTAAGAATTTTAGATTTGAAAATAATAAATTATATCTTGAATCAAATTATCGGACTCCAATATCAGAGAATCAAAAACCTTTTTATGAAAATCTTTTAGAAACAAAATTAAAGAAAGATTTTATAAAAGTTTTTGCAAAAGATTCATCAACAAAACTTTTATAAATACACAATTTTATAAATTATCATCTACTTCTTAGATATTAAGAGGTAGTTGGAACAAAAAATGTTTTTCATAATAAAAGTAACAACAAATAAAGAAGAAAGAGCAGTCGATATGATTGCAGAAAGAGCAGACAAAAAAAATCTTAATGTATATTCTGTCTTGCGTCCTCATGGTTTAAGAGGATATATTTTTCTTGAAACAGAAGATAGAGAATCTGCAGAAGAAGCTGTTTTTAATTTGCCTTATGTTAAAGGAATTATAGGAAAAACAATTGAATATTCAGAGATTCAAGGAATGGTTCAACCAACTGTAGAAAGTGTTTCTATAAAAGAAGGAGATATTGTTGAAATGATTGGTTCTACACTTAAAGGAGAAAAAGCAAAAGTTTTAAGAATAGACAAACAAAAAGAAGAAGTTGTAGTCAGTTTATTTGGAGCAGTAGTTCCATTGCCTGTCACAGTTAAAATAGATAATGTTAAAGTTATCAGACGTGAAGAGGAAGAAGACAATTCAGGAGGAAATTATTAAGATGAATAATAAATTAAAAATATGTGTGGATTTAAAACTTAATAAAAAAGAAGCTAAGAAATATTTAGAATCTAAATTAGATTGTACAATTTTAAGATGTAAACAAATTTCCTTAAATTCCGAAGTAGATTTTAATAGGTATGATGTTACTATTCAGCTTGATATTAAAAAATATCTTGAAAGTAAATTGGAGGGAAATAACTTAGTGTGTTATTCTTATAAATAAAATGAATAAATTAAAACAAATTTGGTATGAATTTAGATTAAGTAATGTTAAGGATAATCTTAAAAAGAATGCTGAAAAAATTGAATTAGCTGTTAAATCTGATAATAATTATAATCAATATAGATTAGAGCAGATGAGATTAATGTCTTGTAGAGGATATTTAGAAAATAAATTGACTTATGTAAATAATTAAAATGATAATCAAACTTTTAGCAGAAGGAGGAGCAATGAAGCCAGGACCAGCTTTAAGTCAGAAATTAGGACCTGCAGGAATTCCTATAAATCAAGTTATACAAAAAATAAATGAAGCAACTGAAGATTTTAATGGTTTGAAAGTTCCTGTTGAATTAGATATTGATTTAAAAACAAAAAAATTTGAAGTAAAAATATTTTCACCTCCTGTTTCAGAATTACTTAAAAAAGAATTAGGAATAGCTAAAGGTTCTGGATTGCAACTTAAAACACAAGTAGCAAATGCTTCCATAGAACAAATAATTTCTGTTGCAAAAACAAAAATGCAAAATTTATTATGTAATGATTTGAAATCTGCAGTTAAAGTTGTAGTAGGAACTTGTGTTAGTTTAGGTGTTTTAATTGAAAATAAACCTGCAAAAGAAATTGAAAATGATATTAAAGAAGGAAAATATGATAAAGAAATATCTCAGATAAAAACTGAAACTTCTCCTGAAAAAAAGAAAATTTTAAGTGATTATTTCAAAGAAGTTCAAAGAAAACAAGAATTAATATTAAAGCAAGAACAAGCTGCTAAGGAAGCTGCTGCAGAACAGGCAGGAGCAACCCCTGCAACAGCGACTGCAACTCCTGCAGTTACAACAGCTGCACCCAAAGTAGAAAAAGCTAAAGAGCCAACTAAAAAAAAGTAATCAAATACTTTTATAAAATTGGGTGTTCTTAGTAACCTATGAAAAAAGATTTAGATTTAGTGAGAATCGTTTCTTATTTATTTTTTGATGGACATCTATATAATACTTTGAAATGTTTTTATTTTTCTTCAAATAATTTAAATATTTTAAAACAACTTGATAAAATAGTCCAAAGGAAATTTAAGATAAAAGGGAAATTTTATCTAAACGACGGAGGAGCAGGAAGAGTTAAGACTCATAAATACAGAATTTTTAATGCAGAACTTTGCAGGGAATTAGAGAAATTGGGAGTCCCAAAAGGGTGTAAGACTATAACTAAATTTTACTTTCCTAATTGGATAAAATATAATAAAAAATTTGCCAAGGAATTTGTAAAAATAGCCTATTTTTGTGAAGGTTCAATGAAAGAAAATGACAGAAAAAATCCAAGAATAATTTTCCATATAAGTAAAGCAGATTTTCTTTTGAATAATGGAATAAGATTTATTAAAGAGATAATTAAAATTATTAATATTTTTGATATTAAAACTACTCCTATTGGAATTTATAAAAGAAAAATAAGAAAAGATAAGGTTCATGTTAAAGAGATAAGATTTAGGATACTTACTCGAGATAGCAATAAGTTTATAAAACATTTTGCTCCTTTCTTTAATAAAGGATACAAGAAAAGATTTTAGGGGATTGTGGGGTAATCTGGTTAGCCTTCGAGGTTTGGGACTTCGCGATCCCGGTTCAAATCCGGGCAGTCCCATTTTCTTTTTAATCTCCCGAATAATTTAAAAACCCGTTTTGTAACTTATTAATATAAAATGACAACAAAATCAAAAAAAACAAAATCTGCTGGAAGATTTGGAGCAAGATACGGAAAGAAAGTTCGAGATAGAATCGTTCAAGTTGAATCAAAGCAAAGAAAAAGGCAAAAATGTCCTTTTTGTAAAAGATTAGGTGTTAAAAGATTATCTAATGGAATATGGAAATGTCTAAAATGTAATAAAAAATTTGCAGGAGATAGTTATTATATTCAATAAAATGGCAACTTACAAGTGTTTTAAATGTGGAAAAAAAGTTACAGACAAGAACCTTGAAAAAAGATTCCTCTGCCCTTTTTGTGGTAGCAAAATCTTTTTCAAACCAAGAACAAAAGTAAAAATAGTGAAGGCTGAATAGAGGTAAATTATGGATAACAAAAATATTCAAGAGATACATTTCTTGGAACAAGGTTTACAGAATATACTTTTTCAAAAACAAGCTTTTCAAATGG
>Ga0074195_1004522_pt1 | contig 11358 bp, 13 predicted proteins | sample EPASupsiteHSE623_FD_64525 | JGI IMG/M metagenome (GOLD analysis project Ga0074195, IMG submission 64525) | Bioremediated contaminated groundwater from EPA Superfund site, New Mexico - Sample HSE6-23 | ecosystem: Environmental > Aquatic > Deep subsurface > Groundwater > Contaminated ...
TTTAATCAAGAAATCGTAGGGGTAGTGCCTTGTGCCTACCCTTTATAAAATTTGCCCACTGATTTAGGCACCTCATTAGGTGCCCTTTTATTTTTTTTGAAAAAATGTTATAATATAATCAAATAAAATAACTAAAAATGATGAAAAAATATAAAATTTTCGCCTTTATAATATTTTTGAGTTTGTTTGTTTTTTGTGATTCAACGAAGATGGTGCGTGGTCAGTTTGAATCGGGTGTAAATGAAGAAGTGAAAAATTTGAACTCCGAAATCAGCAACAAAAAATCGCGTATCAAGGCCATTCAGGAACAGCAGGAAAAATATTCGCAGTCCATCAAAAAGATGCAAGCGGATCGGGCTTCGCTCAATAACCATATTGCAATTCTTGATAATCAAATGGAGAATACTCAACTTGATATTGAGATGAATCAAGTTGAAATTGAAAAAGTTGAATTAGAAATTCAAAAAAACGATTTAGAAATTGAGGATAAAAACAAAGAAATCGAAAAAGAAAAAAGTCACATTGCTGACGTGTTGCGGCTTTTGTATAAAAAAGAAAATACGGCGCCGCTCGAAGTGATTTTGGTTAATGATTCTTTGGGTGATTTTCTAAATCAGATGAAGTATTTGGAAGATGTTTCGGGTGAAGTCAAAGATAGTCTTAACAATCTGGAAAGTCTCAAAAAACAATTAGAAAAAGATAAGCTTGATTTGGATGAAAAAAAGGCGGAGCTAGATAGCTTACGTCAAACTTTGACGGCCAAAAAAGATAAGCTCGATTCAGAGTTGGAAAATAAAAGCTACGTCTTGATGCAGGTAAATAGCTCGGAAAAACAATATCAGAGATTATTGGCACAAGCGCGCGAAGAACAGCAGGCTGTGGCTTCGGATATCGTTAGTATTGAAAAGCAGATTCGGGACAAGATGTCCAAAATGCAGGAGGAAAAATTGGAAATGAATGATGCCGGATTGATTTGGCCAGTTCCAAAAAATACAATTACCGCTTTTTTCCATGATCCTGATTATCCTTTTCGCAATATTTTTGAACATCCGGCCGTTGATATTCGCGCCGGGCAGGGGACGACTTTGAAAGCAGCTGCCTCTGGCTATGTCGCACGGGTTAAGTCGGGCGGAGCAACTGGTTATGGTTATATCATGTTGGTGCACGGCGATGGGATTTCAACCGTCTATGGCCATGTTTCCAAGATTTACGTCAAAGAAGATGATTATGTAGTACAGGGACAAAGTATCGGTTTGAGCGGCGGTATGCCTGGAACTCCCGGAGCTGGCCCCCTTACCACTGGCCCGCATCTTCACTTTGAAGTCCGTTTGAATGGTATTCCAGTGAATCCTTTGAATTATTTGCCATAAGATGAGTCCCGAAGAAATTTTTGCCAGAGAAGTATGGGCAGCTTGTGATTTGTCTTTACAGGTGTTGGCACCCAGAAAAAAATTAAGTTTTCGCCCGATGGTGCGGCGCACGATAATCAACACCAAGAAAACCTACGTAATCGGACGAACCAGCTTAAAAACCGGCTTAATAACAATTGATATATTTACTCCAACCAAAAGAGAACCGAAGAAGATTTCTTCGGTTTTGCGTACTCTCTGCCATGAAGTGGCTCATCATCAAAAACCGCCCTTTCGGCAGTTTTTCCGTTGGCGTTGGATTATTCGTCAGCATTACCCGGAATTTTATCAGCAAGTTAATATAAATATTGAAGTCTTAAAAAATCACAATGAATTAAAAAAATATTTTATTGAATAGGGGAGAGGCAGCGTGAAGAATGAGAAAATTAGAAAGATGTTCGATAAAAAAAATTGGCTCGTTGTAAAATTAGGAAAAATTAGATTTTTGAAAAATCAAATTAAAATGCAAATGATTTTTAATCAAGGGGAGAAAAGTTTTTTTGCTTCAGTGAAAAGAAAGATTTTGTTTATATTTTACGTTATTTTAATGGCGCTACAATTTATGCTTCAGATTAGGTATTACAAAATTTTTCAAAAAATAAATTTAAGAATGATTTCAAAATAATCATCATTAAAAAAGCCTGTCAAGTGAACAGGCTTTTATATTTTTAGTTTCTTACCGCTGTGCAGTTTTTTGTGGACGTCGCGCAATTGTTTGTTGGTGACGTGGGTGTAGATTTGGGTGGTGGCGATATTGCGGTGACCGAGAAATTCTTGGACGAGACGAATGTCGGCACCCTCGGAGAGCAGGTCGGTCGCAAAGGAGTGACGGAGAGTATGTGGTGTGGCCATGACTGGCAGCCCAGCAATTTTTACATATTTTTTGACAATATCTTCAATGCTTTTGGTAGTTAGGCGACGAGGGTCATTGGTTTTCTCAATCCCCGGTTTATAGTTTATAAATAAAGCTTCATCGGCGTCGTGACGTTTTTTTAGATAGTTGCGGATAAATTTGATTGCTCTTTCGGAAAAATATACAGTGCGGATTTTGCTACCTTTTCCAATTACAGCAATTTCTAACTCCTGAGTACGGTCATTGATTTTAAATTGATCGCAATTTAGGGCTGCCAATTCGGCGACACGCAAACCGGTTGAAAAAAGCGTTTCCAAAATTGCGCGGTCACGCAAACCGATGATGGTGCTCGTGTCTGGCGCTAACAAAAGTTTTTCGATTTGATCAAGTTTTAAAAATTTTATTTCGTGATCTTTTTTATCTTTGGCCAGTTTGACGGAAGAAGGGGAGAGGGAAGCAATATCTTTTTCCACAAAAAATTCCAAGAGGCTGCGGAGAGCGATCAAATAATAATTTTGGGTGGATTTCTTTAAAGGTTTTTTTAGAACCGGATCGACGTAGCGAGAAAGAAAAACTCGATATTTCCAAACATGATCAGTCGTCAATTCAATCGGTACCATATTTTCGAGGTGACTGTCTTGGAGCCAATTAAAAAACTTCTGCAAGAAACGGGCATAGTTTTCTTGCGTTTTATTGGCGAGGCCTTTCTCGATTTCACAATAATCAAGGAAGTCTACTAGGTATTTATTGATTGGTTTATTGCCAGCTGGTCTCATATTATGCGAAGTATTTATATTATAGCAGGAATCCCCTAGTCGCGGTATCTTGACAAAATATTATTTATGTGTTATTTTTATTTAAAATATTGTTCATTTTAATAACCAACAATCAAAAAGGGCGAGATAATGAATAGACAACGTTATGCTAATTCAATAGTTAATTTGAAGAATAAAGTTTTTAAAAAAGCCAAGGATGTTATTGGTAAGGGCAAAGGGGCATTTTGGTTCCATAATAAAATAATAGAGTATGCGAACAGAGTGGCTATACTTGAAAAGGATTACCAGGCTTGCATTAGTTATCATATCTTGATTGGTAGCTCTCACGGCGGTGAAGAAATTTCACCTATTATTGATTTTTTTGAAATTTGTTCGGTCAAAAATTTTTGTCTTATGACTTTGTCAGAACTTAACCAACTTGAAAGGAACAGTCAATGAGTAAACACTTTTTTCTTAAATTTTTTCTTATTATTGCGATGGTAAGTATGTCCGCTTGCGCGACAGCAAAAAAGGATTGTCCGAAAAAAATTGATGAAGTGACGGGAGTTAAGGTTGAAAAGGTCGAGGAGGAATCTTCAATTATTGATCCTGATTCAACACCTCAAATCAAAGGGGACGACCAAAACAAAATCATTTTGGAGGAGAATGAGGAGCCAGTCTTAATTAAAGACTATTTCCCTAAAAAGTTTTCTCTCAAAGAAAACGAGTATATGAAGGTATCGTTGCTTCCAGGCGATTTGGCCGAATTCTCTTTTGCTTCATCGCAGGAACGGGGATGGAGAATCTATATCAGAAATGACGACAAGGTTATGAGGGATGACGGATTCTTTGTTGAATATTTTCTTTGCCCAGCCGGACAGCCGAATGTTTTTATAAAGATTGGCGGGAAGGAGGTAAAGGAAAAATCAACATTTTACTACGAGAGTAACCAAGACCATATTCTGAAGATTGTCGTCAGAAATGACTCTGATCACTTGATTCTTCCCCTGACGCTCTTTCCTGGTCAATATACAATAAGGAATAAGCGTTTGTCGGCAGTTGAGCCACCTATTCGTTAATTTACCCTTTTAGTACAACCAAGGGCTTACATATGTAAGCCCTTTAATTTTGGCTAAAATTAAATAAAAATTCAGTTTATGGCTGATATTAGCTAATATTAGCCAATGGTTGAAGGTTAAAGAAATTGAAAGAAAAGGGCAGTGATGAATATGACACCACCAAAAGTATTAATAAAAGAATACGGAAGTTTAAGAGCCGTAAAAGGAAAAGAGTGGAATCAATCGGTTGCAAAATAAATTTGTTGAATGTGTATTTAATTGCTAAAGCAGTGAAGTATAAGCAGAAGAGCTATAGAGAAGTCCTTATTTCTCGGGCTTTCCCTGAATATACTACTTCGCATAATGTAGATTAATCAACGTATTAGGTAAATCAAAATCGGACTTTTTAAGGTCCGATTGAAGTCTCTTGGATAAATCTCCTATGGTCTGCTTTCTTCTATTGTAGGTTGGGTGTCATGTGGATTCCCATCAAATTGATTTCTGGAAAAAATATAAATAAAATTTTTATAATTACCAAAAATATTCCGATTACTACGATCATAGCCAAAAAGACTACAAATCCGAAAAATATTTTTAAAATTGTATCCTCCATAGTATTATATATTATGTTATTTAAATTTTTTAATTACCCCACTCCCCTGGCTTTTTGTTAAAAATAGGATATTGGCTAATATTAGCAATTATACTATATTTATAGCTAATATTAGCGATAATATACCGCGTCACCCAATCTGACATCAATATACTGTTTACTACCAAAGGTATCCTGTATCTTTTCTCTTTTTACTATAATCAATTTATTGATTTGCTTTTCGATATTCTCATCGGTATTGAAGTACACTTGTGGTCCGTTTTGTAATGAAACTTTTATGGTATTAAATTCGTTGTCTACTATGAAATATTGAATCTTGAATTCTTGCTCATGCTTTTTTAGCTCTTCAAATAAGTTGCCGGCATAGACTAGGTATTTCAGATCTAGGGCAACTTGATTATTAAGTATGTATTGACCACTTAGATTTACCAATAAGGGATAATCTTTCTGACTGATTTCGGCGGGATTGGCTTCGGCAATTATGCTCCCCTGTGTATCGATAAAATAAAATTTTTCATTTTCTTTCCAGATGATGGAATATTGTTTCTCTTGATATTTTATTTCCAGACTAGCAGGTAGCTTTTTGTTTATTGATAGTTGATCAAATGAATATTTGGTTTTTAAAGCAGCTAGAGCTTTTTCCTGATTAAAAAAGAAAATATTTTTTTGCGGCCAAAGAACAAACATATTGTTATCGATTTGGTTTTGAACTTCGCTTTTGATTTTATCGGCTGGGACAAAACGACCTTCGCCGATAACGTTGATATTTTTGATACTGAATACCGGTGAATACAAAAACAACCAGACAGCCGCGATGCCCAAGGCTACTATCAAGGCCAATACTAGTTTTACTTTCCAAGAAAAAAGTGGATCAAGATTGATTCTTTTCTTGCGACGTTGCTGAAAGAAAGGATTAGTGTAATCCCTTGAGCCATAACGAGCAGTATTGTGTTGACGAAATTTTCGAGTCCTTAGTTTTGTGTTATAAGGCATCATAATTTTCGCATTAAATTATTTTTCCAAAGCATTTTCAATTAAACGGTCAAGGAAGTCTGGGAATTCAAGGCCTGAGGCGCGGGCAGCTTCCGGGGCTAGGCTAACACTAGTCATTCCGGGGATGGTATTTATTTCAATAAAATAAAAAATATTATTTTCATCAAGAATAAAATCTACACGTGCCAAATCGGCACAGCCAATAATCTGAAAAATTTTAACCGCAGTATTTTTTATAGACTCACTAATACTTGTTTCCAGTTCGGCTGGACAAAGGTGTTCGCTGCCACCATCTTCATATTTTGAGCGATAATCGTAAAATTCTCCAGCCTTGGGAATTATTTCAATGATTGGTAAGGCTTGTGAGCATTTATTACCGATTACGGCCACGGTAAATTCGCGACCTTTGATATATTTTTCCAAAAGGATTTGGTTATCAAATTGAAAGGCAATGGAAATCGCTCGAGTCAGCTCAGCTTCGTTGTTGGCTTTATTGATACCCACGGAAGAGCCGGCGGAAACCGGTTTTACCATTATTGGGAAATCAATTTTTGTTTGAATCTTTTTTAAATCGTAATTATCCAATTTGTTTAGGCTAATGCTTGGTGGTGTTGTGATACCGGAAGCAGCGACAAGAGTTTTCGCGATATTCTTATTCATGCTAATAGCGTGTGCCAGGTGATTGGAAAAGACATACTTGATTTGCAAAATATCCAAAAGTCCTTGCAAACGTCCATCCTCCCCTATCTCGCCGTGTAAAATTGGGAGAACTAAAGAGAATTTTTTTTGCAAAGCATCTTGTAGAAAATTTTCCAAATCAGTTTTTAAATCGTAACGAAAAATTTCGTATTTGTTTTTATCGAGTGCCTTAAAAACCGCCTCACCGGATCGGAGAGAAACTTCTCTTTCGTTGGATGTACCGCCTGACAAGAGGGCGATTTTTAGTTTAGACATTTTTATTTTCTGGAAATTATTTTTATACCGTTCATAAATGGGATGAGCACTTCCGGAATTTTGATGCTACCATCGGCTTGTTGGTAGTTTTCCATGATTGAAATAATAGCCCGAGCAACCGAAATGGCGGTACCGTTTAACATGTGGACAAATTCTTTTTTGCCATCGCGATTAAATTTGATGTTCAAGCCACGAGCTTGGTAATCGGTGCAGTTGGAAGTTGAGGTAATTTCTCCCCAATCCCCTAGCTCCTCGTTTTTATTGGGTTTGCCAGGCATCCAAGCTTCCAGATCGTAAGTGCGGATAGAAGGACCACCCAGGTCGGCGGTGCAGTGATCAACTACTCGGAAAGGAATTTTAAGGCCCTCAAAAATATCACGTTCAATTTTTAACATTTCTTGGTGAGCGCTTTCGCTATTTTCTGGTAAGACATATTGGAACATTTCAATTTTGGTAAATTGATGAACGCGGAAAATTCCTTTGGAATATTTGGAATAGCTACCGGCTTCAGTGCGGAAGCAATGAGATACCGCTACGTATTTTTTGGGCAAGTCTTTTTCTTCAAAAGTTTCATTCATGTGTAAACCACCCATGGTGATTTCGGAAGTGCCAATCAGACAAAGATCAGAATTTTCTACATTATAGACTTGAGTAGATTCGCCACGAGGATTAAAACCAAGACCTTCAAGAACTTCTCTTTTGGCCAGGTCAGGAGTAATCATTGGCGTAAAGCCATATTTAATCACGGTGCTGAGGGCATATTGGATTAAAGCAAATTCAAGTAAGGCCAATTCATTTTTTAAATAATAAAACTTGGCACCGCTGACTTTGGTAGCGCGGTCAAAATCAATTAAATCATTTATCTCGGCGAGTTGTACATGGTCAAGTGCGGGGAAATTAAATTTGCTTGCTTCCAAAAAAGTATCAACAACCGGATTGTCGTCTTCGTTGTCACTGACGTGCACATCAGGGTGAGTTAAATTTGGGACACTCATCAAAAGCTTGGTCAGTTCCGGTTCAATTTCTTTTTGCTGGTCTTCCTTGGCTTTAATTTCGGCGCCGATATTTTTCATGCGTTCAATTATTTCAGGGGTGGGTTTGCTTTTGGAATTGGCATTGCGTTCAGCGCGCAAATCTCCTATTTCTGTTTCCAGTTTACGATTGGCTTCATCGAGCGCTAATAATTTTTTTATATCAACTTCCACTAAACGATTTTTACAATTTTGTTGTACTTCTTCCGCGTGTTCGCGGATGTATTTGATGTCTAACATATGTTTTAGGCACTAGCAATTAGGCGCTAGGCTTTAGTATTTGAATATTAATTATTTTATCACTTATTTTTGTCATTTCGAGTGTAGCGTAGCGAAAGGAGAAATCTGTAATACGTTAATAGCAGACTAAAACTTGAAATTATGTAACAAGCTACTATAGAACTCTCTCCGCCCAGGGCGGATCGAGATGACAAGAAAAAGATTTTTTAGTTAAAGACTTATTTAACAAACGGATTTTTCATTTCAAAGATAATTTTATCAACCTTGTTATATCTACTGGATTCCCGCCTTCGCGGGAATGACACAAAAAAGAAATTACTAATAAATTAACTTATACAGGAATGACAATCAGCACTATCAACTGTTTTGTCTGCAGGATTGGTGTCAGTGTGTAGTGGACGCATTAATGGGAACAGGGTGACTTCGCGGACCGGTTTATCAACCAAGAAAGCAAACAAGCGTTCACCAAAACCAAAACCGCAAGTTGGCGGCATGCCGTGTTCAAGCATCTCAACAAATTCCCAATCTGGCATCATCGCTTCAGTGTCTCCCGCTTGGAGTAGAGCTTGTTGTTCTTCAAAACGCTTGCGTTGATCAAGCGGATTATTTAATTCCGAATAACCGTTGCCAACTTCGGCACCGGCAATAATCGGTTGAAAACGCTCCGTGACTCCGGGATTATTTTCTTGCTCTTTGGCGAGCGGTGAAATTAGTTTGGGGTGATTGACCAAGAACGCCGGGCCAGCAATGTTTTTGCGGCAATATTTCCAAAGTGTATCAGTCAGACGTTCGCGGTTGTCACCTTCGTATTTTACTTTTAATTCTTCCAGTTTATTTTTTATTTCTTGTTCAGTTGAATTCAAAACATCAAGACCAGTTTGTCTTTTGATTTCCTCTCGATAGTCAATTTCTGGCCACTCCCCTGCTAAATCATAAGTATGTTCACGGGTGGTAAATTTTGTCTTGCCAAAAACTTCTTGAGCAATTTTCAAATATAATTCTCGGACCAGTTTCATGCCATCGCGATAATCGGCATAGGCCCAATAGAATTCCATATTGGTAAATTCTTGCAAGTGATTAGGACTTGAGCCTTCATTGCGGAAGACGCGACCGATTTCAAAAGTTTTATCTAAACAGGCTGCCATTAATCTTTTTTGCCACAACTCCCCTACGGAAATACGCAAATAGACATCCATGTCATAATCGTCGTGATGAGTACGGAAAGGATTAGCCTCCGCTCCACCAGTTGTGCTTTCAAGGGTGGGAGTTTCGACTTCGAGGAAACCATGATCAATCATGAACTGACGAGTCACCTGCCAAAACTTGGCGCGTTTGATAAAAATATCTCTGAGCTCGTCATTGGTAAGTATATCCAAATAGCGTTTTCGATAACGTTCATCTTCATCTTTGAGACCGTGCCATTTTTCCGGCAAAGGTAAAATCGCTTTGGAAAGAATTTTCCAATCAGTGAGCATTAAACTCTGTTCGCCTTTGTGAGTGATAAAACAAGTGCCTCGGGCTTCGACAAAATCGCCCATGTCGATTAATTTTACAAAGCTTTTATATTTTTCCTCGCCGATGTCTTTTTTGGACAAAGCAAATTGGATTTGACCAGTTCCATCTTGGAGATTGCAAAAACTTAGATTGCCTTAGCGTCGTATCATGCGGAGACGGCCAGCCAAAATTACTTCAGTTTTACTTTCTTCGAGCTTCGCAAAATCAGCCAAGACCGCGCTAATAGTGAAATTTCTCTCACTGTGCGCCGGATAAGGATCCAAGCCGAGCTTTTTTAATTCTTCTAATTTTCGTAAACGCTCATCACGCTCACTGATTTTGCTTTCACTCATAATATTTTAATACTAATTTTAGCTGTATAATCTTAAATAAGATGCCACAGAGTGCATCTTTAATCTAGTCTTATTTTACGATAATTTTTGGTAAAAGTAAAGACAACAATTGACTTTTGACAATTGACATTTGACTTAATAAGGGTTATATAAATAAGATTTTTAAAACTTGACAAAATAATGAATATTTGTTTAAATATTGGTATTAGTTTTTCTGGATAGTTCATTGTAAACTCATAAGGAGGGACTATGAAAAAGAAAGGTAAAGATAAAAAAAAGAAGGGCATTGATATTGAATTTCAGGATGAAAACATCAAAAAGAGTTTTGGCTTTGATAATGGCGTTTTGCCGATATTTTTTGGGGTAATGGGGCATGAAATTGGTAAATCATTTTACCAGCAGAAGTGTCGCAATATGGCAGCCTATTGTCAGCCTCAAAGAGAGGAAGTCAAGAGATTATTGGGTGAAAATCGGAGTGATTCGGTACTCCTGATTTTTAACCCGAGGGATCCCCTGGGGGCGCATTTTTTTAAATTGTTTCAGTTTAATTTTGAAGGGAGAGAATTGCCGGAGTTGATGGCGACGACTATCGATAAAAGTTGGGTGTTGCGAAATCTCTCAATTGATATAAAAATTCGCGAAAAGCTTCGCGAGTATAATGATCTGGGGGTGGTGGTTGTCAGTTATGGCCTTATCGAAGTTGTGCTCTAAAAATCTTATTTTTTCTTTTTATTAAAAAACCCGCTGAGAGTTTATTCAGCGGGTTTTTATCTTAGTCAACTTTAGTAATGGTATATTGCATTTCGCCTTTGGGGGTTTTTACTGTGACGGTATCCCCTTTTTTCTTGTTCAAGAAAGCGGTACCAAGTGGTGACTCGTTGGAAATTTTTCCTTCGAGTGGGTCAGCTTCGTTGAAGCTAACGATGGTAAATTTTCTTTCCTTGCCATCAGTCACGGCAACGATTTTTGAACCCATGCCAACAGTAACATGGCTGTGGGTGTTTTTTACAATTGTCAGATTCTTGAGCATCTGAGACAATTCAATGATGCGACCTTCATTGAAGGCTTGTGCGTCTTTCGCTTCGGAGTACTCTGCGTTTTCGCTCAAGTCGCCCATGTCTTTAGCTTTTTGGATACGGTCCGCAATCTCGCGACGCTTTACGGTTTTTAATTCTTCTAGCTCTTTTTTTAGCTTATCGTATCCCTCTTGGGTGATAATTTGATCTGGCATAATTATTGAAATTTTATTAATTGTTTATAGACAATACAAAAAATATACTATAAAACTATTTTTTTTGCAAGTTATTTTTGAGCTCTTCTCGGTTGGCGTTATTTAGGGTCATGGCACTGACTAATATCAAGAAACTGATACCCAGAGGATGGTTTAAATATGGGCTAAAAAAGCTGACGGCGGCAATGGCGATTAGGCCGACAGAAAGCCCGATTTCACTGATTTTTCGGGAACGATAGATGTTATCTGATTCGGCGGTTGACTTGAGGACAATGGCAAAAATCAATGCCAGATAGGCTATAACACCAAAAATACTGATTTTAAGCCAGATATCAAGCCAACCCCACTCAAAAGCATAAGTATTGTAGAGGCCG
>Ga0074195_1004523_pt1 | contig 11356 bp, 13 predicted proteins | sample EPASupsiteHSE623_FD_64525 | JGI IMG/M metagenome (GOLD analysis project Ga0074195, IMG submission 64525) | Bioremediated contaminated groundwater from EPA Superfund site, New Mexico - Sample HSE6-23 | ecosystem: Environmental > Aquatic > Deep subsurface > Groundwater > Contaminated ...
ATTAATAGAAGGCTCGCCCGGAGAAAAAAATTCCAAGCTTAAAATATTTTTAGTTGCCATTCCAAACCAAACTATCCAGGATTACCAGAAAGTTGCACAAATGGTGGGTCTTGAACTTTATGCGGTGGAAGCAGAAGCATTTGCTTTATCAAGAGCTTTGGCGGGAGAAAGTAAAAAATGCTTGTGTTTAATAGACATAGGCGTTCAAAGCACTACTATAAATATAGTTGATAAAGGAAATTTGAAAAAAAGTTATAGCTTTGATTTTGCCGGAGGCCAGCTAACACATGCTATTTCTTCTACTCTAGGATTAGAACACCTAGAAGCCGAAGAAATTAAAAATAAGCAGGGGCTTACTTCTACTGAAGAAAATATAACCAAAACTTTATATCTTTTAATAGACCCGCTTTTAATAGAAATAAAAGATATTTTGTATGATTTTTATGCAAAAAGCGGAAAAGAAGTAGAAGAAATTTATTTGACCGGCGGAACGTCGGCTTTGCCCGGCCTAAAAGAATATTTTAAAGAAGTCCTTAAAAAAAATGTGGAAATTCCCAATTGTTTCTCCGACCTTTTATATCCGCCCATAATTTCAGGAACCCTTGAAAAAATAGCACCCTCTTTTTCAGCGGCTGTGGGAGCTGCGCTTGGAGGATTGGACATGAAAAATTAGATGCAAACATAATTTTTGTTGTATAATAAAGTAAAATGCAAAAATTAATTTTTAAAAATGGATTTTAGAGAAATTTTTCAATTAAGAGATAAAAAATTTTGGTGGATGGATATTATATTCTACTTTGTAATATCTATGCTAATAGCTGTTGTTTTTTGCTATTTAATTTTTATTATCAAAAATAATATCCAAAGAAATCAAATTAAAGAAGAAGAAGTTAAAATTGCAGAAGTGGCGTCAGAACAGCAAAAAGTGGATGAAGAAGAGGTTATTTTATATAAGGAAAAAATAGGAGATTTTGCCGGTTTGCTTGAAAATCATGAATTTTCATCCCATGCGTTTATTTTTATGGAACAACATACCAGGCCCGATCTTTGGATTAAAAATATAAATATAGATAAAAATAACAGAAAACTATTGGTGGCAGGAGAAACAGACAGCATGGAGTCCCTTTCGCGCCAGGTGGCAGTTTTTGAAAAAGATGAATATGTTGCTAAAATAGATTTACTAAATTCAACTTTGTCAGATTCTGCAAGAGTAATTTTTAATTTGAGTTTAATTTTAAAGCCGGAAATATTTAGTTATGTGCCCGAAAACAAAGACGAACTAGTCGAATAAATAGAAATTTTTTAATAAAAAAATGAAAATAGACCGGCCCATTACAATAGCTATATGCCTTTTTGCCATTTTACTTTTGGCATATTTTTTGTTAGTGCCAGAATACAATACATTTAAAAATCTTCGGTTTGAATTGGGCAAAAAAAGAGCAGAGTATAATGCAGAATTCAAATATTTTTCAGAGATAGCAAAACTTTATAGCGAAATACAAAGCCGAGGAGAAGATATTCAAAAGGTTGATGACGCTTTACCCGTTGGATCTAATTTTGGTAATTTGGTTTATTATTTTCAAAACCAGGCATTAGCCGACGGCTTGACGGTAAAAAGTTTATTTTTATCAAAATCATCTTCTATTAATGCAAAAACAACCGCTATAAATAAAAAATCCGGCGATACGCAGGGAGCAATGAATGATATAGTTTTTTCATTAAATTTAACGGGAAGCTATTCTTCATTAGAAAATTTTATTGTTTCTTTAGAAAAATCAGCGCGTATGTTTGAAGTTATAAATATTTCTTTTGGTTCAACATTCATTGCATCTAATTCTGAACAAGAAGAACAGTCCCAAACAAATCAAACATATAATTTTCTTTTAGATGTTTTAACGCATTCATATTAAACCATGGCAGTAGTTTTTATATCACCAAAAAAGAAACAGAGGGTATTTTTTATAGGAATTACAGCAGTATTCTTATTAATTTTGGTTTCTATCACTTTTTTTGTTTTTATGGCTCAGCCCCAGCAAGTGGCTCCAGAATTAGTTTTTAACAAGCCTAAAATTAATATTAATTTTAATGCCTTAAATTCTGACTTGTTTAAAGAACTCTTGCCTTTTAACGAAATGCAAAGGCAGTTTGCTTATACGGCAAAAAATGAAAGTGGAAATGTTGAAAGCGGTTTTGTTTCTGCTGTTTCTATTGAAGAAGCAAGAAAAATTTTAGAAGACATAGATTTAACAGTCCAGGATATAAAAGAAGCTGAAATAGGAAGAGAAAATCCGTTTACGCCCTATTATCAATTAATGCCGGCAACCGAGTAAGAATTTAATTTAAATCGTAAAAAAGATATAAATGAAATTATTACAAGAATTATACGCAAACGGAATACTCTCGGACCAGAGTAAAAAACAGCTGGAAGATGAAATAGAAAAAAACGGGAAAAGGGAAGAAGAGGTAATTTTGGAAAAAAAAATTATCCCTGAGGAATCTTTGTTTATACTGAAAAGCAAGGTTTCCGGGGTGCCGTTTAAAAAAGTAAAAGCAGAGGAAATTCCGCCTGAAATTTTAGAGTTGATACCGGAAGAAGCTGTTGTAAATTATAATATGGCAGCTATATCAAAAACCGATAATCTTGTTGAAGTAGGAATGGTTTATCCCGAAGACATAGCAGCCCAGAATGCTTTAAGATTTTTGGCGAACCAGCAAAAATTTGAGTATAAAATTTGCCTTATAAGCATAAGCAATCTGGCAAATCTTTTAAAACAGCAAAAAAACTTAAGCGTTGAAACAAAAAAAGCGCTAGAAGAACTAAATAAAGAAAGAGGGGAAATATTAGCCGGTTTGCAAAAAAAATCAGAGGCAGTGCATTTAACAGCAGAAGAAGCTCCTATTATTAAAATGGTCTTTGTGATATTAAGCCATGCCATCGAAGGAAAAGCCTCTGATATTCACATAGAGCCGGGTAGGGAAAGACTTACTGTGCGTTTTAGGTTAAATGGAATTTTGCACCCAAGCCTTTTTTTACCATTAAAAGTCCATCCTTCTATTGTTGCCAGAATTAAAATTTTAGCATCTTTAAAAATAGACGAAAACAGAGTTCCGCAGGACGGCAGATTTTCAATTAAAGTTGGAACTAAAGAATACGATTTCAGAGTGGCTACTTTTCCAACCCTTAACGGAGAGAAAGTTGAATTAAGGGTTTTAGACCCTTCTGCTGGCTTAAGGTCTTTTGAAGAGCTGGGTTTAAAAGGCAGAGACCTTGAGGTGATAAAAACAACTATAAAAAAACCTTATGGATTAGTTTTATTTACAGGTCCCACGGGTTCCGGAAAAACCACAAGCCAATACGCCATATTGCGCATTTTAAACCAGGATTCGGTAAACATTATTACCCTTGAAGACCCTATAGAATATTCGATAGAAGGCATAAACCAATCGCAAATAAAACCGCAAATCGGTTATACTTTTGCCCAAGGCCTGCGCCAAATTTTAAGGCAAGATCCAAACATTATTATGATTGGAGAAATAAGAGACGAAGAGACAGCCGACCTTGTTGTAAATGCGGCTCTTACAGGACATATTGTATTGTCTACTTTACACACTAATTCTTCTGTGGGAGTTGTGCCCAGATTAACAGATATGGGAGTAAGGCCGTTTTTAATTCCATCTGCCCTTAGAATTGTTATTTCCCAAAGGCTTATAAGAACTTTATGCCCAAAATGTAAAATAAAAATAAAACCTGTAGGAGAGGTTTCAACTTATCTGGCAAAAAATTTAAAAGCCATGCCGGCTTTTGCCAAACAGGAATTAAAAATTTCAGACCCATTTTTTATATACAAGGCAAAGGGTTGCGATGAGTGCAGTTTTACAGGATATAAGGGCAGGTCGGCGCTTTACGAAGTTTTAAATATAACAGAAGAAATATCACAATTAATATTGAAAGGAGCTCCGGAAAGTACGATTTTTGAAATGGCGCAAAAACAGGGCACGCTGTCAATGGAGCAAAAAGGAATATTAAAGGTTTTAAACGGTGAAACCAGTGTTGAAGAAGTAACAAGAGTAATAGGAGAAAAACAATAAAATAATATAAAACATGGATTATTTATCCTATATAAAAAAACTTTTAGACATAACTGTTAAAGAAGACGCCTCTGATTTAGATATTTCAGTAAACTATGCCCCGCACATACGTATTACCGGCCAGCTTGTGCCGTTAAGCCGTGAAAAGCAAATTTCAGAAAAAGATTCTGAAGGAATGGCTTTTGCCATAATGTCGGAAAATCAGCGCAAGAAATTTTTGGAAGAAAAAGAAATTGATTTTTCTTATAATTTTGAAGATAGAGGAAGATTTAGAGTAAATGCTTTTTACCAAAGGGGAAGCGTAAGCCTTGCTTTGCGTTTTATTCCTTCAAAAATAAGAACCATAGAAGAATTAAATCTTCCGCCAATTCTGCACGACTTTACTTCCCGTCCGCAAGGGCTTGTTTTAGTGACCGGAGCTTCAAGTCAAGGAAAATCTACCACTTTAGCTGCCATGCTTGACGAAATAAACCATACAAGAGGAGTGCATATAATAACTATTGAAGACCCTATTGAATATACTTATCCTGTTGCGCGAGCTGTTGTAGACCAAAGAGAGGTTTCGCTAGATACTATGAGTTTTACAAGCGCCCTAAGGGCCACTTTCCGGCAAAATCCTGATGTAATTATGGTGGGAGAAATGAGGGATTTGGAAACAATTTCAACTACAATAACAGCTGCCGAAACAGGCCATTTGGTTTTTGCCACTTTGCATACCAACTCTTCGGCCCAGACAATTCACAGGGTGGTTGATGTTTTTCCGGGCGACCAGCAAAACCAAATAAGGTTTCAACTGGCTTCTTCGCTTTTGGGTATAATTTCCCAAAGATTAATACCAAGAATAAAAGGAGGATTTATTCCGGTTTGCGAAGTAATGCTTTGCAATAACGCCATTTCTACTTTAATAAGAGAAAATAAAATTCATGAGCTTCCCGCAGTTATAGAAACTTCAGCCAAAGAAGGAATGATTTCTTTTAGCAGGGCATTGGTTGACTTAGTAAGAAAAAAAGAAATATCTTTAAAAAATGCAACAGATTATGCAACAGACCCGTCTGAGGTTAAAAACCTTTTAAGATAATTTATGAAATTTATTTACCAGGCAAGAAATAAAGAAGGAAAAATTGAAACAGGCACGGTTGAAGCGTCTTCTAAAGAGGCAGCTGCTGTTCTTTTGCAAAAATACAATATTTCTGTTACTTCTTTAAAAGAAGATATCCCGTCAATTTTTAAAAACAGGAATATAAAATTTTTTGAAAAGGTCACAAAAAAAGACTTGGCTATATTTTCACGACAGCTGGCCTTAATGATGAATTCGCGCGTTCCTGTAACCCAAAGCTTAAAAAGTTTGTCGGCCCAGACAAAAAAGCCGTTTTTTAGAGAAAAAATATTAAAAATTTCCCAGCTTGTAGAAGAAGGTAATTCTTTGTCAGATGCTTTTGCTGTGTATCCTGATGTTTTCAGTATTTTTTATGTAAGCTTAATAAAAACAGGAGAAGCTTCCGGAAAAATTTCTGATTCTCTTTATTATCTTTCAGACCACCTGGAAAGGGAAGACGATATAGCTTCTCAAATAAAAGGAGCCATGATTTATCCTGCATTCGTTATTGCTGTGCTGCTTGTTGTAGTTTTAATAGTTATGTTTTTTGTGATGCCCAAGCTTATAAGCCTTTTAAAAGAAACCACAACCGAACCGCCATTTTTTACCATGCTGATGATAAATTTTTACAGTTTTTTGGCCGATTATGGATGGATTATAATGCTAGGATTTATTGCTATGGTTGTGTTTATAATTTATTATTTTACAACCAAAGAAGGCAAAAAAAGATATGACAAATTATCTTTAAAAATTCCGGTTATTTCGGAATTTCTTAAAAAAATATACCTTGTTAATTTTGCAGAAAACCTTTCCACTTTAATTGGCGCCGGGCTTTCAATAAATAATGCTTTAAAAATTTCTAAAGACACTGTAGGAAGCTTTGTATATAAAGAAATAATTTCCGATGTTGAAAAAAGAGTTTCTGAAGGAGAAAAAATAAGTTCTGTTTTGGTGCGATATCCAGAAAATATACCATTGTTCGTGGTGCAAATGATCCAAGTTGGAGAAGAAACAGGAAGCTTAGATAAAAATTTAATGGAAATAGTTAATTTTTACCAAAAAGAAATTAACAGAGCAATTGCAGCTTTTACAGCTTTATTAGAGCCTGTGTTGATAATTTTTTTAGGCATATGTGTGGGTATTTTAGCAATTACTGTTTTAGAACCGCTATACGGGACTTTAGGCACATTGTAGTTATCCACATATGCGCTCTTGCCCGGCTTTAATATAAAAATTATAATTAAAATAATTTAGTACATGCAAAAAAAAATGGGTTTCACGCTGGTTGAGCTGATGGTTGTGGTAACGCTTATAATAATTTTGTCTTCTATCGTTTTATTCACTGTCAGCTACTACATAAACAGAAGCAAGGATTCCAATATAATGGGGAATTTGTCTATTTTAACAGCAGCTGGCGAGGTTTATTACACGGGTTTAGGCAAAAATAGCTATAAACCAGATGAAGAAAATAATTTTTGCAACTCAAGTGTGGTTGACAATGCTTTTTCCCAAATTCCGCCTTTATCTTATCATCTTTGCAAAGTTGATGATTCTGGCGAAAAATGGGCTGCTTGCGCTCATTTGTTTGTGGATAAAAATGCGGCATTCTGTGTTGACAGCAGAGGCGTAAAAGAAAATATGCCCGAAGGCAATTGCGCAGAAACCGGAATAGGACAGACAGCAGAATGCCCATAATTACAATGTGAATTTTATGGTTTTGAGTTATCCACTACTTGATATTTCAAAAATGTATTAAAATAAATAATAGTCAGATACTTTCAAAGGTCGAGCTTAAAGTTAAAATTTAAAAAGTTTAAAAAAAATAAAATATAATTAATTAAGAAAAAAAATGAACAAATCAAAAGGTTTTACGATTATTGAGTTGATAGTGGTTATTGCAATTATTGCAGTTTTGGCCACTATTGTGTTAGTTAACGTTACAAGCTATATTAACAAAGGAAAGGATGCAGCAATCGCGGGAAATCTTGCCTCTGTAATGACCAACGCAGCGGTTTATTTTGACACAACCGGAAACTATACTGCGTTCTGCGCGGCAGCAGGAGCAACAGTGCCCTTGGCTGCAGCAGATTCTGCATTCGACGGCAATGCAACTCCTAATGAGGTCACTGATTGCAACGGCGCTGCAGCTGCATGGGCAGCTTGCGGTCAATTAAAAGTTTCAGATGCATATTTCTGTGTAGATTCTACCGGCGCTAAAAAGACAATAACAACACGAGCTACTTGCGTTACTGCATGGGCGGCAACTGCTTGCCCGTAAAACAGACTATAAATGGAAAAACAGGCCTTTCAATGCGACCTGTTTTTTATTATAGAAAAAGATGATAAAATAAAATAATGAATTATATTGATTGGCTTTTAGACATTTTTGTATTTTTATTTGGGCTGTGTGTGGGCAGTTTTTTGAATTGCTTTATTTACAGGTTAGAGCAAAAGAAAAAAATAACCGGCAGGTCTTTTTGCCCTCATTGCAAACATACTTTAAAATGGCAGGACTTAATCCCTGTTTTAAGTTTTTTGTTTTTACGTGGTAAGTGCAGATACTGTGGCAAAAAAATCAGCACTCAGTATCCTTTGGTGGAAATTGCGACCGGGTTAATTTTTTTGCTAATTTTAAACCACAGCACCGAGCGTTTTGCGCTGGTGCTGGGCCAAAACAATTATTTGCAAATAATTGTTTTGGTTTTTAGCTTGGCATTTTGGTTTTATGTTGCAAGCTCTTTAATTATAATTTTTATTTATGATTTAAAGCACTATTTAATTCCTGATAAAGTTTTGTTTCCCGCTATTATAATAACTTTTTTTTATAATTTATTCGTAAATTTTTCTTTAATTGCAAATTTTTTAATAGCTGTTGTTATTGCGTCGGGATTTTTTTTAACGATATTTTTAGTTTCAAAAGGAAAATGGATGGGTTTTGGCGATGTAAAACTGGCTGTTTTAATGGGGCTTTTGTTGGGAGTTAAAAATGCGCTGGTTGCTTTGTTTTTGGCATTTTTTTTAGGAGCCGTAGTAAGCATAATATTAATTATTTTAAATAGAAAAAAATTAAAAAGCGAAATACCTTTTGGCCCGTTTTTAATTGCGGGAACATTTTTGGCAATGTTTTGGGGGCAGCCAATTTTTTTATGGTATTTAAATATGTTTGTTTAATTTATGCCTAAAATTTTAAATTATTTTGAGTTTAAAGAAAAAGGCACTACTTTGGTTGAAATTGCAGTAGTTATTTTTATTATTACGATGTTTTCTTTAATTTTAATTAATGATTTTCCAAAAACATTAAGGCAGTTTGCGGTTTCCAGGTCTGCCTATAAACTATCGCAAGATATAAGAAGAATAGAAGATTTGGGGCTGTCTGGCGTAAAAATTGCAGGCCAGGCTGATCCAAAAGGAGGATATGGGCTTTATATTAACAAAACTGAAGTTGACGGCGACAAACAGTATAAAATATATGCTGATAATTTTTCTCCAATGCCTAATTATGAATATAATACCGGCGATTATGTTGTTGAAGTAATTACAATATCAGAACAGCAGGCAGGTGTTTTTATCAAAGAAATTAACGGAAGCGTAGGTGGCAGTTATGACTATATAAGCATTAATTTTACGCCTCCAAATCCAAAAATAACAATAACGCCCTCTGCCCCCGAAGAAAAAAGTATTGATATTGTTATAAGCTCAACTTTTGACTTAAGTTTAGAAAAAACAGTTTCTATAAACACATCCGGGTTAATAGAGGTAAAATAAAAATGAATTTTAAAATATATTATAAAAAATTAAACAAGGGATTTACCATTGTTGAAGTGGCAATATCTATTTTTGTTTTGTCTATTGCTGTAATTGGCGTATATAGCGCTTTTACGCTTGTGGCTCTTTTAACTTCGGATATTGAAGAAAGGTTTATAGGGGTATATTTGGCGCAGGAAGGCATAGAAATAATAAGAAATATAAGAGACACCAAGTGGGTATTAGACTCAGAAAATGGTTGGGATGAGGCCATTAGCATATATGATGATGGGGGTTGTATGGATAATGGCTGTGAAACAGATATAGACCAGAGTTTGTCCCCTTGGGTGGTGACAGGAGATGAACAGGGAACATATTTAAATATAGATGAAAACGGTTTTTATGGTTATAGTGGAAATACGCTGACAAAATTTAAAAGAAAAATTATAATAATAATGGCTTCTGCGGGAATTATGCGTGTTTCTGTTGAGGTTTCATGGGACAGAAAAGCAACAATGATAAGCCCAGAAGAATTAGCCGGCACTGCTGATTGCTCAACATCAGAATCTAATTGTGTTGTTTTTGAAGAATATATGTATGATTGGTACTAATAGATAATTTTTAATTAATAATGAAACAAATAATATTTAAAAAAAAATATAATAAAAATAACAAGGGGTTTACCATTGTTGAAATTGCTGTTGCTATGACCATATTCATTCTTATATTGGGAGTATCAACAAATATTTTTATTTCTGCGGTTGCCCAGCAAAGAAGAATTTTATCAGAACAACAGCTTGTAAACCAAATGAGCTATGTTATAGAATATATGGCAAAATCCTTAAGAATGGCAATAAAAGACGAAGCAAACGTTTGTGTTAAGTCGGAAATATATGAGCCGTCAGAACCAGAAGCAGGAATTTATGTTCTTACAAGACATAATCTTGCCACTGGTTATAGGGGGATAAGATTTTTAAATGCATCAAATACTAATGATTTAGAAGAGCCCATTTGCCAGGAATTCTTTTTAGATGATGATAATGTTTTGAAAGAAATAAAAAGCAGTGACAGCAGCGCTGATTTATTTATTGGTCACGCAGTTCCAATTACTTCTGAAAAAATAGAAATAACTTCTATTAAATTTGCCATAAACGGGGACAGCGATAAATATTATGCTTCAAACATTGATAGCGCCCAGCCCAGTGTTACAATTTTTTTAGAAGCTAAAATTGTTGGCGACAACAGGCCGGCCAAACAAATTCAGACAACAATTTCGCAAAGAAATTTAAATACAGAATAAAATGTTTAACAACTCGCAAAAAGGAGTATCGCTAATTATTACTTTTTTTATTTCAATAATAATTTTGTTTATAGTTTTATCTATAAGCGCGCTTTTATACAGCGAAATTAAAATTATAAGAAATATGGGAAATTCTATGAACGCTTTTTATGCAGCTGAAAGCGGAGTGGAAAAAGTGCTTTATTATGACAGAAAAATGAAAGTGGGAGATACAAGGGGTATATGTAATGTTTGTACTAGTGGCGTTTGTCCAGATTGTGTTTGTTCCCCCCCACCGACAGGATCAGATTGTAATCCAGCAACTTGTTCAGACTGCGAGATTACTTTTTCAACTGAAATGGGCGCGGAAAAAAGTTACGAAATAAAAGCTACCGTAAGCCAGCAGTGTAAAATTTCTAACATAAGCTTAAATTCTTATGGATTTTATAAAAACGTATCAAGAGCAATAAATTTTGGTTCTGTGATGAAAACAAGCAGTCTTATTATATCAAATCCTGGTGCTACAATTACTGCTCAAGGAAAAGTAACTGTTACAGCCACTGTTTCAGATCCTGATGGTGTGGGAATAGAAAGCGTTGTAGCAGCTATATATGGCCTGGGCGATGACAATAGTTGCAATCCTACTTGCAGCCCCAAGCCTTGTTGTATGTATAGAGAAATTGATTTAGAATCTGGAGGTGGTGGAACTTGGAGTAAACCTTGGAATTATGGGAGAGACGAAATAACTTATACTATAAACATTTTTGCAATGGATAATTTGGGTTATTGTGTACAAGTGTCAAATGTTACAGTTACTCCTATATAATTTTTAAGCTATGGACAAAGAAGAAATAAAAAATAGGATAAAGAAATTAAGAGAAGTCATAAACCGCCAGCGATATCTTTATCATGTTTTAGACAAACAAGAAATGTCTGACTCGGCGCTGGACTCTTTAAAAAAAGAGCTTTTTGATTTAGAACAGCAATTTCCCGATTTAATAACTCCTGACTCTCCCACGCAAAGAGTAGGGGGAAAGGCCTTAAAAGAATTTAAAAAAATAAAGCATTTAAAAAGAATGCTTTCTTTTAACGATGCTTTTTCAAATGAAGACATGCAAGACTGGCAGGCAAGATTTTTAAAATTATTG
>Ga0074195_1004525_pt1 | contig 11354 bp, 7 predicted proteins | sample EPASupsiteHSE623_FD_64525 | JGI IMG/M metagenome (GOLD analysis project Ga0074195, IMG submission 64525) | Bioremediated contaminated groundwater from EPA Superfund site, New Mexico - Sample HSE6-23 | ecosystem: Environmental > Aquatic > Deep subsurface > Groundwater > Contaminated ...
GGGGGGGTGGCGGTGCCCGTGAGCGGGCAGGGGGGGGGGGGGCCCCGGGCGGGGGGGGGGGGAAACCCCGGGGGGTTTTTCCTCCCGCGGCGGAGGGGCACCCCCATCCCCGGCCCTGAAGCGCTAGTGTTGGCGCCGCCTCAGCAATCCTCGGCCGCGGCGCCGCCGCGCCGGGGGCGCGCTATGCCGCGCTTGGAATTCTCGCAGAACTCCGCCATATGCCGCGCTTCCGGAGACAGCTTCTCGGTTTTCAGCTTCGCCAGCGCGTCTTTCAGCAGCAGCCCGCAGAAGAAAAGGGTCTTGTACGCATGTTTCACCGACCGGATGCTCTCCAGGGAGATGCCGTTGCGCTTCATGCCCACAAGATTAAGCCCCGCCGGCTTGGCCCTGTCCCCGCGCACCGTGCAGTAGGGCAGAATATCCTGATTGGCCATGGAACCGCCGGACAGCATGGCCAGCGAGCCCACGCGGGTGAACTGGTGTATGGCCGCCAGGCCGGAGATTATGGCTTTGTCCTCTATCAGCACATGTCCGGCCGCCACGGCGGAGTTGACCATGATCACATTGCTGCCCACGCGGCAGTCGTGGCCGACATGCGAGTTGCACATGAACATGCAGCCGGAGCCTATGGTCGTTATACCGGTGAGCGGCGAGCCCCGGTGCAGGGAAACGCCCTCGCGGATGATATTGGAGTCGCCTATGACGAGCTTGGTGGGCTCTCCGTGGTATTTGTAGTCCTGCGGCGGCATGCCGATGAAGGCGTGGCCGGTCATCTGGTTGTTCTTCCCTATTTCCGAAAATTCTATTATGGAATGCGGGCCCACGAATGTGCCCGCGCCTATTTTTACGCCTTCGCCTATGACCGCGTAGGGGCCTATCTCCACATCTTTGTCCAGCTGGGCGGTTTCGTGGACGACCGCGGTGGCGTGTATTTTTGTCGACATGGTTCCTCCGGAAGAAAAAACGGGAGTTTTACAGGAGAGCGGTCCGTTTCCGGTGCTCTTCCATCAACAGTTTAGCAAAATTCACATTGCTCTTGTGGCCGGTGTGCTCCGCCTCCACGGCCACTTTGTCCAGCGCCAGGCCGGTAAGGGCCAGGTCGCCTATCAGGTCCAGCAGTTTGTGGCGCGCCAGTTCGTCCGGAAAGCGCAGGGAGCCCTCGGCGCTTAAAAATCCGTCCTCGGATATGATGACGGCGTTCTCCAGGGAGCCGCCCAGGGCCAGGCCGGCGGCCCTCAGCTGGTCTATCTCGCTTTTGAAGCCGAAAGTCCGGGCCGGGGCTATTTCCCTGAGATATGTTCCGGGCGAGAGTTCGGCGGAGAATCGCTGCGCGCCTATGAGCGGGTGCGGGTTGTTGAACGACATGGCGAAGCCGGGGGCGTCCGCCGGGCGGGCGCGGTAAACGGCCTTTTCAAAACAGAATTCCAGCGGTCCGGCCAGCAGGAGGGAGGATCTTTCCTGGCCGGGTTTTTCTTTCAGCCCCGCGCTCAGAAGGGTCTTGGCGAAGGGCAGCGCCGAGCCGTCGGCGGCCGGCGGCTCCTCCCCGTCCATGGCGATATCCAGGTCGTCCACTCCAAGGCCCGCGCAGGCGGAAAGAATATGTTCCACGGTGTAAAGCGTCCTGCCGCCCGCGGAAAGATTGGTGCCGCGCACCGTGGCGGCGATATTCTCAAGGGAAGCCGCCACCGGAGAGGTCCCGTCCGGCCTGAAGAACCGTATCCCGGTCGGCCCCGCGGCCGGCAGGAAAACGACGGAGGACGGCCTGCCCTTGTGCAGGCCTACGCCGGAGATCCCGGCTTTCTCGGCTATGGTCGTTCGCATTCGTTCGGAGTATCAAAGGAACTTTTTTTTGAGCTTGCGCAGGGTCGTATGCATCTCCGGCAGTTTCGACAGCAGCACCTCTATCTTCATCGCCTCAAGGCGAGGCCGGCCGATGTGGCCGAAAAGCACCTGGCCCGCGCCGACATCGGTCATTATGCCGGTCTTGGACATCACCACCGCGTTATCGCCGATGGTTATATGGTCGGAGATCCCGGCCTGGCCGCCTATGATGGCGTTGTCGCCGACGGAAGTGGAGCCGGCTATGCCCGCCTGTGCCAGGATCAGGCAGTTTTTGCCGATCCGGACATTGTGGGCGATATGCGTCATATTGTCCAGCTTGGAGCCGGCGCCTATCACCGTGGCGTCCAGCGCCGCGCGGTCCACCGCCGAGTTGGCGCCTATCTCCACTTCGTCCTCTATTATCACGCGGCCGACCTGGGGTATTTTCTGGTGTTTTCCGCCGGTATTTATATAGCCGTAACCGTCGGCGCCTATGACCACGCCGGGGTGGAGGATGACATTTTTGCCTATAACGCAGCGCTCCCGCACCGTGACATTGGGGTAAAGCCGGGAACCGGCCCCGATTTTGGTTTCCGCGCCTATATAGCAGCCGGCCGAAATTACGGCGTTCTCTCCTATCTCGGCCAGGGCCTCCACCACCGCATGCGGCCCTATATGCGCGTCTTTGCCGATCACCGCGTCAGGCGCGATCACGGCCGAAGGATGCACCCCGGGCGGGGGAAGGGGGTTAAGTTCCTTCTCGAATTTCAGCAGCACCCGCGCGAAAGCCTGTTTCGGCTCCTTCACGAAGATCACCGCTCCGGCCCTGCCGGCCAGCGCGGCTTTGGCGTCCTGCGGGGCTATGATGCAGCCCGCGGGCCGGTTGGCCGTCCACGGCGCGTTGGCCGCTTTTTCCAGAAAAGAGAGGTCGTTCTCGCCGGCCGTCGGGAGGGGTTTGGCGCCGGTTATCACGGCTCCGGCGGGGCCCTGCAATTCCCCGCCGATAAAAGAGGCTATCTCCGCGGGAGTGGTCTTCATTGTCCCTCCTCCAGCGCCGCCAGGAGCTTGTCGGTAAGTTCCACGGCCGAATGTCCGAAAAGAATGCTGCGTTTATCCACTATCACGCTTACTCCTTCCCTGACGGCCAGTTCCTTGAGCTTCAGATAGATCCGCCCCAGCAGCAGCTCGCTCCTGTGGCTTTCATATTCCAGCAGTTCCTTCTCCATCTGCCGCTGGTAAAGGCGCAGCGCCTCTTCTTTTTCCCGCAATTCCGCTTCCTTGGAAGAAATGGCCGCGTCTATTTCCGGTATGGCGGTGGAAACCGAGAACTTGAAATAGCTTACCGGGACTTTGGCTATGCCCGGCATATCTATGCCCGGCAGGCCGCCCGGCGGGATTTTGATCGCGGAGGTGGATACTTCTGGAGCCGCCGCGGAACCGGTTGAGACTTGCAAAGCCGCGGCGGTTTCCGTTGAAACGGCCGTCTCCGCGGCTTTGTCCTCCGTCCCCTGCACCGCGTCCTGCGCCGCCGCCGGCGCGCTGGAGGGTTCCACGGCGGGCGTTTCCGCCGCGGTCGCGCCGCGGTTCACCTGCTCGGCGGTGGCGAAAAGCGAGGGTAAAGTTAGGGCGAATTCGCGCTCCTGTTTGAGCTTGGAGATATCGGCCTTCAGCGTAAAAACCGCCCTTTTGCGCTGGTTCACCGATTCCTCCTTTTTCTTTATTTCTTTCAGGAACTCTTCCCGCGCGGTAAGCGTGCCGGAATAATCCTTGAAGACCCGGTCTATGTCCACGAACCCGACCGTGCCGGATTCGCCTTTGTTCTCTTCCAGCGAGAGTTCGAGGGCGCGTGCGGGGGGGGGGAAGACGGAGGAGAGGGTATAGGGGAGAGCGTAGAGGATAAAAAGAACGGATAAGAGTCTTGATCGTTTTCGGGTCATATAAAAACTTCCTGTTTTTATGATCAGAACAGATTGCCGAGCGTGAAGTAGATGTCGGACAACTGGTCCCCGGGCCTGTGGTTGAAGCCGTAGCCCCAGTCCAGGCGGATCGGGAAGGCCGGGGTGGTGAACCGTATGCCGAACCCCGCGCCCGCTTTCAGGTCCCTCACCCTGCTGCCGGAGCGGAAGCGTATATCGTTGAAATGCTCCCAGGAATTGCCGATGTCCATGAAGAAGGCCCATTGCACTATGGTGCGCTTCTTTTCACGGGCAAGCGGGAAATGGAATTCCAGGTTCAGCACATCGTAGATATTGCCGCCGTTGAGCGGACCCACCTGGCCGTTGTTGTTATAGCCGCGGATGGTGTCGGCGCCGCCGAGGAAATAGCGCTCGTAAACCGGCAGCCTGGGCGTGCGGCCGAAGCCCGCGCCGTAGCCGAACTTATTGGAGAAGGCCAGCACGAACGGATAGTCCTCTATGGAGAAAAGTTTCAGGTTGTAGCTGTGCGACAGCGAGGGTTTGTAATAGTTCACATCCCCGCCCAGCGGTCCGCCGGTGAGGTCCGCTCCTATCGCCGACCGGCAGCCCCTGGTCGGGTCCCAGACATTGTCGCGGGTGTCGCGCGCGAATTCCGCGTACAGCGAGGAGGTGATATTGTTTCCCGGAGTGAGTTCGCTTGCATAGCGGCTTTCGACCTCGGAGATATCGATCTTCTCGTAGGTGTAAGCGGTGGTTATGTGGTACTTGTCGTCCTCGAAGCGGGGGCCGACCGTCACCTTGCCGCCGGTGCGCCGCTCCGTGTACGCCGAAAGCGAATCGCGGTAAGGCTTGTAGCGGCGCGTGTTGAAGAAGTCGAATCCCAGGGTGGTGGGCTTGCCGCCCACCCAGGGCGTGGACCAGCTCATGGTGTAGTCCTGCACGCGGCTGCCGAAATTCCAAGAGAGCGAGGTCCGGTAGGCGCGGCCGAACATATTGAGATGCTGCAAAGAAAGCGTTCCCACCAGGCCGTCGCGCGAGGAGATGCCGGCTCCGGCCGTCAGCATGCCCGGCTTTCCCTCGGTGACATCGAACACCAGGTCCACCCGGTCGGGGTCCTGGGTGGGGTTGATGGCTATGCCCACATCGTCCAGGAAGCCCAGATTGAAGAGTTTCTCCTGGCTGCGGCGGATCTTCCCGGAGCTGAAGACCGCGTTCTCCTTCTGCACTATTTCACGGCGGATGACATAGGTCTTGGTGGCCTTGTTGCCGGACACATCTATGTGGTCCACGAAGATCTGGTTGTTCTCGCTGACGCTGAAATTGATGTCCAGTTGGCCGGTGGCCGTGTTGGGGACCTTCTCCGGCGTCAGCAGGGCTTTCAGATAGCCTTTGTCGGCGTACTTGTCCTGCAGCGCCCTTATGGTGTCGTCGAACTTTTCCTGGCTGAACAGCTTGCCGCGCCGGTATTCTATCAGGGCCGTCAGATCTTTGGAGGCGTACACCGTGTTGCCGGAGAAAGTGGTGGCGCCGAAGCGCTGGCGCGGACCCTCGGCCACCAGGGCCTTTATGGTCACCTTGCTCTTATCCTCGTTGAACGACACCGAGGAATTGACCAGCGCGAATTCGCTGTAGCCGTTGTTCTTGTAAAAGGTCGCCACTTCCTTGAAATCGTTGTCCAGGTCCTGCGGGGAGTAGATCTTCTTGGGCCGGTTCTTCATTTTCTTGACTATCTTCTTGACCGGGTAGCCGGTGACGCCCTCGAAATCCACGGCGGCGATCTTCGCCTTTTTCCCTTCCACCACGCTTACGGTGAGGCGGCAGGTGTGCGAGGCGGTGTCATAAGCCACCTCGTAATCCGCTTTCGCTTCGATATAGCCTTTCTCGTGATACTTGTCGGTTATCTTGATAAGGTCTTCGCGGATCTTCAGCTCGTCGAAAAAATCCTTTTCTTTCAGCGACATCTCGCCCTTTACGGTCCCTTTTGAAAGCTGCTTGGCGCCGGCCACCGTCAGCGTCTTTATCATGGATTTTTCGGCGACCAGATAAGTTATGGTGACGGTGTTGGACGAGCCCGCCGTCTCGCGCAGTTTCGAGGCCACGGGGCTGCCCGGGTTCTCCTCTATGTCCACCGAGACCTTTTCCATGCTGCCCAGGCCCAAAATGCCCTCTATATCGGCGTTGACGAAATCCTGGTAGTAAAGCTTGCCCTTTTTGGCGTGGCCGGCCTTTATGACCACCTTGGGCTTCACATTTATAACGCCTTTCACCGCGACGGCGCCCACTTCCCAGGGCCCTTTGCCGGATTCATCCGCGGCCGGCCCGGTTTCGGCCATGCCCGGTAAAACGGCGGGGTCGGCGGCCGGCGCGGCAGCTGAGGACGGGGCCACGGCCGGCTCCGCCTGGGCGGTTTCGGTTCCGGTGGAGCCGGAGATCTTGAACGGTTCGGTCTGCGGGGTCTTTTCCGGCTTCGGTTCGCCGGCCAGCTGTTTTTCAAAAACCACGGCGGATTTAGGCTCGCCCGACCCTGAAAGCGAGAGAGGATCGTTCTGTGCCATGCTTAAAGCGGCAAAAGCGGAGACCAGCAATGGGCACAGCAAAAAGCGTGTCTTCATGTATGTTTTTATCCTGTTAATTACGATATATTACCACATTTTCCCGTCCCGCCGCCTTATCGCGGGCCCACTGCTATCTAATACGCCCCGCCGTGCGGAACGGTTTCATTTCCATTCCGCATATGCCGGGAAAAGAACGCCGGGTGTGGCGGCAAAGAAGTTGATGGATGAAGCGGGCATTGAGTCCATGACCCGGAAAAGCTACCTCGGGCAAACGAAGGCCCCGGGCCGGAAAGTCCTTATCTTTGACGAAGCCAGCATGCTTGACAGCCGGAACGCCTACAAGCTCTTGAGAGCGGGGACAAGATTATTCTTGTGGGCGATATGAACCAGCTCGAATCAATCGGCGTCGGCCGTGGGTTTGAGCGCTAGATGATTATATACGGTTTGTTCTTGTGCTATTGGCCGCGTTGATTTAACTCTAAAAGGGTGTCCAGGTTCTTCTGAGCTTGTTGGTAGTTAGGGGTGATTTTTAGTGCTTTGCGAAAATGCCGTATCGCCTCGTCACGCCTGCCAAGGTAAGCCAATACTGTTCCCAGTCCGTTATGGGCGTTCGCTAATTCCGGGTTAATTCTCAATGCCTCTTGGTAATGCGCAATTGCTTCCGCTGCATTGCCCTGTTCGGCAAATGCAATCCCCAAGTTATAAATAGCGCTTACAAAACCTGGTTTGAGCCGCAATGCTTCCTGGTAATGCTCGATTGCTTTCGTCGTTTTACCTTGTCGGGCAAGAGCAATCCCCAGATTGTTGTGAGTTTCAGCTAAATTGGGGCTCAGCTGCAATACCTTTCGGAAATGCACAATTGCTTCCTCTGTTTTACCCTGTTCAGCCAGAGCTAGCCCCCAGTTGTTCTCCGCCTCCAGATATTTTGGCTTGAGCCGCAAAGCTTCCTGATAATGTTTGATTGCTTCATCTGTTTTGCCTTTGCCGATTAGAGCGACTCCTAAATTATTGTGTGCTTCAGCTAAATCAGGGGTGAGTCGTAACGCTTCGTGATAACATGTTATTGCTCCCTCTACTTTCCCGGATCTGGCAAAAATTTCCCCCAAGTTATAATAACCCTCCGCAAAATCAGGTTTGAGCCTCAATGCCTCCCGGAAATGCGTCACCGCATCCTCCGTTTTACCCTGACTGGCTAGAGAAAATCCCAAATTGCTGTGCGCTAACCAACAAGCCGGATTCTTTTTAAGCGTATCCAGCCAGATATGGTCCGCGTTGTCATATATTGAGCTCTGCCGGTACGTCAACACCCCTAATGGCAGCAAGACCAGAAAATATATGAACACAATACTCTTTAATCCTGCGCCGGAAAATCTGTCAATCGCCAATGTGGTTGCAGCAGCGAATAGCGCGATCAACCCCAGACTTGCCAGATACTGAAAATGATCCGCCACATAGGAAAAACGCATTGGATAGACATTCAGAAAGCCCAATACCGGCATTAATGTCCCTGCAAAAAACAATACGCCTGTAAGGGGGGCGCGACCGATCTTTTTACGACCCGACCACAAAGTTGCCATCAAAGCCGCGGCCGCCAGCGGGAACAGATATTGCCACCAAACCGCCGCGTTCACATCCCATCTTGGATAAATGAACATCAGTTTGTCGGGCCAGATAAGCTTTCCGGCGTAGAACCAGAGAATACGGCCAGCCAGCAATAAATGCCCCATTGCCGGCAGTGTCCATTCGTGCCCGCTGGCGCCTATCGTTCTTTCTAAATATGCTGATAACAACCCCGAGGGGATGCCAAGTATGAACATCGGCAGTACTGACAGCATGTCCGTCCAACTGACGCGGCCGGTCTTCCACCAGATGATCAGGAGAATCGCCGCCGGTAAGGTCGCTGTGACGGTTTTGCAGGCCAAGGCGCATATAAATAGAAAAATCGCCAAAAAGTAAAACATCCAGGGCTTAGAACAGCTCCCCACGGGCGTTCCGACTGCCGGCGATGAGGACTCGCCAATGCCCAGGAATCGTAGATAGCACAATAGCGATAATAGATAGAAGAAACCGGATAATACATTCTTGAGTTCGGTGACCCACGCCACCGACTCCACATGTACCGGGTGAAGCGCGAAGATCGCCGCTGCCAGCAAAGCCCCCGGCGCACTTAAACGGCGTAGGATCTGCCAGACTAATATGGCGTTCAGCGCATGCAAAAGGATGTTTGTTAAATGATAACCGAACGGGGCCAGCTTCCATAAATGATATTCGGCCCGGAAAACAGTAAAAACCAACGGATAGTACTGTGGAGTACCGCCTTTCTGTGGTCCTATTCTGGACCAGATATCCCGCAAACCGGAATCAGAACTCAAGAGAATGTTGTTTACTATGTATGCATCGTCATCCCAGATAAAACCTCCATGACGGAGAACCGGGATATACGCCGCAATGGTCAAAAACAACAGCAGCGTTATACAACGCGTTGCATTTGCGTACTCAAGTCGAGCAAAGGGTGAATTCATGGATGCCAGTTGAAAATTATGAAGCCACAGTATCACATGCTGCCGGGTTATATGGTTTTGGCGGCGTCAACATTTTTTTGGATAACATCGCGAACCAGGTTGATCGGCGGCTTTGCCCCCGCCGGCAACTTGCCCACTAATTCAAACACCGCGACATGGTTTTTATTTCTGCCCTGCACCTCGCTCCATGCAAAGCTTTCCTTAATATGGCGGCTCCAAAAATCGTCGAATACAGCGGCGGCCCTCTTATCCCAGTAAAAAATATTGTAGCCAAGCTGCAGTCTCATGGCTTCCGACGAATTGATTAAGATATGTGTCACCCCCTCCCTCCGGAGTCGGGCATAAAGGTCGTGTCCGGTAATAGACTCGGAAGCATACTCAACTATGGGAGTTCGATCAAAAGCGGAACTGACTATGAAATCCCGTTTTAGATAGAAACTGCGGGCGTCTCCCAATATCATGACCTTAGAGTTAACGGGCAGTTTCCGATTTATATAATCCATAGCCGGATAATCAGAGCAGATATATGTGTCCCGAGTGGCGGACAAATACTCGGTTTTGGAGATCAAACCGCATATAACACGCCAGTCCCCGTTAACATAGAATAGTGCCCCGGAAAAATATAAGCCAAGGGCGCAGGCAAGCAGCGCCGCGATTTGCAACGCTTTTCGTAACGCGCGGTGTCCGTGTGTGTCCAGAGCTGCCGCGATAAGCAATGCCGCCGCGGGATAAGCCGGCATCAGGAAACGGACCATGCCGGAAGTGAGAGACCACAGCAGCCAGACCGTCAGGAAGTATATCCATAGCGGCGTTGCCACGGCGCAGGCCGGGGCGATCAGGAACAGCAGAGGCAGGGCGAATAGAAAAAGCGGGGTAAAACTCCATGCGCTGCCGCTTTTACCCATCGTAATGGTCCAGGGATGGATCAGCCATTGCTTCAGTTCCAGAGGACCCATTTGTCTGGCGTCGGCCATGAACCCGGCTAGTTTATCCGCAGCCGCGTTCGGAGGCACGCCAAAAACAGAAGTTAGAAAGGGAAAAAAAGGATTTTGCCGGTATATCTGATTCTTGGCAAGCCAAGGCAGCACAGGAAGTATCGCAATTAATCCCCAAAAAAACGCGGAACGCAGCGCGGCCCGGGGGGAGAAGCGTTCACGGTAAAACAGGACCAGCATTATGCCGGCAGCCGGAAAGATGCCGGTGGCTTTCGTCGCCATGCCGCAACCGGCCAGAACAGCCGAAATTAACAGGAATTTTCTTTCACCAGGTTTATGGCGAAGGGCGGCGGCCAACGCCGTCAGACTGAATAATGTTAAGAGCAAATCGGCTCCGGAATACCACGAAGCCTGCAGCGTCTGGGCTACTGTGTAAAATATTAAGGCTGCCCATAAACCCGCTCGAGGCGAGAGGTGCCGGCGGCCGAGGCCTAAGACCGCGGCGGCGCCCAAAACACCAGCCGAGTAATTTATCAGTTTGGGCACGATCTCGTTCCGTAATAACAAACCGGCTGAATACAGCATGCCATGCAGCAGAAAGAGACTGGAGTAAAGATTGTATGGCATGTCCGCAAAACCATGTTTTAAAACATAGAAATTCGGCGCGGCCAGGTGATAGACGAGGGCGTCGTAAAACACTTCCGGACCGAAGGCTGTTCCCAGGGTAAAAATTAGGGCGGCAAAGAACAATACTGAAGCCGTCAGGTCCAGGATGTTCGGTTTAAAAACATCGGGAGGTTCATGGTGATCAATGGCTTTGCTTAAAGACAGTATTCCGAGTCCAATACCGGCAAATAGAATTACTATGATGGGCCATTTATACAACAAGCCGGCTGCGGTTAGGGCGGTAACCAGGTGCGCTATAGTTCCCAGCCCCAGCGCGGTAGAAAATGAGATGTCCTCCCATACATTGAGCGGTCCCGGGGCCAGGACCCGGAGAAGAAGAAAACGGCCCGCGCCGGCCGCGGCAAGCACAAAGCCTAGCCCTATAGCCAAATTCTCGATATGGTCTATGATGGTCTGAAGTGATAAACCGGAGACATACTGCAAGGGGGAGAGCATGGCGAGTAACGCGCTTAAGTTGATGCCCGGGGCATATATAATCAAATAAGTTCCGAGTACAAGAAAGCCCCAGGCCGAGAAAGCCATCCAGACAAGCCAACTCGGATAATGGGTATTTGCCTGGAGTGTCGCGTCGGTGCGGGGTTGTCGTTTGAGCGTGCGTTTTCTTGTCATGGGCGGCGTCTTATTGAGGGTCACGAAAGTAATGCCCCATCTGGCCGTGCCGATTTTGCAGCGAAACAAGGAACGCAGAGCGCGGCATAGCCGAGCTATGTAAGCGATGCGTGACGCAGTTGCAGCCCAAAAGCGCCCGGCCCTTTTCCCTCAGGGAAAAGGGAGGCTTGCCTTTGAGCGGCTGCTTCGTTACTCCTCGCTCACAGGCCCACCGGCATGCTCGTTCGTCGCGCCTCGCATCCATCTCAAATCCAAGCCTCCAAATAGGGCATTACTTTCGTGACCCTCAATAAACCGGTGATTTTGAAT
>Ga0074195_1004526_pt1 | contig 11352 bp, 8 predicted proteins | sample EPASupsiteHSE623_FD_64525 | JGI IMG/M metagenome (GOLD analysis project Ga0074195, IMG submission 64525) | Bioremediated contaminated groundwater from EPA Superfund site, New Mexico - Sample HSE6-23 | ecosystem: Environmental > Aquatic > Deep subsurface > Groundwater > Contaminated ...
TGATTTCTTCTACTCTCTCATAATCTGTTTCTTCTTCATTCCTAATCTTAATCATTTTGTTCATTTATAAACCTCCGATAATTTACCTAAGACCAATTTTTTGTGCTTTTTATTATGGCTATCTGCTCAATAAATTCCTGTTTGTTTGCATGCTTTATAAAAGGATTCATTTTTTACCATTTTATTGTCCATCTCTGAAAAATTCAAGCATGGACTCAAAAATTCCGAATGTCATCTATAAAATGCCCTAAAAAACCGGGTCAAAAAATGCACTTTTTCAGCCCGATTTTGGCTCATTTTTTACTCCAAAACCACTACATATAGTGGTTGGTTTGCCTTATTTGCCCTTCAAACCACTATTCGTCATCAGAACTATACTCTCAACGTGGCTCGTCTGTGGAAACATATCCACCGGCTGGACTTCCTTTACCATGTATCCCCGGTATGAAAGGAAATTCAGGTCCCGGGCCATCGTCGCCGGATCACATGATATGTAGACAATTCTTTGGGGCTCCATGTCGGCAATAGCCTGCAGGGCCCTCTTTTCTATGCCCTGCCGGGGCGGATCGACAACAACAACCTCGGGCCGGATACCCTGGCTGGCTAGCCTTGGCAGACGTTCCTCGGCCTTTCCGGCAATAAATTCGGCATTTGTTATCTTATTGGCCCTGGCGTTAGCTGCCGCATCTCTTACTGCTTCTGCCGAGACTTCATAACCAAAAACCCGACCGGCTTTTTGGGCCAGAAAAAGGGATAAGGCGCCGATACCACAATATACATCCAGGAGAGTCTCCTGACCGTTAAGTCCGGCGTACTCCACCGCCTGCCGGTACAACACCTCGGTTTGCCTGGAGTTAACCTGGAAAAAAGAAGTGGGGGAAATAGTAAAGGTCAGGTCCCCCAGATTATCCGTAATAGAACCTTGGCCGGCTAAAAGCTGTGAGACACTGCCAAACACCTGCCCGGTGACACCAGGGTTAATATTCCTTACGATAGATACAACCTGGGGTGCCCGGGTTTTAATTTCCCGGGCCAGCACGAACTGTTCCTGAAACTTGCCGTCCGTTGTAACCAGGATAACCATAATCTTCGAGGTATGCCACCCCTTACGGATAACCACATGTTTCAGCAGGCCATTACCGGTTGCCCGGTCATAGACAGGGACCCCGTGCTTCTCCAGCATCCCTTCCACCAGGGAGGCTATATCCCTGATCTGACTATCCAGCAGAGGGCAGTCCGCAGTGGGAACAAGGGTGTGGGTTCCCTCCTCGTAAAAGCCCAACCTGACTTTTCCGTTAACCACGCTGGCATGAAACTGGGCTTTATTCCTGTATTCCCATGGATAATCCATCCCGATGGTGGGCTTGACTTCTGCCCCGGTTATTTTACCTATGCGTTTGAGAGAATCTTCTACCAGCTTTTGCTTCAGAATAAGTTGATGAGGGTAGTCAATGTGCTGGAAGTGAGAGCCGCCGCATGTATTATAAACCGGGCACCGCGGTTCCACCCGGCTGCTGCCGGGTGACAGGACCCGCACCGGTTCGCCGAGGGCAAAATTCTTCTTAAGCTCGATAATTCGGGCTAATACCTGTTCCCCCGGGACCGTAAAAGGTACAAAAACGGCCAGACCTTTAAACCGCCCCACTCCCTGGCCCTGATGGTTTACGGATTCAATAGCCAATTCTATTTCATCCCCGAGTCTTACAACCGGTTCTCTCAAAATTCTCTCACTCCTGTACTGTCTGCTGCTTATATTCTTAACAATATTTGTTTCTTTGAATCAGAAAAAATTCCTCTGTGCATATAACTAAAAATTTTTGAAATAATAAACTGGATATTCGCAATAATTGTATCAAAATCCACAGTCGTTGGGGGTAATGATTTGGAGAGCCTGGACATTTACATGTCAAAGGTCGCACAGGCCCTGGCCCGCTCAGTCCCGGATAAGGCTGAGGGGCTCTATACTGACCTGGCTGCAGCCGAAACCTTTACCCAGGAAAAGCCGGGCGCCGATGCGGGCACACCTCCCGATAACCTGGTGAGTTTCCAGGAAATAATGATGGTTGAAATAGCAAACTGTAACCTGGATAAGATTCAGCTCGGCATTAACGAACTGCTCAAGCATTTCCTGAAAACTATCAGCAGGGATAGGGAACAATACATGGCAGAACAGTACTTGTACCGGCTGAGGATGATTTTTAAACGGTGCCTGCTGCCGGATTTCCCTTTTGCCGAGGAAATCTGGAATTATATTTGCGCCTGCCTGCGCAGTACAGGTTCCCACCTGTTGGAACAGGAATACTATGCAGCTGTACGCGAGATTATCGATTCCCTGTCCGGCATGGGCCGGATAGCGGCTTTACATGGACTGCCTACGGCTAACACGCAGTCATCGCTGCGGATACTTGAAAACAAGGCCCTGGAGAAAAACGAGAAACAACTGGCCTCCGTGGCTAAAAATGCGCGATTTAACCTGGAAACTTAACTGCGGAGGTTTAATTATGTTGGATTCCGAGTCATATATTCGCATCCTGACATCGATAAGCGCTGCTTTGACAACTCTTCTGGGTTCGGTGGGAATCTTCGTCACCCTGACTGTTCAAAGAAGGGTGGAGAGGCTGCAGGATATCCTTGAGGAATTTCTTGACCTCTCTTATCATAGCGATACAAATATCACAGGAAAAATGCATAAACTCATTGAAAAATACCAGATGCACTACCTCTTCCCTGACACACCCGGGAAGATGATCCTGCAGTATATTAATTTCACCATTATTGTAGAGGTGGTCCTCTGGGGTTCCACTCTCGTCCTGGGATTCCGGACTCCGGTTGACGCGGCCTTCCTGATCTATGTACTGCCTATTTTGATGGGCGTCGGGATACTCGTCTTTTACCGCCATCTGCTTAAAAATGCCATATATCCTTTTGGCAATAACATGATGAGCCCACTGATCCCACCTCCCACCCAACTGAGAAGCGTTTCCTACCTTTCCAGGTACGTCAATGTTTCGGTGAAATCTATCCTGCGGCAGGCCAGGCTGCGGTTATTGATCAAAGGCCTGGACAACGGGCAGGCGAAGGTAATATTAAAAGAGGAACTCTCTTTTGACGATTACTGCTATTACCTGTTGCTGCTGATGGATAAAGACCCGGTGTTTATATCTTATGGTGATCTGAAAATAAGTTTCGGAAACGAGGCCATCACAGGCAAACCCATCCCGGCAGCTAAAAATGTCAGCATTCCGCTGGGTTATATACCGACCGACAGGCTGATAGGCCGGGAATACGAAGCAAGGTTCTTCATATTTCCCAAAGGGGAGAAACACCCTCTGGAGTATATATTTCAACTACAGAAACAGGGGAACATCATCGCTATGTCAGGAGATCCGGAAATATCGGTCAACTATATGATTACTTACCGGATTGGCCGGGTTGGGTTGAGGGTAATTGAGGAAAACGCGGAGATTCCGTTTTTTCAGGATGCGGCCGGTCGTTTTCCTACCGGCGGGCGGCGGTTTGCCTGCTGTGACCCCTTATCGCCCCAAACCGCCCAAGCCTGCAACGAAAATATCTCTATCGATTAAAAAAATAACCTTCGCAGCCGAAGGTTATTTTTATCACCCCTTAATAGGTATTTGGCCGATCAAATACACTAACATAAGCATGAGGGCATTCCATGTACTGTGCGCTATCATTGAGGTCAGCAGCGATCCGGTCTTTTCATACATGTAAGTCAGGCCGATACCCCCGATGGTTATCGGAACCAGCCTGTAGAGGTCAAAATGAAGCGCCCCGAAAAACAAAGATGATAAAATCATTGCCGCTACAGGCCCAAACCTGCTTCTGACAACGGGATAAATCATTCCTCTGAAATAGATTTCCTCGCTTACCGGAGCCAAAAACGCTACCGCAATAAAAGGCCCCCACAGGTCGCGCCCGTTTTTAATTGCCTGCAGCACTTTTTCGACTTCCTGGGGCGGCGGAGGGCCGGTGATACGGGAAACCAGTATTCCCAGCCCGGTTACGACAATGGTTAGAAGAAAACCGCCCAGAAGCCCCGCAGCAATATTCCTTTTCGCATTATCCCACTTTAACCCCAGATCCCTGGCTGTGGCTCCCCGCCGCCGGATTAAAACTATCACCATGGTTGTCATAACCACGGCCTGTACCAGCGTACTGGTCAACAACATCAGGCCCTGTGCCGCCGCCGGCGTTTCCGCTGTCCTGGTAAAAAACTCCTTCATGGTACCCTTAAAAGGCAAAGAAAGCGGAATCAAGGCAAAAAGTATAAAGAGCACTAGCGCCGCATCCCACCAATACCATCTGGGTTTATCTGTCAATGAATTTGCCCCGTTCTCCATTAAATATTACCCCACAAAGATAATCATAATTTATAATCTATTATTCTATTTTGTTCCGGTTATTACCTTTTTACCTATAGGGGCAGGACGCTGGGTAGATAAAATTTTGTTAAATATATTTTGTCTAAATAAATTTCTGATTCCGTGACATAATAAAAAAAGTCATGGAGGAGGGATTGATGTCAACTTGGAAACTATTGGGTTAATTTTATTGTTTTCACTGGTCGTGCTGGGAAGCGGGCTGTACCTGAAATTGGCAAAACCCCGGGGTCAGAAGACCATCGCCACCACCCGAAAAGATAAACCTGAATTTGCAGCCAAGTTTGAAACTGCCGTTGAATTTTTTCCCGATTTTCAGTTTCCCCCTGAACCCATACAAGAACAAGTTCCGGAACTCCCCTGGGGCTACGATGACGACACCATTACGGTTATGGCGAAAGATCCTGAATGGATTTTTGCTTATTGGGATATCAGTGAGGAAAAACGTGAGAATCTGAAAAACACATACGGGGACCGATGGGATTCCTCGGTTCCGGTATTGCGTGTTTACGATGTAACACAACTGGACTTTTTTGATAATTCCAATCCGCTTGATTTTCAAGATATTATTATTGATGACCGGGTAGGAAGCTGTCATGTCCGCGTGGGAATTCCGGACCATACTTACTTTGCAGACCTGGGTAGGGTATTAAGTGACGGCACATATATTAGGGTGGCCAGGTCTAATCTGTTTTGTACGCCTCGCAATAACCTCTCCGATAAAGTTGATCCGGAGTGGATGCTGGTTTCCGCAAACGAACGCAGGCTGCTGGCCTATATGAGCCGCCTGAAAGGCGTAAGCTCTGCAGAACTGTTGAACAATCAGTTGCACTGAATTGCACCGGATTAAAATAGTTTATTTTCTATAACGAAGGGACTGGTTAAATGGCCAAAGGATATCTGGCTTTAGTACTTCATACCCACTTGCCTTATGTTCGGCACCCCGAACATGAGTTTTTTTTGGAAGAAAGGTGGTTCTACGAAGCATTAACGGAAAGTTATATTCCATTAATTCATGTTTTTGAATCCCTCGTTAACGATGGTGTAAATTTTAGGATTACGATGTCCCTTACACCGCCTCTGATGTCCATGCTAAGCGATGAGCTGCTTCAGGAGAGGTATTCCAAACACATTACAAAATTGATTGAGCTGTCGGAAAAGGAAATCGACAGGACCAAGTGGGAACCGCATTTCCACCGACTGGCCCATCTGTACAGGGACCATTTCATCCGGGCCAGCCAGACATTTCATGACAGGTACCACCGTAACCTGCTGAGTGCCTTCAGAAGGCTGCAGGACCTGGGAGTCCTTGAAATAATCACCAGTGGAGCCACTCACGGATATTTTCCTCTTCTCGGGGTTAGAAGAGAGGCCGTCAGAGCCCAGGTCGGAGCCGCTGTCGACCTTTACACCAGGCTGATGGGGAGGCCCCCGTTAGGCTTCTGGCTCCCTGAATGCGGGTATCATCCGGGGGATGACCGGATTCTGGACGAGTTCGGGCTCAAGTACTTTTTCTCTGATACCCATGGGATAATGTATGCAACTACACGGCCAAAATACGGTGTTTATGCTCCGGTTTACTGTCCTTCCGGGGTCGCTGCCTTCGGCAGGGATAACGAAACATCAAAACAGGTATGGAGTGTACACGAGGGGTACCCGGGAGACTTTGATTACCGGGAATATTACCGTGATATAGGATGGGACCTTGACTTCGACTACATGAAGCCCTATATTCACCCCAACGGGCTGCGGATAAATACCGGTCTCAAGTATTACAGGATAACCGAAAAAACCGACAACAAGCAGCCCTACAACCCTGAACGGGCCTCACAAAAGGCCGCGATGCACGCAGGCAACTTCATGTTTAACAGGGAAAAACAGGTGGAGTTTTTGGCCAAAATCTTTGACCGCAAACCCATTATTGTATCCCCTTATGATACGGAGTTGTTCGGCCACTGGTGGTTTGAGGGTCCGCAGTTTTTAAATTTTCTGATCAGGAAGATAGCATATGACCAGCAGACAATAAAACTTATCACCCCCAGTGATTATCTTAAAGAATATCCCGTCAACCAGGTTACCACCCCCACCGCTTCCAGTTGGGGCTACAAGGGTTATCACGAGGTATGGCTGGAAGGCAGTAATAGCTGGATTTACCGCCATATGCATAAGGCAGCGGAACGAATGACAGAACTGGCATCCATGTTTCCCGATGCCAGCGGGGATCTGCTGAGAGCCCTTAAACAGGCCGCCAGGGAATTACTGCTGGCCCAAAGCAGCGACTGGGCGTTTATAATCAAAACAGGGACGATGGTTGACTACGCCGTAAAAAGGTTTAAACAGCACATCCATAATTTTAACGGCCTTTATGAGGACATTAAATGGAACAAGATAAACCCGGCATGGGTAGGTGAACTTGAACGTAAGAACAATATATTCCCCGATATTGATTATAAACTATTCCTTCCATGCAAACCGGCAGCCCATCGTCAACCGGCAGCGTTCGGAACATAAAAAGGGGATGTCTCATAGCAGCCCCGGACTTGTGTCTATTATATGGATAGGTGGGATATCGGTTTCCCGCACTGGCGTCGTATTCATCTAAGGCACAAAACCGCCAACAGAAAGGCAGCAGCGCCCAACTCGACGACTCTTTTACTGTATTTCTAGTACTGTCAGACCGCCTCCCGTTTCGCTGTTATCCTAGTAAAGCAGAGAAACTTCCCGGCGGTCTCCGTCGTCTTCGGACAAAGGGCGCTTCCCTGCCTTCCTGTTGGCGGTTTTGTACCAAGATGAATTACAACGCCAGTGCAAGGGAAACCGATACCCCACCTATCCATATAAAGAAATCCAGGAGACTTGTTAAGAATAGCCAGCTTCTTTTACTGTTAGGAACCCCCGTATCTTATTCCGTATTGCTTTTGAAACGATTAATCTTATCAATATAGAAATCGGCAAGTTCATCGGCAAATTCATATGAATCGCCTTCAGAATATACATGGTACTGCGGTTCTCCCGGATCGGGTAGCACCAAGGCCCAGCCGTTTTCGTGATAGACCTTTACTCCGTCCAGGAGTTCTACCCTTCTGTCTGCGGTCTCCTCTATCAGCTGTCTCATAACCCGACCCTTAGTAGTCCAAGGACATTCCGTCTGTTTTTTCACCATATGGAATTCAGGTATTTGTTGTGTTATTTCCGCCAGGGACATCCTTTGGGCGGCCATATAATCTATTATCCGCACTACAGTGGAGAGGGCGTCAAAACTTATAACTGCCTGGTTAAAGCGCCCCTGGGCCATAGCTATTTCCGGTTTTAAAACTTCATTGAGGAACGAAAACGGTGAGGTTTTCGTACGGATTACCCGGCCCTGTCTGGCCTCCGCAATTGCGTCCACGGCGCCGCTGCCGCTTACAGGTACAGCTACCACCGGTCTGGGGGATGTCTCCAGAATTATCAGGGCCATCAGGGCCATGAAATGGTCTTCGTCAATGACATTACCCGCCTCATCTATCAAAATAACGTGCTCAGCATTACTATCAAGAATAATTCCCATGTCGGCATGCAATTTCGGGATTTCACCTGCAATGTCCCGGGCTAGGGTACTCATCTCAAAAGAATCCGGGCCTGTTTGGACAGAACCGCTTATTAATTCACAACCCAATCCGTTGAAAACAGATGGGATTAAATAATGCAAGCTATCGGCGGGATAATCGGCCATAATTCTGAAACGCCTGTCCCGAACCCGGTCGGCATCAGTCAGGTCAATAAGATTCTGAATATACGATTCAGTCAGGCCGGGAACATAGGTCTGATTACCTACTTCCTGTTTCGCCCGGCGCCGGAAATCCTCCCTTTCAAAAAGGTTTTCAATTTTCCTCTCTATATCCCTCGATATGATACACCCGGTTTCGGAAAACAGATTAATATGTAATACCTCCGGGTCTCTGGAGGAGGACTTGATATGCACTCCGCCCTTCGCTCCCAACGCCCTCACGGCGTTTCGGTGCACAGGCGTGACCATTTCCCCGCCATCCATTACCGAAATCCCCACCGACAGTAAACCACTCTGGACTGCCGATTTAATCATCTGGCTGCTGCGGTGTTGGTCGGAACTGACCAGGACGGAAACCCCCGGGCCGACAGCAGTCCCATAAACAGCCCCCAGTTTAGCTGCACATTCCGGTATAAGATTGGTATTAACTTTACCGGATACTCCGTCATAACCGAAGAGGTTCCTGCATGTCCTGGGACCCCAGATCAAATGCCCGTCCAGAGTTGCTCCCTTTTCTACCACTTTATACGGCCAGATTTTTATGTCCGGTCGTACTCTGGCATTTTCTTCAACGACGGTACCGTCTCCAATGACGGCTCCTTCAAATACTGCGGCCCGGTCGTTGAGGGTAACCCCGCTGCAGATTACCGCACCCCTGATCTCGGCCTGCTTACCGATAAATGAACCGTTCCAGACGATTGTCCTCTTTAAAGAAGCGCTCTCTTCGACACGGCAGTTGTCGCCCAGGACGACATGCGGCCCTACTACCGTATTTTTACCTACAAAGCAGTTGTTCCCTATGAAGACCGGGCCGTTAATTACGGCCGACGGGTCAATTATACAGTTCCGTCCCTTATATATTCCCTCTTCCCCCGGATCCCCTTTCAGGTCGATCTTAACCCGGCCTTCCATGGCATCATAGTGTGCTTCCCGGTACTGCCTGAGGTTCCCGATATCACACCAATAACCTCTAAGGCTTACTCCAAACAGGGGCTTATTTCCCTTCAGGAGAAGGGGAAACAGGTCCTTACTGAAATCAAACTTTTGCGATTGCGGGATATAATCCAGAACTTCCGGCTCCAGAATATAGATACCCGTATTCACGGTATCACTGAATACTTCGCCCCAGCCGGGCTTTTCCAGGAACTGTCTTATCTGGCCGCCGCTTTCCGTAATAACCACGCCATATTCCAGGGGTACTTCAACAGGTGTCAGGACCAGAGTAGCGATGGCCCCTTTGGCCCTGTGAAACTTAATGGCCTCTGAAAGGTCAAAATCGGTGAGGGCATCCCCGCTTACCACGACAAACGTTTCCTTAAGGAATCCGGCGGCATTTTTAACACTTCCCGCCGTACCCAAAGGGGATTCTTCAATAAAATACTGCATGTTGATACCATGGTCTGAACCATCCCTGAAATAATCGGTAATTTCCTGCGGCATATATTGAAGGGTTACCCCTATATCGTAAATTCCGTGTCTTTTGATCAGCTCAACTGCATATTCCATGACCGGCCTGTTTAATACGGGAACCATGGGCTTGGGGCGGTCACAGGTAAGCGGCCTTAAGCGGGAACCTTCCCCCCCGGCCATAATGATAGCCTGCACCATTGGATTTTCTCCTTTCACCGGATTTTAATTCGCATGCTGGCCGAAAATGCTCAGCCGACCAAGGCCTTTGAATTTGTTATACATAGCCCTTACAGGATCGGAGGCAAACCATGTATCGGTATGCCAGTCAGACCTGGCAGCCTGCCGGGCGACTTCCTCGTAAACCTTCAGGGTTCTGCCGGCAATGGTAAACCAACTGTACTTATTTTTGGCCTTCTCATATCCATTGATTTTTAATCTTTCTGCCAAAGCTGGATCGTCCAGAACAGCCATGATGTTATCGGCCAGCGAATCAGGAGAGCCTGCATAGCACTTCATCCCATCAACCCCGTGCTCCACTATTTCACTGAGTCCGCCGTTATCGGCAACGACCACCGGGGTTTCCGCAGCCATAGCCTCCAGCGCTACAATGCCAAACGGCTCATAGAGGCTTGGGAAAACAGCCACACTGCTCTGGCGAAAGATCCTGTTCCGGCTTTGATCATTAACATAACCGGCAAAGTATATCCTATGTTCAAGGCCTCTTTCCCTGGTCTGAGCCCTCAGCTGCTCCTCATAGGGACCTGTACCGGCTATAATAAACCGGGCTTCAGGGAATTTGGCCAGGATTCTAGGCGCTGCATCTATAAGTACCTGCACACCCTTTTCCCGGACCAGCCGTCCGATAAAAAAGACATATTTTTCTCCGGGGTTCCCATGCACTATATCTCTGACTGCAAAATCCCCGATACTCACACCGTTGGGAATTACAGACAGCTTGTCGGCAGGCACCTGAAAAAAGCCGCGCAGTTCGCTTTCCATGAACGAGCTGCACACGATTACTCTCCAGGCTTCGTAGGTAAGCCACCACTCAATGTCGCTGATGTAACGCTGGTTATCGTTATGGAGCCCATGGTTCCGGCCGTATTCAGTGGCATGTACGGTGGCCACCAGGGGCAGTTGACAGGAGTGCTTCAGCGCTCTGCCGGCATAAGCTACCAACCAGTCATGAGCGTGGATAATGTCAACCTTTTTTAGCGAATTGACCAAAGTAAAGGCATATTCCAGAAGGCTGAAATTAAGATGAAGAATCCATGTCCTGAAATCCGGAGCTGCAAGGCTATATGGAAATACCCTGTGCACCTTTACTCCTTCATTCTCCTCATAAGGCTCTGTACCCGGCCCCCCCACCGTGATAACATGCACCTCTGCCCCATGTTTAGCCATGGCTCCGGAAAGATGATATACATGCTGGGCCAACCCCCCGACACTTTGCGGAGGATACTCCCAGGACAGCATTATTACCTTCAATGAAATACCTCCTTCTCTTTTTCTCTCGGGCTTATTGTACCTAGCCAGGATTCTGTTTATTCCACATATGTCAAAAAGGCTGCAGTTTAAAAAGGGACAGCCACACTGTTCAACACAGGGAGCGGCAGTACCCGGACAAAACCAAACTCCGCTAGGGTCGTGACAACGGTAAAAGGTGGAAGAAAAATAAATAAAAGACAGGCACGGGTATAAATGATTTCCGGAGCGGGGCTTGAATCACCAATCGGCCCACCATGGCAGCTCTTGGCGCTTTAGCGCCTAGAG
>Ga0074195_1004528_pt1 | contig 11351 bp, 7 predicted proteins | sample EPASupsiteHSE623_FD_64525 | JGI IMG/M metagenome (GOLD analysis project Ga0074195, IMG submission 64525) | Bioremediated contaminated groundwater from EPA Superfund site, New Mexico - Sample HSE6-23 | ecosystem: Environmental > Aquatic > Deep subsurface > Groundwater > Contaminated ...
AGGTTCGAAGTTATGAGGCACCGCACGCTGTCACCGTTTAAGGGAGAGTATACCATTGCTGGTGAATTCGTCCCAGCATTTACACCGTTCACTTTCCATTGATAGGATGGATTTGAACCGCCATTGAATGGAGTGGCAGTAAACATAACAGGCGTTCCCGGACAGAATGGATTTGCTGATGCCGAAATGCTGATCCCGGCCGGGAGGTTGGTGTTCACCACCATGATAATTGGGTTTGACAGCGCTGGATTTCCAGTAGTACATGCTTCTGAGGATAATATGGAGCAGGTTACCACATCCCCATTCAAGGGAACATAGCTAAATACTGCATTGTTTGCATTAAATACATTGATTGCATTGACTATCCATTGATAAAATGGCGTATTGCCCCCGTTTATAGGGGTGGCGGTAAACGTAACCGGATTTCCCAGGCAAAATGGGTTGGACGATGCCACAATGGTGATGCTGACCGGCTGTGGTGGATTTACCATCATGGTAACAGTATTGCTGATGACCGGGTTCGCCTGTGGACACAGTACGTTGGATAATAACGAACAGGTTACCTGATCGTTGTTTGCCGGTACATAGGTAAATACAGAAGTGCCGGTTCCTGCATTTATTCCATTTATTTTCCATTGATACGCGGGATTGGTTCCGCCGTTTGTGATAGTCGCTGTTAAAGTAACCGGTGTTCCGGCGCAGACAGGATTTTCCGATGACGAAATGTTGATGCTCACCGGCACCGCCGGTATCCAATTGACCTGAACCGTATCGTTTGCCTCACAATCGCTTTGAGAGACTTTCACCCAATAGCTCCCGGCCATCGTGGCCTGGATCGATTGCGTGGTGGCGCCGGTTGACCATAGAAAACCCGAATACCCCGGGCCGGCATCCAGGGTCACAATGGTCCCTTCGCAAACCGTATGGTCATTCCCGAGATTCACGGTGATTCCGGGGCGGACTACAATTTCCTTGCACAGGTTGGCATGGGTTGGCATGCCCCGGTCCACTAGCAGGTTAATCCGGTATGCTCCTGGCTGGTTATAGGTGAAGGGTGGCGGTGTGAACTGAGTGGAGGAAGAGATGGAGGCATTGGAGCAAGGTGTCCAGAACAGCCGGGTCATGCTGTTTGATCCATAGTTCAAAACATACGCGACCAGGGTATCGTCTTCACGTACAATTTCCGAAATGGCATAGGGTTGGTTAAATGCCCCGATATTCCCAAGAGACTGCCCGGTAATCGGGCCGGTCAATCCTCCGGGGAATGATAATTTGCCCACCTCCCCGTTGATGATCATATTGGTGAAGTTCCCGTTCGCCTCCCCGCAATCATTCGTGATGGAGAGTCCCTGCTCATTATTAAACCCTCCCGGGTTTCCAAGGTTAATCCCTGTTGGTGCGTTCAGTAATGAGTTTCCGAAGCTCACCCTGGCCAGCGAGTTATTCCCCGCGCTGATCAGTGCGTACCAGTTGCCATTTTCCTTCAGGAGCTGCATTGCCGTGGGCCCGTTGAACCCTGCCACATTTCCAAGGTTGGTAAAAGTTGGGTTCAGATTGGAGAGGTTTATCCCAAAATTAAGCCGGACGAGGTTATTGCTTATCCTGCAAACAACCAACGCGATCCAGGTATTTCCCTCTTTTACGATTTGTATCCCATGGGCTTTTTTTAACATCGGGTTGGGTCCTACGCTTTGAGCCGATATCCAGATAGCACCGAGACTGGGACCAATGTTATATCGCCATATGATGCTGTCGTTGGTCACAAAACCATACCATTCGCCTGCCAGCGTATCAAATTTCACCTGGATTCCGTCGTTGTGGGTTGACGGTAAAATCGAATAGCCAAATGGCGGGATCCATCCAACGGGATCATTCATGAAACTATTGCCGTGCGAATACTTGATCATACTGCCAAACATATTCACCGAATTTCCTATCACAGAGTAACATGTGTCTCCCTCCCTCACCAGTGTGATGCAGGTAGGATTGTGGATCATACCCACCGGATTGCCAATATTAACAGCGGTCGGCATCTCACCGGCCCCTCCTGAACAAAAACTCCAGTCCCAGGTCGATCCTCCCTGCGAAAGATTGGAAATTACCACCGGTCCTCCGACACAAACCGTGTCGGGCGCTGTGAAATTGACAATGAATGAAAGATAGACCATGACATCCTTCTGTGAAGGAATGATTGCTTCGCATCCGTTTGCATCGGTATAGTTCACCCGTACCCATTGAAGCCCGGGCGAGCTCCACTTTATCCCGATGGTTGCATCTGCTGGCCCCCCTCCGGTCACCCTGGTTCCTCCGGGGGAAAAGGTCCACTGGTAGTTCGTCATCCCGGGTTCGGTAGCATAGGTGTAAACAGAACCTGAAATTGCATTGGGATATCCCGTGATCACCGGCACCGGCCTTGCATGGATGTTCACGACCCTTATCGTCGAATCGATGCGATTGTCGTTGTACCGGACAAATAGTTTCACCGTATAGGCCCCTGCCGCAGAGAAGCGGTGTTGAGATGAAACCAGATTGGAGAAATTGAAAGCGCCTGACGACGGGTCACCGAAATCCCAGTGAATACTATCGGGCGGTGGCCAGATATCCGGAGAGAAATAGGTTGTATCCATAAAGCAATGGCCGGTATCGTGGATATAAGCTTTATATCGCTGGAGGAGCTGTGGAAGACCATTATAACCATATTTTCCATTCAGGCTGATGGCCTGAGCCTGGTAATTACAGGCGGTTCCCGGCAGGGAAGGATTGTTAATCACATCCATGTCGGTTGCTTCTTCCTGCATCGAGTAGATCTTGCAATCCGGACCCAACTGAAGGCATCCATAATCCTGTACCGTCGCCAGCAAAACCTCCGATTGTTTAAACCGCGCAGAATCGGTCAGGGAAGCGTCGTACTGGTACACCTGGCCAATGCCGCCTCCGCCAGTGTTCCATGGCCCATGCATATAGAGGTATCGTGAATCAACCGAAAATTCACAGGTGGTCTGGGCGCCAATGGTCGGATAGATGCCACAAGCGAACCTGAACAATGGCTCTACCTGACCGGTTGTTGTGTTGAAGTTGCAAAATTCAGCGTGGTCGACGTATATACCGACCATTTTACTGCCGTCGGGAGATATTTTTACCTGGAAAGCATAATTGGGGTTTGCCGCCTGGATAGAACTTTGACTTACCACCGGAATGGTGTCGATGCCGGAGGATGTGATGAGGTAAGCCAGGTAATCATCCCCGTTCATGTAAGTACGGGTAACGATCCACACATCACGGTTGTTTCGGTGGCGGGTACCATGCAACACATTGGCTGTGAACTGGGCTCCGGGTATGTGCTTCCATCTTTCAGCAAGTACGAGGTCGCCCAGTCCGCCATTCAGGTTCATATCAACCAGGGACGAACATAACCCGTTAGATGTTGGGGAATTGGGGCCATCGGAGGTGAATATGAAATAGGTGTGGTCGTCGCTGAGCGTCTTCACTACAAATAGCGGCTGAAACCCGTGTGCATAGTTGCCAAGCGAACCATAGTACATGATCTGGTGGTTTCTGTTATATACCAGTTGATCTGATGCATAGAAAAGTAAATTTCCCAAAGAATCTGAAACGGTTATATTCGGGTACTGGCTCCAAAAGCTCGGCGCGGCGTTAATCATTGCAACCGGGATCCCGGAATTGAAATCAAAGCCGGCCCCGTGCCCGAAGTACCATTTATTGAATTCACCTTGTGAAAACCCAAGGAATGGCAACAACAATATCAGGCCGGTGATGAATTTAATTCTCATTTTGTCTTTGTTACGCCATCCGATGCATAACATGGATCTTTTTATACTGTTGCTTTAAAACCTTTTTCACCGAAAGCAAACCATGAATCATTCATTACCCACAAAGTTAAATTATATTTGGAGATTGTGTCTGAGCCTCTGATCTTACAAAACCTGATTTTCGGTCAAAGTTTATTTGACAGGTGCAACTGTCCACCAAAACCAAGTTCGACAATTTTCTGAAGTGTTGAAATACGCGACTCCGTAATGTTATTTTCAATTATAGAAATATAGGACTTTAACAGAGGTAGGTGAGGTTCAGGTGCTGATACCTGAGCTTTAACCATTACTATAGCAAATAAGCCCAATATAACTAATAGTAACTGTTTCATCGTTGAGTAATTGCAGGTGGCAAATTAGTTAAAAATGTCCAAAAGATCGTTCGTTTTTTTAATGTTCTAAATACAGGGGATGTTGATAGTTTTTCTGGCATAGAATAAACAAAAAACTACTTGGAGGAGGATATGCATATGACAGATATTGTGAATCAGGGTAAACGAATTGCATTATAAATCAAATACCGGTTTGTCACGATGGTCATTTTTCATCAAGTTCCTTTATGGCTAAACCATTTTGTCACTTTCAAAACCACTCCAATAAATTGGTATGAGTTGATTTTTTGATAAATCGGTGCATTTGACCATGCTCTGCTCGATATTATTAACCATCTCATCCTGTTGACTATCAATACCATGGGGTGGTTGATCAGCAATGGCCAGAGTTGATTAAAATAAATGACCTCTCCAATTTACTTATCAATTTTTTCATCGGAGAAATATTTTCGATTTAGACACGAATTAAAATTCAATAAATCATTATGCAGGTAATATATTTATTACTCTTGTGAAATGAAATGTAAGGAATTAATCCGACTCTTGATGAGGGATGGCTGGTACGCATTATGAAAAAGATAGAAATATTGGTGGAGCGAACAAATACAGGATATTCAGCGTATGCTCAAAACTATCCTGTTGCAACCACGGGAAATGATTTGGTTGAACTTAAATCAAATATGGTTGAGGCAATGAATCTGTATTTTGAAGAAAAAGGGCAACATGTTTGTGAAGATGATCTGAAAGTGACACTGGATATTGCTCAGTTCTTTGCATTCTACAAGGTAATCAATGCTAAAGCTTTTTCGGAGCGAATAGGTATGAATCAAAGTTTGCTGGCTCAGTACATTAACGGGATAAAAAAGCCCTCCCCGATGCAAACACAGAGAATTCTTAAGGGAGTTCAACAAATCGGGAAGGAGTTGGCTGAGATAAGCTTTCTGCTTTAAGAAAGGAAAAAAAACATATATGATGCGGTACTCGTCGAAAAAACAGGGGATATGTCAGGAAAAAAATTGTCACAGATTTGTCTCATAAACCGGGTAAAACTGGGTTAATCTGGATAGTACTGGTTCCCCTCTTACTTATACTGGCGAGGAGACAGAAAATCAGCCACTTACAAAGACAATTGTAAGTGGCTTTTTCATTTTTGCGTACAATTTGCATACATTCATCTGATTAGCACTTTCTTTCAAGTAGAATTTTCTCCCACATCCTTCAAGGTGTTTATAACAATTGGTAGTTGGTTGTATTAAATGCAACAATATGATTTAGTGGATATTAAAACATGAAACGCGAAAAAAATATCCAAGGTCCTATGAGTTTTGGTCTGATAAAGAAGAGGAATTACTTATCAAAGTTGTCAAGGAAATTTCTGATTCGTTTTAAATTATCTGATTTATTCGGCCGGCAGCCAAGTGCGATTCAAAACAGGTTAAAGGATAAATATCGAATAGATATTTAACGCATCGAATGGTAACAATCAGGTTTATGATCCTTAGGAATTATTTGTCAAGTATCTTTTGATAAGAAACGACATCGAGTTCCCGGGCAAACTTACCGGGATGATTAAAACATGATTATTTCTTTTTGCACACACAAATGTACACATTCAGTTTGTGCTGAACCGGGATGGAAAAGAAGAAATTGTGTTATCTTTGTGAAAATATAAGAGATGATATCAAAAAATGAAATACTTGCCTATCTGGCTGAAAACAAACCAGCTTTTCAGGAACGTTTTCATTTACTGAAACTGGGTTTATTTGGTTCATTCGCAAGAGAAGAGGCAAATGAAACAAGCGATCTGGATATCATCATTGAACTCGAACCCGGGACACAGGGTATTTTTGAAATAAAACAAGAGCTTCGTACCACTATTGAACAGCAATTTAGCCGTAAGGTCGATTTATGCAGAGAAAAAGCAATACGTCCTATTTTCAGACCTATGATCTTAAACGAGGCTATTTATGTTTAAAGATAACTTGACCTTGCAGATATAAAATATTGGAAGGTAATATTGCGGCAGCTGGTAGACAAGGCTGTGCTATTGCACCACTGGTTTAAAAAAACATTATCAGAAGAATGTAGATTTTTGCATGATGTCTTGGTTATCCTCTTTAAATGCCTTAAACCCAACGCCGCTTTGCCTGTAGAACCATCGCCGTAATAATTTCCCCTAAGCCGAAAACTTCTGGCAGCATTGGTTTTACAGGCATTAGCTGCTGCAAGTTATTTTTGAATTGCAGTTTCAAACAAAATAATTTTGTTGTTATCAATTATGGATAGCTTGATCCATCCAAGCTTAATCTCATTTACATTTATTATTCTGATAGCCAAATAATTGACATCATTGAGCGGGAAGGTATTACAATCATTATAATAGATCAGGTGTTTGCGGATAACAGTGTCTTGCTTGTAAATATAATAAGGCGGAAAACCATAAGATTCATCCATAAAAATTATCGAATCTGTTTTGAAAACGTCCTGTTGATCTACTTTATCATTTTGTTTTCGGGCTAAAACCTTAAAGGAATTGGATTCAATGTTTACAATTGTATCGTGATCGCTCATTTCATGGCATGAATACCGGTAGTATTCGTCAATATTAACGGTACTGTCATATCCTGTATAGGAGGATTGATCAAAGGAAAAGAAGGTGGTATCGGAGGTATAATAACCCGAGATGGATGCATTTTCCGTTAAGCAATACAACTCTGAACGAGGATGATGACCAAGTCCAACAGATCCCCACATCAGACTGATCAGCCGGATGTCGGAAATTTTATCATTATCCATGTCAAGATCAATGCTGGCTGGAATTCCCCCCTGATACAAAATGACACTATCGTAAATATGACGTAACATGTTCGTGTAGTCACCAATAATAACTGCGTCTGGCCTGATATAAGGATTGTCTTGCTCTTTTTTACAGGCGCTGATAAACAAGAAAAGCAGCAAAGGAATAATCGATATCTTTTGTAACATAATATAATTGTTTGTTCATCACATTGTTGCAGCTAACGTTGAAGTTAAGACCTGTGCAATGGTTTCGGGTTCGAGCTGTCGATCCCAGTAGTATGCAGCATGGGACTTAGTTGCTGTGTTAATTGCTGTGACTTTTATTTTCGTTTTCTATGGATCTCCAAAATTTTAGTAATTCGTTCGCAAATCAAATTTGAAATATCTGTCTTGGTTTTCTTATCAAAAGCGGTCAATGCAAAACCCGTGAATACGTACATATAAGTGGAATCCAATTTATTCGTATAATAGATTCCGGCAAGTGTCGGAATAGTTCCTTTAGAAACTCCATACCAAATTTCCGCCCCTTTTCGATAGTTACAGAATTTTTGCTCAAAATTTAAGGAACCCATGGCGAATTTGATACATTCAGATAATAAGCTATCTTGGACTTTAGAAAATGTGGCAAGTGATTGATAAGTTGTTTTGCTATCTAATATTGAATCTTTGAATTCCACGAAGGGGTGTGGTAAAGAAAATGTGATTTTATCGTTTGATTTTGGAAAATCCTTGATGTTATAATAGTTTTCATATGGAGGCGAAAGAATACTTAACGGCAGGTAAACTTGTGCAAATGAAACAAAATTCAAAATGTAAATCAAAATAGAGGATAGAAATATTTTTACCATAAAACGAGTGTGATTTTACATTTTTACATTTTCCACATAGCCCCTAACGCATACTTGCAACCGCTGCAAAGGTGAAGTTTTTCTAAACTCCACAAAACGGGTTTTGTTGCGGGTGCACGTTCGTTATGCAACGTTGATTATTTTTGTTTTTTCGTTTTCAAATGCAAGTCAGTCTGTAAGGATTCGGTCAATTTGAGACACTTCAGTGATTGATGTGAATCATCTTTCCCATCACCGTATATTCGTTTGTGGTTAATTTGTAGATAATAATTCCAGAGGCGTCATCCTTACAATTATAATTTATGATATAGTCTTTATCTTTGATTGCATCCCCGTCAAATAAATTCTGAACATTTCTGCCATAAATATCATATATGTCCAATTTTGCAGTAGTTGTTCGAGGCACAGAAAAAACAATGGTTGTCATATTTTTAAAAGGATTGGGAAAATTTCTCACGGATATACTGTTATTTCTGATTCCTGTCGTTTCTATCGAAGTAGGAAAACAATCAAGAGCTCCTGAACCGCCTGTTTGAGAAAGATTAATATTACATGCATTATTGGCGTATTTTACAGCAAGGAGAATATAATATTCGCCAGTTATCCCATTTGGGATTGAGCAAATCTCAGTTGGCTGAGGACTATAACTGCAGGTTATCATTTTCGATGCTGTCAATCCTGCAACACATGGTTCAGTAGGTGAGGTAAAGGGACCCCAGCATGCAAAGTCAATATCCAATACTGGAAAGGATCCTATTGAAATTATTAATGATCCAGAGTTAAGGACCTTCATATAAAACCAAGATGGATTAGGCTGCAAGTCAAGACATCCATAGTAAGCTCCGGGTTCTGCAGAACCACCACTTACATTTCCGGGAAAACTAATATTTTGACAAAACATATTCGCATTTTCGCATAGACTACCCTGAGCTTTGCAGAAAACAGGTAGAAATACTAACACCAGGCTTAGAAAAATGAATGTTTTTCTCATAGTATTTTGAAATTTTGACCACTACGCCCCGCCAGCAGCCGCAGTGCGGGATTTACTTGTTGTTTCTTTTCTTTTCCTGTATCGCTTGCAGGTTTTGTGACAGACAACCTCCTGAAACCAACCTCTTTACCCGGCTGACGGTTCATTATGCAACTTTGTACATATACGATATAAAGATAAAAACAAATTCGATAGGTTGTTGAAAGGTTTATAAATTTTGGTAAAAGGATATCACCATGCCTGAGCTAAACAGTTATGAGGTTACGTGTGTGCAGGCCGATGGCCATGACCATCCCGTGCCAGAAAAAAATGACCACCCTTATAAATTGAATGTTAGCTGGTTATATGGGTCAGCCTATACCGGAGTGATGTGGTCAGGATGAGCGGCCTGTCCAACCAGGTCAGCGAACAATCAATTTTCTGACAATCCTGGTTTCATTCGCCATCATCGAAAGAAAATAGATTCCCCTGTCAATTGAGGAAACATCCAGGGTGACTTCATTTTGTCCGGCCGGATAATGTGCCTTGATGGGACCAAGAATTTCAGCCCCCAGCAATGTATGCAGCGATATTTCTGCTTTTGAATTTGAAGGCAGGTGAAACACAATCCGGGTGTGGTCGGTGGCAGGGTTGGGTACGACCCTGATATTTATTTCATTGGCTGCCTCCTTCGATGGTGTATCCGTGAACAGGCATGGATGCAAGATATCGGTAATGATAATATGCTCCGAACTGAGATATCCTGATCCATAAGGCACGAACACCCAGTATTCACCGGTATCGGCGATTAAAACAGCGGATGTGGTATCCCCGGTCGACCAGCGATATTCTGTTTGACCCGGTTCCGCAACCAGGTAATATGCTGAACCTATTTTTTGACACGTTACGTTTGGACGATTTAACTGCCATGGAAGTGTAAGGTAATTGAACGCACGATAACTTATATAGCCATCGGGGCTATTTATTGATAGTATTTTTGATTTATCGGGTTTGACGACAACCATCCAGGGAAAAGCGCCACCATTCGTAAATCCAAAATCCACCAGGTGATTGCCGTTTTCAATGTACTGATGGTTTCCGCAGGCGCCGCTGTACATTGAACTGTCATAGATGTATTCCCAAACAAGATTTGCAATTTTATTGCTCTCGTCCAGGGTATATGCTAATCCCCGGCACATGCTTGGCGTTGAATACTGCCCGTTGTCAAAGAATGAAACGGTGGAATCACTGACCCGCCGGATATCATGCTGGCCTGTAAACCGGATTGGATCATTCGGGAAGGTAAACTGGTTCTGTTTGCCCCCCAATCTCCAAAGGATATTTCCGGTTTCATGATCGATCTTTGTTATTTCATTGAAATGCCTTACTGAAAGCAGGATATTTCCATCATTATCCCGTTCCACGGCATTGGCATGGTTCCAGTCGACTTTGTTCGGATTCATCAGCCAGATCGGGTCAACGTCGCCGAACTGGTAATGATCGTGTCCCTTCCACTCCCAGACAAGGTCTTTATTTTCATCAAATTCCTGGACCACCACACCGAAAACATTTGCATTTGCTCCACCCGGAGCAGTGTGGTTAATTCCAAAATAATGATAGGAGGTAAGATTCATGACGCGCGTTTCAGTCCCTATCAACAGATAATGGTTGTCAGGAAGAATTTGCAGGTCGTGCTGATCTGTATCAAAGCTGTGGGCGCATTGGATGGAATCAATAACAATGAAAGTGCTGTCCATGATGAAGTGTTTTCCCCGATTGGAATTATAATAACTCATCCATCCATTTGCCTGAATTTTAAAATCGATAGTTGGTGCGTGATTTAAATCTTTCGGAATAATCCGGTAAAATATGATCCGGCCATAGTTGTCCAGTATCAATTGTGCATGATCGTAATTATTTAAAAATGCACCGGTAAATGGAATCAGGAAATAATAGCCTTGTGTGGCAGCCGAGTCTTCGATCGTGATCGACAGCGGAGGAAAATTCTGAGCATGACCGGATAAGGGACCAATCCAGGAAGCGGCTGAAAGAAAAAAGCACAAGGCAGAACATTTCAAGGAAATTTTCCGCATGGCAGGGAGTGTTGTTTTATTATCGTAAAATTAATAAATTATTTGTACATGAACCTTTTGTTGGATAAACCTGTGCATTTGACCTCGCTCTGCCGGATATTATGGGCCATGCCATCCTGTTAACAGTCAATGCCCCTGCGGTGGTTGATCAACACCGGCCAGAGATCGTCAAAAAAAACCGGCCTATCCAGCCCGTACGCATCATGGCCGTGAGAGGCTCTCCCCGTCGGCGATGCCAGCGGGTGCTGCCTACTCGATTGGCAGTAGTTTTATTTACAATATTTTATAATAAGTGTGTCAGCATCATTTTTGCCAATTGCTTTTATCTCATGTAAAAAGAAGCAAGCAGATTTAAGGTCATTTTGATCTATTTTTATTAAAGCAATTTTCATTAAAGATTCAACATCATATGGATTTAATTGTATTGCAACTGCGAAACTTGACAATGCTTTATCCATCTTACCCTTTTTATAATAATT